>Ga0137796_10000440_pt1 | contig 26219 bp, 33 predicted proteins | sample OV2TP3_FD_97704 | JGI IMG/M metagenome (GOLD analysis project Ga0137796, IMG submission 97704) | reverse complement strand
GCAGGATCGCGCAGGACGATGACGGCGACTGGGTGGACCTCAAGGCGTTCGACGAGACCGGGACGCAGCACTCCTCGGCAGACGTGGACATTGCGGCCGGTGGGCGCAAGTACCTCATCCTGACGCCGAACGCGATCTCGGGAGCGCACTCCGCGTTCCGCGAGTATCGCGTCATGGCGAAGGCGAAGAATTCCGACGCCGATACGCACGTCCGCGTGCGCGGCATCGCGAAGATGTAGCCGGAGGACGTGCGGGTGGCGACCAGCTTCGGAAGGAAGAGGATAGCCGAGTGGATCGGGACGCGCATCCGCCAACTCGACATCGACGACGAGCTCTCGCTCAAGACCGTCCAGTTCGGCTCGCTCGAGGAGTTCCCGGCGGTCAAGACTCTCTCCGACCACGTGCCGGCCGTTTTCGTCCGCATCGAGAGGATGAGCCCGACGAGGCTGGAGACGGCGAACGGCAAGACCTACTTCGACGAGTATCAGGGACGCGCGGTGCTGGTGACGGCGATCCCGGACTCGGCGACTTCCGATCCGGAAGCCAAGAGGGACGACGTGGAGAGGATCGCGGACGTGGTGAGGGAGAACTTCGACGGGACGGGCCTGTCGCTGGGATCGACCCAGCAGCAGGTCTTCGCGTTCGTGACCGGGATCGAATACTACCCGCCCGAGGACGGGGCGGTCAAGGCGAGCGGCGCGCGCCTGATGGCGGGCGCCGTGACGTTCACGGTCCGCGTGCAAAGCACGCTCCTTTGATCGGCCGACCTTGACGACGAGGAGGACATTTGGCTATCGCTCGCGGCCAGGAGAGCTACATCATGCTCGGCGAGGAGTCGACGTACGGCACGGCCGTCGTGCCGACCGCCGGACTCCTGCACAACACGGAGTCGCTGACCGTCACCGAAGAGATGACCCAGGCGAACTCGCTCAACCGGCGGGGCGTCCACAGCGGGATGCGGGCCCAGGGCAAGATCACGGTCGGCGGAAGCTTCGCCTTCGACGTCCGGTTCAACTGGCGGGCGTTTTCGATGCTGCTCAAGCACGCCATCGGCTCGGTCGCCACGTCGCGGCCGGACATCACGTCCAATCCGCTCGTCTACAACCACACGTTCACGCCGGCGACGGCGCTTCCGACCGGGTTGACCGTCGAGGTCGCCAAGGATCTGCACGCGCACCGATTCAGCGGCTGCAAGGTGCGTTCGCTGGAGCTGGCGTTCGCGGCCGGCGGACAGCTCGTCTGCACCGTCGACTTCGTCGGCAAGGACCAGACGTGGGTCTTCGGGCCGACCGCGCTCGCGCTTTTGGGCGGCGAGGGACAGCTCGCGACCGCGACGGCCGGCGCGCTCACGTGGGGCGGCGCGACGCAAGGCAAGGTTCTGGCGGGACGCTTCCGGGTGGACAATCCGCTCCAGGACACTCTCGCGATAGACGCGAGGACGATCCAGGAGCCGCAGCGCAACGGATTCCAGGTCTTCACCGGAGACTGGACGTTCCAGACCGAGGGCACGGATCTCCAGAGCGACTACCGGAACAAGACGCGGAGGGAACTCGTCGTCACGCTCGACGGCGAGACGATCAGCTCGACCTACAAGTTTCGCGTGCGTGCGACGATGTCGAACGCCGAGCTTCTGGAAACGCCCTTCCAGCCGGCCGACAATCAGGGGATCCTCCAGGCGACGGTCGGATACCAGGCGTTCGTGAACGAGAGCGTGGCGAACGAAGTCGCGTTCCTCTTGCAGAATTCGCACCCGGTAGCCGCTTAGGGATCGGGAGGAAGAAAGAGATGTCGCAGGAAGGCAAGGAAGAAAAGCCGGTCGGCATCGCGGAGGCTCTCGGTCGGAAGTGCGTGGAGTGGACGGACCGAACGGGCAGGCGGCACTCGCTCCCGACGCTGGTCTTTTCGGACTGGGCCGAGATCGAAGACGAATTCGGTCCCGTGGACACGTGGGCGCAGCCGAAGAACGCGTGCGGCCGGATGTGGGGAGCCGCGATCTGGAGGTCGATGCGCCGCGAAGGCTTGAGCCGCGCCGACGTGCTTGCCGCGAAGTGGACGCTCCGATTCGAACACGCTTGCGAGCTGGTTCCGGTCGGCACGGGCACGTTCGAGGCGGAGGACGCGTTCGGAACCGTCCAGACCTTCCATCCGCTCACGCTCCTCGATCTCGTTCTGGCCGAGAAGGACTTCGGACCGAGCGTCGAATGGGTCCCTCCCTTCCCCGTCCGGATGGTCCTGCGGCTCGTATGGCTGTCGCTGCGGAAGCAGGGGAAGCCTCCGGAGCTCGTCGCGACGGGCGACGCGGCCATGACGGAGAAGGAAGCGTCCGTCCTCTTCCCTCCGCAGGTGGCGTCGCGGGAGGAGTTCGCGCGCATCCTCGACCGCGACAGGATCTCCGGCGTCCAGAAGCTGTGGGCGGACCTCCTCGCGGGGAGCGGGATCGCGGTCAGGGCCGCAGCGGAGTCGCAAGCCTCGGACCCTCAGCCCGCCGCGCCGACTGGCGCGGCATGATCGCGACGGCAGTGGCGTTCGGCGTCTCGCTGGCGGAGGTCGAAGCCATGGACATCCTGATGCTTCGCGACGTGCTCGACGCCAAGCGCAGACTCGCGGCGGACTCGGCGGTGTTGGGAAGCGGAGCGCTGTTCGGATCCGTGCCGCGTCCGGTCGGCTGAGTCAAGCCGCGAGTGCCCCTGGGAGGGGCGGTCAAGTTCGGGCGCGGCTCGTCGCGGAGGACGGGGGGGACCCGCTAGGGGCGCGAGAAGATCATGGCGGAAGCGATCGGCTTGGAAGTCAGGATCGGGGGCGACCCTTCCGCCGCCCTCGGCGCGCTCGACAAGGTCGACTCCGCCCTTAAACACACGACTTCGGGAGCGCAGGCCGCAACCTCGTCCTTCCTCAAGGTCGGACAGACCATTCAGGCTTGGGGCGACGCCCTCAAGCACGTCGCGGCCGTCGGCAAGCGGGCGTTCGACGCGATTCTCGGCGACGCCATCAAGGTCGCCGACGAGATCGGCACGTTCTCGAAGCAGACCGGAATCGCGACCGACTCGCTTCAGCGCCTGAAGTTCGCGGCCGAGCAGAGCGACGCCAGCTTCGGAACGCTTCGCGCCGGGCTCAAGATCCTCCAGCGCAACATGGGAGAGGCGGCGTCCGGCTCGAAGGAAGCCGCCGACGCGTTCGCCCGGATCGGCCTTTCGACCTCGCAGGTCGCCTCGATGGACGTGGAACAGGTCTTCGAGCGCATCGCGGACGTGATGGCCGACGAGGCCGTTCCCGACGCGCAGAAGATGTCGCTGGCGATGGACCTGATGGGCCGTTCGGCGAGCGAGCTCCTGCCTCTCCTCAAGCAAGGCGGAGAAGGCATCCGGGCCTTTGGGCAGGAAGCGGAGGAGCTCGGCGCGGTCATGAGCGACGAGACGATCCAGGCGACGAAGGACTTCGAGGACAATCTCAAGGCGATCAAGACGGCGATTTTCGGGGCGTCGTCCGTGATCCTGAAAGAGCTCGCGCCGTCGCTCAAGGAGTGGACCGACGCCGTCCGGAAGCGCATGCCGGAAGCGATCCAGTGGGTCAAGGACTTCGTCAAGGCGATCAGGATCGCGGCGGAGAACCTGCGCTACTGGGGAGAGATCGCCGGCATCGCCGTCGGGAACGTCATCGGAGGATTCCGCGACCTGATCAAATTCCTCGGGCTGTTCGGGCGCGAGTTCGTCGGGCTCCTGGGCGACATCCTGGACAATGCCGTGCCGCTCTTCCGATCGGCCGGAGCGGCGATGGTCGAGGCTCTCAAGGCGGGCCTGACCGGCAAGGCGTTCGACTTCGCTTCGGTGGTCGGGGGCCTGGAGCCTTTCCTTGGCAAGCTGTCCGAGCGCATCGCGACGGTCGCGAACGCGGCCGGAGAGGTGGTGGAGACGCTCTCGTCCGGATTCGAGTCCGCGGAGCGCAGGCACCGGCAGAACGTCGAGCGAATCGTCGAGGACCAGGAAAAGCTCCGCGACGCCTTCGATTCGACGGCGAAGGCCGCCGCGAGGATGACGACGCTCTCGGAAGAAGGCCGGGGTCGGCCAAAGAGGCCGGAAAGCGCGGCGTTCGGACCGGAACGGCTCGTCGGAGGCCTCGTCGCTCCAGGTCAGGAAATCGCCGGCGCCGAGTTCGTCGCGAGGAGGAAGTTCGGAAGCCTGCTCGAGTACGAGCAGTTCAGGGAACGCGTCGCGCTGGCGAAGCGGTTCGCGGCCGGCGAAGGAAGCAGGATCGAAGCGCAGGCGCTGAGGACGAAGCACAAGCTCGAACGGGAACTCGGGATGCGCTTGAACGACGAGCAGCTGAAGCAGGCGCTCGAATTGGAGAACGAGGTCGCGGAAGAGAGGCGGCGCATCGACGCGACGACGCGGGGCCAGGAACGGAAGGCCGCTCTCAAGGAACTGGAAGAGACGAGGAAGCAGGCGGTCAAGGCCTTGGCCGACAAGATGAAGGACGAGAAGGACAAGAAGTCGCTGCTGTACAAGCAGGAGAGAGAGCACGTCGACAAGATCGGGCAGCAGCGCAAGCGGATCGGCGAAGAGGAAGCGGCGGACCGGAAGAGGGTCCAAGACGACGAGATGCGCCATCTCGACGAGGTGCTGCGGAAGAGGAAGGAGGCGGCGTCCTCGCCCATGGGAGTCTCGGCCGCCGGGCCGCTGGAAGCGACGGCGGGCGTGACGACCGGCGGCACGGGCATCTCCGGACTGTTGAGCGCGATCCGCGAATGCGTATGCCGCGCGCCCGAGGCCGTGGCGAGCATGTCCGGCATCGCGACCGTCTCGACCGTCGCGGGAGGCGGTGCAGTCGCGTCGGGCGTCGAGAGTCTGCTGGGAACCGTGGTGGCGCTCTTGACGCAAGTCGTCGCGTGCGTGTGCCCCCGGTGCTGCCCGCAGCCGTTCCTGACGACCGGAGGCGGCGGAACGACCGGCCCGATCTCTCCCTACGCGGCTGGAGGGCGGTTTGCCGGCGGCGGAGTAGGAGGCGTCGCGCTTGCCGGCAATCTCGTCGGAGGCGCGGGCGCGCTCGGGCTGGCCCTCGGCGGCGGCGGCGGACTCATCAATCCGTTCGGAGGATTCGGAGCGGCCAATCTGTTCGGCGGGGGCGCCGCGTTCGGAGGGCCCGCCGCGGTCGGCGGCTGTCCTCCCGGCACGAATCCGGATCCGATCACGGGAGAATGCGTCCCGTATGCGGCCGGCGGCGGAACCAGCGTGCTTTCGCTCTTCCAGAGCGGCCCTTTGGCGAACGATCCGCGCGCGCCATTGCTGGCGCAACAGATCGCGCAGAAGTTCCCGGGCATGAATCCGGCATCCATCGCGATGCTCGTCCAGGCGATCCTCCTCGGCGGGGCAACGCCTCCGCCCGGTATCACGGTCCCGCAGATGCCGGCCGCGCCGCAAGGGCCGATGCCGACTCCGAGCGCGGGGCAGCGCGAGCTCGCTTCTCTCGCCGAGCGCGGCCTGCTCTCGATGGAGCAGATCGCGCAGATCCAGTCCGGAGGAGGCGGGATGACGATGCTTCCCGGCTTCGATCCGACCGGAGGGATCGAGGCGGTAGACAGGTTCGGCAAGCCGATCGCGGGCGTTGGCGGAGGAGCCGTCGCCGCGCCCGCGTTCGACCTCTCGCGCTACGTCGGAGGTCTCGCGACGACGGGAATGGCCGAGGAGATCTTCGCGCGGCTGACCGGCGAGGCTCCGGGCGCGGCCGAGACGCCGGAAGAGGCCAACACCAAGGCGACGCAGGAGAACACGACCGCGCTCCGCGACATGGCGGCCAAGCTTCAGATGATCGGCGCGACCGGCGGGACGGCGACGACGCAAGGCGGCGGACAGACCGTCGTCTACAACGACTATTCGACCGGAGGGGACGCCGCGACCAAGGAGCGCTTCCGGCTCTGGCGCGAGCAGCGATGGGAAGTGCAGATGCGCGAGGCCCAGCAGGGGAACATCTAGGCCGTGCCGACGACGATCTTCCGCTACGACACTCTCGACCTTCAGGATGAGGCGAACGGCCTGGCGGTCTCGGCTTTCGTTCTGCCCGACCGGACCCGCGTTCCGAGCGAGGTCGCGCCGCGCCGGCACGGCGTCGTCCGCACGGAGGAACCGACGCTCACCGAGCGCGTGCTCGCGTTCTCCGGGACGATCAAGCAGGACACGGCGGCCCTTCTGAGGACCAAGCTCGACGACGTGCTCAAGACGATGAACGGGACGGAGAAGCAGTTCTACCTGTACGACACGACGCGCTACATCGTCTGCACGAAGACCGAATTCCGCTCGCGCTTCCGTCCGGGTCCGGCAATGACGGTACTCGACTACGACTGCGAGCTGTTCGCCTCGGACCCGTTCTGGATCGCGGCGACCGGGACGACAGACACGCAGACGGCCTCGAATTGGCCGACGAGCGCGCTCTCTTGGACCCACACGAATTCGGGCAGCGCGCTCGTCTTCCCGACCTACACGGTTACGGCAAACGTCGCCGGGGCGGTGGCCGGTCCGATCACGCTCACGAACTCGACGACGGGCAAATCGTGGACGTTTTCGGCGACCATCGCGAGCGGAAAGTCCATGGTCTTCAACACGGCGAACTTCACGGTCACGAACGACGGCGCGGACGCGATCAATTCGATGACCGGAGTTCCGGTCTGGCTCACGAGCGGATCCAACAGCTTGAGTTTCAGCGGCGGCAACGCCACCTTCAAGATCGCGTACAACGCGCGCTACTACGGACCCTGAACCATGGCTCTGCCGATCATCCTCGAAGGCTCGGAAGGCACGAGCGGCGGGACCTCCCCCGCCGACGATGCCGGCGCGTACTTCGAGCTGGAGCTGTGGCAGGTAGCCGGCCTGGACTTCGGCGCGACTCTCACGCGCAAGAAGGTCTTCCGCGCGCAGCTCGCCGAGGCGCACTGGGACTACGACCGGATCGGAGGCGCCGGGAAGGGCGAATTCGTCGTCGAGGGCGGTGTCGCCGACATGGACGAGGCCGTGCAGACCCAGTGGGAGATACGGCTCCTGCGCGAGGGCGCGATCTGGTATCGCGCTCGCCTGACTGCCTACGAGCACTTCACCTGACCGGACGGCCTCCTGCGGACCAGGATGTGGTCCGAGGGGTACGGGACCAAGCTCGCCGAGATCCGAGTCAATCGGACCATCGCGGCCGGGCAGACCGTCAAGCAGACGGTCGAGACGATCTTCAACGGAGACATCCAGCCGAACAGCCGCATCCGCATGAACGCCTCGTCCATCGTCGGGGCGTACGCCCTCGTCGGGAGCCTCGTCTTCGACTGCACGGCCTGGGAGGCGCTTCGGACCCTCGCGCTCCTCCAGGGGAACAGCGAGTTCGGCGTGACCGAGGGCGGCCAGCTCTACTTCCACGCCGAGGGCACCGGAAACTCCGACCCGGCGCAGATCATCCTCGGGACGAATGCGCCCGACATGGGCGAGCAGGGCAGCTTCAAGCGGGCCTATAATCGTATCGTGGCTTACGGACGCGACTGGGCGACGGCGACGGCGAACAACGCCGCGGCGCAGTCCGTCTACGGCGTCAGGATCGCCTACGTTCACTTCCCCTGGGTTTCGGACGGCGCGACCGACCTGCAGCGCATCGCCGATAACGTTTGCACGACCGAGAAGGACGGCCAAGTACGGATGTATGGCACTAAGGACGGTCCGGCCGCCAGGCTGGAAGACGCGCGCACGGCGTCCGATGCGTCCTCCATCGCGGGGCAGAACAAGTTCACGTTCCGCGGCATCGACGGGGCGATCCAGCGCGAGCACTACGTAACGGTCGCGTACCACTACCAGCGCGGGTCGCCGGTCCGGTTTTTCGCCGAGGTTTGGGCCGGGTTCCCGCTTGAGGACCTGGAGCGCGAGTTGTACCGCTTGCGTCGGGATTACCATGCGCTGCTGCGCGCGACGGAAAGACTCGATGCGCTAGTGGATTCTGGCACGCAGGTCGGACCGCCGGGGCAGCCGGGAGAAGATGGGGAGATCGGACCGACGGGTCCGCCTGGAGCGCAAGGAGAGACAGGACCGACCGGAGCTACCGGCGCTACTGGGGCAACCGGGGCCACGGGTGCGACCGGCGAGGCTGGCCCCCCCGGCCCCGAAGGCGAGCCCGGAGAGATCGGACCGATGGGTCCGCCGGGGCCGCAAGGCGAGACGGGAGCTACCGGAGCTACCGGGGCTACCGGGGCTACCGGGGCTACCGGGGCTACCGGAGCCACGGGGGCCACCGGAGCGACGGGCGAAGTCGGCCCGCCTGGGCCGATGGGAGACGATGGCGAGATAGGTCCCATGGGCCCGCCCGGAGAACCGGGAGCCGCTGGAGCTACCGGAGCTACCGGCGCAACTGGAGCTACCGGAGCGACCGGGGCGACGGGCGCGGATGGTGCAACCGGACCTCCCGGATATGCCCAAGACGGCGAGGACGGCATGACGATTCCGGGTCCGGCGGGCGCGGACGGAGCGGCCGGGTCGCTCGACATCAACGGCTTGACCGCCGCCGATCCGGCGTTGACCGACGAGTCTCCGGTGTTCAAGGCCGCCCCGACATCGGCCAACCGCAAAGTGACGGTCCAGGAAATCGGCGGCTTCGTCGCGGTCGGGGTTTCCGAATTGAGACTGACCCTCACGAGCGGGACCGCCGTTACCACCTCCGACGTGACGGCCGCCGGGACGATCTACCTCGCGCCCTACTTCGGCAACCGCATCCGGATTTACGACGGCACCCGCTGGAACCTGTACCAGACCGCCCAGCTTTCGCTCTCGCTCACGCTCACGAGCGGGAAAAACTACGACGTGTTCGTGTACGACAACTCCGGTACGCTCACGCTGGAACTGTCGGCCGCATGGACGAACGACACGACCCGCGCCGACGCGCTTACGACGCAGGACGGAGTGTACGTCAAGAGCGGAGCGGTCACGCGCCTCTATCTCGGCACCATCCGCGCGAGTGCGACGAACGCGACGGAGGACAGTGCCGCGCGTCGATTCATCTGGAATATGTACAATCGCGTCGAACGGAGAATGCGCGCGGTCGATGCCACGGATTCCTGGACTTACAGTACCGCCGCGTGGAGAGCCGCAAATGCGAATACGACGGATGGGACGGGCAGAGTGTCCTTCGTGATAGGATTGGCCGAGACGGTCGTGGAAGCACTTCGTCTGTCTATCTGGACTCCACCAGGCGTGGCTCGCACCGGCTTTACCGGGATCGGGCTGGACACTACGACGGCAAACAGCGCCACGCTAAGCCAGAGCGCCAAGAGTCCGGACGACATATCGACTGGGAAGATGCCCATAGCCTCCGCGTATGCGGGCCATCCGGACATCGGATTCCACTTCCTGCAATCCGTGGAGAACGTGGCGGGAGTCGGGTCTCATACGTTCTACGGCGACGATGCCGGGGCGATTCAGAGCGGTCTCATGGCTAGGATGGTCGCATGATCTACGATCCGACGATTTTGCACGAAGACTTGATTGCCGCCGGTCTGCCCATCGTCGGCTGCGCCTCGAACGGTCGCATCGACTGGATGGGCGTGCCGACCGCGGCGGAACTGGACAAAGCCGAGGAAGTCAAGGCCGCGCACGATCCGGACCGACGGACGCGCGCCGAACGCGCCGCGCGAGACCGATTGCGCGCGCTGGCGACGAAACTGGAGGACGGAAGCGCGACTCCGGCCGACATTCGCGAGGCTCTGGCGCTGCTCATCCGTCGCAGCGCGCCGTAGCGCGACCTGGAATCGGACGTTTGACGCATACGGATCGCGACGCCATAATGGCTGCGTGACCGCTCGCTTGAGGAGGATACGCTCGTGCGCGGACAGATCAAACGCTTGGCCGGTCCGGCCTTTCTGGGCACTTCGGCGGCCGACGTGCTTGCCGAACCGGCCGCCGGCCACTACTACGTCATCTATCACATCCACGTCGTCAACGTCGGGGCCGCTTCGACGTATTCCCTGTTCCTGGGAGCGACCGGCGGCAGCGCGGCCGGGACGCAGATCGGCGGCGGAACGAGGTCGATCGGCGCGAACGCGCGCGACGACGTCTATTTTTCCGCCGGGCTCGTGCAGGAAAACACGAAGTTCCTGTCGGGCATCGCGGCCGACGCTTCGCGTCTGGTCATTACCGTGATGGGCACGCACCACGTTTCCAGCGCGTAAGGCGATCGGTCGTCGCGCCATGGCAATGCGATCCGATCCGGGCACGCGATCGGTCGGAGGCGCGCGAAGACGGACGGGATGAAAGCGTGGACGAGACGACGCAGGCGTTGGGCGCGCTGGCCGCGAGGCTCGACGGTCTCCAGCAGACCCTCTCGGGGCTGCTCTCCGACATCAAGGTCCAGATCGCGGCCACGGCCGAGATGAGGGCGAAGCTGGAGGAAGTCGGGAAGGATCTGAAGAGGCTGTTCGGCCGAGTCGAGAAGTTGGAAGAAGCCTCCGCGCCGAACGAGACGGAGATCCGGGACCGCGCGCGGCAGGAGATCGAGGAGGCGCAGCACGTCCGGGACGTAGACGCCAGGCTGGCGCGGCTTGAGCAGGCTCGCGCGGCGGTCCGCGGGGGCGCTTGGGACTTCGCGAAGTGGCTCGGAGCCGCGGCGGGAGGCGGAGGCGTCATGAAGCTGCTGGACTGGATCTTCGGAGGACCGTGACGTGGGCGCGTTGAGGGCTCTGGTCGTCGAGGACGACGCGAAAGTAGCCGAGCTCGTCCGCTGCGTTCTCGCGGAGGCGGGGGTCGAGGTCTCCGTGGCTGCGACGGTCGCGGAGGCCGAGTCGCTCATGGCCGAGGCGATGCCGGACGTCCTGTTTACCGATCTGTCCTTGCCGGACGGAAGGGGCGAAGACATGCTCCGCCTCATGGAGATTCGGGGGGATCGAGTCCCGACGGTCGTCGTCAGCGGGGACCTGCCGGGAGCCGGAAATCTGCCTCGGTGGGCCGTGGCGGTCGCGAAGCCTCTGGAAATCGCGCGTCTGCCCGGGATCCTCCGCGACGCCGTACGCGGGCTCGGACCGGCTTGCTCGGGCCGCGGCGGGATCTCCGGCCTCTGCGACCGCGTCGAGGCCATGACGCGCGCGGTGGAGGAGACGAGGCGCGAGATACGCCACGCCGGGTGGGCGCGATGACCCGGGACGAATGGGATGCGATGCGGATCGTCGGCATCGCGCTGCTCGTCGCGGCGGCCGTCTTCGTCGCCCTTATGGCCATCCCATGGAAGCAGTGAAGATTCGGCTTGACAGGGCACGTCGGGGCGTGTAACCTTCGCATCCGTCAGCCGCGAGACGAGATTCGCGGTCCCTCCGGCCTTCAAGGCCGGGGGCCGTTGCGCGAGGGCAGGGAGTGGAAATCAGGAAGCATTCGCGGCTTGTTGCCGCGAACCCCACAGACACTCTCCTTTCCGATGCGGGGGAGCGGACCGGGAACCTCCTCGGTCCGCTCCGTCCTTTCCTGCTCGCTGCCGGGCTCCTGTGCGGAGCGTGTCTGCTAAGCTGCCAATCGCCCGAGGCCGTTCGCCACGGCGACCGGCTCGCCGCCCGATCCGAGGAAGCCTACGCGCGCGGAGTCGAGTCGCTCGTGCGCGCGACCGCCGAATCGCTGCGCAAGGCGCGCCGGCAGCATGCGCTCGACCTCTTCGACCTCGCCTGGGGCGAAAAGGTCGGGGCCGACGGGAAGATCGCCAGCGAGGACGCGAAGCGGCTCTCGGCCGACCTGGAGGCCAGGTACGGCGAGGCCGACGACGACTACGCGCGCGTCATGACGGCGCTCGCGAAGGCCCGCCTGAATCTGCAGGATGCCCGCGACCTCCGCGCCGCCTTGACCGACTACCTCGGCGCGGCCGGGGTCCAGAAGTCGACGGTGGACGCCGTGCTTGAGGAGGTCGGTAGGCGGGTCGGATCGGCCGATATCTTCCGCGCGCCGGAGGTTTCCGGGGCCTCGACGGGCGGCGGGGGGGAATAGGGAGAAACCGCGATGTCGGAACAGGATCGTCCGACCGAGGGAGCATCTGCTGCCGACAAGCTCCACAACCTGCGCTGGAAGAACGTGGACGTGTCCGGAGTCCCGGACCGGCAAGCCGGCGACGAGGAGAAGGCGGCGGCGATCCAGGGGATCAAGGACGCGAAGACCGCGAAGGAGCTCGTCGCGCGCGCGATCGACCTCGCCGTGGGGCTCGGGGCGAAATTCCTCGCGGGTTGACTAGTTCGATGTTTCGGAGACTCGATCATGGCGCTGCTCAAGAGCCGCAAGTTCGTCGCGGCCGTGATCGGGGTCCTCGTCGTCGTCGCGGTTCATCTCGGGATCGACGAGGCGAAGGCGAAGCAGATCGCCGACTGGGCGGGGGCGCTGCTGCTCGCCTACATCGGCGGCACGGCGCTGGAGGACGCGGGCGCGAAGCGCGCGAACGGAAATGGAGTCGGACATCCTCCGAAGTAGGTTCGGATCTCGGGCATTGGGGCAAGGGGGACGGATGTGGAAACGGAGCGCGCGGCTCCCGTCTTGAGCTACGTCACCGGGACGGTCGATCGCCCCGAGGGCCTCGCTCGCCTGATCGCCTCCCTCGCCAAGCACACCCCTTTTCCCTGGGAGGCGCGCGTCGGCGACGCGTCCGAATCCGGCTACGCCAGAAACCATGAGTTTCCGCTCGGACGCGTAATCGTCGACCGCCAGCAGCCGCGGCCGACGATGGTCCAGACCTACGATCGCCTCTTCCGCGCCTGCGCCGGGGCCTGGGTGCTCTGGCTCAACGACGACGCGGAGGTCATGCCCGGCGCTCCTGCAGCGGCACTGCGCTTCATGGAGGCCAACCCGGAAGTCGGATGCGGTGCGCTCTACTACCAGGAGGGGCTGGGCAGCGTCTGGCGCGTCAACGAGTACAAGGGGATGGTCTACGCGAACTTCGGCATCCTCCCCCGCGAATTCGGCGACCGAATCGGATGGTTCGGGACGGAGCTCGCGAGCTACGGCTGCGACAACCGGATCTCGTTCGAGACGCTCTTGGCCGGGAAAGGCGTCGTCGGGATTCCGGACGCGCGCGTCGTCCACCACGTCGATGCCAACCCGCGCAAGGAGCGGCAGAGCCGGGAGTACCGGCCGCATGCCTCGGCGTGGCTGGAGAGCGCCTACGGTCGGAAGCTGACGGCCATGCGCGCCGTCCACGACCGCTTCGCGCGACTGAACCCGTGCGGCAACGTCTTGGAACGGTGACATGGACGACACGCAAGAGCCGGAAGATCGCGAGCGCCCTCGGGTCGCGAAGACGGTGTTCGACTACCTCGCGGACGAGGTGAAGATCGGAGCCGGCCCTTCGGCCACGGTCCAGACCGTCCGGGATCGCCTCGCCGAGCTGGTCCTGCGAAACCAGGGCGTCGACCCCAGGGTGTGGCCCGGGGTCGGTATCGAGACCCGCCCGGACTCGCCGACCGGATTCGTCGGCCTGACCCCGAACGAGTCGATGGAGCTCCAGAGGATGTTGGGGACCATCGACGGGTTGACCGCTGCGGCCGGGGAAGTGGAGGCCGAGATCGAGGCCGCGATGAGGATCATCGGAGCCGCGATGGACGAGATCCGGGTGAAGATGAAGGAGACGGCGACGCGGGCAATCCTGACCGCGTCCAGGGGGATCTTGGGACCTGATGGGAAGCTGCGCGCGCGGGGGAGAGAGTAACGATGTCTCGCCGCCACCGATCTTTCCCGCGTCCAGGTCGCGCGCTCGCCAAGAAGATGGACCGCGACGATCGCGGACTCTGTCGCGCGTGCGGGAAAGATCCATGTCAGTGCAAGTCCGCGGCTTGGTGGAGATCGGACGCGAACAAGACGGGGAAGAGAAAACGACCGAGGAGCAAGCCGTGAGCGTTCGGCTTCACGTGGGGAGCGGGACCGTCTACCTGGATCCCGCCGACGGCTGGCGGAACGTCATGCCGTCGGGGTACGGCGTCTTCCTCGCCTCCGAACGCCCGGACCTCGTGGAGAAGTGGCGGACGACGGATGACGCCTATTACGCCCGCCACGATCGCACCGCGGACAGCCTGCGCGACGGTCCGGTCACGACCGAGGAGCTATGCGACGTCTACGGATCGTTCGAGCGCCTCCCGTGCGGGCTCGAACAGGCGGACGAGATCCTCGCGCGCCAGGTCTTCGAGCACCTGTCGATCAAGGAGGCGCGCCTTGCCTTGGACGAGTGCGACCGCGTGCTCAAACCGGACGGAGTGCTGAGGCTGGACGTGCCCGACCACGAGGAGACGCTGCGGCGCTACCGGCTCACGGGAGATCCGTTCTTCGTCCGCCACGTCCTGGGCTCGAAGCGGAACGAGGCCGCGTACCACGTCATGGCCTACACGCGCGAGGCGCTGCGCGCCCTGGTCGAAGAGCACGGATTCGACTTCGAGGCGGAGGAGCCGAGCCCGAACGTCGCGCCCTCGTTCTGCCTGCGGTTCCGAAAACCGGGACCGAGGGCGGCATGGCAATACGTCCCGCAAGATCTTCTCGTCGTCCCCGACGAGGCGTTCGTGGTCGAGTTCGGCCCGGGCACGCGGCCGTGGCCGAGATCCGACGTGCTGATAGACCGCGATCGGGCTTTCCTGGATTCCGCCACGGAAGTCAACTTAGTCGGGCGTCGGATCGAAAAGGTCGCGGCCGACCTCGATCTCGCGCTCAAAGGAGGCGACCGGCTACCGTGGGCGACCGGTCGATTCGACTTCCTCTTCGCGTCGCACGTCCTGGAGCACGTCAGGAATCCGGGAACGGTTGCGCAAGAGTTCGCGCGGATTGCCAAGCGCGGCCTGATCGTCGTGCCGTCGATCCTCAAGGAGGGACTGACGGCGTTCGAGGAGGGAAGTCACATGTGGTGGAGCTTGCCGCCGAGGGAGGGATCGAAAGCCCTGCGGATGATCCGCGCGAACTACGAGTGGCGGTCCAAGATCGCCGACCCGGATGCGAGCGGGTGCCTATCGCGGATCTTTCGCACCGGCCCATTCCGGCTCGACCACGATGCGCGCGTGCTGCGAAAATGGTGGAGGCGGGTCGAGCCCGCGCTCGACGTGGTGCACGCATGGCAGGGGACGCTGGAGGTCGAGTGCCTGTGACCGACGTTCGCATGATCGAGGTCGCGCACCCGTATCGCGGTCCGAACGGCGCGCTCGACGTGATCGGGCAGGATGGACTCCCGTTCCCGGTCGCGCGAGCGTTCCGGATCGCCGGGGTCCCGCCTGGAGCGTGGCGGGGAAACCACGCGCACCGGACGTGTCGGCAGATCCTCTGGTCCGTGAGCGGGAGCTGGCGCGCGACCGTGGAGGCGCGGCCGGGCGAGGAGCGGATCGTGGATCTGCACGAGGGAGCCGACGGGATCTACGTCCCGCCGATGCACTGGCTTCGCGTGGCGAGCTGCGCGCGGCTCGGGGTGCTGGTCGTGCTCTGTTCGGAGCCGTATCGCGAAGAGGATTACGTGAGAGATTACTCGGTTTGGAAGCGCGAGGCAGTCGCCAGATGATCCCGTTCAACCCCGTCGCCCGCGGCCTCGCCGAGGACGCCGGCCTAATTCGGAACGCCGTCGACCGCGTCATCAAGTCAGGCAAGTTGATCTTAGGCCCGGAAGTCGAGGCGTTCGAACGCGAGTGGGCGGAATGGGTCGGCGCACGGCACTGCATCGGCGTCGCCAGCGGAACGGAGGCGCTGACGCTTGGCTTGTATGCCATGAATGTGCCCGACCCGATGAAGCCGGATCGGGTTTACAGAAGCGACTTTCAAGTAATGACGGTTGCGAACAGCTCCCCTGCTACCGTCAATGCGGCCGTCGCAGCCGGTGCCTACATGGATTACACCGACGTTGCGCCCGATGGACTGCTTCGTGCCGTCTCGGGCGACAAGATGCCGGACGTTCTTCTGCCCGTCGCCCTTTACGGCCGGCTGCCGCAACTTCGCGGAACGGACCAAGAGCTTGCGCTAGGTTCGTGCTTTTGGGATCTTGCCCAAGCCCATCATCAGGGAGCGTGGAGGGATGCGCTGGCATGCACGGATCCGGAATGGTTCGACCCCGGTTCCATGGGTCGGTGCTGTGCGGCGGCGTTCAGTTTCTACCCGACCAAGCCTCTCGGCGCTCTCGGCGACGCCGGCGCGGTGGTGACCGACGATCCAGACATTGCCGACCGCATCCGGAGGCTTCGCAATTACGGATTCGGCGAGCGCGACCGGGTCGTCGACCACGGATGGAATTCGCGGATGGACGAGATCCAGGCGGCGATCCTTCGCGAGAGGCTCCGCCTGCTCGCCGGCCGGAACGCCCGCAGGAAGGAGTTGATCGCGTTGTACGCGGATGAGGCCAATCGCGGAGGATGGGCCGATAGAATCCACGCCGGCCTGCATATCGTAGCAGTCAGAGTCCCGCGCAGGGACGAATTCAGAGCCGCGCTGTCCGATGTAGAGGTTGAGACCCTGGTCCATTATTCGATTCCGGCTCACAAGCAGCCCTACCGAGACGACGGCGAATATGAGACGTGCGATCTCCCCGAGACCGAACGCTGGTGCTCCGAGACCGTCAGCCTACCGTTCTCGTGCTGGACGACGGACGAGGAAGCGCGAGTGGCGGCTAAGGCCGTGAGCCGGATCATGATCGCTCAGATGGAGGCGAGGGAGAGCGAGTGAAATTGTCCGTCGTGAACGTATCGACCTGGTATCCCGAGGCGATCGAACAGGCGCAACTCGGCTGCGACCACATGCCTTACGCCGAGATGCTCCGGCGCTTCGAGGACTTCTGCTTCGGCTCGGACGCGTTCTGGTCCTGGGGACTGCGCGCGCTCGGCCACGAAGTCCGCCACGTCGTCGCGAACGCCGAACGCCTGCAAGCCAAGTGGCGAGCGGAGGAGATGGCGTGCCGCCCTGCGTCTCCGTCCGAGACGGTCATGGCGCAGGCCAAGGCCGCGAACGCCGATGCGGTTCTGCTCCAGGACGTATCGTTCATGCCCGCCGGAGACCTGCGCCGGTTGCACGAGCGCGGATGCGTGGTGGCCGCGCAGGTGTCTTGCCCGATGCCTCCCCCTAATCGATTGGCGCAAGTGGACGTTGCCTTCACGAGTTTCCCGCACTACGTCGAGCGACTCCGGGCTCACGGCGTGGCGCGCGTCGAGTTCCTACCGCTCGCGTTCGAGCCGTCGGTCGTCAAGCGCGCGTTCCCGATTGTCCCGCTCCCGGCGCGGACAATCGATGTCTCGTTCGTCGGAGGCGTGGGTCGGGACTCGCACTGGCGCGCAGGGACCGATGCGGTCGAAGCCGTCGCTCGCGTGCTTGGGCCGGACCGGTTCGCATGGCATGGGTATGGTCTTGACCGGCTCTCCCCCGACAGCCCGCTCCGGGCATGTCACCGCGGCGGGGCGTGGGGGCTCGCCATGTACGAGGTCTATCTGCGCTCGAAGATCGTGCTGAACAGGCACGGAGAGGTTTCGGAAGGATGCGGCAATAATCTCCGCCAATTCGAAAGCACGGGCGCCGGAGCGTGTCTCCTGACCGACGAATGCGGAGCGTTCCGGTCCGGGGTCTCGTGCGTGCGGTACCGGACTCCCGACGACGCCGCCGAGCGGGCGTTCCGGCTCCTTCTCGACCCGCAGGAGATTCTCCGGATCGCGGGCAACGGGCAGGCCGAAACGTGGGAGAGTCACACCTGGCGAAACAGGATGGAGACCGTCGCGCCGATCCTCGAGGAGGAGGTCTCTAAGCGCGGCGCGGCGTTGGGAGGAAAGGGATGACGCACCCGGACGATCTGCGCAGGCACGCGCTGATCCACTATGCCGTCGGAACTTTCCGCGCCACGGATTGGGTGGAGACCGGGTGCCACGTCGGCGGAATGCTCGCCTACTATGCGGGAATCGTCGAGCGGGCATGGGGGTGCGACTTGGACGCCGATGCGATCGAGCAGGCGCGAAGGTCGGCTCCGACGAATGCAACTTTGCGCGTCTGCGATGCGGTCCAATTTCTCGCCTCCGTGCTGGCAGATCCCGCGCTCGAACGTCCCTTCTTCTACCTGGATGCGAACTGGCGCGAGGAGTGGACGGGATGGAGGGAGATCGGGCTCATCCTGCGATCCGAAAGACGCTGCATCATTCTGGTTAACGCGGTGGCAATCTCCGATCATCCGAACTTCGTCGGACGCCTGCCGACGCCTGGGGACCGCGTGGAATCGAAGGACTTCGCGGAATTCGGGCGTCGAGAGGCCGGCGAATTCGGGCGGAAGCGAATCGGTCGCATCCTCTCCCCGAAGTACTCGACGCCCGGACCTGTCGCCGGCTACGTGCTGATCGACGCGTCGGGAGCCGACCTGCGCTTCCGCGTGGACGAATTCGAGGATTTGATGCCGTGAATCTGCATGACGACGTGGCGTCTCTCCTTCGTCCCATGGTCGCGCGCGAACGCGCGCATCCGGACACGAAGCGCGACCTCGGGGGCGTCTTCTTCCGCGATCGAATCCAGGCCGTCGCGCGTCTCGTCTCCGCGCGGACGGCCGGGGATCTTCTGGAGATCGGCGTCTACAACGGCGGGACGGGCGTCCTCTTGGCCGAAGTCGCGGCGGCATCGGACAGGCGCTACCTCGGGCTCGACAGCTTCCTCCCGCACCCGGATTACCGGCACGACGAGATGGAGCCGATCGCGCGCGAGGCGCTCACGCCGTTCGGATTGACGGCCGAGATCGTCAAGATCGACGCGCATTCAGAGGAAGGCGTCGCGCTCGTCAAGTCGCGCCCGTGGTGCTTCGCGCTCTCTGACGACGGACACCGCTATGAGGACCACCGCTGCGAACTATGGGCGCTCGCGGAGGCGATGGCCGGCGGGGGCGTAGTCGCGGTGGACGACCTGTACGTCCCGGACGTTATGCTCGCGCTCAACGATTTCCTCCGGGACCACGCGGATTGGAAGCTGGTCAACGAGACGCTGGGGTTGCGGGAGTACTACGTGGTGAAGGAACCGAAGCCGTGAAGATCGAAACCGAAGAAGTCGAGATCGTCGAGAAGCCGTGGGGCTCCGAGACCGTATTCGCCGACACGCCCGAGTACTGCGGGAAGATCCTGACGATCCGCGCCGGATGCTCCACGTCGATCCACCGCCACGAGAAGAAGGACGAGACGCTCTACGTCCTGGACGGCTCCGTCGAGGTCGAGATTTTCGACGGGCGGTTCGATTGCGGGCGATGGGAGACGGCGCTGCGCGAGACCGTCGCGCTGAATCGGGGAGAGAGGATTCGGATCTTCGCCGGGACTTGGCACCGCGTGCGCGCTCTCCCGAACGAGGACGATCCCATCCACCTCATCGAGGCGAGCACGGCCCGCGACGAGCGTGGGACGGTCCGGATCGAAGGAACGAGGATCGTCGCGGGCGATCCGAAGCCGGAGGAGGCGTGATGGGGGGCGTGAGCGAAGGTCACCGTCGATTGACCGAAACGGAATTCTCCGCTCTTTCCGTCGAGCTGGACGGCGCTTGGCGCGATCCCGAGATCGCTCGGCAACAGCGAGACTTGGCCGATACGGAACTGGCCAATTGGTTCGCCGGGCGCGACGTTCCGCCGTTCCGGGCCTACCTGGAGCTGCTGAAGCGGCACTGTTGGACGAACAGTCTCCAATTCTGCGAGGATAGCGGACTGCTCGACGTCGGCTGCGGGAGCGGATATTACGCGGAACTCCTGGCGCGCTCCGGATGGCAGGGTCAATACGTCGGCGTGGACTATTCCGAGGCCATGATCGCGACGGCGAACTCGCGAAGGAAAAGCTGCCCGATCCCGTTCGTCTTCCACGAGGTCGCCGACGCCCGCAAGCTCCGCTACAAGAACCGCGTCTTCCCCATCGTCGTTTCCGGCTGCATCATGCTCCACGCGTCGGACGCGGGAGGATGGAGAAAGGCGCTCTCCGAGTCGGCGCGGGTCGCGGACCGGTGGCTCATGCTACACCGCACGCCGACGGTTCCGGGCTCGGAGCACCGGTACTGGCGGAAGCTGGCATACGGCGTCCCGTGCCTTGAACAGCATTTCGCGCGGAGCGTCCTCGCCGACGCATGGAAGGATCTCGGCTTCGAGGAGCGCGACAGGATCGTCACGTCGACGGGCGAGGACGGCCTAGTCTGGGAATCGATCATGCTGCGGAGAACGGGAGGAGGCGGATCGTGAGACGGTACTGCACGCTCTTCGATTCGGCCTATGCCGTCAAAGGCGTGCTCATGATCGAGAGCCTGTTCGCAAAATCCTCAACGCCGTGCGACGTTCGCGTGCTGGCGCTTGACGAAGAGGCGGAGCGCGCGGTCGGGACGAGGTTCGCGGTCCACGACGGCCGGGAGGGACGGCACTGGGTCTCGGCCTACCGCCTATCCGACCTGGAGGCGAAGCGCCCGGAGCTGCGAGCCTGCCGCGCCGGCCGGGAATGGCGGCACTACTGCTGGCAGCTCGCGTCCTGCTGGACCCGCGAGAACGTCCCGGCGACGCCCGGCGAGGGCGTGGCCTACCTCGACGCCGACCTGTGGTTCTTCGCCGACCCGGAGGAGTGCTGGCGCGAGGCGGAGGGAAAATCCGCAGCCGTAGTGCCGCACCGCTTCCCCCCGAAGTACGCGCACTACTCCGTCAACGGCAAGTTCTGCCAATGCGCGACTTTCTTCCTCGACGAGCGCGGGTTCGCGGTCCTGCGTAGATGGGCCGGCCAGTGCGTCGAGCGATGCGACGATTCGACGTGCGGCGACCAGCGCTACTTGGACTCGTGGAGGAGCGAGCTACGGGATCGACTCCACGTCTTCCGCTCGAAGGGCATCGTGCCCGGTCCGTGGAACGCCTGGACGTACCGGATCGAGGAGCGCGACGGTCGAATTCTCGTGGACGACGATATCCTGGTTGCATATCACTATCACGAACATGCGAGAGATTCTCGCCTGCCGAGCGGATTCCGTCGCTCCAAGGGATATCCGACGACTCCGGATTTGATCGCGCTCGTGTACGAGCCGTACGAACGCGCATGGCTGGAGACGGAATCGGGCGCAGAATTCCATGTCTCGGAGACGTAGCGATGGGATTGCGATGGCGCAAGGGAGAGAACCCGGAATTCGACGCGAAAGTCGAGGCCGGACTCGCGCGGACGAACGTGCGTGCGGGAACGAAGCGGCGTGCGAACGCGAATGGGCGTCGAACGCCGGCGAAAGCTCCGTGGTCGTCGGCCAAGCCGACCGTGGCGGGCGACGGCATCCGCTACGCGTCGAAAATGGAGGCGCGGGTAGCCGACCGCTTGCGCGCGGCGCTCAGTCCGGGCGAGCGGATCGTCCGGCAAGCCTCGTTCCCGCTGCTCGTTCTGGAGCCCGGATCGGACGGGAAAGTGGCGCGGTTCGCGCCGGACTTCATCGTTGTACGTACGACTGAACCCGAGAATTTGGACGGCTGGACCGCACTGGGCGGCGAGACCTGGCGCAAGGATCGGAGCGAGAGCGAATGCTGGGATGGCAAGAAGCGCAGAATGCTGCGCTCCGACGAGCGCCTCGTTTGGGTGCGCGTCGTGGAAGCTAAGGGCGACCGGAGGTCGCGCGACTACGCGCTGCGACGAGACGCGTTCCAGGCCGTCTACGGGAAGATTTGGGAATGGGACGGAATCGGGGATCTTCTTCCTTGGGAGAGCGCGTGATGTACGAATACAAGGCGACGATCCTCGAAGTGGTGGACGGAGATTCGGTCAAGACGGATTTGGACCTCGGGTGCGGCGTGCGGATCCGGATGGCGATCCGCCTGGACGGGATCGACGCGCCGGAGGTCGTGGGCGAAAGTCGCGCGACGGGATTGGCGGCGAGGGATCACCTCGTCTCGCTCATCTCTAATAAGACCGTCTTCGTCGCGACGCGGAAGGACAAAGCGGAGAAGTACGGTCGTCTGCTGGGGACGTTCTTCCTCACCGTCGAGGACAAGATCGCGGGCAGGTCGGTCAACCAGGCGATGGTCGAGGCCGGGCACGCGAGGCCGTACGAGGGGGGGGGGAAGAGATGATGAATGAGGCAATTCCTCGACGCAACATCGTGCTGTCCGCGCAGGAGATCCTGCTATACGAGGCAGTCCTAGACATGATCGCGCTCGCGCGCGGCCATGCGCCGCAGGACATCATGGAAAAGATGAAGGCGCACGAGGATGCGCTTCGGAAGATCCTTGCGGACACAAGAGGATGAGACCCATGAAGGTCTTCATCTATCCCGAGAACGAGTGTCGGCGGATCGCATCCGGGATCTCGGGGCTCCGCTTCCCGCCCGGGTCGTACGAGCCCGTCTCGGACCCGGAGGCGGCCGACGCGATCCTTTGCCCGGTCCCGCTGACGGCGATGCCCGAGGCGAAAGACCTCCATCGGCTGCGCTGGTACTCGGGCGAGCTGCGCCAGCGCCACGTCTTCCTCGACGTGTCCGACTGCCCGGACGCGACGGAACGAGAGGCCGGGCGATTCGTGTACGAGGGCGAGCCGGCGACGTTCCTCCGCTGCAATGTGCGAACGTGGATGCGCGAAGCTGCGTCGAACACGGTCTGCTTGGGCTGGCCGGTCGGGAAGGCCGACCTCGACGCGATCGCCGAAGGGCCGTTCGATCCGACGCACGACGTGGGCTTCCACGGCTGGAACACGTCGAGCCAAGCCAGGATTGACAGTGTTGCCGCGATCGTATTCGGAGATCGTGCGGGCATATTTCGCGCCGACGTGGTCGCGCGCGACGAGTTCTACGGCTACGTCCACCGCGACAGACCGTCCGAAGCCGCGCTGATGCGCGCCAATTTCTTGCGCTCGATGGCGCGCTGCCGGATCCAGCTCTGCCCGCAGTCGATCCACGGAGTTCTTCCTTACCGATTTCTCGAAACGCTCTGCGCCGCGCGCGTGCCGCTCCTGTTCTGGTCGGACGGCGTGTTCCCGCTCGACGGGCTCGACCTGCCGGGCGGTCCGATCCCGTGGTCCGACATCGCGTTCGTCCGACCTGCGGAAGAGGCATCGCGCGCGACGGACATCGTCCACGAGATCCTCTACGGATTCCCCGACTGGAAATTGGGCAGGATGGGAGAGAACGGACGCAAATGGTTCATGCGCTGGCTCGACGACCGGCACTGGCCGAAGATCCACAGGGAGATCGTCGAAATCGCCCTGCGCGGAAGAGGAGTGCTCAAGCCGTAAAGTATCCGCACAAGTTGGCCACGGCATGCCGTTGCGAGACGCGCGGCTGCGGTCGTCACGCGAGCTACATGCGCTATCGCAGGCGGTCGAGGCGCACGAAGCATGACCGCTTCTGGACCGCGAAGTACTACTTCTGCCGCAAGCACGCGCTAAACCCGGAGCGGGGACGATCGATCCTCGGGGGAGTCTTCATCCTGTACGACATCGGCGGAGGCTGCTACTGGAGCGTTCCGCTCGGGAAGCCCTGCGATTGCGATGAGTGCAAGGCAAAGAGATTCGGATTGCTCAAGGAGGAGCGTTGACCGAGCGACCGCGACGCGCGTTCGTGACCGGAGTTACCGGACAGCTCGGGGCGATCCTCGCCGAGCGCCTCCTCGCGGAGGGTTGGGAAGTCCACGGCATGCTGCGCCGGCATTCGCTCGTCGACAACGGGCGGGTGTCGCATTTGTACCGTCACCCGCACGAGGACGGCTGCCGGTTCTTCCTGCACTACGGAGACCTGGCGGACGCGCACTCGATCCACGCCTGCCTTCGCCGCGTCATGCCGGATCTGATCCTGAACTGCGGCGCGCAGTCGCACGTCGGAGTTTCGTTCGAACTGCCGGAGTACACCGCCGACGTGACGGGTCTCGGCGCGCAGCGCGTGTTCGAGGCCGCGGCCGAGGTGTGTCCCGGAGCGAGGATCGTGCAGATGTCTTCAGTGACGGGAGATACGCCGGTCCTCGTCAAGACGCCAGGTTCCGGCATTCAGTTGGTAGCTATTGAGGATCTCGTAGGATGGCAAAACTTCGAGGTCTTCACCCATGATCCTCTATCGAGGTGTGGACGTTTTTCCCCCGTCTCATCCGTTCTAGCTCACGGCATGCGCGCATGCTTGAAGATTCGCACGACTGGCCGAGGAGAGATTGGCGTCACGGAGGACCATTCGTTGTTCGTCTGGTCGGCCGAAGGTCCGATCGCAGTGGAAGCCTCGTCCCTAAAGGTCGGCGACGTCTTGGTGACTTACTGCGGCAATGCGGATGGGGAATGGAGAACCGCTAATCCGAGCATCGTCATCGACTACCAGAAATCGCACAAGGTCGGGCGCGGACGGAGTGAGGAAGTACGCGTTGCAAAATACCGGCGAACGATTCCGGTCACGCCGGACGTGGCGCGACTGTGCGGATTCTATCTCGCCGAAGGATGTTGTGGAGCAAGCCGAGCGTCGCTGACGTTCGGGCTGGATCCTTTTGATGCTCCGCGCGTCGGCGAATGCGAAAAGATCGCTGCGGGCCTCGGATGGCATACTTCCACGTCCCTTCGGCCGACGTCGGCCACGATCCATATCACCAGGAAGGAAGCCGTCGCATTCTTCTCCGCTTTCGGATCTTGCGCGCATGAGAAGCGGATCCCCCCGTTCGTTTGGACGTGGCCGAGAGCGTTGATCATCGAGTTCCTCCGAGGATACTTAGGGGATGCCAAAGTCGAGGACGCCGGCTATACGATCTTCACGACGATCTCCCTGCGGTTGCAGCGTGAAGTCGTCTATCTGTGCAGATTGAACGGGATTCCTGCGAGACCATACTCCAGAAAGATACGAGGCCATCTCTCTCCGCAAGGTACTTTCATTCGCCCATGCACCGTTTACGATGTCCACGTTCCCGCCGGCTATCTCCATGGAGAAGCAACTCCGGGCAGAAAGACACCGTCTTCCTTTTGCGTTCCGACGTTCGCGGTGCGCGGATGCGGCATCCGCAAGAAGTTGATCGGGGTGCGACGCGCGATGGATCTCTATGGTGAAGCGTCCGTACCTGCCGATCCTGGACTGGGATCCGCTGAAATCGTTTCGATTGAACGGACGATCGATCAGCCCGTGTACGATCTTGCCGTTCCCGGTTCGGAGCGGTTCTTCTGCGGGAACGTCCCGCTACTGGCGCACAACTCTTCCGAGATGTTCGGAACGTCGCCTCCCCCTCAGTGGGAGGATACTCCGTTTCGTCCCGTTTCGCCCTACGGCCGCGCCAAGGTCTTCGCCCACCACGCGGCGCGCGAGATCCGCATCCGCCGCGGCCTCGACGTGCGCTGCGTCATGGCGTTCAACTACGAAGGACCGACGCGCGGTCAGACGTTCGTCACGCGCAAGGTCACGCAGGCCGTGGGCCGCATCGCGCACGGACTCCAGTCGACGCTCTATCTCGGGAACCCGGAGGCGATCCGAGACTGGGGATGGGCGAACGATACCGCCGACGCCGTCCTGCGGGTAGCGGCGGCGGATGAGGCCGGCGATTGGGTCGTGGCGACGGGCGACGAGCGCACGGTCGAGGAGCTCGTCGTCGCGGCGTTCGCGATGGCCGGGCTTGACCACCGGAGGCACGTCGTCTGGCGCGATCCCCGGCACATGCGGCCCGTCGAAGTACCGCACCTGCGCGGTGACTCGTCCCGCATCCGCGCGGAGCTGGGCTGGAAGCCGACCAAGAGCTTCGCGGAGATCCTGCGCGCGATGGTCGATGCGGACATGGAGGCCGCGAGGCGCGAGAGCGCGCTTCCGATCGCGGCAGGGGGCTGACGGCATGGCCGACAACGGCTGGAGGTTCGAACGGGGCGCGCGCGTCTGGGTCGCAGGCTCGCGCGGGCTCGTGGGATCCGCCCTGGCGGAGCGCCTGCGACTCGACGGAGCCGATGTCGTGGACGCCCCGAGGTCCGAGCTCGACCTGCGCGACCCAGACGCAGCACTCGCGTTCGCCGAGGAGGCACGGCCGGAGGCGCTCGTCCTGGCGGCGGCGGTCGTCGGGGGCATCGCGGACAACTTGGCGCGTCCGGCGGTATACGCCCGCGACAACCTTCTGATCCACGTCAACGCGATCCACGCCGCAGCAGCGGCCGGGGCGAAGTGCCTCTGCGTGGTCGGATCGTCGTGCATGTACCCGCGCGACTGCCCGCAGCCGATGCGGGAATCGATGCTGTGGTCCGGCATCCTGGAGCCGACGAACAGCGCGTACGCGGCCGCAAAGCTGGCGGCGACCGAGACGGCGCTCGCCTACGGGCGACAGCACGGGATCGCCGTGGTCGTCCCGGTCGCGCCCAACCTCTT
>Ga0137796_10000438_pt1 | contig 26227 bp, 17 predicted proteins | sample OV2TP3_FD_97704 | JGI IMG/M metagenome (GOLD analysis project Ga0137796, IMG submission 97704) | reverse complement strand
CGAGCCTCGCAGAGGGCTGTCGAGGAGGAGCAACGCCGCAGATGCGCCCTCGCCGCCGCCATCCCCCCTGGAGGGGACGCGCCGATGCGAGCGGCGCATCTCCGTTCCCTGGCCGCCGGGCGGTGGCGGGACCGAAACCCCGCCGTTCTCTCCGGGCTACTTCGTGAGGATCCTCACCGATTGGAGGGTCTGCTTGGAGACCTCCTGCAGTCTCCGGCGCGTGGTTTCCACCGGAACGCCGAAGTAGCTGTCCTCGATGATGGACGCGGCGAAGACGATCACATGGGGCTTCGCGTACCGTGCGGCGATGAGCAGCTCCATCCGGTCGCCGTCAAACCTCTCTTCCGGCGCGTCTTCGTTCTTCCTGGGGGCCACCTTTCCGGGGAGCCGCAGGACTTTCAGGATCTCCCAATCGCCCGACTTCTGCCACGGTTCGGTGTCCAACCACTTCGCATCCCCGACGTTCGCGTCCACGAGGTCGCCGTACCCCCAATGGACCTTCTCGAGATGCTCGCCTTTCAGCCAGGCGAGCATGTCCTCCTTCACGAAGTCGAGGGGGCCCTTGCCCTCGCTCTTCTTCGCGAGGTCTCCCTCCTTGACATAGAACACCCTCATGCCCATCCAGCTCGCCTCGTTGTCGAATCGATTCTTGCCCGTCGGCAGGTTGAAGCGGAATCCCCGGACGGTCAGATCGTCGCATACCTCTTCCATCTCGAAGCACTGGATCTTGGAGTCGACGATCCCGACTTCGAACACTCCGGTCTTGTCCCGCTTGCCGGTGAGCTTCTTGACGCTCACCGCGAGCTTGGTTATCCAGAGTTCCCGCCCCTCATCGTAGACCGGGATCGAAACCCACTTCTTCTGGGTCTCTCGATATTCCTCCTTGAAGCCGGTTCGCTTGTGGAGCTTCACGGAGGCGGTGACTTCGTAGGTCACGTCCTTTTCGGTCGAGCGGAAACTCTCACTCAGGTCGGTCGCGGTCCACCCTCCCGCCGGCTCGCCGTAGTAGTTGTGGGTGACGAGATCCGCCTTCTGCGCGCCAGAGGTGAGGACCCGGTATCGGATCTCGCTCTCGTCCTTGAAGCGACTCAGGAATGCCTCGCGACTGAACTCCTTGTAGGCCCTCTGCTGCCAGTTCTCACAGAAATAGAAGCGAAGCACGGTATACTCCGCCGTCTTCGCGGCTTCGGGAATGGGGAACTTCACGAAGAGATTCTGAAACTCGCCGCCCTTGAGTTCGGTCACCTTGCTTTTGCCCTCGTCCACGTAGAAGCCCGGAGCGTCCTGGGCTCCGCGAGCCGAGGCGCCGGCGAGCAGAACTCCACACAGAGATGCCCCGAGCCACGATCGCATCATGCCCACTCCTCCCATGAAGTCGGTTGCTGGAAACCGTCCCAGCGGCCGGCCCACCGGACAGGGAAGATCCACCGCTCCGCACTCGGGATCCTCCCCTACGACTCGCCTGACCCAGTCCCGCCGACTGCTGGGACGATTTCTGGTAGCGTACCGGGAGAATGTTACCCCATCCCGTCCGAAAAGCAACCCGGTCCGGAGCTCTGGCCGATGGCGCCATCCGGAGGTAAGCTCCGTTCGTGGCAGACAACGATGGCTCGGTGATCGTGCCGTGCCTGGACTGGGCCGAGAAGCTCCCAAGCATCTGTGGGGGTCGGTCTATTTCCGCATCCACCGTCCCAGACCCCAATCGGCAAGGTGTGGAAATCGATCGTGAAGGAGGAGAAGAGCCTTTCCGCCCGTCGAGAGCCACACCTCCCGGGTCCCCCGCCGGGAGGCTCGGAGGATCGCGCGCGCCACCTTCTCCGGCGGCCATCCCTCGCGGTTGTTCACCGGAGGTTTCGCGCTTCCCACCGCCTTGGCGCTCTTTTGGAAGTCCGTGGCGGTCAGTCCCGGCCCCACTTCGATCACGGTGATGCCGTCCGCTCCCGCCTCGACGCGGAGTCCTTCCGTGAAGGAATGCAGCGCGTGCTTCGTCATGCAGTAGGCCACCGCGGTCGGGACGGTGGTCCGCGCCAAGATGCTCGAGATATTGATCACCTGGCCGCGCGTCTTTCGGAGGTGCGGCAGCGCGGCTTGGACGCACCACACCGCCCCGAAGACGTTCGTCCGAAAGAGATCTTCGAGATCGTCGGAGCGAAACTCCGCGATCGGAGCATAGAGACCGGATCCGGCGTTGTTCACGAGGACGTGCAGCGCGCCGAATCGATCGACCGCGGACTCCACGGCGCGAAGCACCTGAGCCCGATCCCGGACATCGCACCGGAGGGTCCAGGCCCCCTCGAGGTCCCGGATCTCCCGGCGAGCGCACGCCGCAACGCGGGCGCCGTCGCGGACAAAAGCCTCCGCCGTCGCTCGGCCGATCCCGCTCGAAGCGCCGGTGATGAAGACGACGCGGTCTCGGGGCAGCATCCTGGGCGGGATTATAGCCTCGGGCCTGGGTATAGTGATGTACCATGAAGTTACGCGGTCGGATCGTCTTCCTCCTTCGATCACAATCGCGGCGGTTCGCCGCGTTGTCCCGTAGGGTGGAGGTGGGCATGGATGCGGAGGAGATCCACGACCTACGCGTACTCACGAGGAGGATGCGGGCCACCGTGTGGGTGGCCAGAAGATTGGCCTCGTCGGAGACCCTGGATCGCCTTCGCCGGAGGCTTCGGACGTTGGGCCGAATACTGGGGGAAAGGCGCGGGCTGGACGTCGCGCGCCGGGACGCCCGGACCTACCATCTGGACGGTTCGTCCCTCGAGGCGGAGCTTCGTTCCACGGGCAAGGCCCTCAAGCGTGCGTTGGACTCCTCCCGACGATCCGGATTGGAGCGGCTCTTGACGGAAGGGGCTCGCGAGTTGGCCCGATCGGCGGAAGACCGAATCGGGGAATCGCTCCATCGCCGAGCCCGGCGCTTCCGGGAAGCCCTCGCTCGGGCCCCGCGTGGGAAATCGGAAATGCACGAATTGAGGATCGAGGCGAAAAAGGCGCGCTACGTCCTGGACGCGGTCGGGAGAATGGGGGGATTCCTCAAGCCCCTCCAAGATCGACTCGGCCGGGCGCACGACCTGGAGGTTCTCCAGGCGCGGCTCGGCCGATCCGCACGGGCCGCTCGGGATGAGAAGCGCGAGCGCGCCGCCGCTCGAAGGATCATGCGCGGGCTGGTCGCCCGTGCCCGTCGGGAGTTGGAGACGGCCGGATGAAAGTCGGAATCCTCGACATCGGCACGAATTCGATCCACATCATCATCGCGGAGATCGGACGCGACAACTCGTTCGAGATCGTCGGTCGCGCCAAGGACATGACCCGGCTCGGCGACGAGACGCTCAAGACGGGATTCCTCCCCAAGGAGAAGCTCGAACGGGCGCTCGGGGTCATCCGTCAATTCGCCCAGCTCGCCCGCAATCGCGGCGTTCCCCGAATCATCGGCGTAGCCACCGCCGCGGTCCGCGAGGCGTCCAACGGGGGAGAATTCCTCGGTCGGGTACAGCGCGAGTGCGGAATCAAAGTCCGCACCGTGACCGGCGACGAGGAGGGACGCCTCATCTATCTTGCCGTACGCCATTTCGTACACCTCGGCGGGAAACTGGCCCTGATCCTGGACATCGGAGGCGGCTCCGCCGAACTCATCGCCGGATCGGATCGGGAACTGAAATTCGTCCGCAGCCACAAGCTCGGAGGCGCGCGGCTCAAGGACCTCTTCATCACCAAGTACCCCGTTCCGAAAAGCGACCACGAGCGCGTCCATCGCCATATCCGGGAATCGATCGCTCCCACGCTCGAGGAACTGCGCGCGCTTCCGCTCGAGCAGGTCATCGGAACATCGGGGACCATCATCAACCTCGGATCCGTGATCAAGGAGCACCGCGACGACGAGCCCCTGACCAACCCGCAGGGATTCTCCTTTTCGACCAAGGAGCTGGAGGATCTCCACAAGGATTTGGGCCGCGCGGATGAAAAAGAACTCGAGGAGATCAAGGGACTCGATCCGGAACGTAAGGACATCCTCCTGCCGGGAGCCTGTCTCGTCCTGGAAGTCCTGGCGGCGATCGGGAAGGATCGCGTAACCCTATGCGACCGCGCAATCCGAGAGGGACTGATCCTGGACTTCATGGCGAAGAACGCCAAGAAGTTGCAGATGGAAGCGGAGGTTCCGAACACCCGGCTTCGGAGCGTGCTCCAGCTCGCGAATCGGTGCGAGTACGACGAGGCCCACGGACGCCAGTCGGCCAAGCTGGCGCTGCAGATCTTCGACCAGCTTCCCCTGGGGAGAGACCTCCATCTCGCGGCCCGGGAACTCCTCGAGTACGGGGCGATGCTCCACGACATCGGATACCACGTCAGCTTCGACGCCCACCATAAGCACGGGTGGTACCTGATCAAGAATACGGAACTCTTCGGTTTTTCGCCGGAGGAGATCGACATCCTCGCCTGCATCGCCCGATACCACCGAAAACGCCGGCCGAGAAAGAACGATTGGGTGATGCGGAACCTCACGAAGCGGGACCGGCGGACCGTCGAAGCGCTCGCGGGAATCGTCAGCGTGGCCGACGCTCTCGACCGGAGTCACTTCGGAGTCGTGGAGGCGATCAAGGTCGTCGTTCGACCCAAGTCCATTCTCCTCCGCGTCGTCGCCAAGCACGATCCGGCGACGGAGATTTACTCCGCGCAGGTCCGCAAAGATCTCCTCGAGAGGGTATTGGGCCGCTCCGTGGAAATCGAAGCCTCCCTCCGGGGGGAGGCCGCGCGGCCGCGAACGGCGGAGCCGATTCCCGTCGAAAGCAACGGAGGTCGGCCGCAGCGCGGGACGGACCCCGGACGGCGCCTCCCTGGGGTATAATGCGGCCGACGATGCCGATTCTCCTCCTGCTGCTTCTGATCCAGGAGACGTCCACTCCCTTCACGGAGCAGGTCACCCAGAACTTCGAAAAATGGGACCGGGATTCGGACGGCCGAATCACCGCGGCCGAGTTGGATGCTCTGGTCGAGGAGCCTTCGATCACCGGAAAGGCGGCGGCCGCGCTGGCGGCGCTGAAGATTGTGCAACGCGGCGACCAGTGGAAATACGAGCCCATCACCAGGGTGGCCCTTGCCCAATATGCCGCGGCGCGAAAAAAGAGGCAGAAACCGGACGGTCCGCCCTACGACCACTACTTCGACGCCGCCCTCAAGCGCATTTCGAACGCGGGTCTCGACCTCTTTCGCGATCCCCCGCCGAAACTGGGATCCATTCGTCAGGGACCGCTCGGAGACTGTTACTTCATCGCGCCGCTCGGAGCCCTCCTCCACCGAAGTCCCGAAGCGGTGCGCAAGATGATCCAGCTCCACGACGATGGGACCTATTGCGTCACGTTCGGAAACCGGCGGACCGTCCGCGTCGCCGCGCCTACGGAAACGGAATTCGGGATGTCCTCTACGGCAGAGAAGGGAAGCCGATGGATCGCGATCCTCGAGAAGGCCTTCGCCACGTTCCAAAACGAGAGCCTTCCGGATTCCCGGAAGAAGGAGAGCGAAACGGACCTGATCGCCCGCGGTGGCCCGGCCACGCAGAGCATCCGCGTCCTCACGGGCCGACCGGGAAAGTACTTTGCGCTCCGGGGAAAGACCGATGCGGACAAGACCCCTACGGAGGAGGACGCGATCGCCAAGCTCCCCAAAGTGCGAGAGATCCTAGTCTCCTCCGTTCGTGAAAAACGACTCGTCTTCGGAAACACGCCCAAGGCCGTCTCGGTCCCCGGAATCACTCCCAAACACATCTTCGCCGTCCTCTCTTTCGACGAGACGACGGAAAAGGTGGGAATGTGGAACCCCCATGGGAACAAGTTCACGCCGAAGGGAGAGGCCGGACTTCAGACCGGTTATGAGACCAAGGATGGGAATTTCGCCATCCCCTTGGAGGACTTTGTGAAGGTGTTCGCCGGCGTGTCGTACGAGGAACCCTAGCGCGCGAAACCTTTCGCCGTCTTCCGTGTTCTAGTAGACATGAGATTTCTTCTTCTCCTCCTCCTCGCCCTTCAGGAATCCTCGACTCCCTTCACGGAGCAGGTCTCCGCGCTCTTCGACGCGTGGGACCGGAACGCCGATGGGACGCTTCAAGGCGGGGAATTGGATGCGCTCGTCGAAGACCCCTCGATCACGGGAAAGACGGCCGCGACTCTCGCCGCGCTCAAGATCGTCGAACGGGGCAACAAGTGGACGCTGGGCCCCTACACTCGGGAGCTCTTCTCGAAGTACGCGGCGGCCAAGAAGCAGGGATTGAAGAAAGAAGAATGGCCCAACTTCGACGCCCTCTACGCCGGCGCGTTGCGGAGGATCCAACGCTGCGGTCCCGCCGTCTTCGCCGAAGGCCAGCCGAGGCTGGAAGACGTAAATCAGGGAACGATCGGCGACTGCTTCTTTCTCGCTCCGCTGGGGGCGCTTGTCCACCGCGATCCGGAACGCGTCCGCGGAATGATCCGCGATAACGGCGACGGTACGTTCACCGTAAGATTCGGCGACGGATCCACCGTCCGAGTCGCGGCCCCCTCCGACACCGAACTGGCCATGTCCTCCAGCACCGATCGAGGCGGACGGTGGGTTCCCATCTTCGAGAAGGCGTTCGCGACCGTGCGGAACAACGAGCGCCCGGAATCGAAACAAAAAGAATCGGAGACGGACGTGATCGCCCGCGGCGGCGCGATCGGTCCCAGCATTCGCACCCTCACCGGACGCCCCTTTAAGCAGTTCCCCCTTCGCACTCGGGGCAAGACCGATCCCCCGAAGGACGGAGAAGTCGAAGCCAAGCTCCCGAAATTGCGGGAGATCCTTCTCTCCTCGATCGAAGAACGGAGGCTCGCCTGCTGCGGGACGCCGAAGATGGTGGCGACGCCGGGCGTCAACGGAAAGCATGCCTACGCCGTGATCGGATTCGACGAGAAAGAGGACGCCGTCCGACTCTGGAACCCGCACGGCAACAACTTCAAGCCCAAGGGGGAGCCGGGATTGAAGAACGGCTACGAGACTCGGGACGGTCTCTTCACGATTCCGCTTGCCGACTTCGTTCGGATCTTCAACGGCGTGAGTTACGAAGAGTCCTGAGGGGGGCCCGCGTTCCGCGAGCCGCGACCTCGCTCCCATTTTGGCTTGACGGCGCAGCGCCACATAGACGTTCACGCTCCCCTTGCACCGCAGACTTCATGAGCTGCGCTCCCCCATGGGGATGAAACGGGTACGGGGAGTTTCGAGGCATTATCGGGGTCGCAGACCGTTTTCCGCGGCTGTTGCGCACCAACCGATTACAGCGAGTTTGGGGTAGAGGGGCAGCGGTGAACCCCGGTAGAGTCCCAGAAGACTCCAACGGGGTGAAAGAGATCCCGTGAACGCATCCAAAAGGCCTTTTCCTCGCGGCGGGCTCACCCTCCGTAGCGCATCTCCACGGGCGCGAAGCGCTTCGGAGGGTTTCGTCGCCCAGCGGATGAGACTTCTTAGGGGCGACTCACTTTTGGATCTGCGAAGAGAGACTATGGAGGCCCTCTACACGAACTTCTCTTGATCCGGGCTCTCGGGGGGACGGATGCCCACGTAGACGTTCGCGTGATTGTCTACGAACCAGAGGTTGGTCTTGGTGCTCCGTTTCAGATAGACCGGACGCGGCATGTCGGCGCCGCTGCTCTGAAGCGAAACCGCCCAACCGCGCCCCTGCTTGTCCTCCTGGCTGCGAACGACGTTGAGCTCGCATCGCTCGGTGTCCGCCTGATAGGAATTCCCCGGTGCCGAACCCTTGAGATAGCTCCGAAGAAGGTGTGGCTGTTTCCGGAGTTGCGTCACAAACGTCGAGGCGGGGGAGCTTCGATCCCAGTCCGCCCGCTCCATGTAGGGAAGAGTGAGATACTGCAAGGCCTGGCGTCCGGCGGCTCTCCGTCCCTCGTCGTCTCCGAAATAGTGGAAGGCCGCTTCGAACCACAGCTGGAGCGCGCCCTCGGGTGTCGCCCCCTCCGACTCATGGCGACGCCGGAATTCCTCGAAGGTGGACATCTTATTCTCCCTTCGATTATAGCACGCGACCGCCACTCCTTGACCCTCCCCTACCCCGCGGGTAGAATCCGCCCGCACTTCGAAGGAGAACGCTATGGCGCTTGCAGAGTATCGCGCGGAAGCCGGCATCGCCACGATCACCCTGAACGCTCCCCCCGCCAATTGCTACACTCACGAGATGATGGTGGAGCTGGACGCCGCCGTGCTCAAAGCCCGATTCGACGACGCCGTCCACGTCATCGTGCTCACGGGAATGGGGGAGAAGTTTTTCTGCGCGGGCGCGGATATCAAGATGCTGGCCAGCGTGACCCCCAAGTTCAAGTACTACTTCTGCCTCCACGCCAACGAGACCTTGAGCCGACTCGAGCAGACGCCGAAGCTGGTGATCGCGGCGCTCAACGGCAACACCGTCGGCGGGGGCCTGGAAATCGCCATGGCGGCGGATCTTCGCATCGCCCGCAAGGGCGGCGGAAAGGTCGGGCTTCCCGAAGTGAATCTGGGGGTTCTCCCCGGAACGGGCGGCACCCAGCGACTCGTGCGAATCGTCGGAAAATCCAAGGCGATCGAGATGATGACGACCGGGCGCCTCTTTGAGTTCGAGGAGGCTCTCCAGCACGGTATCCTCAACCAGATCGTCGAAGCCGCCGACTCCGCGACGTTTCTCTCCAAGGTGTACGACTACGCAAAGCAGTTCGCCCCCCCCGCCCGAGCGTCCAAGGCCGTCGGGCTCATCAAGCGATCGGTCCAGAGCGGCGCGGAGATCGCCTTCGAGTACGGCTTGGCGATGGAGCGCGAGTTCCAAGCCCAGCTCTTCTCGAGCGAGGACGCGAAGGAAGGTCTCACGGCCTACGTGGAGAAGCGCAAGGCATCCTTCAAGGGCCAATAGCATGACGATGGCCGTCCCGTCTCGGAAACTCTTCATCGGCGGCCAGTGGGTCGATCCCTCCACGGGACGCTTTTTCCCGACGATCAACCCCGCGACGGAACAACCCATCGCCGAAATCGCCGAAGGAGGGCCGCAGGACATCGATCGCGCGGTGGCCGCGGCGCGGAAGGCGTTCGACGAGGGGAAGTGGGCCTCCATGACCGCCGCTCAACGCGGCCGGGTGCTCTGGAAGATCGCGGATCTCCTGGAAGCCAAGGTCGACGAATTCGCCATGCTCGAGACGCTGGACGCGGGGAAGCCGCTGGCGGAATCGAAGCACGTCGAAATGGCGGAGTGCATCGAAGTGCTTCGGTACTATGCGGGATTCGCGACGAAAATCACGGGAGAGACGCTTCCGGCGAAGGCGAACGCCTTCGTGTATACCCTGCGCGAACCGCTCGGGGTCGTGGGGGCCGTAACCCCGTGGAACTTCCCTCTCCTCTTGGCCGTCTGGAAAATCGCGCCGGCCCTCGCCGCAGGAAATACGGTGGTCCACAAGCCGGCCAGTTGGACGCCCCTTACGGCCCTCAAGTTTGCGGAGATCGCGCAGGAAGCGGGACTCCCGGACGGGGTCCACAATGTCGTCCCCGGTCCCGGCTCGACGGCCGGACAGGCTCTCGTCACCCATCCCGGCGTCGACAAGATTTCGTTCACGGGCGAGACGTCGACGGGAAAATCGATCATGCGGGGAGCCGCGGACTCGCTGAAGAGAGTCTCTCTCGAACTCGGAGGGAAGTCGCCGAACATCGTGTTTGCGGACGCCGACCTCGACGCCGCGGCCCGAGGCGCCACGACCGGGATCTTTTACAACAAGGGCGAGGTGTGCTGCGCCGGATCGCGCCTGTTCGTCGAGGAGTCCGTGCACGATGCCCTCCTGGAGAAGCTCCTCGGACGCGTCAAGAAGCTTACCGTCGGAGACCCGCTCGACAAAGCCACGCGGATGGGACCCATCATCGCCAAAGCGCAGCTCGAGAAGGTGCAGGAGTACATCGAGTTCGGGAAGAGGGAGGGCGCCAAACTCGTCTGCGGCGGCGACCGCCCGAACCTGCCCCAAGGGTATTATCTGAATCCCACGATCTTCACCGGCGTCTCGAACGAGATGAAGATCGCCCGGGAGGAGATCTTCGGCCCGGTCCTCGCGACGATTCCGTTCAAGAACGTCGAGGAGGCGATCGCGAAAGGCAACGAGACCGCGTACGGCCTCGCGGCCGCGGTGTGGACGAGGGACGTCAAGAAGGCGCACCGGGTCGCTCGGGCCATCAAGGCGGGGACCGTTTGGGTAAACACCTACAACATGTTCGACGCGTCGGCGCCGTTCGGCGGGTACAAGCAAAGCGGCTTCGGCCGCGAACTCGGCCGTGAAGCGCTGGAGCTGTACACCCAAGTCAAGACGGTCTGGATGGATCTGGCCTAGTGCGGATCGCGACGAAGTACGGGCTGTTCGGGTGGACTCTCCTTCGCGAATTCCGCTGGCCGCTGAGCGTCTCCGCCGTCCTCGTTTTCGGCGGCGGTCTTCAACTCTCTCTATCGCTTCACCACCCCTATTTCAAGGCGTGCTACACCGTCTTCATGCTCATGCTGGCCCAGCCCACCATCGACTTCCCTCCGCAGTGGTACAACGAGATTCTCTTCGTCGTCGTTCCGATTCTCGGCTTGGGCGCCATCGCGGACAGCATCGTTCGTTTGGGCTATCTCATGTTTTCGTCGAAGCGCAGGCTTCAGGAGTGGTGGATCATGGAGGCGTCGACCTACCGCGATCACGTCGTTCTATGCGGCCTCGGCAAGGTGGGGCTGCGCATCTGCCGGGAGCTGTTGGACCTCCGAGAGCCCTTCGTCGTGGTCGAGAAAGACCCGGAGGGAGAGTTCGTCCAGGAACTGCAGGAGGAAAACGTCCCCGTGGTCCTCGGGGATGCGCGCCAACTTCGGGTGTTGGAAAAAGCTAACCTATCGTCCGCCCGCGCGATCATCCTCGCGACGGACGACGACCTCGCGAACCTCGATGCCGCCCTGACGGCCCGCGAGGTTCGGCCCGACATTCGCGTCGTCATGCGGCTCTTCGATGAAACGTTGGCGCGGAAGATGACGGCGGCCTTCAGCCTCTCCGCCATCTCGACCTCCCAAGTTTCCGCGCCGGCCTTCGTCGCCGCCGCTACCGGTCGAACCGTCTTGCACAGCTTCCAGCTCGACGGACAAACGCTCCACGTGGCGGATCTCCAGGTGGCTCGTCTCACCGGTCGGAAGCTCGCGGAGGTCCAGCACGAATTCGACGTCTCGGTGGTCCTGCACAAGAACCCGAGGATCCAAGACCTCAACCCGCACCATGACCGTCCGCTCGACCGGGGCGATACGATCGTCGTCATGTCGACGCAGGAGCGGATTCGAAGGCTCGAAGAGGCGAATCGGGGTTAGAACTTCCCCGACTTTCGCAACACCCACATGGCGGCCGCAACGGGGTCCGGCCCGTCCGTCAACTTTTTCGCGTCGGACAAGCTCGTCCAGGTCGAACCGCTCGGCTTCTCAATGCGATCCCCGTTCAGCCACCCCAGACCCTTGTTGCCGGAGCTTTCGATCTCCCACTTGGATCCCCGCTTCTTGACGAATCCGATCGTCGAGGATCCCTTCTCGATGCGATAGTCGTCTCCCGACTTGGGGCACTTCCCCCAAAAACTCCCGTTCCGGTCGATGCGCTCGCCGACGACCTTGAACTCCGGGGAGGGCATCCCCACCGCCAACATCACCGCCCACATCAGTCTCATCGTTTCCTCCGATCTTCCCTCCCTTTTTCGTCCGGCCCTTCCCGTTTGCGAAAAAGTGGGGAGCGTCGGATCATCCGAAGGAGTATGGAGGTCCGAGGAGCCAGCGCACGTCCGTTTCCGATCCTCCGGAGCCGCGCTGTCAGAGTCGAGGACGTTGGAGAATATCCGCCCCCACGTTCCCCCAAGCCGATTCCCCCTCCGTCACTTTCTCACGGGAATCCGAAGGGTAAATCTGGAGCCTCGACCTGGACGGCTCTTGACGCCGACTCGGCCGCCGTGATTCTGCACCACGGCCGCCGCAAGACTCAGACCCAGGCCGAATCCCCGGCCGGGCTCTTTCGTGGTGAAGAAGGGTTCGAAAACCCGGGACAGGATCTCTTTCGGGATACCGGGTCCGTCATCCTCAACCTCGATGACGGCTTCGCCCTTCCGGTGGGCGAGCTCCACGCGGACCCTCCCCTTCCCGGAAACCGCTTCCACGGCATTCTTAAGCAGATTGAGAAGGGCGCGGCGGAGCTGCCCCGGGAAGACGCGGGAAGGAGGAACCGCTTCCAACTTCGTGGTGACTCGAATCCCCGGCCCGCAGAGCATCCGAATCTGAGTCACCGCCTCGCGGACGACTTGGCGCAGATCGATCGCCTCCTCTCCCTCCCGATCGCGCGCGAAGTGGCGGAACTCTTCGACCACGCGGCGGGCGTCCTCCGCCGCGGCCCGGGCGTCCGATAGCATCCGAAGCAACGCTCGGCGGTCGAGTCGTCGTTGCCGGAGGGCCTCCCGCAACAGGAACAGGTTTCCGTAGATGACGTTGATCGGGTTATTGATTTCGTGCGCGATCCCCGCCATCACCATCCCCACGGAGGCAAGCTTCTCCGCCTGAATGAGCCGGTTCTGGGTACGCTTGAGCGCTTCGTAGGCTCGCCGCGTAGAATCCGCCGCAAGCCGGACCTCCTCTTCGGCCTTCTTGCGATCCGTCACGTCCTCCGCGATCCCTGCGACCCGGTACACTTCTCCGCGCTCATTGCGGATCGGGAAGCCGCGGTTGCGGATCCAGCGCACCGTACGGTCGGGACGCCGAATCCGGAACTCGATGTCCGTCTTCTCTCGAAATTGACGCTCGAAGCTCTCGAATACCTGGGGACGGTCCTCCAGAAGGATGGAGTCGATCCAGGTCTGAGGATCCTCCAGAGCGCGGGCGGCCGGTTGGCCCCAGATGGCCTCGTAGGTGGGGCTGACGTAGAGGAGTTTCTGCGAGCGGGGCTCGGAGATCCAGAACACTTCGTTGATGTTCTCCGCGAGTTGGCGAAACCGGTTGTCGCTTTCCCTCAGCGCTTCCTCGCCGATCCGCCTCTCCGTAATATCGGTCGAGATCAGAACCGCGCCGACGACCGCCCCTTCCATCCGGACCGGTCCGATCCGCGTCGAGTACCACGAGGGATTCCCGTTCGGCCCCGCAGCCTCGAGATCGAACTGGCCGGCTTCTCCCGTCCGGAGGACCCCCTCAAAGGCGCGACGAAACACCTCGTGATACTCTGGTTGGATGTACTCGTAGGCGTTCGTCCCGATCACCCCCTCGACGGTGTACCCGGCAACGGTGCGGTTGACCGACTGGATGCGCGCATCGCGATCGAGAGTCAGGATGATGTCCGGGGCGTTCGACACGAGCGATCTCCATCGCATCTCGCTTTCGCTCAAGGCGGCCGTGCGTTCCGCTACCTGCCGCTCCAAGTCGAGATGGACGCGAGAGAGCCGCTCCTCGGCGCGCTTCCGTTCACCGATATCGCGGAGGAAACCGCTGAACTGAGTTCGGCCTCCCACACGAATCGGCGCGATGCACAGCTCGACGGGAAACTCCTGTCCGTCTCGGCGAACGGCCGTGAATTCCAGCCGGCGCCCAAGGATGGCGCTTTTCCCGCTCTGGAGGTACCGCTGCAGACCCCGGCGATGCGCGTCCCGGTGTCGTTCCGGAACGACGAGGTCCGCCATCGGCCGGCCGACCGCCTCTTCCGCCGACCATCCGAAGATCGCCCCCGCCTGAGGGTTCCACCCCGTCACCAGCCCATCGCTGTCCATGAAGATGATCGCGTCGAGCGCGCTCTCCATCATCCCTCGAAGCTGTTCCTCCCGCTCGCGAAGGATCTCCTCCGATTCGCGTCTCCGCGTGATGTCCATCACCTGCGTCACGAAATGAAGCGGCTGATCGTCTCCGTCTCGAATGAGCGCCACGCTCAGGTACGCCGAAACGGTCCGCCCGGTCCGGTGAAGATAGCGCTTCTCGAACTGCGCCGATTTCCGTTTACCCGCGAGCATCTCTCGCATGTCCTGAAGATTCTTCGAGACGTCGTCCGGGTGGGTGAACTCCGCGAATCTCTTGCCGACGAGCCCCTCGGAGGAATACCCCAGGATTTCGCAGAGCGCCGGATTCACCCGCAGGAATCGCCCCTCCGTCGAGGTGATGGCCATCCCGATCGGCGACTCCTCGAACGCTCGCAGGAAGCGCTCCTCTCCGTCGGACGCCTTCGGAGGAACGACGAGTTCGTCCGACTCCAACCGAGCTCCGAATCCCGCATGACGGAGTCTCTCGAGGAATGGCTGCACGTCGCCTCCGGAGATGCGGATCCGCAGGGTCGGCTCCATCGTGCGCAGATTCTACTCGATCTTGGCGATCGTATGGTATTCTGCGCCCCTTCCATGAACGTGCTCGTCCTGAATTGCGGAAGCTCCACGATCAAGTACGAGCTCTTCCAGGAAGTCCGCTCGATCGCCTCCGGGACCGTAGAACTTGTCTCCGGGTATCGAGAGGCGGTGCGTTCGATCGTGGCCGCCCTTCCCGCACGGCCCGGGGCCGTGGCCCATCGCGTCGTACATGGCGGCGAGCCGTTCACGGAACCGGTGCTTCTCACGGAGGCGATCCTCGCGAAGCTCCGGGAACTCTCGTACCTCGCGCCCCTCCACAACCCCCCGGCGATCGAGGGAATCGAGGCCGCGCGCGACCTTGGGGTCCCGATGGCGGCCGTCTTCGATACCGCCTTCCACGCGACGCTTCCCGAAACCGCCTCTCGGTACGCGATCCCCTCCCGCCCCGGCGTACGCCGGTACGGGTTCCACGGGACTTCGCACCGGTACATCGCGGAAGAGTATGCCCGCCTCGCCGGCTCCCCTGAGCCGACGATCGTGACCCTCCATCTCGGTAACGGCTGTTCCGCCTGCGCCATTCGACGCGGTCGGTCGGTGGAGACGTCGATGGGGTTCACTCCCCTCGAGGGCTTGGTCATGGGCACGCGGGCCGGAGACGTCGATCCGGCGTTGGTGCTGCTCCTGGCACGGGAACACGGGATCGACGAGGCGGAGCGGATCCTGAACCGAGAGTCCGGACTATTGGCCCTGGCGGGGACGAACGACATGCGCGCGATTCTGTCTCGCGTGGACGAAGACGCGCGACGCGCCGTGGAGATCTTCTGTCATCGCGTCCGGAAGTACGTCGGGGCCTATCTCGCCGTGCTGGAAGGCGCGGAGGCGATCGTCTTTACGGGAGGCATCGGAGAAAACTCCGCGGAGATCCGCCGGAGGGTCTGCGCAGGGTTCGCCTGGGCGGGATTGAAGCTCGACGATTCCCGAACGGAGGGCAGAATCTCCACCGAGGACTCGCGGCTTCACGCTTGGGTGATCCGAACCGACGAGGAAAAACTGATCGCGCGCGAGGCGATTCGACTCTTGAAAGGAGGCCGAGATGGACAAGACCGCCGTCGCCAAGACGCCCCCGGCAGCCACAGAAGCGACGTGGGCTAAGGGAACCGGCGTCCTCCATCACGCACCCCCGACGCGGAAGCGGATCCGCGAACTGGCGAAGCGGTTCAAGACGACCGGCGACGGCCCCGCGTTCTGGGAACTTCTCGTCGCCGCGGATCGGCTCGCCGGCGCCGCCATGTGGCTCACGGTCCACGACACGTACGCGAAAAACGTCTATCTCGACGGTCGGGAGTTGGCGCCGGGGGACTTCAAGGACAAGCCCGAAGGGCACACCGGAAGCGCGCTGAACATCATTCCGGGCTACGTCGGATACCTCCTGGCCAATGCCCTGACCGGGCACACGCGAGGATGGATCGCCGAGCAAGGCCATGCGGTTTCGGGCATCGATTGCGTCAACGTCCTCGTGCGCAACGTGACGCCGGCCCACGAGCGATACTCGGTGACGGACGAAGGGTTGACGCGCTTCGTAGGCGATTTCTACAACTACCGCCTCGGACCCGACGGGCGTCCCGAGTCTCCCCGCAACAGCCACGTGGGCGCGAACACCGCCGGAGGCATTCTGGAGGGAGGATACCTCGGATTCGCGGGGCTTCAGTACGTGCATCTGCCGCTCAAGGGAGAGCGGCTCGTCGCGTTCCTCTCGGACGGGGCGTTCGAGGAGCAGCGGGGACCGGACTGGTCTCCTCGCTGGTGGCGGAAAGAGGACTGCGGGCTCGTCGCGCCCATCATGATCCTGAACGGCCGGCGGATCGATCAGCGCACGACGACCTCGCAGCAGGGCGGCACGAAGTGGTTTCAGGCCCATCTCAAGCTGAACCACTTCGATCCGATCGAATTCGACGGCCGGGATCCCGCCGCCTTTGCGTGGGCGATTCTCGAGATGGAGCGGCGATTGGAGAAGGCCTCCGACTCGGTTCCCGTGAAACTCCCCTACGGTCTGGCGATCACCGAAAAGGGGTACGGCTTCTACGGAGCCGGAACGAACCCGGCGCACAACCTTCCCTTGGGTCCCAAGGTGGACGACGTAGCCGCGCGCCGGTTCAACGAGCACGCGAAGAAACTGTGGGTGCCGCCGGAGGAATTGGCGGGGGCCGTGTCCCTCTTCCAGAAGCACCAGGACCGTCCGCGGGAGCGCGATCATGCCATGGCGGTGCGGAACGTCGAGGTCAAGCGGCCCGTCGATCCGCGATTTCTCAAGGTCGGCGACGTCGCCTCTCCTATGGCCGCGGTGGACGAGATGTTCGTGGAGACCTGCCTCGCCAATCCCCATCTTCGCCCGCGCGTCGGCAATCCCGACGAGATGAGATCGAATCTCCTGAACCGCACCCTGGATACGCTCAAGCATCGGGTGACGGACCCGGAACCGGGCCTCGCCGAGGCGGTGGACGGCAAGGTCATCACCGCCCTCAACGAGGAAGCGGTCGCATGCGCGGCGCTGGCGAACAAGGGCGGCATCAACCTGCACCATACGTACGAGGCGTTCGGCGTCAAAATGCACGGGGCCATCCGGCAGGAGATCATCTTCGCCAAGCATTGCGTCGAGAACGGGCGGCCGCAGAACTGGATCTCCATTCCCCTCGTCCTCACTTCCCACACGTACGAGAACGGGAAAAACGAGCAGTCGCATCAGGACCCGACGCTCTGCGAGGCCCTCATGGGCGAGCCGTCGTGGATCTCGCGGGTCTTCTTTCCGGCGGACCACAATAGCGCAGCGGCGGCGATGGAAGAGTGCTACCGGACGCGGGGGCAGATCTGGACCCTCGTCGTCCCCAAGCGGGAAATGCCCGTGGTCTTCGACGGCGAGGCCGCCCGGCGGCTCGTCCGGGACGGAGCGATCTGCGTCTCCCCCTGCGCCAAGCCGCATCTCGTCCTGACGGCCATCGGCGCCTATCAGCTCCATCAATCCCTCAAGGCGATGCAGCGGCTCCGCGAGCGCGGTCTGGAGGTCCTCCTACACTGCATGATCGAACCTCGGCGCTTCGCCGATCCTCGAGATCCGCGCGAGGCTCAGTCGGCGGTGTCCGCCGCCCTGCGCGACTCTTTCTACCCGAAGGACGTCCTCCCTCGGCTTTTCGTCACTCATACGCGGTCGGGCCGGATCGCCGGACTTCTTCAGGGAATCGACACGGGCGCGAAGACCCGCGCCCTCGGGTACCGAAACGAGGGCGGCACCCACGATGTCGCGGGAATGATGTTCGTGAATCGCCAATCGTGGGCGCACATCGTCGAGGCGGCCGCGGGGCTGCTCGAATTCCCGCGGGAGAAGCTGCTCGAGGCGAAGGAGCTCGACGCCTTGGACGGACGGGCTTCTCCGAGCGAGGCGATACTCTAGATCCGCCGCCAAAACTCCTCTAGGGCTCGCGCATATCCGGGAGCCAGCGACAGGGGTCGCCAGGAGTCTCGGTCCACCCAACGAAATTCGATGTGCTCGTCGCTCAGCCGGATCCCTCCGCCCTTCGCGGCGCAGCGAAATCCGATGAGGAGCGCAAACAGCTTCCGCCCTTGGTGGGGCGGCCGAACCCACGTGACGAAGGGCAACCCCACCTGAACGCGAAAGTCCGCCCCCAATTCCTCACGAAGTTCCCGGCAAAGGACCTGTTCCTGGGGGATCGATTCCTCTCCCACATCGATCCGCCCTCCCGGGAGTTCCCACCATTGCGGGTCGATCCTCTCGCGCACGAGAAGGATCCGATCTCCCCGTACGACGAAGGCCTTGATCCCTACTTGAAAGCGCTGAATCTGCCGACGCCCGTTCAGCGCCCCCCTCCGGTCCGCGGAATTCGGAGCCGCCACGTTCCCTCCTCTCGAACCGCTTCCCACTCGCGCCGTTCGCCGTCTTCTTCGACCACGAGCGTGGGCTCGCGCGCCTCGATCAGCCGGAGCGGCTTCTTTTCGGCGTCGAGCCGGGCGACGGCCAGATCCTCGGGATGCATCTTCCACGGATCCGATCCGAGCTTCAGTCTTCCCCGTACGCGCGTCGACTCCTGCGGATCTTTCTCCAGCTTGGCCTGCCACTCCCAGATCTCGGCCAGGATTCGCTCCCGCGTGCGCGCGTCGAGAAGACGCCATCGCGTGCGGCCGTCTCCCGCGGAGTACCGTTCGACGAGCTCGATCGGCGAGGAAACCGCCAAGGGCGGCTCGGGCGTCTTGGGAACAGGCTTCTTGGCGCATGCGGCGAGAAGGAGAAGGAAGGCCACCGCTCGGAGACTAGTGGGCCAGCTGGTCCGAGGCATACACCGACCAGATCGTATTGGGGCAGAGGTCGACGATTTCATGACACTGTTCCCGGGATCCCTCCCGGTCCCCCGATTCCCGCAGAAGCCAGGCACGCGCGAGGAGAACGCGTCCGTCGATGGGATGGAGCCGCACGGCCTCGTGGAGCTCGTTCAGGGCCGCTTCCGCCATCCCTTCCCGGACGTAGGCGACGGCGAGACGGTAATGGTCTTGATATCCCGCTTCGGAACGCCCGACGCGGCTGCGACACTCTCGGATCGTTCGCGCCCGCTCTTCCGGCGTAAGGGAGACCCATTCCTTCGGGGCATACAGATCGTCGGGACGCGGGCCGATGCGCTCCTGGAAGAAGGCGAACTCCTCGGGCGCCAGCGCGCCCCGATATCCTCGAGCGACTCCGAGCACCCACCCATGGTAGTCGCGCACGAACGCCTCGTGAAAATCCGGCGCCTTCAAGCGCTCTTGATAGGCCCGCCTCAACGCGCCGTTCTGCTGGAGAGCGTCCAGCATGATCCGAAAACTCGCCAGGGCCGTCGCCACCGATTCTTGAGGAGATCGCGTGGATCGGATGGGGACGAAAACCGAATCACGATCCCACTCGTAGAATCCGGTACCCACGTACGGAGCGATCACGATGGTCGGAGGGGTGGGAAGACCGGCATCGGCCTCCCGCACCAAGGCGAGCAAGGGGGCCAAATCCGTCCTCGACAGCCGGGGTTCCAGGGCGACCAGGACCGAATGAGTCCGGGCCAAGCCGGAGCCTGTCGCCCCCAGACGAAGGAGGGACCGGACGAGCCGTACTTCGGCGCGCACGAACTCGATGCGCTCCTCCTCGTTCGGCGACGTCCCGTCGGCGGAGAACGGGGCCTCTTCCGTCCCCCCCGCCTTCTCCGCCTCTCGATCCAGTTGCCCCAGAGCGTCGAAGAGGGCGAGATCGACGTCGTTCCGCGCTCGCTCTCTCGCGCGCGACACCAGACGGCCGCGAATGTCGGAGAGCTGCCTCCGTTGCTCCACCGCGCGCGCTTCGTCGCCGCGCCGCGAAAGCTCGTCCATCGTCTCGTCCAGGCGTCCCGAGAGGAAGAGATCCACCGCCTGAGGCGGGAAGCCCGGCAGGCTCTGGAAGAGCGCCCGGAGCGACGCGTACAGTCGCGACCGCGCCTCGCGGACGGACGCGCTGCCCGCCTGAGGAGGTGCTTCCGGCCGCGAAACTCGCGACATGAGGACGAAGGATCGAAACCGATGGGCCAGCCACTCCGAGAAGTAGAACTGGTTCGGGACCGAGGGCGCGTACAATTCTCGGAGGAGTTCGCCGCGGTTCTTTTCTCCCCCTTCGAAGAACCGCCAATCGACCAAGCCGAGATCGAGGAGGAGCCGCGACTCCTTATCGAAGACGAGTCGTTCGGAATGGGAGCGGGCGGCCATGGCGGTCCGGAGCTCCACCTCTTCCCAGAATACCGCATCGAGCGGAGCCGTGATCTTGGCGAGCTGCGCTTCCACGGCTCCCCCCCGCCGTTCGCGCAGGTAGCGGTCGACATAGGGGCGCACGCGGCCGGCTTCCATTCGGTTCAATGATACCAGAAAGCCGTAGGCTATAATCATGCGGTGAACCTCCGGACCGCCGAGCGCGTACTGACGACCTGCCTCGGCCATCGGGAGGGCGAACCTCTCCTCGTGGTCACGGACTCGTCGTTGGAAACCGCCGCGCGCCACTTCGTTCGAGCGGCCTCCCCGCAGGCCACCCTCGTCTCCATTCCGGCCCAAAGCGGGAAACCGCCGGAAGCCGTGGCGGCCGCGATTCGATCTGCGACCGTCGCCGTTCTCCTTACCTCAAGGCCGCTTTCCATCCGACGCCAAGTCTCGGCCCGCATCGCCTCCATCCCGGCTCCGGATCTTCGCCGCTTGGCGTATCTTCTCGACGTCGACTATGAGGAGCTGAAGTCCCGGGGTCAGGCTCTCGCGGCGAAGTTCCGCCCGGCACGGCACGTCCGAATCCGCTCCAGCTCGGGGACCGATCTGTCCTTCGAGATCGCCGCGCCTTCGATTCTCGTGGAGGACGGAGATCTCCGGGCCCCGGGAGCGTTCGGAACCTTGCCGGCGGGAGAGCTTCGACTGGCCTTGGTGGAAGGGACGGCCGCGGGAGTCCTGATGGTCGACGGATCCATCGGGGGAATCGGGCTGGTCCCGACGCCGGTGATGCTGGTGTTCGACCGCGGACGCGCCGTAGAAATCGCGGATCCCCGAATACGCGAGGCGCTCGGATCCGCCTTGGTGGAATTCGGAATCGGCACCAATCCCCGCGCGGAGGTGGCTGGAACCCTCCTCGAGGATCGGAAGGCCCTCGGCTCCCTTCACGTCTCGGTGGGATCGGCGGCTCCCCTGGATCTGACGCTCCGCACCGCGGAGATCGAGCTCGACGGGACCAAGCTCCCGGCCGAACTCCTCTCCGCCCCGACCGCGCGACCCGATTTTGTTCCGGGCCCCTCGATCGAATTCGGAGGCGAGACCTACCGCCTCCTATTCGAACACGCCAACGACGCGCAATACATCCTGGATCTGGAGACGCAGATCTTCGTCGACGTCAATCCCGCGTTCGAGCGCCTCACGGGCTACACCCGAGACGAGGTTCTCTCCGGGCGGATCACGGCGCCCAAAATCGTCGCCCGCGAATCGATGACCACCTATCTCCAAAAGCGGGAAACGCGGCGGATTCAGTCCTCGGAACGCTACGACCTCCGGGTTCTCTGCAAGAACGGAGAGAAGAAGCCCGTGGAGATCAGCGTCCAGCGAGTACGCCTGCAGGATCGGGACGTCGTCATCGGCTCGATGCGCGATCTCACGGCGCGGAAACGCCTCGAGCAGGAGATGTGGGAGAAAATCGAGGAGCTGGGGTACGCCAACAGCCGGATCTATGCGCTGACGGAGAAGATCCGGCGCGTTCCCGAAATGACTCCGCAACTCCTCCCGATTACCGACGAATGCGAACTCCTCGAGCGTGCGGCCCGGTTCATGGGCTCGCGCGAAGGCCTCGGCTACGCGAGCGTCGACATCTGGCTGACCAAAGAGGATGCGCTGGAACTCCGCTACACGACCGGCAAGGCGAAAAAGAGAAGACTCTCGCTCTCGGGGGAACACCGCCTGGTTCGCACCCTGAAGGGCCTGGATCCCGGTGCCATCACGAAGGAGTCCGCCACCCTATGCCTCCAAGGCCACGACCGGGCCATGGGGGTCCTGGAGGTCGAGTTCCATCGCAAGGAGATCGAAGTTCTCGAAGGGAACGAACGCGCCCTTAAGGGATACCAGGACCTCCTGGAGACGCTTTCGAGCGTCCTGGGGCTCCTCGTCGAAAACCTGCACCTGTACGAGACGGTCCGGATGCAGTCGCTTCTCGATCAGCTCACGGGCGTCTTCAACCGCCGGTGTTTGGACTCGAAACTCGCGGAGGAGATTCAGCGCGCTCGCCGTTATGGCCGCTCGCTCTCTTTCCTCATGGTGGATCTCGACCGCTTCAAAGAGGTCAACGACGTGTTGGGCCACAATCAAGGCGACCGAATCCTGGCCGAGTTCGCCCGGCTTCTCCGCTCGCACACGCGCGAAGTCGACGCCGTGTGCCGCTTCGGCGGCGACGAGTTCGCGATCCTGATGCCGGAGACCCCGTATGATGCGGCCCTGACGAAGGCGGAGACGCTCCGCGCCGAGGCCGCGGCGAAGGAGTTCTCCAATCCCCTCGATCCCGCCAAACCGGTTCGCCTCACCCTCTCGATCGGCGTGACGGCCTTCACGCCGGACACTCCAGGGCCGGACGAGTTGCTCCGGCGGGCCGATGAGGCGCTCTACGAAGCGAAGCGCGCGGGGCGGAATCGCGTCTGCGGGGCGCTGGCGGCGCAGGCAAAACCTTAAGGATTCTCCTTCTCGATCACCGTCACCATGCTCCCTTGGATCTTGATCCGAATCCCGGAGCCGGAGTTGTTCCCCTCGTCCGACTCGGCAAGTTTGGAATCCGGGTCGAACGAATAGTCGAGCAGGTACTCACCGTCCGGGAGACTGCCCAGCGCCAGTTCCTGTCCGGTCAGTCCCGATCCGTACCGATCGCCGAAGCCAGGGTTGATCGTGCGGCAGCTCCCGAAACTGGGGAAGCCCTGCGGAGCGTTCTTGCGAATCTGGTAGCTGTTGACGAAACAGAAGCCCGTCTTGCGGCTCGACACGAGCGTGCCGGAAGCGTTCTTGAGGCGATACTCTACGAATCCGGTGAAGTGCAGGTGATTGTGCCCCTCGTTGTGGTCTTCCTCGAAGGCGTCCAGAGCGGCCGTGAGCGGGGCATACCCCGCATTGCCGCTCGTCGTCGAGAACCGGAGTTTCCGGCTCGTTCCGCTCCCCTCGATCGAAAGCCCCTCGAACATCTCCTTCCGGATGTTCTTGATGTCCGGGAGATCGAAGAAGAGGTCGTCCAAGAACCACCCCGCGTAGTTGTTGTAGTAGTTGTCGACGCTGTCGAACTTGAACACGACTCGGACCTTTTTCCACAGGGGATTGAGCGGGATCGAATGCTCATGCCATGTTCCCATGGCGGCGCAGGCCTGGGCCGTCGCGGCTCCCCCTAGAGTCGCCAACTGGTACTCGGCGAGGAGGGCGTCGCTTTCGTCCAGAATCCGCACCCATCGCTTGTCCCAATCTGCGCCGGTCGTCTCCGTCCGATAGTTGCACTTGAAGGTAAAGATGGGGCTTTGGAGGAAGGAGACGTCGACGAGGGGCGAGCGGGCCTCCCCGGCGACCGTGGATCCGTTGTCGTAGTCGGTGCCGTCGTTGAAATTGAGACTCGTCGTGCCGTTGTATCCCGCGCCACCGGTCACGCCGCTCGGGCTTCCATCCACGGCCCAGAGTCCGCTCAACGTCCAGCCCGTCGAGTCTTCGAAGATGGTGGCGTACGCCGAGGATGGGAGGGCCGGCGAACTGGCCAGTCCGCTCACGATCTTGAGATCGTCGATGAACCACCCCTCGTGGTCGTTGTATTGTTCGTCGCCGGTATCGAAGAAGAACTCGATCTTCACGCTTCCGAGGGTCGGATCCACCGAAATCGTGTGGCTGTGCCAGGAACCCATGGCGGCACATGCGCCCGCTCCTGCGGTTCCGCCGCTGCCGGCCAGTTGGTACTCGGCGACGAGGGCGTTGTCGGCGGCCTTGCGGATTCGGACCCATCGCTTGTCCCACTCCGCCTCCTCCGTCTCGGTGGTGTAGTTGCACCAAAACGTCGCCGCGCAGCTCGATCCGGAGACCGTAAGAGCGGAAGAGGTGGCGGCTCCGCTGTTCGTCGCACCCGTGTTGAAGGTGGAGCCGTTGTTGTAGTTCAGGCTGGTCGTTCCGCTGTGTGCGGATACCGAGGCAGGCGTGCCATCCACGGCCCAGAGACCGTTCAGCGTCCACCCCACGGCGGTGGAGAAGTCGTTCTCGGACAGAGTCTGAGGTCCGCTCCCGTTCGAATTGGGCAAGACCGTGAGATCGTCCACGAACCATCCCGGGTGGCCGTTGTTGAGATGATCCACGGAGTCGAAGAGAAACGAGACCTTGATGTGTCGCCACGCCGGATCGACCGGGACCGAGTGGACGTGCCAGGTACCGGAGGCGTCGCAAGCCCCGGCGAAGGCCGAGCCTCCCGTCTGAGCCAAAGTGTGACTCGCCAGAACGGTGCCCGCACGATTGAGGATGCGGACAGTGCGCTTGTCGTACGCGGCGTCGGCACCCTGAGTCTTGTAGTTGCACCAGAACTTCAAAACGGGGTTCACGATATGGGTGACGTTGATCACCGGTGAGACCGCCTCTCCCACGTTGGGCGACCCCGTATCGAATGTCCCGAGACGGTTGTTGTAGTTGAGCGACGATGGCGCGGAGCGATACGCCCCGCCGGATACGGAAGATGGAGATCCATCCACGTACCACAGTCCCGTCAGATGCCAGTCCCAATCGTAGCCGGAATCGAAGTCCGTGCTATAGCCCGCCGTGGGCGAGGAGGAACCGCCGGTGACGGTCACCGTCGCGCTGTGCGTCGCCGTGGTTCCGGAAGTGTCCTTGACCGTCAGGACGATGGTGTAGCTCCCGGGCGTTTGGAACGTGTGCGACGGCGTCGAATTCACGTCGTTGCCCGGACTCGCGAAGACGACCGGCGGGCTTCCGTCGCCGAAATTCCACGAGTGCTCGACGATGCCCGTGTTGTCATGGCCATGACCCGCGAAAGCCACCGTGAGAGGCGCAGAGCCGGACGTCGGATTGGTCGATTCGATGTGCGCCGAAGGAGGAGGATCCACGCCGGCCGATACGGAGACGCTCTGCGTCGTCGTGGCCGCCGCCCCGGCGTTATCCGTCACCGTCAGCTTGACCAAGAAGGACCCCGGAGAGACGAAGGAGTGGGCGGCCGTTACCCCGGTTGCGGTGGTGCCGTCGCCGAAGTCCCACGCATACGAGGCGATCGAGCCGTCGGGGTCGCTCGATGACGCCGCGTCGAAGGAAACCGCCAACGGCGCCGGGCCGGAGTTCGGAGAGGCCGTGAAGGAAGCCGCCGGCGCGAGATTCCCTCCCGAGATTGTCGCCCGATACAATTTGCCCGGGAGCGTGCAGTAGTAGAGCGCCCCGTCCGGACCCACCGCGAGATCGACCGGCTGGTCGATTCCCGTCACGAAGTCGCTGGTACTGGCGACGGACTCGCCGGAAAGTTGGACTCGCACGATCTTGTCATACTTGTAGTTGCAATAGAACAGTTGTCCCTGGAACGGCATCGCGTTCGAATTGTAAAAGGCGATGCCGGTCGGCGCGATCGGCGTCGGAAAGACGAGGATCGGGTCGACGAAGGAGCTCAGACCTGCCGCGCCGGTCACCTCCGGCCATCCGTAGTTCTTCCCCGCCTTGAGGATGTTGATCTCGTCGTTCTCATCGGGCCCGTTCTCCGTCGAAAAGATCTTCCCGGTCCCCGGCTGGAAACAGAAGCGAAACGTGTTGCGCAATCCTCGGCAGTATGCGGGGTTCGTGGAGGAGAACGGATTGTCCGTGGGCACGGTTCCGGTCGAATTGTAGCGGAGCAGTTTTCCCCGCTTGCTGCCGAGGTACTGAGAGAGATACTCCGTTCCATCACCGTTGTCCCCGACGCTCACATACAGCTTACCGTCGGGCCCAAACGCAATCCCCCCGCCGTTGTGATTGATTCCCTGCGTCGGAAGATTGTCGACGATCACCGTCGGGCTGGTTCCGAGGTCGCCGACGGCCTTGTACCGAAGGACTCGTTGCTTCGTGGACGAGACGGTGCAGAAGACGTAGACGTAGCCGTTCGTCGCGAAGCTCGGATGAAGCGCGATCCCGAGCAAGCCGGTCTCGTTGTGGCCGGTGTACACCGGCGAAACGGTCGCGAATGGCATCGGGAGGATGGCGCCGTTCTTGAAGATCTTGATCTTCCCCGTGTACTGCTCGATGATGAAAAGTCTGCCGTCCGGCGCAAAGGCCAGACCGACGGGACGCTGCAAGCCGGAGGCGAGCTGGGTTTCGACGTAGCCTGCGGGAACGGAAACCGAACCTG
>Ga0137796_10000437_pt1 | contig 26229 bp, 13 predicted proteins | sample OV2TP3_FD_97704 | JGI IMG/M metagenome (GOLD analysis project Ga0137796, IMG submission 97704) | reverse complement strand
ACGTGCTATTGAAAGCAATGTCGCTCCCGCCTGAATTCAGGGTCGTCGCTGCGCCCAGCGTCACCGCGCCAGTGTATGTCTGATTCCCGGTGGTCATGAGCGTCCCACTCAGACTGGTCCCGCCCCCATTGTCCGTCGTCAAGTTATGGATCCCGGTGAAGTTCGGCCCGACGATCGTCGTGGGACCGGAGAAGTTGAGCGTCAAATCGTCCCCCCCCGCGACCGTGGTGAACGAGGGTGTGGCTCCCGTGAGCGTAGTGTTGGCGCCGAGGGTCACTGGATCGTTATAGGTCTGGTCGCCGGTGGTGGTGACGGCGCCGCCGTTGATCGCGGTGGTGCCGCCCGCGTCGGTGGTCAGCGAGGTAAGCGCGTTGGTGGCACCGACCGCTCCTCCCAAAGTCGTGGCACCGCCGCTATTCAACGTGAGCGTACGCGCCGTTGCGTCGGAATCAATGGTCGAGTTGAAACTGATCGCGGCGCCATTCACCACCGTATTGCCACACAGCGTCACTGCCCCGGCGATCGAGACCGCTCCGCCGCCACTGCCAATCGTCCCGCAAATGGTGGTCGCCCCGGTCTCCTGAATGTTGAGAGTCGTAGCGCTCACCCCATTCAAGGACACCGTCCCGGGGGCATCCGTGGTGAGCACGTTCACCCCGGAGATGCCCGACAGATCCGTGAGCCCGGCCGTGTTGATGGTGAGACTGTTGCCATTGCCGGTGACGCTAGTCAGCGTCACATTGCCGCTACCGGTGCTGGTCAGCGTCGAGAGCCCCCCGAGGCTCAACGCCCCGCTCTGCGTGATGGCGCCGCCCGCCGTGACGTCCAGCGTGCCGGACAGGGTGGAGGCTCCCAGATCGAGCGCATTGATGTCGGTGATCTGCGTGATGCCGCCGGTGAGGGACACGGCCCCTTGGAAGTCGTTGGCGCCATCGGTGAGCGTGATCGTGTTGGCCCCGGCATTGAGGGTGGACGTGCCGGTGACGGTGAGCGGCTGGGTCTGGGTCACCGCCCCGGCGGTGGTGAGCACCAGGTTGCCGGAGATCGCCGAGGTGCCGCCGTTGCCGAAGGCAAAGGTGTTGGTGTCATTCAGTGTCACGTCATTGCCGCTGACGATGCGCACCTGACCGCCGAAGTCGTTGGCCTGGTTCAGCGTGATGTCGTTGCCCGCGCCGGTGGCGTTGAGGGTCGTCGCGCCGGCCGCTGTCGCCGCACCCGTCGAGCTGATTGACCCGACCGAGGTGATGTTCACCGTGCCGGTCGAGACGGTGCCGGCATTCGCCGACACCGTACCGAGCGTCACCGCATCGGCCTCGGTGAACGTGAAATTACCGCCTGTGAAGTTCACCGTGCCGAAGCTGTTGCCCGCGCTGGGAAGCGTCGCGTTGCCGCGCTTGCCGGCCGTACCACCCACGTCGGTGATGGTGAGCGCCTGGGCCGCGCCCAGCGTCACCGGCGCCGACTGGGTCAGGTTATACGTATTCGTCGTCGAGGCGGTCACCGCAGGCGCGGCCGTCGTAAACGTGACCGTGCCACCGAAGCTGTTCCCGCCGTTGGTCAGCGTGATCGCCGCGGGCAGGATCGGCGGACCCGCAAACGTGGTGGTCGTGCCCGTGAGGTTAACCTGCACGGTGCCGCTGCCGGGCAGCGCCAGCGCGTTGAGATCGGTGTCGGCGGCGAGCGTAAATACCGAGCCTGAGCTGCTGGTAGACGACTGCGTGCCCCCGATCAGGGTCGTGCCCGTCAGCGTGACGGTGCCCGCGGCCTTGAACGACGCGTCGCCCGCAACGGTGAGCGTGTTGGCGCCGGGCAGCGCGATATTGCCGCCCGTGGAGGTGAGCACGGGGTTGCCGCCCGCGGTCGAGGTGCCCAGCGTGACGTCGCCGCCGTTGGTGATGCTCACCGAGCCACGCGTTGCGTCGGCTGTCGTGTTAAAGCTCGCGGTGCCGGTGACGGTGAGCGGCTGGGTCTGTGTGACCGCCCCGGCCGTGGCCAGCGTCAGATTGCCCGAGATTGCCGAGGTGCCGCCATTGCCGAAGGCAAAGCTGTTGGTGTCGTTCAGCGTGACGTTGTTGCCGCTGACGATGCGCACCTGACCGATAAAGTCGTTCGCCTGATCCAGCGTGATGTCGTTCGCGGCGCCGGCGGTGAGGGTCGTGGTTCCGGTCACGGCCAGCGTCGTGGACGCCGTCTGCGTGATCGTGGCCCCGGCCCCGCTCCCGGTGTTCACGGCGAGCGTCCCGCCTACCGTGGAAGTGCCCCCGAAGTTGACGCTGCCCGCCGCCGTGATCCCCAGGTTGCCCGCCACCGTCGAGCCCCCAAGCACCAAGGCGTTGATGTCATTGATCGCAACGTTGCCCGCCGCGCCCGCACTCGTGAGCGCCACCGCGCCCCGGAAATCGTTATTGTTGGTCAGCGTGATCGGGCTACCCGCGGCCCCCGAGTCGAAGCTCACGGCGCCCGTGCCCGTCGTGATCGTCGTGACGCCCGACTGCGTGATCGCCCCGTTGGAGACCACCGTCAACATCCCCGCCGCCCCAGTGCTCATCGAGACCGTGCCCAGCGTTAAGGCGTTCACGTCGGTAATCGCAATATCGTTCGCTCCAGTATTGGTGAGCGCCACGGCGCCCTGGAAGTCGTTGGCGGCGTCGGTGAGAGTGATGGCGCCAGTCCCGGCATTGAGGGTGGACGTGCCGGTGATCGTGAGCCCGCCCGTGGTCTCCGTGATCGCGCCGCCGTTGCTGGTGGCGGCGAGCGTGCCCATCACGGTGCCGGTGCCCAGGTTGAGCGCCCCGGTGGAGATGGCCGTCAGGTTGCCCGTGGCGAGCGTGCCGAGCGTGAGCGCATTCATATCGGTGATCTGCGTGGTGCCGCCGGTGAGCGTCACCGCTCCCTGGAAGTCGTTGGCGGCATCGGTGAGCGTGATGGCACTGGCGCCCGCATTGATGGTCGAGGTGCCGGTGATGGTGAGGGAGTTCGCCTGCGTCACGGCGCTCGCTGTGGTGAGCGCCAGCTTGCCCGAGATTGCCGAGGTGCCGCCATTGCCGAAGGCAAAGCTGTTGGTGTCGTTCAGCGTGACGTTGTTGCCGCTGACGATTCGGACCTGACCGCCAAAATCGTTACCCAAGCCAAGGGTGATGTCATTCGCCACCCCCGCCGTGATCGAGGTCATGCCGGTCACGGTCAGCGCCCCACTTTGCGTGATGGCACCAGCAGTCGTCACCCCCACGTTGCCGGAGATTGTGGAGGCGCCAAGATCCAAAGCGTTCGTATCCACCAGCGTGACGTTGTTGCCGCTCGTGATGACGACCGTGCTGATGTCGTTGGCGTTGTCGAGCGTGATGTTGTTGGCCGCGCCCGCGGCGAACGTGGCTGTGCCGGTCACCACCAGATTACCCGAATCGGTGATGGCGCCGCCCGCGGTCACGTTCAGCGTGCCGGACACGGTGGAGGCCCCCAGATCAATGGCGCTGGCATCGCGCAGCGTAACATTGTTGCCAGAGGTCACCTTGACCGTGGCAAAGTCGTTGCCGGCATTGTTGAAACTGATGTTATTGGCCACCCCGGTGGCTAGCGTCAGCGTGCCCGCCGTTGCATCCACCGCAGCGTTGGCAGTAAGGTCCCCGCCGGTGCTGGTCAGCGTCGTTGCCATACCCAGCGTAATGCCGTCGTTATAGGTCTGGGTGCCGGTGGTCCTCACCGAACCGCCGTTGAGGGCGGTCGTGCCGCCGGCGTCGGTGGTGAGCGAGGCCAGTGCATTGGTTGCTCCGACCGCCCCACCCAGCGTCGTGGTACCGCCGCTATTCAACGTGAGCGTACGCGCCGTTGCGTCGGAATCAATGGTCGAGTTGAAACTGATCGCGGCGCCATTCACCACCGTATTGCCACACAGCGTCACTGCCCCGGCGATCGAGACCGCTCCGCCGCCACTGCCAATCGTCCCGCAAATGGTGGTCGCCCCGGTCTCCTGAATGTTGAGAGTCGTAGCGCTCACCCCATTCAAGGACACCGTCCCGGGGGCATCCGTGGTGAGCACGTTCACCCCGGAGATGCCCGACAGATCCGTGAGCCCGGCCGTGTTGATGGTGAGACTGTTGCCATTGCCGGTGACGCTAGTCAGCGTCACATTGCCGCTACCGGTGCTGGTCAGCGTCGAGAGCCCCCCGAGGCTCAACGCCCCGCTTTGCGTGATCGCCCCACCAGCGGTGACCGTTAGGGTCCCGCCAAAGGTGTTGGCGGCGAGAGTGAGGTCATTCGCATCTATGATCTGGACATTGCCCACCCCGCTGTTGAACACAACCGGACCCGTAAAGTCGTTGGCCTGGGTGAGCGCGATCGCGTTCGCCCCGCCATTGAAGGTCGCAGCCCCAGCCGCAGCCCCCTGGGTGAGCGCCCCGGTCTGGGTGAGCGCTCCGTTGGAGGTCACCGTGAGCGTACCCGTGCCCACGGCCGAGGCCCCCAGCACCGTCGCTACGTTGTTGGTGAGCGCCACGTTATTGGCACCCGAGTTATTGAGGCTCACCGCTCCGGTAATGCTGTTCCCCACCGTGGTGAGCGTGATCACCCCGGCCCCCGCATTGAAAGCGGCGGTGCCGCCCACCGTCAGGCCGCCCGCATTCTGTGTGATGCCCACAGCGTTCACCGTGAGGTTGTTGCTGGTCGTCACGGTGCCCAGCACGAGCGCGTTCGTGTCCGTGAGCTGAATGGCGTTGGCCCCGGTGTTGTTCGCCGACACGGCGCCCGTAAAGTCGTTCGTGGCCGTGGTGAGCGTGATCACCCCGCCACCGGTGGTGAAGCTCGCCGCTCCCGCCGCGGCCACCTGCACGATGGCACCCGTCTGCGTGATGCTGTTGGCCCCCGTCGCCGTGACCGTCAGCGTGCCGCTGCCCACGTTGGAAGCCCCCAGAATGATCGCATTCGCATCGGTGACCGAGACGTTGTTCGCCCCACTGTTGTTCAACGAGACCGCCCCCGTGAGGCTGTTGCCCGCCGTGGTGAGCGTGATCACGCCGGCGCCGCCATTGAACGTGGACATGCCGCCCACCGTCAGCCCGCCCGCATTCTGCGTAATCCCCACGGCGTTCACCGTCAGGTTGTTGGCGGTATTGATCGTGCCCAGCACGATGGCGTTGGTGTCGGTCAGCGTCACGTTGTTGCCGCCCGTGATGACGACCGTGCTGAAGTCGTTGGCGTTGTCGAGCGTGATGTCGTTGGCGGCGCCCGCGGCGAACGTGGCCGTGCTACTCACCGCCAGCGCGCCCGAGTCCGTGATGGCGCCGTTCGCAGTCACATTCAGCGTGCCGCTCACCGTGGAAGCCCCCAGATCGATGGCGTTCGTGTCCACCAGCGTCACGTTGTTACCGCTGGTGATCACGACTGTCGAGAAGTTGTTGCCGGCACTATCCAGGGTGATGTTATTGGCCGCGCCGGCGGCGAGCGTGGTCGTACCCCCAATCATGAGATTGCCGCTGTCCGTGATCCCTGCCGCGGTGACCGACAGATTGCCTGTCAGCGTCAGCGCTTGCAGGTCAAGGGCCGTGGTGTCGACGATGGTAACGTTGGCCAGCCCGCCCGCACTCGCAAATGCCACCGTCCCCGTAAAGGCATTGCCCGCATTGTTCACCGTGATCGACGCCCCCGCAGCATCCGCCGTGAACGTCGAGTTCCCACCAATGGACAGTGCCCCACCGGTATTGGTGATGTTGCCCGCCGTAGCCGTCGCTGCCAGGTTCCCCGTAATGGTGAGAGGCCCTAGATCCAACCCGTTGGCATCCACCAGGGTCGCGTTGGCCCCGTTCGTCACCGACACCGCGCCCGTAAAGTCGTTGCCGGCGTTCTTCAAGGTGATGTCATTGCCCGCACCCGCGGCGAGGGTGGTGGTGCCTGGGACGACGATGGCCCCTGTCTGCGTCACGGCGCCGCCGGCGGTCACATTCAGGTTGCCGCCAGCCGTCAGTGTGAACGCCGGGAGCGCCATCGGAGAATTGTTATAGGTCAACGTCAGATTGCGCAGGTTGGTCAGCCCAGCAAACGACGGGACGGTAGCCCCGGCGTTCGTGTTCCGCAGGGCGAAGTCACGAAAGTTCGTCAGCGTGACCCCGAAGGACACGGCGCCTGTCAGGTTATTGGCTTGACTGGCCAGCAGGATGTCAGTGTTTGCCGCAGTGGCGGTGAAGGAGGTCGTCCCGGTGACGGTGAGCGCGCCGGTCTGCGTCAGAGCTCCCCCGGTGGTGAGGGCGAGGATGCCGCTCACCGTGGAGGCGGCGAGGTCGAGGGCATTGGCATCCGTGAGCGTGACGATATTGCCACTCGTAATCCCCACCGTACTGAAGTTGTTGGCCGCGTTATTCAAGGTAATGTTATTGGCCGCCCCCCCCGCCAGGGTCGTCGTGCCCACTACCGTCACCGCGCCGCTTTGGGTGAGCGCGCCAGCGGTCGTCACGTTCAGGGTCCCCGAGACGGTTGAGGCGCCCAGGACCAGGGCATTGGCATCCACCAACGTGACGTTGTTCCCACTGGTGATGCCCACGGTGCTGAAGTTGTTGGCGGCCGAATCCAGCGCAATGTTATTCCCGGCCCCCGCCGCCAGCGTGGTCGTGCCGGGCACCGTCAGCGCGCCGCTCTGCGTCAGCGCGCCAGCGGTCGTCACGTTGAGGGTCCCCGATACGGTCGAAGCGCCCAGATCTAGGGCGTTGGCGTCGGTGACCGCTACATTATTGGCCCCACTGTTGTTCAACGACAAGGCCCCCGTAAAGTCGTTCGTGGCCGTGGTGAGCGTGATCACGCCGGCGCCGCCATTGAACGTGGACGTGCCGCCCACCGTCAGTCCGCCCGCATTCTGCGTAATCCCCACGGCGTTCACCGTCAGATTGTTCGCGGTATTGATCGTCCCCATCACGAGCGCGTTCGTGTCGGTCAGCTGAATGGCGTTCGCCCCGGTGTTCGATGCCGACACCGCGCCCGTAAAATCGTTGCCCGCGTTGGTCAGCGTGATAGGATTCGCCCCCGCATTGACACTGGTCGTGCCCGTGACCGTGAGCGCGCCTGTCTGCGTGATCGCGCCACCCGCCGTTAGATTCATCGACGCCGCGCTCATCGCCGCGTTAAAGGTGAGGGCCCCCGCTGAATTCAAGACCAACGCATCGTTGGCGGTAGTTCCCGTGGCCGTCAGCGTGAGGTTATTGCCGGCGCCCGTCGTGGCGATGTTCACGGTCTGCGCGCTGCCGGCTGCTGTGGTGAGCGCGCCCAGTCTCAACGGCGCCGCTGACGTGATGAAGATGTTGCCGGCGGCTTGCGAGGTCGTCACCGTGAGGGCACCCTGGTTGTTTGTGGCCCCGCCCGAGGCTGCGCCAATCGTCACGCCCAGGGCAGTCGACGGCGTCCCATTGTTGATCTCGTCGCGGCTGGTGAGTGTGATGTTGCCTGCTGTGGCTGTGTCCGTGCCCGCACCCCCACCCGTGCGGGACGCCGTGCCGACCTGCAGGGCGTTCGCGTTGCTCAGCCCGATGCCCCCACTCACGCCACCAGCGCCTGCCGTCACCGAAATGGTGCCGCCAGTGGCAATATCGGCGGCGCCGGCAGCGGCAGCTCCCGTAATCGTCGCAGTGCCTGTGGTCAGCGCCCCGGTGCCGCTGACCAAGGTCCCCGCAGACACCGTGAGGCTCCCCGAGGTGGGCGCCTGATTCCCCCCTGCATCCGCCTGCGAAGCGTTGCCGGTGGTGACATTGGCGTTGACGCCAATGGTGCCGCTCGCGGTGGTCAGGGTAATGCCTCCGGTGGAGCCCGCGGCATTCGCCGCGGTAGAGATCGGCGACGAGACCGTGATGGTGCCGGCAGGAGCCGTGTTCTGAACTTGGATCGTCCCGCCCGGTGCAGCCGAACCGGTGGTCGTGGAGAGGCCGGTCACGATGCCGATGGTGGGATCGGCGATGGTGGTAATGGTGATGTTGCCGCTCCCGCTGTTTTGCAGAAAGATGCCGCCTGTTCCGGTCTTGGCCGCCACATTGGTTAAGCCGGTGGTGAGAATCGGAAGCGCCGCGGTACCGATACCACTCCCGGCTGACAGCACCAGGGAACCGGTCCCCATCTGAAGCGTGACGCCGGCAGCCCTTGTAATCGCGCCAGCTCCGCTGGCGTCACTGTCGGCTTGGAGGGTCAGGTTTCCACTACTGCTATTGGTCGAGAAATCGATGTTGGCGTTCAGGGCGATAGCGTTGTGTGCCCTTAACGTAAGACTGTTGGCATTCGCCGGAGCCGTAACAGTATTGGCAACGGTGAGGTCGCCAGCTTGTGCCCCCGTCCCTCCTGTTTGGACGATCACGGAGGCCGTAGTCAACTGAGTTTGCAGCGTGGCGACCGTCAGAATCGCGCTGTTGGCAGTGGAAGTATCCGTCCAGGGCGGCGGCCCAGTTGTCGTGATGCCGGAGTCTGGCCCAGCGGTCTGGATCGTGAGGTTACGGGGGTCGAGCAGCAAGGTTCCGGTGATTCCATACGGGGCGGTAAGATTGACCGTACCGTTGTAATCGAGGTAGTTCTTACCCGACACTTCGGTGAAGCCGCCCTTGCCGCCCTGCGCGCCGCCTCGAGCACTGATCGTGCCGTAATAGAAAGTTGCATCATCGGCCCAGACGATGACCTTCCCGCCGTCTCCATTGGTTAAGGCATCGGCGATGATAGTCGAATCGCTGCTCACATAGGTGCGTAATGCGTTCTGGATGTCGGGGTTCTTGCCCTGGTAATCGCCGCCGATGTGCACCGTTCCCCCACCGGCGTCGCCCGACACATTGATGTGCGCGCCGAACAACCCGACCTTGTCGCCTATGACCTGTACAGTGCCACCGGTCTGTCCAGGCTGCGTCCCAGACGCATCTAAGTTGCCAGACACGCTGACGATGCCCTGGTCGCCGCCGGTGAGAAAGATCCGGCCATTGCGGTTCTCCAAGGTGTTCGCCCTGATCACGCCTTCCTGATTGACCACGGACTTGATGACGTCGGTAGCGGCGCGGCCCGTCATCGTCACCATGCCGCCATCGGCCTGGAGCGTGCCGGTGTTGGAGACGTAGGAGGTCAGGCTCTCGCCTGTCGGCCCGGTCACGGCGCCGGAAACGGCGTCGGTGACGACGAATTCGATCAGCCCGTCGCCGCGCATATCGAGGGTCGCGGCCCTGCCGGCAGCCAGCGCAATGGAACCCAGATTGGCCATAATGAGGCCTTCGTTGCGCACCGCCGCGCCCAAGAGCGCCACGTAGCCGCCAGGCCCTGCCGTGATGACGCCTTGATTGACGACCGCAGCATTGGGGAAGCTGGGGTCCTGCGTAAACCGGTAGTTGCCTGCCATGAAGTCCTGGTTCGTGATGTTCATGGTGCTGGCGGTCAAGGCGCCCACGTCCACGCGCGCACTGGATGAGAAGAGAATGCCGCTCGGATTGATGAGGAAGATCTGCCCGTTGGCGGACAGCGAGCCGTAAATGCCGCTCGGCTCCTGGCCGGCGACGCGGTTCAGTGCGATGGAGGCCGCGGAGGGCTGCTGGAAGCGGACGGCTTCGTTCACGGCGATGTTGAACGTTTGCCAATCCAGGACCGCGCGGTCGGTGAACTGATCCACCCGCAGAGAGGTAGTGGTGGGGGTGCTGATGGTCGCGGAGCCGGCGGCGACGGTGCCGCCCTGGGGCAGGGCCCAGCCGGTGAGAGGGGCCAAGGCGCCGGTCATGAGGCCAGTAGCGACGAGGCTGGCCCGCTTGGGCGGTTTCAGTCTGACCTCTTCCAATCGCGGAGAGGCAATCTTAGCGTGGCGTCGTGCCTTCGCTATACGACGCGGCATCGCATACAGGACGTTGCCCCGGAAAGATGGTGGCCAATCTGACAGTTTTGTCACCTAAGTATAATGGCTAGAGCTAAATGGGTCTACTATGCCTCGTTTTCTTTTATTGTCAACAAATTTTTTCCAATCAAATCAACCAGTGGTAGGCATAGATGTGGCTAGAAAAGCTCCACAATGTGAGGCAATGGGCGTCCGACTGGACTGTATTTGCTTCTAAATGCAGATTCTGAGGGCGCTTGGCCCTACTACGTGCGGGTTATTTGTCTTCTGCAAACAACTATTCCCCCCAACAATCATCACTGAGCATGGCAGCGAGCACTCCCGGTTAGGAAACGTGTGAGATTATAGCCTTCTTCGCTGACCCCTCTCCCTGGGTTCACCGTTTTCAGCCGACGGCCTGCTTCACAGGTCAGCCCAATCCCCGATGCCGTATCAACGACCGTAACGGCGCCATCGCGGTCCGTTCGCAGAACCTGGATGCCGAGCCTGGCATACGCCTCCAGCATAGACGGTGCAGGGTGCCTATACGGATTGCCCGCGCCAACAGAAACGACGGCGACGGTGGGCTTCACGGCTCTGAGGAAAGGTTCATGGACGGACCCCCGGGCTCCATGATGAGGGACCTTCAACACGGTGGCACGCAAGGGTCCGCCCGAGCCGAACCGCCCGGCCAGGGCAGCTTCCGCCTCTCGCTCGACATCGCCGGTGAACAAAAACGCCGTCCCGCCGCACTCGAGACGGAGGACCACCGACCGATTATTCTGCTGCCTTCCCGTGAGGTCTTCCGGATCGGCCGACGCGGAACGCCTCGGGTTCAGCACACGCACCCTACAGCCTCCGACCGATAGGGCTTGATCTGCATCGGAGACGACCCTAAGCGAGACCCGGCGTTCGCGCAAGGCTGCTTCCAGCCGATTGATGAAAGGCACATTGCGTCGCGTCCCATTCGTCCAGAACTCCCCCACCTCAAACTTGCGCACAACGAAAGTCAGGCCACCGACGTGATCTTGCTGAGGATGAGACGCCACCACGACGTCAAGTCGGCGGACCCCGCGATTCCATAATAGCGGGGCTACGACCATTCGTCCGACATCATACTGATCGAATGCCGTTCCACCATCAATGAGTATCGTGCGGCCGTCAGAAGTTTCGACCAAGGCGGCATCCCCTTGTCCAACGTCCATGAACGTCACGCGAACCGACCCGTCCTCCGGCAGGTCACGCGGCGACCAGGTCCATAGGAGCAACAGTCCCGCGACCAGTATTCCGCTGATCCGGCCGGCCCATCGCCTCCGCCAGATAAACGCGGTCACAAGCAAAAGATAGAATCCCAGGACTTGCCAAACCGGAGGCGACGCCACTCTGAGTTCCGCGCCGGGGAAGGCCGCAAACGCGTTTACGATCCAGACGAGCGCATCAAGGAGCCACTGGATCGGCGTCGCTCCCACCAACTCATTCGAGCCACCGACCAGCGTGGCCATGCACGCCGTGAGCCCAAGCGGCACGACGATAAATCCAACGAATGGCACGACCAGAAGATTGGAGATCCCCCCGACCCACGCCACCTGATTGAAGTGCAGAGCCACGAGAGGAGCCGTCACAACGGTCACGACGACGGCAACGAGGACGGCATCGTACGACCCTTGCTTCATCCAGTTGAATAGACCGGTCTCTGATGTTGGACGGGGGAGAGTCTCCTTCTCGGAGGCACATCGGGCATGCATGAGCAAGACGATGGCAAAGACCGACAGAAACGACAATTGGAACGAGATGTCGAGAGGGGCCAGCGGGTGCCACCCCACGATCAGCACGAGGGCCACGGCGAGGCCGGTCCCCACGCTGTGGGTCCGGCCCAATAAGACCGCCCCGAGGAAGACGCAGAGCATGAGCAGCGACCGGACGGTCGCGACCTCCGCCCCGGCTAACAAGGCATAGAACGTGACCGGTAGGATCGTGGCCGCCGCAGCCAGCCGCGAAGCCGTGACCCGCAGGCTCAGGCGAAGAAGCCACGGGGTCGGAAGCGCGAGGACCGCCCGACGCACCAGCCAGAAGACCACCACTCCCACAAGTCCGAGATGCGAGCCCGAAATGGACAGGATGTGCGTGACCCCGGCGGCCATGAAGGAATCTCGAACTTCCTGGACCAGGTACCCCGTCTCGCCCGTGACCAAGGCCAGATACATCCCGGCACCTTGGGTATCGAGTGTCCCGAGAGCCGCCTCGCGGATATGGCCACGCCATCGGTCCACGAAGGCCATCACAGAATGGCGGTTCCCCGCGATGACCTCCATACCACCCCGGTCGCTCCCATAGGCGATGCTGCCGACGGCCTGGATGCCGGCCCGTTTGAGGTGCGCGCCATAATCAAACCCTCTGGGGTTCAGAAGGCCATGGGACGGCCTCACGCGTGTCTCGAACTGGACCACATCACCGACGTACAGGGGAGGAGCGACTCCTCGGATCGTCACTCTGAGACGGCCAGCGACCGGCAGCGTTCGGGCCGACGTGAGGATGCGCCGCACGGACACGACGGCGGATGCACGATCAGGCCCGTACCGAACCGGTTCTGCAATTTCTCCGACAACCCTCACCTTGCCCGGCCCAGCAAACCGGGATAAGGTGTACACATCAAGCCGGGCCTGGGCCAAAGCAGCTAATACGGTACCGAGAAGAAACACCCCGAAGACAAGGCCTGCAAAGGCAGGAACGCAGCGGCCGGTCCGGGAGAGGACAAACAGACCAAGCAGGAGGAGAACTACCAGACAGAAGATGGTGACCGGAAGGTAGGGAACGCCAGCCCCCGCCACGCTCCCCAAGAGGAAGCTCACAGCGAGGACGGGCACGGGCCTGCCCGCCCTCGCTCCCAAGAAAAGACCACCGAGAACCGGATCAGACCTCGCCGACCTCTTTTCGGAGAACATCGGCAAGATGATGGGCTATCTCCTCGACTTTCGCAGAATCTTCCGCTTCCACCATGATGCGGACCAGCGGTTCGGTTCCCGAATACCGGACCACAATACGGCCTGCCCCGTTCAACGCCGCCTCGTGGGAGCGTAAGGCCTTTTGGAACGGAGCAATGTCCGTCAGGTCCTTACGCTCTCGGACCCGGACATTCACTAAGACTTGCGGACACAAACGGACAGACCCGGTGAGCCCGGACAGCGGCTTTCCCTTACGCCGCATCAGCCCCATCACCTGAAGAGCCGAGATCAGCCCGTCGCCGGTCGTGTTGTGGTCCAGAAAGATGATATGGCCCGATTGCTCTCCTCCGAAGTTGTAGTCCTCCTGCAACATCCGCTCGAGTATGTACCGGTCACCGACCGCCGTCCGGACCAGCTTGATCCCCACACGCGACAAGAACCGTTCCAGACCCAGATTGCTCATCACGCTGGTGACCACCGTTTTACGGGCCAGTCGGTCTCGCTCTTTCAGATCCAACGCTAGCGCCCCCAGGAGCTGATCTCCGTCCACCACCTGCCCATCCTCGGACACGAAGACCGCGCGGTCCGCATCGCCGTCATGAGCGACGCCGAGGGCGGCCCGCTGCGCTTTGACCGTCTCTTGCAGGAGACCGGGGTGCACGGCGCCGCATTCCCGATTGATGTTGGTCCCATCGGGCTTGTCGCCCAGAACCGTCACCTGAGCTCCAAGCTCGCGGTAGATATGCGGCGCAACCTTGTAGGCCGCTCCGTGGGCGCAGTCTACCACCACCGTGAGGCCTTCCAGATCGAACCCCTTAGGGAGGGACTGCTTGACGAACTCGATGTACCGCCCTTCCGCATCGTCAATGCGAAAGGCCTTACCGATCTCGGCCGCCGTCGGGCGAAGGTCGTCAATGCGCCCGGAGATCACCAGGTCCTCGATCTGGTGTTCGAGTTCATCGGGAAGCTTCAGGCCCTCGCCGGAGAAAAACTTGATGCCGTTGTCCTCGTAGGGGTTGTGGGAGGCTGAGATCATCACCCCGGCGTCGGCGCGCAGGCTCCGGGCCAAAAATGCAATGGCCGGCGTCGGCAAGGGTCCCACCAGCAAGACATCAACGCCCATCGAACAAATCCCCGAGGTCAGCGCCGACTCGATCATATAGCCCGACAGACGGGTGTCCTTCCCGATCACAATGCGGTGGCGACCCGGACGGGTCTTGAACACGTGCGCCGCGGCGCGTCCAAGTTTCAGCGCAATCTCGCTGGTCATAGGCTCGACATTCGCCACGCCGCGAATGCCGTCCGTCCCAAAGAGCGTTCGTGTCGCGGAATCGTTTTCCTGTTTCGCCATAGTTCCTTTTTCTCCCGTCTCTCCCGATGCCTACACCCGAGTGACGCGCGATCCGGTCCCCCCATCCCGAATCGCCCGACTCACCCGCGCGACATCTTTCATCTCGGCTACGGAATGGACCCTGACCACGTGCGCGCCCTGGAGAATACCGACTGCAACTGCGGCGGCCGTGCCCCACTCCCGCGCAGAAACCGGTCGGCCCAAGATCGTCCCCACAAAGGCCTTCCGAGACGGACCGATCACGATCGGACATCCCAGGTCCGCGAAAGCCGAGAGCCCTCCCAATAAAGCGAGGTTATGCTCAAGCGTTTTCCCGAAGCCGATTCCGGGGTCCACGGCGATCCGCTCGCGGTCGATTCCCGCCGCGACCGCCGTTTCGACACGGGCCCGGAAGAAATCCCGGACTTCCTCCACGACATTGGCGTAAAGGGGAAGGTCCTGCATGGTGGCCGGGGTTCCCTGCATGTGCACCAAAATCAGCCCGGCCCCCGCCAGAGCCACCACGCCGGACATCTGAGGGTCCCCGCGCAGGCCGCTGATATCGTTGATTATGGACGCGCCGCAGTCGAGTGACCGCCGGGCCACTTCGGCCTTAGTCGTATCAATCGAGATGGGAATGCTGAGCCGGCCGGTCAGCGCGATGACGACCGGCAGGACACGGGCCAGTTCTTCTTCGAGGGATACGGGCCAGGACCCGGGACGGGAGGACTCCCCGCCAATGTCCAACACATCGGCGCCCTCGGCCTCGATCGCCTCGGCACGGGCGACGGCGGCATCAAGGCCCTGGTAGCGTCCGCCGTCCGAAAACGAGTCGGGGGTCACGTTCAGAACCCCCATGACCAGGACCCGTTCCTCGACGGGAAGGGCATGCTCCCTCGCCATCCATTTCATCGTCTGCGACTGAGGATTCACGGTTTCCCCCTCGTATGCCTCATAGGACACGGACGGGAGATAAAGGTTGAATGGCGTGAGAAAATTCCGGAGGATTGACGGGACCAAGTCCCAGTGTCACGGCTTAGGCAGAGGCCCCTTGAGGGATCACCTCCTGGATGATCTTGTCGATTTCGGGAGCGTCTAACACCTCTTTTTCCAGCAACGCCTCGGCCAGCGCTTTCAGCACGGCCATGTTTTCAAGCAGCATCCGTTTGGTGCGCTCGTAGTTCTCGGTCACGAGCCGTTTCACTTCGGTATCAATCTTGATGGCGATCTGCTCGCTGTAATCCCGCCGGGTGGCGATTTCGCGACCGAGGAAGATCTCTTCATCTTTCTTCCCGAACGTGAGCGGCCCCAGCTCCTCGCTCATCCCCCATTCACAGACCATCTTGCGAGCTAAGTCGGTCGCCCGTTCGATATCGTTGCCGGCGCCGGTGGTCACTTGGTTGAAGACCAGCTCTTCCGCAACCCGCCCACCCATGAGAATGGCCAAGTTATTGTAGAGGAATTCCTTCGAATAGCTGTGCCGGTCGTCGGTCGGGAGCTGCATCGTCATGCCCAGCGCGCGCCCACGGGGGATGATCGTGACCTTGTGAACCGGATCGGTCCCCGGAAGCAACCTGGCCATAAGGGCATGCCCGGCCTCGTGGTACGCGGTGGTCCGCTTGTCCTGGTCGGTCAGGACCATGCTCTTGCGCTCGACTCCCATCAACACTTTATCCTTGGCGAACTCGAAGTCCTTGAGTTCGACCACGGTCTTGTTGAGGCGGGCCGCCAGAAGCGCTGCCTCATTGACGAGGTTCTCGAGGTCCGCGCCGGAGAAGCCGGGCGTCCCGCGAGAAATAATGTCGAGGTCCACATCTTTGGCAAGGGGTACTTTCTTGGTGTGAACCTTGAGTATCTCGGACCGCCCCCGCACATCCGGACGGTTGACCGTGATCTGCCGATCAAAACGCCCGGGCCGCAGCAGAGCCGGGTCCAAAACGTCGGGCCGATTGGTGGCCGCGATCAAGATTACGCCCTCGGTCGTATCGAACCCGTCCATTTCAACCAGCAGCTGGTTGAGGGTCTGCTCCCGTTCGTCGTGGCCGCCGCCCAAGCCGGCTCCCCGGAGCCGTCCTACTGCGTCGATCTCGTCGATGAAGATGATGCAAGGCGCGTGTTTCTTCCCCTGCTCGAACAAGTCGCGGACACGCGAGGCGCCGACCCCGACAAACATCTCCACGAAATCCGATCCGCTGATGCTGAAAAACGGCACCGCCGCTTCGCCCGCGATGGCCTTCGCCAAGAGGGTCTTGCCGGTTCCCGGAGGCCCTATGATGAGCACACCTTTGGGTATGCGCCCTCCTAATTTCTGGAACTTGTGCGGGTCCTTCAGAAATTCGATGATCTCAACGACTTCCGCTTTGGCCTCTTCAACCCCCGCTACGTCCGCGAAGGTCACCTTCTTACGGTCTTCCGCCAACAGGCGAGCGCGGCTCCGACCGAACGATAGCGCCTTGTTGCCGCCGACCTGCATCTGCCGCATCAGGAAGAACCACAGAGCCAGAAAGAGGACGAAGGGGCCCCATGTGACCAACAGCGTGATATACCAGGGATTATCTTCCGGCGGCTTGGCGATGATCGTGACATGGTTCTCACGGAGCATCTTCACCAGGTCGGGGAACTCGGCCGTGTAAGTCTTGAACGCACGCCCGTCTTTGAACAGGCCGCTGATGTGGTTGCCTCGGATGGTCACCTGACTGATCTCGCTCCGTTCAACCTTACCCACGAAGTCGCTGAACGTGACCTCTTCTTCTGATTGCTGGCCTTGAATGCTGAACAGATTGAACAGCATGATCATAAACAGGCCGACGACGACCCAGAAGATCAGGTTTTTGGCGCGGGAATTCATCCCTTCCTCTCCCTCACACTGCGTTTGATACTAGCACACCCTCCGACCGGAGACAATATACACGGGTTACACCGATTCCGCCCCTTTGTCGTCCACCCTGTTCAGCACGGCCAGGTATGGGAGATTGCGGTATTTTTGTTGGTAATCGAGCCCATATCCGACCACGAACTTGTTGGGGATATTAAATCCGACATAGTCAACCACCACCTCAACTTCGCGACGGTCCGGCTTATTGAGCAAGGCGCAGACCTTGATGGATTTCGGGTTCTTGGACCCCAGTGTTTTCCTGAGGTGCTGGACGGTACGGCCGGAGTCGACGATGTCCTCGACCACCAGCACATCCCGCCCCGCAATATCCTCGGTCAGCTCGGTGAGGACTTTGATCCTGCCGGTCGCGTGAGTTTTCCTGACATAGCTGGACACGACTAGAAAGTCCACCCTGAGCGGAAGCCGGATGGCCCTGGCCAGGTCCGCGTAGAAAGCATAGGCCCCCTTGAGAATTCCGACCAGGACCAGGTCCTTCTCCGCATAGTCAACGGTGATCTGGCGCCCCAATTCCCTGATTCGCGTCCTCATCTCCTCCTGCGTCACAATGGGTTTGCCGAACAGGCCTTCCACGTCAGGCCTCATTCCGCAAAGAGAGCGTGACGGGCCGGGCGGTCTCAGCCTTTACCTTGAACCGCTCGTCCGCTCGATACCCGACCACCCATACGATCCCCGCCGGCGCGACCACCAGCGGCACGCTGCCCCGCTCGTCCCGCGGAACCTTCTCATCCACGAAGAAATCCTGGAGCTTTTTCCGATGCCCCTGCATGCCGCTTGGACAGAACCACTCGCCCGCTCTCCAGGATCGTACGGTGAGCGGCCCCCCAAAACGATCCGCGTCAACGACCACCCTCATCCGATCGGTCTCGACGCACAGCGCTTCACTCCGGCCCTGAATTGCGAGTAGTCGCCCGCCCCTTTCCCCGATCCGGACCTCCCCCGGAATCGCCAGCGGAACCCCTGGCCCCCACGCCGGGCCGGATGTAGCCGACATCTTCGCCGTACCATACTCCAGCGTCAGATGATCGCCTGCACGGCCGACGCGGATGCCGCCGGGCAGGTCCAGCCTTCTTCCGTCACGCCCCTCCAGAACACCGTCAAGGATCTGACCGACGTGCCGGAATGTGAGACCCGCAGACCGTCCCCGCACCAAAGCCAGCGCCCGCCTGACCACCCGACGCCGCAGCCCCAATAGCTGGGCGGCCAGCCGTTCGCAGCTCAACACCACCCGCCCCGGAGACGCCGCGACCAGGATCTCTCGCCACCGCTCGCGCTCGACTTCGTCCAAGAGGACGGCGTCAGCGGCGAAAATCTCGGCCTCGCGGGCCAGCCCCTCGACAATCCGAGGATTGAAAGAGCGCAGCAGGGGCAGCAACTCATGACGAATCCGGTTGCGGCGGTAGATCTCCGTAGCATTGGACCTATCCATGCGGAAGGAGATGTCACGGAAAGCAAGGTACTCCACCACCTCGCTCCGATGCACCCCAAGAAACGGACGAATGATTCCCCCGTCACGCATGACTGGGATACCGGCCAAGCCCCCCGTTCCAGCGCCGCGCAGCAGCCAGAGCAGGACGGTTTCGGCTTGGTCATCGGCGGTGTGTCCGGTCGCCACGGTGGTCAGCCCGCATTCGCGAAGGACACGAGCGAAAAAGGCGTACCGAGCGTCGCGCGCCTGACGTTGAAGCGAGCCGCCGGGTCGTGACCCAAGGTGGACATGCTCACAACTGACCGGGACTCCGATCCGCGCAGCCAACTCCCGGACAAACACCTCGTCTTGGTGCGATTCCATCCCACGCAGGCCGTAATTGACGTGTGCGACTTGGACCTGCACTCCCGGAACGTATCCGCGGTCCCGTAGCTCCGCAAGAACTGCGAGGAGGCACACGGAATCCGCTCCGCCGGACACGGCCACAAGCACGCGGTCGTTCGACCGGATCAGGCGGTGCCGTCGGACGAACTCGGCGACGCGACGAACCAAGGGATGAGAGCGGGTGTGACTTTGGGTCTTCATCGAATCATGAGAACGAGGTCCGTACCGGTGCGCCGACCAGTCCTCGAAGGGTCGCGCGCGTCCGCGCGACGTCTTCGGCGATCTGTCGCGCCAGAAGCTCGGCCGATTCGAAGGTCTGGTCTTCCCGGAGACGTTCGTAAAAGACGACCCTGACTTCCCGATCATACAGTACCTGCTCGCCATCCAAAAGATGGGTCTCAATCAAACGAGCGCCGGCTCCGAAGGTGGGACGGGTGCCGATGTAGGTGACGGCGTCCAATACCTGACTTCCAACTTTGGCGGGAGAACGCCCATCACCCGCAGAGCCGGACACCTGCGCCCCTCCAGCCTCCATCCGGAGTTGAGTGGCGTAGACCCCATCAAGCGGCAGCACCCGACCCTCCGGCGGAAGGAAGTTGGCCGTCGGAAAACCGAGTCCGCCGCCCCGTTGAGTCCCCCGCACCACCCGACCACTGAGCGCGTAAGGTCGGCCAAGGAGCGCGGCTGCTTGGCCCATGCTCCCTTCCTGGACCAAATCGCGGATACGCGTCGAACTCACCGGCGCGCCATTGACCAAGACAGGCGAAATAGGCTGGGTCGTAAATCCCAGTCGGGGGCCCGCCTCCAGCAAGGTCTGGATGGTTCCCTGCCGACCTTTGCCGAAGCGGAAGTTCTGCCCGACGAACAGCTCTCTGGTGCCCAGCCCTTCACATAACACCCGGACCATGAACTCCTCCGGCGTCTGCGCGGCAAACTCACGGGTAAAGGGGAGACGAACGACCACATCAACGCCCTCCACTGCAAGGAGGGCCAGTTTTTCTTCCGGGTCGCTGAGAAACCGCAGCTCCACCTCCGGAGCCAGCACCCGGAGCGGGTGCGGATCGAAAGTCAGGACGACCACCGTGCCGCGATGGAGAGCGACGCGCTCCTTGACCAACTTCAGAACGGCCTGATGCCCCAAGTGTACCCCGTCGAAATTGCCGATGGTCACCACCGGAAACGGCAGGCCTGCGCAGTCCTGGAGGCACGCTACGACCCTCATCCGTGCAAGGCCAGCGCGGCTTCCTTGGCAAAATACGTGAGGATCAGGTCGGCGCCGGCGCGCCTGATGGACACGAGAGTCTCCAGCATGGCGCGCCGCTCATCCAGCCATCCCTGTTGGGCTGCTGCCTTGATCATGCTGTACTCCCCACTCACTTGGTAGGCCGCAAGAGGACGGTTGAACGTCTCCCGCGCCGCGTGAACGACGTCCAAGTAGGGCAACGCGGGCTTGATCATCACGATGTCGGCCCCTTCCTGAAGATCCAATTCGATCTCTCTCAAGGCCTCCCGAAGGTTAGCCGGATCCATCTGATACGATTGCCGGTCTCCGAATTTCGGACTGGAATCGGCCGCCTCCCGAAACGGCGCGTAGAAGCATGAGGCGAACTTCGCCGCGTAGGCGAGAATCGGTACATGGTCGAAGCCTTCTCCGTCCAACGCGCTCCGAATCGCGCGGACCCGACCGTCCATCATGTCCGACGGCGCCACCATGTCGGCTCCGGCGCGGGCGTGACTGAGGGCCATCTTCTGGAGGCACTCCAAGGTCTCATCGTTCAAGATCCGTCCGTCCCGGACCACCCCGCAGTGGCCGTGCGTGGTGTACTCATCCACACAGACATCGGTGATGACCATAAGATCTGGCAAGCGGTCCTTCACGGCGTGGATCGCCCGCTGTACGATCCCATCGGCTGCCCATGCTTCGCTCCCGACCTCATCCTTTCGGGCGGGGATCCCGAACAGCAGGACGGCCGGGACGCCCAAAGCATGGACCTCGCCCGCTTCCTTGATGAGGTGGTCCACAGAGAACCGCGACTGGCCGGGCATTGACTCGATCGGCTGACGCAGATCCCGCCCCTCCATGACGAAAAAGGGAGCGATCAGGTTGTCCGCCGACAGCCGGGTCTCCCGGACCATACGACGGAAGCCGTCGGTCGCCCGGAGGCGCCGCAGCCGGTCTTGCGGAAAGGCCATCGCGACTCCTATTTCCGGGGCAAGTTGGTCAGGAAGACCACGAGATCCCGCACGGAGATCATGCCCACAAGCTTCCCGCTCCTCGACACCCCCAAATGGCGCACGTGGGATTGGGCCATGAGGTCATTGGCATCCAGGAGCGTCTTGTTTTCGTCGATCATCAAGACCGGCGCCGACATGATCTGCTCGACCGTGGCCTTGGCCGCATCGAGGCCGCCGGCCACGCACCGACGGACGACGTCCGTGTCGGTCAGGATGCCGATAATCTCGGCTCTCTTCGTGATGAAGAGACTCCCGATGTTGAAATCCCGCAACTGTTCCGCCGCCGCCTTGATGGAGCTATCCCGATCCACAGTTCGGATCTTCTCCACCGGAATCATCACCGATTTAACCGGCACCATGCTGGTTCCCTCCTCTCCCTCTGGATGACGCCTACGCGTCGCACGATGAGTGCGCGAAATGCCCGACGATGGCCTCCGCCAGCGCCGGAATGGTATTCGCCTTGGCCCTGATTCCCACTTTCAACCCATATGCCTCAGCCGTCTTGGCCGTGATCGGACCGATACAGGCCACCACCGCAGACTGCGTGCGCGCGCGCGCTTCGTCCGGGTCGGCAAACAGCTCGACATAATTCCGGACCGTCGAAGAACTGGTGAAAGCCACGACCCCCACCTCTCCCTTGCGGAGCTTCTCTTGCAAGAACCGCACATCCGCATCCGGCCGGACCGTCCGATACGCGACGGCCACCGTGACATCAGCCCCACGCCCCCGCAACTCCTCCGGCAACAGGTCTCTGGCCACCTCGGCACGCGGGATCAGGACCCGCGCCCCCTTCAAGTCTTCTTTCTCCAGAACCTTGAGCAGGCCTTCGGCCTGGTAGTCGGCGGGGATCCGGTCGGCCCTCAGTCCCGCCGCCGCCAGGGCTTCCGCAGTCCGCGGGCCGATGGCGCAGAGCCGGGCGCGTCCGAGCGCCCGTGTGTCCCGTCCGAGGGCACGCAGGCGCTCGATGAAGAAGCGCACGCCGTTGATGCTGGTGAAAATGATCCATTCATAGTTCGACAGCCCGGCAATGGCCTGGTCGAGGTCGCTCCAGTCGCTCGGCGGCGCAATGGCAATCGTCGGGAACGGGATGACATGGGCCCCGTACCCCGTCAGCAGCTCGGCAAACTCGCCGACCTGCTCTCGCGGCCGCGTCACCAGAACCGTCGCGCCGAACAACGGTCGGGTCTCGAACCAGTTGAGCTTGGCGCGCAGCTTGACGACCTCGCCCACGACGATGACGGTGGGCGGTTCCAACGCCGCCGCCTCGGCTTTCTTCACGATGTCGGCCAGGGTGCCGATGAGGGTCTTCTGCTCTGCTCTCGTTCCCCATCGGATCAGGGCTACCGGGGTGGACGCCGGACGGCCGGAGGCCGTCAGGTGCGCGACGATCGCCGAGAGGTTCTTCATGCCCATCAGGAACACGACGGTGCCGTCCGTCGAGGCCAAGCGGTCCCACTCCACCGTCGGCGACGGTTTGGTCGAGTCCTCGTGGCCGGTGACCAACGTCACGCTGGAGGCCAGCGTGCGGTGCGTGACCGGAATGCCCGCGTACGCCGGAGCCGCGATCGCGGACGTCACGCCGGGCACGACTTCGAACGGCACACCGGCGTCGGCCACGGCCTCGGCCTCTTCTCCACCCCGTCCGAAGACGAACGGATCGCCGCCTTTCAGCCGAACCACGGTCTTGCCGGCCCGAGCCCGCTCGATCATCACGCGATTGATCTCCTCCTGGTTGCCGTACTCCCCCCGGCCTCGCCGTCCGACGTAGATCCGTTCGGCCTCGGGGCGCGCATGCTCCAGCAGCACAGGGTTGGCGAGATAATCGTACAGAATCACGTCGGCCTGCTCCAGGCATTCCTTGCCCCGGATGGTCAGTAACTTCGGGGCTCCCGGCCCGGCCCCGACGAGATAGACTTTGCCGATCATCCCTTCCCGTAAATCTCCTTGAGGATGTCCTCCCCGCCCTGCGCCAGCAACCGTTCCGCCAGTCGCACACCGAGTCGGTGCGCGTCTTGGACGGGGCCCCGGATCGAATCGCGAACCATGCGACGCCCGTCCACCCCGGCGATCATTGCGATCATCGTCAGCGCCTCCCCTGCAATCGTCGCATGCGCCGCGATGGGGACTTGGCAGCCCCCCTCAAGCCGCTCCAGCAGCGCCCGCTCGGCCGTCACGGCGACCCGGGTCGGCCGATGATCCAGCCGCGCGGCCAGTTCCCGCACAAACCCGTCGTCCGCGCGACCTTCAAGGCCCATCGCGCCTTGACCGACCGCCGGCAGGGACACGTCGGGAGGAAGAAGCTCCGTTGCCCGGTCGCTCCAACCCAACCGCCGGAGACCCGCGGCAGCCACGACGATCCCCTCGTACTCGCCCTCGTCGAGCTTGCGCAGCCGGGTATCCAGATTGCCCCGCAGCAGGGCAATGTTCAGGTCGGGCCTGACATGGAGCAGTTGCGCCTGCCGTCGTAGGCTGCTGGTGCCGATCCGCGCCCCCCGGGGCATCCGGTCGAGCGGGAGCCCGGAGCGACTGATGAAGACATCCCGCGGATCTTCCCGTTCGGGAATGGCCAGGATCTCCAGGCCGTCCGGCAGTCGCGTCGGAACATCCTTCATGCTGTGGACGGCCAGGTCAATCTCCCCGCGCGCGAGCGCCTCTTCAATTTCCTTGATGAACAGCCCCTTCCCCCCGATCGTGGCCAAGGGCACATCCAGGATCTTGTCCCCGGTGGTCTTGATCCGCTTGACCGCCACCGAGAGGCCCGGCTCCGCCTGCCGCAACCTGGCATGTACCCATTCCGCCTGCCACAAGGCGAGCTTGCTACCGCGTGTGCCGATGATGAGTTCGCGAACCGTTTGCGCCATACGGTATCCGTGCTATCGTCCCGGCAGCTTCTCGGGCGCGTCTCCCAGAACGGCCTGCGGCACGGAGGATCCCACGGTGCCGCTCTTGTAACTCGACGTGAGCATCAGGAACCCGAACATCGCAATGATCAGCACCATCAAAAACAACAGGTCAAACCTGAAGCCCTCGCGTCTCCGATGGTCATACCCGCAATGCGGGCAGTCCGGCAACCGTTCGTTCGGCCCGCCCCAGTAAGTCTCCCGGCATCGGGGGCAGGTGAAAATCCGGGCTCCCGGGGCGGGGCTCATGGAGCATCCTCACCCTGCGGGGCGGCCTCGGATGGCTCGGCCCCGAACCTTTCACCGGCCTCGGCCAAGGGCGCAGCCTCCAACTCTTTTTCGAGATTGAACAACCGCTGGGCCGCCTCCGCAAACAGGGCGCCGTTCGGCGAATCAGCTTCGGCTTTCAGCGCCACGAGGGGACCGTGGAGCAGCTTGTTGGTGATCCCCGAAGCGAGATCCTCCACCAGTTGTCGCTGCCGGGGTGACACCGGCCCCATCCTCGCCAAAATCCGCTCCACTTCAGCGCGCTGAATGTCATCGGCTTTCCGGCGCAGCGCTACGATCGTGGGCACGACCTCCAGCGACTTCATCCACGCGGCAACCAGGCCGACCTCCGCCCTGATCATGTCTTCGGCCTTCATGGCCTCTCGCTGCCGCTGTTCGATGTTTTTCTCAATCTGCCCCTGAAGATCGTCAATGTTATAGAGATAGGCGTTATCAAGCGCGCCGACCGCCGGGTCGATGTTCCGAGGCACCGAAATGTCGATCAGGAACATGGGCCGGTTGCGGCGGGAACGGAGCGCCTGCTGAACATCTGCGGCGCCGATCACGTATGAGGACGCGCCCGTCGAACAGACCACGATGTCGGCGCCCGCCATCTCATGGGGGAACTCATTGAAGGGGATGGGCACGCCGTTGAAGCGCTTGGCGACATCCACCGCCAGATCGTAGTTCCGCGTCGTAATCATCACGTGCTGCATGCCCGCGCTCACCAGGTGCCGGGCCGCCAGTTTGGCCATCTCCCCCGCCCCGACCAGCAAGACCGTCTTCCCCGCCAGGTTCTGGAAGATTTTCTTGGCGAGCTCGACGGCGGCATAACTGACCGAGACGGCGTTCTCGGCGATCCCGGTTTCGGTCCGGACCCGCTTGCCGACCGAGAGCGCCTTCTTCACCACTTTGTTCAGCACCACCCCCGTTGATTTTTGCCCGAGGGCGGCCTCGAACGCCTCCTTGACTTGGGCCAGAATCTGCGGTTCGCCGACCACCATGGAGTCCAGGCTCGCGGCCACCCGGAACAGGTGCCGGATCGCGTCCCGGCCGTCGAGGCAATAGAGATGCGGCGTAATCGCTCCGTGAGGGACCTCGGGCGCGATCGTCCCCAGGTAGTCCCGCAATGAGTCGAATCCCTGCTCCGCCTCCTTGACCACGGCATAGAGTTCGACGCGGTTGCAGGTGGAGAGGATGATCCCTTCGGCGATCCCGGGCCATCGCTTGAGACGCGCCAGCGCGTCGGGCAAACGGGTCTCGGGCACCGCGAGCCGTTCCCGCAACTCGACGGGCGCCGTCTTATGGTTGAGTCCGACCGCTACGATATTCATCGGTCAAGCGAAGGGATGCTGTCCCTTCACGATCACTCCCACCAGCGTGAAGATCACTCCGGCAAACCCGACCACGGTCAGGTAGGCCGCCTTTTTGGCCCGCCACCCGATCGTGACCCGTCCCAACAGCACCACCAGGTAGAAGAGCCATGTCCCCAACGCCCCGATCTGCTCGGCGTTCCAGTTTAGAAAAGACCCCCGGGCGAACTCGGCAAACAAGGCCCCGGTAATGATCCCCAGCGTGAGCAGCGGGAACCCGAGGGAAATCGCCTTGCTGTTGAGGTCATCGAGAAAGTCGAGGGCCGGCAGCTTGTGATGGAGCACGTTCCGGTGCTTGGACTTGAGGAGGTGTTCCTGGATCAGGTACATCAGTCCGGCGATAAAGGCCACCGCAAACGCGACCGTGCCCAGGAGAGAGAACGTCACGTGCATCCACACGTTTCGAAAGATCGGCTCCAGGGCTTTGATCTCTTTGGGTAGAGCAGCCGCCGAGATCAGAGAAATGAAGGCCAGCGGGAGGATGAACGAGCCGAGAATATGAATCCGATACCGCAATTCGACGACCAAGAACACCAAGACCAGCGCCCAAGAGAAGAACGACAGCGCTTCGTGCATCGAGGTCAAGGGGATATGCCCCGCCTCAATCATCCGGGAAACGAGCGCCAGCGTGTGTAAGAAGAAGCCGATCCCGGCTATCGCGAACGAGGACTGGGAGA
>Ga0137796_10000436_pt1 | contig 26253 bp, 20 predicted proteins | sample OV2TP3_FD_97704 | JGI IMG/M metagenome (GOLD analysis project Ga0137796, IMG submission 97704) | reverse complement strand
GGCGGCAGCACCACGCGGATCATGGCAGCGTTTGCACCTCGACCGAGAGCACGGCGGGAAGGTCGCGCACGGCCGGTGCCCAACTGCCGCCACCGTCGGCCGAGGCGTACACCTGCCCGCCGGTGGTGCCGAAGTAGACGCCGCAGGGGTCGAGAGAGTCCACGGCCATGGCGTCGCGCAGCACGTTGACGTAGCAGTCGCGCTGCGGCAGGCCCTTCGTCAGCGCCTCCCACTCGTTCCCGCCCGTCCGGCTCCGATACACTCGGAGCTTGCCGTCCGGCGGGAAGTGCTCACCATCGCTCTTGATGGGCACAACAAAGATGGTCTCCGGCTCGTGGGCGTGCACGTCAATCACGAACCCGAAGTCGGTGGGCAGGTTGCCGCTCACCTCGCGCCAGTTTTCGCCGCCGTCGTCGCTCCGCAGTACGTCCCAGTGTTTCTGCATGAACAAAACGTTCGGGCGCGAGCGGTGCAGCGCGATGCGGTGCACGCAGTGGCCGACCTCGGCGGTCGGGTCGGGGATGTACTGCGAGTGCAGGCCGCGGTTGATGGGCTTCCACGTCTGCCCGCCGTCGTCGCTGCGAAAAGCGCCCGCGGCCGAGATGGCCACATACAGCCGCCGGGGATTGCCGGGGTCGATGAGAATGGTGTGCAGGCACATCCCGCCCGCGCCCGGCTGCCACTTGGGCCCGGTGCCGTGCCCGCGCAGCCCGGCCAGCTCCTGCCAGCTCTTGCCGCCGTCGGCGGTGCGGAACAGCCCCGCGTCCTCCACCCCGGCGTAGACCGCGTCCGGGTCGCCCAGCGACGGCTCCAGGTGCCAGACGCGCTTGAACTCCCACGGGTGCTGCGTGCCGTCGTACCACTGGTGCGTGGTCAGCGGCTTGCCGGTTTCGGGCGAGGTGTCGTAAACGAACTTGTTGCTTTCCCCCTTGAGCATACCCTCGGGAGTGGTGGTCGGCTCGCCCGGCGGCGTCCCGGGCTGGTGCCAGGTCTTGCCGCCGTCGTCGGAGCGTTGAATGATCTGCCCGAACCAGCCGCTGGTCTGCGAGGCGTAGAGGCGGTTCGGGTCCGCGGGCGAACCCTTCATGTGGTAGATCTCCCAGCCCGCGAAGTGCGGCCCGCTGACTTCCCACCGCTCGCGCTTCCCATCCGACGTCAGGATGAACGCTCCCTTGCGTGTCCCCACCAGCACCCGTACTCCGCTCATCGCCTTCTCCTTTCTTCTTCTTGAAGTGTTGTTCCCCAAGCCAGTTCAAACTGCATTTCCTACCCCCCCCTCCCCCCTGGGTTCCGTTTTGGGACAATTTGGTTGGCAACTAGCTTTTTTTCATGCACTTGCGCGTTTGACATATGTCGAACGGGTTCCGCTATAACCACTTCCTTTTCAATCGGTTGCGCACACGCCCTCGTCGCACATTCCCCCTGCCCCATCCTTGGTTCCTACCATCGTCGTGATTCTCATTCAGGCTTCCTTTAGGACAACAAACTCGCATCGTAAACGAAAGAAAAGCGAAAGTCAACCGCTGAACCTGATCTCAGCCCTTCCCCATTCTCTCGGCCCATGATCGTTCAGTCAGGCCTTGTGCCTCCTTCCAAGCCACAAAAGCTCGCTCCAGCTTGCGCAGGCCCGCCGCCGTCAGCCGCAAAGGATGTTGCCGCGCGTCCTGCGCGCGCGCGTCGGCCACCCAGCCGTTCCGCTCCAGCAGCGCCGCGCTGCGCGTCAGCGTCGTGCGCTCGAGGCCGAGGAGGTCCGCCAGCTCGCTCATCGGCGTCGGGCCCTTCAGCGCCAGCCCCGCCAGGATGGAGAACTGGGTGGCGCGCAGCCCGTGCGGCCGCAGCTTCTCTTCATACAATCGCGTCAGCGCGCGCGCCTGGCGCCGCGCCGCCAGGCAATGGCAGCCCCGGGTCTCGGAGAGGTTCGGCTTCACGCGCGATAGTGTATATACACTGAACGGCGGTGTCAAGCCCACTTCCTATCTGTTCAGCCCGGCGGCTCCGGCCGCTGGGTTCCCCCGTGGCGGGAGCCACGGGGCTGAACAGTAGGGTGGGCAGTAGGGTACGAATTGGAACGCGCGCACGCTGGAAGTTTGCCGGGAAAACAGCGAGAATCCCGCCGGGAGCACCTGTGGCAACCAAAGCCGAAGTACGCATCGGACCGGCGGGGTGGTCGTACGACGACTGGGCGGGCATCGTCTACCCATCGCCGCGCCCGCGCGGGTTCCACGAGGCCACCTACCTGGCGGAGTTCTTCGACACCATCGAGCTCAACGTCACGTTCTACCGTCCAATCCCCGCCATGATGGCCTGGCAGTGGCTGGAGCGCGTCAACGCCAACCCGCGCTTCCTTTTCACCGCCAAGCTTTGGCAGGAGTTCACCCACGAAGGACGGCTGACCGAGTCGAACGAGCGCGAGGTGCGCCCGGGCATGGAGATGCTGCGCGACTCGGGGAAGCTGGGCGCGCTGCTGCTGCAGTTCCCCTGGTCGTTCAAGAACGAAAAAGAAAGCCGCGCCTACCTGCGCAAGCTCACCAAACGGTTCGCCGACTTCCCGCTGGTGGTCGAGGTGCGGCACGCCTCCTGGAACGACGCCGGGTTCTACGACTGGCTGCGCGAGCGCGGCATCGGCTTCTGCAACATCGACCAGCCGGTCATCGGCCGCTCGCTCCGGCCGACCGAGGAGGCGACCGCGCCGGTGGGCTACGTGCGCCTGCACGGGCGCAACTACAAAGAATGGTTCAGCGAGCGCGACGACTCCGGCGCCGAGCGCTACAACTACCTCTACACCGAAGAGGAGCTCGAGCCCTGGGCGCAGCGCATCGAGCAAGTGGCCGAGGACACACGGCTAACCTTCGTGATCACCAACAACCACTTCCAAGGCAAAGCGGTGACCAACGCCCTCCAGCTCACCCACCGGCTGACGCGGAAGAAGGTAAAGGTGCCCCCGCCGCTGCTCGACCACTTCCCCCAGCTCGAGCCCATCGCCTCCCGCGAAGGCACCACCCCTTCGCTTTTCCCCCAACCCTAGGGCCTCACGTCCACTTGATCGTGATGTGGTCGTTCGCTCCCCTCAGCGTGCCTTTTACTTCGTTGCCCGGCACGCCCCAACTCGGCGGAAAGGTGATTGTGACCTCCTTCCTTCCTCTCCCCCGAGCGGGGCCGTCCACAACATGAAACTTTTGCAGACGGTCGCCATCGCTGGTCTGGTCCACATCAAAGTCCACCGTGCAACCACCCCCAATATCCCCGGTCCCTGGCATGACCTTGCCCTCCTTGGAATCGAAGTTACCTGCCCGATTGTCCCCCCTGGAGACCTACCCTTGACTTCCTTCCCCGTTCAGTTGTCCCACTCGATGTGCACGACCTGGCCCGGATTCAACGTACAATTCACCGTGATGTCGTTGCCCGACTTGGGGTCAGGATACGTGATCGCTACTTGTTTCGGCTTCTTGGACTTCGCCCCGGGGATGTCCACAGCAGAGATCAATTGTCCCCGGTCCTTCGACACTTTCTTGTCCACCTCGAAGTAGACCCAGCAACCGCCACCAATGTCCCCCATGCCACCCATCGTCGTGCCCTCCTCTGCGTTGAAGTTACTTGCGTCGAACTCCTTCGGGTCTCCGTGCCGTAAGTCACTGCAAGAGAGGCCGGATGTCGGGCCTCGCGGCGAAACTCTCCCGGTGCTCCGGCGCCAGCGCCTGCTGCAACTGCTGGACGCTGGCGCGCGCCTGCTGGCGGGCCGCCTGGGCTTCGTCGGTCTTTCCCTGAGCGTCGAGCGCCTGGCCCCGGGTGAACTGGGCCCGGGCGCGATACTCGAGCCCCAGGGATTTCAGCCCCACGACCTCGTCCAGCAAGGGAATCGCCTGCCCGTACTCCTTCCGCAGAATGTGGACGCGAGCCTGGTTGGTCAGGGCGTGGGCCAGGGCGTGCATGGACTTCAGCCGGCGCGCCTGCGCCACCGCCTCGGTGCAATTCGCGAGACCTTGCCCCAGCCGCTGCTCGGCTTCCAGCAGGCAGAGATTGGAACGGGCTTCGATCGCGAAGCTGGAAATCGCCGGCTCCTTCATCGAGCTCATCGCTTGTCGGAAGCTTTCCCGCGCGCGCTTGTACTCTCCATTGTGCCAGTACAGGTCTCCCAAGCTCGCGTGGATCTGGGGAAGCAGTTCCCCGTAGCCGTTGCCTTCCACGGCCTGCATCGCATCTTCGAGCAACTCCTTAGCTGTTGCCGATTGGCCCAGCCGCAGGTTTGTCCAGCCGAGCAGAATCTGACTGTCGACCTTTCGGTCGCTGGCGGGGGTTTCTTCCTGGGCCAGCGCCAGCGCTTCGGTGAACGACTTCCGCGCCGGCTCATACTGGTTCTGGACAAAGTGGATCAGACCGGTGTTATAAACCGCCAGCGCCTGCCGCTCCTTGTTCCCCATCTCTCTCCAAATGGTTCCGGCCTGCTGGGCATGCTCCAGAGCCAGCGCGTAGTCCCCCGCCTGCATGTAGTACACGCTCAGGGGAATTCGGGTTTGAGCTTGCCAGTGACGATCTTCTGCCTGCTTAAAGACTCCCAGAGCTTCCTGGGCGAGCTGGAGGCCCCGGTCCGGATCCACACCGTTTTCGATATAAATGCCGGCTAGGTTGCTCTTGACCTGCATCTCTTCCCAGCGCGAGGGCCATTCTTTGGACAAGGCCAGCTCATAGTATTCGATCGTCTTGGCCAGGTCGCCTTCCCGATTGTAGGACACGCCGATATTCATCAATGCCGTAACCACATTCCGGTTGTTCTGGATTCGCCCCGAAGAAGAGACCACTTGCTGCCAGTGGCGACGGGCGCCCGGGTAATCTCCTCTATGGAAGCGAACATTACCCAGCCGAAGGTTGGCCAGGCTGATGCCGACTTCGTTGCCGCGCTCTTGGAAAATCCCGTGGCCTTCCTCCGCGTATTGTTGCGCCTTCTCGTACCCCCCTTTGAGTCGCGCGATCTCGCTCAACTCCAGCAGCGCATTGGCCTCACATTCGCGATTGTGCAGCGACCCGCACAACTTCAACACTTTCTCGGCTTCCGCCGCCGCCGGGTCGAGCGCCCCGGTCCGGCGGTAGAGGGAGGCCAGCTCCTGCCGGGCGGCGATGTAAGTCGGGTCCCGCTGCAACGCGGCTTCGTATTGGGCAATGGCCTCGGGGTGGCGGCCCTGCTTGAAGTAGACCCCGGCGAGGCCGGCGTACCAGACGGCTTCGTCCGCGCGGAGCCGGATCAGTTCCCGGTACTTTTCTTCGGCGGCGGCGAACTCGTTCTTGCTCAGGGCCAGGTTGGCCTGGATGAAACTCGCATCTTCAATGGACATCTCGCGCGTGATGCGCTGGTTCGCCCGCTCAGAAAGCTCGCGGGCCTTTTCCTCGTAGCCGAGGAGCGCATAGATGTGCGCCTGCCAGGTATACGCGAGGGCATAGCCGGGATCCGCTTGGGCCGCCTGCTCGAAGGAAGCCAGGGCGTTGGCGTACTCGCCCTGCACCAGGGCGTTCTTGCCGGCGTTCAGGTGCCGGGCCGCCTCGGGCGACTTGGGCAGGCTGCCGGGGGGGCGCGGCTGGTAGTCTTCGCCGGGGCCCTGCTCCTTGAAGTGCTGGTCAATCTTCTGCGCCAGTCCCCCCAACAGGTTGTAGTACGTATCCTCGTGAGACCCTTCCAGGCGACGCTCGACCTTCACCAACCCAGCCGAGCCCTTGGTAGCTGCGTCAATAAATTCCGCCCGCAACTCCAGGTTGTTCCCCACCGCGTACATCCCCGGTTGCACCACGAACCGCGAACCGCTGAAGTCCGCCACCGCTTCTGCCGTCGCCGCGCTGGTGATCTCTTCCGGGGGAACGCTGCGGAGGATTTGAGCCAGTTGCGCATACGGGTAGACTCGAATGTTGCGCGACCCGGACAGCTCCGCCGCCAGCATGTCAGCCAGAGCAAGTCGCACGTCATTCAGTTGTGGGTTCGTCGTATGGTTGTCAAACGGGAGGATGGCCACCTGAATGCGCTCGCGCGGCGGGACCACCCAGCGACTCCAGATGAAGTAAGCGGCCACCATGACCAGCACTACCCCGGCGGCCACCGCCAGCGCCCGCAGCGGGGTGAGGCGCCGCACCGTTCCAACGGGAGCGGGGCTGGGTGTGGGGGTTGGCGTCGGAACCCGCTCAGGCTGCTCGAGGCGGCGCAGGTCGTCCAGCAATTCGGCGGCGTTGGGGTAGCGGTCGGTCGGCTCTTTGGCCAGCATGTGGTGGATGATGCGCTCCAGTCCGGCGGGCACGGCGGGGTTCAGCTGCTGCAGCGGCTCCGGGGCGACGTGGAGGATGCGGTCGGTCGTGGCGGTGTAGCCGGCCACGCGGAAGGGGTGCTGGCCGGCCAGCATCTCATAGAACACCACGCCAAGCGAAAAGATGTCGGCGCGCTCATCCAGCTCTTGCTCGAGCAGGGCCTCGGGGGCGGCGTAGGCGACCGTGCCGCTGAAGCCTTCCCCGCCGACCGAGGCCAGGCTCTCGGTGGCCGCCTGGTCGCGCGCGTGCGGCAGCAGCTTGGCCACCCCGAAGTCCAGAACCTTCGCGCGACCTCCCCCGGTGAGCATGATGTTCTCCGGCTTGAGGTCGCGGTGGGCGATGCCCTTGGCGTGCGCGGCCTGCAGGGCGGCAACGCACTGCAGCGCAATGGGCAGGAATTCCTCCACCGTAAACGGCCGCTGCAGCCGGTGGCGCAGGGTCTCGCCCTCGACGTACTCCATCACGATGAAGATCTCGCCGCCTTCTTCGAAGACGTCGTAGACCCCGGCGATGTGGTCGTAGCTCAGGCTGGAGGCGCGCTCGGCTTCCTTCAGGAAGCGCCGGCGGTAGTGCTCGTCGTTGCGCAGATAGGGAGACATGCGCTTCAGCGCCACCGGACGTTTCAAACGAGTGTCCTCGGCGCGGTAGACCTGCCCCATGCCGCCTTCGCCGATCTTGGCCCGCACATGGAAGCGCCCCACGGTGGTTCCGGTCAAATCCGGGACAACCGCAGAACGTCTCGGCTCAGTCGGCTCGGACATCGCAGAACTCCCCGCGGCAGTGCGAGTGTGGCGTCCGGCCGCCCCGACCCCGACGGCAGGCTCAGGCGCCCTTTCCAGTTGGCCGAATCTTACTCTCGAGAGCCGCAGGAAACAAGAAAAACAGACGGAGCCGCCATCTGGAAGCGTTTCCGTCCCCGGCGGGATTTGAACCACGCGTTTCCCCGCTGAGGGCGGGGCGTCCTGGGCCAAGGCTAGACGACGGGGACAGCTTGAATGTAGCGGGAGGCTACCGGAGGTGTCAAAGGGGTGACCGGTGACGTGGTCCCAGTCCGTTCAGCCCAGCGGCTCCCGCCGCTGGGTTCCCCCGTGGCAGGAGCCACGGGGCTGAACGTTTAGGATGTGAAGTCTACGCCGGGAACAGGCGGGAGCGGAGGAAATCCACCAGCGCGGTCGGGCAGATCTGGTGCGGCCAGGCGACGAACACGGGACGATTGGTGAGAGGCTTGAGCGAGATGTCGTCCCAGACGGGCTCGCAGCGGGCCGAGGCCAGCACCACGTAGGCGTCGGCGCGGTCGAGGAACTCGCGCGCGGAATCCTTGAAGTCGGGGTTGGAGAAGTCAAGCACCGGCAGGTACAGGTCGGGGCGGAGGAAGTGGAGCACGCTGTTGCTCTCGATGATGGCGTTCGGCGCGCTCTCGAGCTCTCGCCGCAGCGCCGGCAGCGCCTCGGCCAGGCGACCCTGCTTGGTACGCGCCCAAATCGAGCGGCGGGCGCCGGCGGCCAGGAAGCGGCAGGTGTCGCCCCGGCCGCTGGCGTCGCGCTCCTCTTCCACCGCAAAGGTGTGCTCGTCCACCGCGCAGTGGCAGTTCTCGCCGTTGAGCGAGCAGATGCCGTGGCCGAACTGGGTGATCTTTACCGCCGTCCACGCCGCCTCGGGGAAGGCGCGGATGATTTCCACCACCAGCTGCGTCTTGCCGATGTTGCGCGTGTGCCCGCCGATGACCAGCAGCGCCATAGAGTCAGTCCCATTATGCGCCCGGGGGAAGCCAGTTCCAAAGCCTGTCTCTGGCACGTGTGGGCATGAAAGGGTATAATCCGCCGCCACATGCCGCTCACGTCGGGAACGCAGCTCGGGCCGTACGAAATCCTCTCGCCGGTGGGAGCGGGCGGGATGGGCGAAGTCTACAAGGCGCGCGACACCCGCCTCGACCGCACCGTCGCCATCAAAGTTCTCCCGGCTCACCTGGCCGACGACCCCAACCTGCGTCAGCGGTTCGAGCGCGAAGCGCGCGCCCTCTCCAGCCTCTCCCACGCCCACATCTGCACGCTCTACGACATCGGCCACGAGAACGGCACCGACTTTCTGGTGATGGAGTTCCTCGAGGGCGACTCGCTCGCCCAGCGGCTGGAGAAAGGCCCGCTGCCGCCCGACCAGCTCCTGCGCTACGCCCTCCAAATCGCCGACGCGCTCGACAAGGCGCACCGGCAGGGCGTCATCCACCGCGATCTCAAACCCTCCAACATCGTCCTGACCAAGGCCGGGGCCAAGCTGGTGGACTTCGGGCTGGCCAAGCCGGCGACCAACGTACTGGCCTCGGCCATCTCCGACATGTCCAAGTCCCCCACGCAGTCCATCCCGCTGGGCGCGAGCGGCCCGCTGACCGCCGAGGGCTCGCTGGTGGGCACCTTCCAGTACATGGGCCCGGAGCAGCTCGAGGGCCGGGACGCCGACGCCCGCACCGACATCTTCGCCTTCGGCTGCGTGCTCTACGAGATGGCCACCGCCAAGCCGGCGTTCGCCGGCAAGAGCAAGGCCAGCCTGATCGCCTCCATCCTAACCGCGGAGCCCCCGGCGCTCGCCAGCGTGGCGCCGCTCACGCCCCCGGCGCTCGACCGCGTGGTGCGCATCTGCCTGGCCAAGGACGCCGACGACCGCTTCCAAACAGCGCACGACCTGAAACTGCAACTGGAGTGGATTGCCGAAGGCGGCTCGCTGGCCGGGGTGCCGGCGCCGGTGACGGCGCGGCGCAAGTTCCGCGAGCGGGCCGTCTGGGCGGTGGCGGCTGTGGCATTGCTGGCGGCGCTGGCCGCGAGCCTGGGGCTGGTTCGCTACGACCGGCAGTTGCGCGAGGCCTCACGGCCCATACGCGCCACCGTCCTCCCGCCCGACAAGACCAGCTTCGGGCCCGCCGTCGTCTCCCCGGACGGGCGGCGGCTGGCGTTCATCGGTTGGTCGGAGGGGCGGGCGCGGCTGTGGGTGCAGTCGCTCGATTCCCTGGCGCCGCAGCCGCTTTCGGGAACCGACGATGCCAGCTTCCCCTTCTGGTCAGCCGACGGGCGCTTTCTGGGCTTCTTTGCCGGAGGCAAGCTGAAAAAGATTGACGCCGCCGGCGGGCCGCCCCAAACGCTGTGTGACGCACCCCAGGGCCGCGGGGGAACCTGGAGCAAGGACGGCGTGATTGTTTTCGCCCCGGACACCAACCTTCCGCTCCACCGGGTGGCGGCCGCCGGGGGCGCGTCGTCGCCTCTGGGCAAACTCGATGAGTCGCGGCAGGAAACCACGCACCGCTGGCCGTGGTTCCTGCCCGACGGCCGGCACTTCCTTTACCTAGGCCGCAGCTCATCCTCGGAAAACAGCGCCATCTATGTGGGCTCGCTCGACGCCGACCCGCCCCGGCTGCTGGTGAACGCCGAATCCAGCGTCGCCTACGCGCCGCCCGGCTACCTGCTCTTCCTGCGCGAGCAAACGCTGATGGCGCAGCCTTTCAGCGCCTCCAGGCTGGAGACAACCGGAGATGCTTTCCCGGTAGCCGAACAGGTCCGGTTCAACTTCGGCAACTGGAAGGCCTTTTTTTCCGTGTCCGACAACGGCGTGCTGGTTTATCAGACGGGGTCAGCGGCCATCGGCGGACGGTTGCACTGGTACGATCGCGGCGGCCGGCAGGTGGGCTCGGTCGGGTCGACTGCGGGCTACCGGGATCCTTCTCTCTCTCCGGACGGGCGCCGGGTGACGGTCAACATGACCGAACCGCAAAGCGGCAACGTTGACGTCTGGCTCTACGAATTGGGGCGCGACGTGCAGACGCGGTTCACCTTCGACCCCGGGATCGATGCCGGGGGTGCATGGTCGCCGGACTCCAGCCACGTGGCCTTCCACTCCAATCGCAAGGGCGTCTGGAACCTGTACCTGAAACCCGCCAGTGGGGCCGGCAGCGAAACCGTGCTTCTCGAGTCCGAAGGAAACAAGTTTGCTAACGATTGGTCCCGCGACGGCCGATTCCTTCTCTATGAACACGCGGATCCCTCGGGCAAGAACCGATGGGACCTTTGGGTTCTCTCCATGCAAGGCGAGCGCAAACCGCACCTGGTCCTGCAAACTCCCTACAGCGAGAGAGGCGCTCGCTTTTCGCCGAACGGGCGTTGGATCGCCTACACTTCGGATGAATCGGGCCGGGAAGAAATCTACGTAATTCCCTTCCAGCTCAATGAAAAGGGCGAGCCCGTGCCCAGCCCAGCAGGCAAGTGGCAGGCCTCCACGGGCGGCGGCTGGCTGCCCCGCTGGCGGCGCGATGGGAAGGAGCTCTTCTACCTCTCCCCGGACGACAAGGTGATGGCCGTTGAAATCCGCGAAAGCGGCTCCAGCCTGGACGTCGGGGTGGCCAAACCGCTCTTCCAGACGCGGACGCTGGGCGGGCCGGGCCGCCGCTTCGACATTGCATCCGACGGACAGCGGTTCCTCATCAATGTCCCGGAGGGGGACGAGGAGCTCTCGCCCCTGACCCTGGTGGTGAACTGGACCACAGAGCTCCGCAAGTAGCTCCCTTTCTCCCACCGCACAAATCGTCCCGGACTGGCGGGGTTCGACTACTTGCTCCCCACTTTGCGCTCAAGGGCGGCCAGGCGCTGGGCGAGCTGCGGCAGGCGCGCCACGAATGGGTAGGTGCGCTTGAAGTCCTCGAGCGGCCGCGCCGGCGTGCCCCAGACAATCTGGCCGCGGCGGATGATCTTGTACGAAGGCACGCCGCACTGCCCGGCGAGGATGGCGCCGTCCTCCACGCGTACGTGGTCGCCCAGCCCGACCTGCCCGCCTAGGATGACCCGGTCGCCGAGGACGCAGCTTCCGGAGATTCCGGTCTGGGCCTCCACGATGCAGTGGCGGCCGATGCGGACGTTGTGCCCGACGTGCACCAGATTGTCGAGCTTGGTGCCCGCGCCGATCCAGGTTTCGTCCAGCGCCCCGCGGTCGATGGTGGCGTTGGCGCCGATTTCGACGTCGTCCTCGACCACGACCACGCCGCGCTGCGGGAACTTCTCCCACCCCGCCTCGGTGGGGACGTAGCCGAAGCCGTCGCTCCCCACCACGGCGCCGCTGTGGATGCGGACGCGCGCGCCGATGCGCACGTGGCGGTAGAGGGTGACGCGGGGAAAGAGAACCGTGCCCTCGCCGATCTCAACGCTGGCGCCGATGTAGCAGCCGGCGCCGATCTGGCAGCCCGGCCCGATGCGCGCGTGCTCTTCGACAACCACGCCCGGACCTACGGCCACGTTGTCGCCCAGCGTGGCCGTGGGGTGAATGACGGCCGAGGGATGACGTCCGGTGACCACCGGCGCCTCGGGGACCAGCCAGGCCAGCGCGCGGGCGAAGGCCAGCCGCGGCTGCGCCACGCGGATGAAAGTCTTTCCTCGCACAAAGACTTCCGTGCCAACGATGACGACGCTGGCAGGAGAGGCCAGGGCTCGCGGCAGGAGTTTGTCCGAGTCGGCGTAAATGAGGTCGCCCTCGCTGGCGCTTTCCAGGCTGGCGACGCTGCGGATGACGACCGAAGGGTCGCCCACCAGCTCGCCTTTGAGATAGAGAGCCAGCTCACCGGCGGTCTTGGCCATGGGTTCCTCCCTGCCCGCCCGAGGCGGGCCTGCGGGGCGCGCGGCCCCGCTTTCCCTTTGCGGCGCGACGGCCGCCAGTATAATGTAGCCCACCGCCGCGCACGCAACTGGGCGCGGCGGAGTCTCGGGGAGAATCAATGGACATTCATCCCACGGCCATCGTGCACCCCAAGGCGCGGCTCCCCGAGCGGGGCCGCATTGGGCCCTACTGCGTGCTCGAAGAGGACGTGGAGCTCGGCGAAGGGACGGAGCTCGACTCCCACGTGGTGCTCCACCCCGGCACTCGCCTCGGGCGCGAGTGCCGCCTGCACGCCGGCGCCGTACTGGGCCAGCCGGCGCAAGTGCGCGGGCAGGTGACGGAGCGGAGTCTCGTGGTGGTCGGCGACCGCGCGCAGATTTTTTCCCACGCCACCATCGAGCGCGGTCACGGCGAAGGCGAAGCCACCCGCATCGGCGACGACGCCTTCATCATGGCCCACGTCCACATCGGCCACAACGCCACCGTCGGCCACCAGGTCACCCTGGGTGGCGGGCTGGCCATGGCGGGGTATGCCGTAGTGGAAGACAACGCCTTCATCGGCGGCGGCGCCGTCCAGCACCAGTACTCGCGCGTGGGGCGACTGGCGATGGTGGGCGGGAACGTGCGCATCAACCGCGACGTCCCACCGTTCATCCTGGCGGCCGAGTTCGACGCCGCCGCGCGCGGGTTGAACCTCGTGGGCTTGAAGCGCTACGGCATGAGCGCGGAGAAGATTTCGGCCCTGAAGCAGGCCTACCGCCTGCTCTATCGCTCCAAGCTGCCGCTCGCCGAAGCGCTGGAGCGGATCGAGAAGGAAGTGGCGACGGAGGAGGCGCGCTACCTGGTCGACTTCGTCCGCAGCTCCAAGCGCGGCATCTGCCGCGAGTAGCTTTCGTCGCTAGTCGTAGAGCGGCGGGTCGCCCGGGGGCCGGGTGGACCAGCGGCGGTGAATCCAGAGCCACTGGTCGGGGTAGCGGCGGACATAGTCTTCAATCACCCGGTTGAAGCGCGCGGTGTTTTCGACGACGTCGCGCTCGTCGTCGCCCGTGCGAACCAGCTCCAGCGCCGGGTCGAAGCGCAGGCGGTACTTCCCCAGTTTTTCATCCCATAAAACGAAGACGGGCACGACCGCGGCCCCGGTGCGCAGGGCGAAGCGCGCCAGCCCGGAGGTGGTGCTGGCCAGCCGGCCGAAGAACGGGGCGAACACGTTGGCATCTCCTTCGAGGACGTTCTGATCCATCAGGATGCCCACCGCGCCGCCGGCGCGGAGCTGCTCGAGGATGGGCCGGGCGGCGTTGCGGCGATTGATGGAGCGGTTGCCGCCGTGGCAGCGGTAGCGGTTGACCAGCGCGTCCAGCCGCGGGTTGTCCAGCGGCCGGTTGACGTAGGCCAGCGGGTAGCCGTGCAGAGAATGCGCAAACGAGCTCAACTCCCAGGCCCCGACGTGCGCCGTCAGGTAGAGCACTCCGTGGCCGCGCACGGCGGCTTCCAGGTAGTTCTCCAGACCGTCGTAGACGATGACCTCCTCAATGCTGCGCGCGGTGTGCCGCGGGAAGCGGGCGAACTCCGCCAGCAGCCAGCCCCAATGGCGGAACGCGCGCGCCAGGATGCTCCGGCGCTCGGCGTCGGAAAGCTCCGGGAAGGCAATCTCCAGGTTGACCAGCGCGACCCGGCCCCAACGGGGCTGCAGAGCCGCGGCCAGCCGCGCCACCGCGGCGCCCGCCAGGCGGGCCAGCGAACGCGGAAGCCAACGCAGCACGGCCAGCAGCGTTGCCACGGCGACATACTCCCAGCGGTGGCGCCAGCTCGACGATGTCCCGGGACTCGGCATGAGGACGATCCTGCAGCCCCGCTTGCGCGCCCGCTACGGCCGGCGGGCGGGCGGGGACGGGTTCAGGGGGAGATGCTGGAGAAAGAAGCGCACGACCCGGTCTTCGTAGGTGCGGCGGTCCGACTCGGTCATGGACGCCAGGTTGCTGCGCGCCAACGTGGCGAGCTCCTTGGGCTCGGGCGCCTGCTCATAGAGCTCGCGGGTCAGCTGGCCGAGCTGCGGCGAGTCCTCGCCAGCGATGAAGAGCTTGGGAATGCCGCCGAGGCGGGCGAGAGCCTCGGGCGGACCGGGCCGTCCCTCTTGAAATAGCGCGAAGATGTGGAACTCGAGCGTGGTGATGGGACCGAGCAAGGGGATGATGTCGGCGCCCAGCCGGCCCAGCTCCCGCTGGAGGAGGTTGGCCGGACGCGCATAGGCGGAATCCACCACGATGGCCTGGACGCCGGGGAAGTCGGGCGCCGCGCTCAGAACGGCGTAGCCGCCGAGCGAGTAGCCCCAGAGGCCGACGCGCGAGATGTCCGCGTCGCTGCGGCCCTCGAGCGAGCGTAGGGCGGCCAGCAGCTCCACGCTCTCCAGGTTCCCCAGCGTGGTGTAGCCGACCGGGCTGTCGCCGTGCCCGGCGAAGTTGAAGGCGAGCACGTTGTAGCGGTGCATCTGCAGCGAGGTGGCCAGCGTCATCACTTCCGTGCGGCTGGAGCGGTAGCCATGGCAGAGGACGATGACGGGCGAGTCGCGCAGGCCGGGGAAGAACCAGGCGTCGTGCAGCTTGCCGTCGGGCGTGGTGAACTCCACAGTTTCGGCGCTGCCCAGGAAGGAGGAGGGACTGGTGGATTCCTGCGCCTGCACCGGCATCAGGGCGCGGGATAGAAAGAAGATCGAGGCGACGATGAGGGAGAGCAGCGCAAAGGCCAGCGCCGCCAGCGTGGCTACCAGGACCTTGGCGCGGCCGGTGGTGGGATTGCGGATTTCGTCCAGCAGGCCGCTGAGCGCCGCGGTGAAGCTGCGGCCGCGTCGGCGTCCGTAGCGCGGCGTGGTCACTGTGCGAGTTCGACTCCCGGTTCCGGTGGCCGCATCTTATCACAGCCGGGCGAGTGTCAAGGCGCGGCCCGGGCGGCGGTGCTATAATCGCCGCGCGTGCGCTTATGGCCGTCGCACCCCGCCTCTCGCCCTTCGAAGTCGTCGACCTCAGGTTGCTTCGCGCCTCGGCGCTGGCGGAGCTGTTCGAAGAGGAGCGCCGCCACTGGGAGCTGGAGCTGCGCTGGGACTACGGTCCCTCAGTGGACCTCTTGCGGCGGCACATCGACGCTCACAGCCTGCCGGGCTATGCGGCCCTGTGGCAGGGCCGCGTCGCTGGGTACTGCTTCTTCGTCTACGAGGACCAGAAGGGCTTGCTGGGCGACCTCTACGTCCTGGCGGCGCATCGCGGCGGCGGTGCGGGGGAGCGCGGGCCCATCGCCACCGTGCTGCTCGAGCACGCGCTGGAAACGCTGGAGCAATCGCCTGCGGTGCACCGCATCGAAGCGCAACTGCTGGCCTTCGGCCTGGAGCCGCTCGACCCCCTCTTCCGCGACCGCGGCTACCGCATCTTCCCTCGCCTGTTCATGCTCAAGGAGCTGCCGCTCGGCGCTCCGGAGCGCGTGCCCGAGCCGCCGGGCGCTGCCGCCTCGGTGCGGCCGTGGCGGGAGGACGACTTTGACCCCGCCGCCGAACTGATCGTCTCCGCCTACCAGGAACACATCGACAGCCAGATCAACGACCACTACAGCCACTCCAGCGGTGCCCTGCGCTTCTTGAAGAACATCATTCTCTTCCCGGGCTGCGGGGTGTTCCGAGCGGGCTGGTCGTTTGTCGCCGAGGGTCGCGACGGCCGGCTGGAGGGCGCGGTGCTGGCCTCGGAGGTGGCCGACGGCGTCGCCCACATCACCCAGATTTGTGTCCGCCCGGAACTGCAGAAGCGCGGCCTCGGTCGGCGCCTGCTGGAGGCCTCCCTGGCGGCCTCGGCCGCCGGCGGCTGCACGGGAGTCTCGCTCACCGTCACGGCGGAAAACCGCTCGGCGGTCAATCTCTACCACGGCCTCGGCTTCACCATCGTCAAAGAGTTCAGCGCCTTCACCCGCGCCGTCCGCTGACTCTCTCTGCGTCCTCTGCATCTCTGCGGTGGTCTGTTCTTTGTTCTTGCCCTTATCCGTGTGAATCCGTGTTCATCCCTGGTTTCTACAAGTGTTCTAGTTCGTCTTCTTCCAGGCCGAAGTAGTGCCCCAGCTCGTGCAGCAGGGTCAGGCGCACCTCTTCGCGGATTTCTTCTTCGGTTTCGCAGACGGCTTCGATGTTTTTCTGGTAGAGAAAGACCTGGTCGGGCGGGCCGGGCTCGAAGACGCTCTTCTCGGTGCGCGGCACGCCGACGAACTCGCCCATCAGCAGGTCGTCGTCGTCGGCCGCCGCGCTGCGGCGCTGGCCCTTGGGATAATCCTCGACAATGATGACGACGTTCTCCAGCAACTCGCGGTAGCGCGCCGGCAGCTCCCCCAGCGCCTGCTCCACCAGCCGCTCAAACTTTGCTCGGTCCATCGCACGAGGCCGATTCAACGAATCAACGATTCAACGATTAACTAATCTTCGGGGAAGTTCATCCGCCGCAGCAGCGCCTGAAAGCGCGCGTCGCTGCGGATGGGGTCGAAGTGGGGATCCCCGCCGAGGAAAATCAACCAGGCATCCCGCTCCGCGTAGGCCTTTTCCAAGCGGGCGAACACCGGGTCGGTCTCCCCCAGGGCCACCAGGAGCGCTGCCGTCCAATACGGCGAGACGTAGCCTTGTTTCGACATGGCCTCGATTCGCTGCCGCACTCGCAACGCTTCTTTTCGTTGTCCGGAAAGAGCATAGGTGCGCCCAAGCTGTGCCAGCACAATGGGATGGTCCTTCATCGGCCCGAGCTTGTCGAACTCCGCCAGCGATTCCGGGTACCGGCCCTGCTGCGCGTAGACCAGGGCCAGGTTCTGCCGTGCCGCGGCGTAGTTGGGGTCGAGCTCGAGCGTGCGCTGGTATTGTTCGAGCGCGCGCGGATAGTCCCGGGCGCTGTAGAACCGCCAGCCGAGGTTCACGTTCATCAGGGGCGACAGCGGATCCAGTTCGCGACCTCTCCTCGCCTCCGCAATCGCCTCCTCGTGCCGGCCTAGGACCGACAACAGCGAGGAGTAGTGGAAGCGAGCGACTGGAAAACTCGGGTTCAGTTCAATGGCCCGCCGGTGCTCGCGTTCGGCGGCTCTCCAATCCCAATCGTAGGAGGTGTGGACCGATCCCATCGACGCGTGGGCTTCCGCCAGCGTCTCGTCCAGCTCCAGGGCTTTCCGGGCGGATTCCTTGGCTTTGGCGTAGAAGTCTCGCGGCGGCGCGTTCGCGGCAAAGGCCATGGCGGCGTACGAATCGGCCTGCCCGGCGTACGCCGGCGCGTAGGTCGGGTCGAGTTGGATGGCTCGATCGAAGTATTCCAGACTCTTCACGATGTCCCACTGTGCCGCCAGATGCCGCCCGCGCAGATAGGCTTCATAGGCATCGGGGTTCACCGGGCGGGCGGCGGCCAGCCGGGATTGCTCGCGTGGCGTCAGCGCGATTCGAACCTCCCCCACCACGGCTTGGGCCACCTCCCCCTGCAGGGCCAGGATGCCTTCCATTTCCCGCTCATAGCTGCCGCCCCAAATGCGGCGGTCGGTGGCACCGTCATACAGCTGCACGTTAATGCGCACCCGGTTGCGCTCCCGCAGCACGGAACCCTCCACCAGCGCGTCCACGTTCAGTTCGCGGGCGATTTGCGGAAGCGGCTTCCGCGCGCCCTTGTACTGCATCGCCGACGTACGAGAGATAACCTTGAGGGAACTGATGCTGGAGAGCTCCGCAATCAGCGCTTCCGTCATCCCGTCGGCGAAGTAGTCCTGCTCGGGGTCGTGCGAGAGGTTCTCCAGCGGCAGTACCGCGAGCGACTCAATCTTCGGGGCGGATCTGTCCAATAACCGATCCCGCATCCCGCCGATGTTCAGCCCCACTAAGACCGCCAGCGCGAGGACGACGGCTCCCGCCGCCAGCGCTGGCAGTCGCCACGCCCGGCGCTGCCGAGGCCTCGGCGCCACGCTCTGGCCAGTCGCCAAGCGGTCGAGGTCGGCGCGGAGATCGCGCGCCGATTGGTAGCGCCGGTCGGGCTCTTTGTCGAGCGCCTTGAGGATGACAGTTTCCAGGCCCGGGGACAGTTGCGGGTTCAACTCACTCGGCGGGACGGGTGCCTGGTGGAGGATGGCGTCAATCAGCCTGGGCCCGTGTGTCACGGGAAACGGGCGCTGGCGCGTCGCCAGCTCATAAAGCACGCAGCCGGCCGCGTAAATGTCCGTGCGCGCGTCCACCTCTTCCCCGCGCAACTGCTCCGGGGCCATGTAGGGCAGCGTGCCGGCAGCCGCGCCCAGTTGCGATTGGGACAAGCTCTCCGCAGTCACAGCCTCGTCGGGCGTGGGCCGCAAGAGCTTGGCCAGCCCGAAGTCGAGGATCTTCAACCGCCCATCGGGCGTCAGGCGCAGATTGGCGGGCTTCAAGTCCCGGTGGATGATGTTCTCGCTGTGCGCGGCCGCCAACCCTTCGGCCATCTGCATTCCCAGGCGAGTGATTTCTTTTTCCGTGAGCGGGCCGGCCCCTAGCCTCTCGCTCAGCGCCACCCCGGCGATGTGTTCCATCACGAGAAAATCCACACCGCCCTGCGTGTCGAAGTCGAAGATGGTGGCGATGTTGGGGTGATTCAGTTTGGAGAGCGCCAGGGCTTCCTTGCGAAAGCGCTTTCGAGCGGACTCATCGGCCAGCGTGCCCGCGGGGAGGACTTTGACGGCGACGTCACGCTCCAGGTGCTCGTCGTGGGCGCGAAAGACCTCGCCCATCCCGCCCGCGCCGATCTTCTCGTCCACTCGATAGTGGCCGAGCTTCTGCCCAATCAATGAAGGAATCCTCTGTTGAAGGCCATCCTAGGCGTCCGCAGCGCTGGCGTCAACACAGGCCCATTCCCCGGCTCAACGAATCAACGGTTCAACAGTCAACGGTCGTTACGGCAGGGGGGTGAAGCGGACCCAGTCGACGTAGAAATAGCGGTCGACGCCGAAGGTGGCCGGGCCGCCCCAGTAAGGGTTGTTCGTCCCCCAGTGGTTAATCATGAAGTGCGCGGGCGCGCTGGGGACGTCTTCGGTGTGGACGGCCTGCAGCCCGTCGTCGACGTAGAAGGAAATCCGCCCCGGCTCCCAGACAAACTTGTAGGTGTGGAAGGCGTCGCTGATGTCGGCGAGCGGCAAAGCGGTGTAAGTGACGTGGTCGTCGAAAGGCCCGGTGGCCGGGTCGGTGTTGTACCAGTTGACCATGTAGAGCGTGTCCGGCAGGTGCCCTCCGAACTCGAAGTCGACCTCGCTCTCCGAGTTGTTCACGTAGCTGAAGCCAGCCGAAACGCTGCCGCTCACCGGCTCGCCCGCGCTCGTGGGCGAAGTTGCGGTCGACGACATCCGCATGTGCCACTCATACGTCCCGTAGCCGTACTTCTGCTTGGTGGTGACGTGGGCGCCATGGGAGATGACGCCGTCGGGGTTGCCGTCGACTTCGCCCGGCTCCTGCCACAGCCGCATCACCAGGTAGCCGCCCTGCAGGCTGACGTTCTCGGTCTCGTAGTAGCCCTGGTGCTGGCCGGGGAGATAGCCGGGGGCAAACCAGCTCGAGATGACCCACTTCTTCTTGTCCAGGGGAGCGTTGAAGTGCTCCTCCCAGGCGCCACCACCGCCACCCCCGGGCTTGCCGCCGCCCTTGCCACGGCCCTGGCCCTGTGCGAACACCAGCAGCGTCGCCACCAGCACCAAGGCCACCAGGTTGATCAGCGACGGAAGGAAACCCCAGCGCCTGCGCATGATTGACGTCTCCCCTTACCCGCTCGGTCTGAAGCTAGCCCGGCATCTTAGGGGGGCACCGCGGCGAAGTCAATCGCAATCCTCGCTTGACACTCGCGCACGCAGCCGATAGCATCCCGCTTCGCCCTCCGTCGGGGAAAAAGCTGTAACCGAACGCGCGGGCTTTTCGTCTGTGAGTTTGCTTACCCGGGGTATCTCACCAAAGGAGAATTTCATGCGAGTGCGCAGGAGCGAACCAAGAAGGCGCGCCGCGGCCGCGCTGTTTCTCGCCGCCGCACTGGTAGCGCAGCCGGCGTTGACCTGGGCGCAGCAGGGCGACTGGCCCTCGCCGCCGCCCTTCTACGCCATCCGCGGCGCCCGCATCGTGCCCGTGTCGGGGCCGGTGATCGAGGAAGGCACGGTGGTCATCGCCAACGGCGTCATCACCGCCGTGGGCGCGAACGCCGCTATCCCGCCCGAAGCCTGGGTGATTGAGGGCAAGGGCCTGACGGTCTACCCGGGGCTGATCGACGCGCTGACCAACATCGGCCTGCCGCAGCCGCAGGCGGGCGCGGCTCCGGCATCGCTCGAGCAGGCTGTCCAGCAGGCGGCGCGCCAGCCGATCGCCCAGGGTCCCGAAGACCGCCCGGGCACCACGTCGTGGGAGAACGCCGCCGACCAGCTCAAGACCGACGACAAGCGCATCGAGAACTGGCGCAAGCAGGGCTTCACCACCGTGGTAACCGCGCCCGACCGCGGGATGATTCCCGGGCAGGCGGCGGTCGTCAACTTGGCCGGCAGCCGGCCGGGCGACATGGTGGTGCGCGCGCCGGCGGCGCTACGCTTGACGCTGCGCCCCTCGGGCGGCTTCTGGAGCTTCCCCGGCTCGCTGATGGGCGTGCTGGCCTACTTCAAGCAGGTCTTCGCCGACGCCGACCAGTCTGCCAAGGCCTGGGCGATGTACTCGGCCAACCCTAAGGGCCTGGAGCGGCCGGCCTATGACCGCTCGCTCGCGCCGCTGAGCGAGGCGGTCAATAACAAGTGGCCGGTGCTCATCCCCGCCACGTGGGCGAAGGAAATCCTCCGCGGCATCCAACTCGGGGAAGACCTGAAAGTCCAGACGGTCATTTACGGCGCGCACCAGGGCTACGCCGCCGCCGACGCCCTGGCCGCCAAGAAAGTCCCTGTGCTGGTCAGCCTGAAGTGGCCGGAGAAGGAGCAGGGCGGCGACCCCGACGCGGAGGAGCCGCTGCGCATCCTGCGCTTCCGCGAGCGCGCGCCTTCGACCCCAGCGGCGTTGCACAAGGCTGGGGTGAAGTTCGCCTTCTACTCCGACGGCCTCGGCAACCCCGCCGACATCTTGAAGAAAGCCAAGAAGGCGATTGACGCCGGGCTGCCGGCCGACGCGGCCCTGCGCGCGCTGACGCTGAGCGCGGCGGAGATCTTCAACGTCGCCGACCGCGTGGGCAGCATTGAGGCCGGCAAGGCCGCCAACCTGGTTGTCACCGACGGCGACCTCTTCGCCGAAAAGACGAAGATCAAGATGGTCTTCGTCGACGGGCGCAAGTACGAAATCCGCGAGCCCGGCCGTCCGGAAGAAAAGCCCAGCGTCAACCTGACCGGGACGTGGAAGCTGAGCATCAACATGCCGCAGGGCGCGCAGGAGTCCACGGCCGAGCTGAAGATGGCCGAGGACGGAACGCTGAGCGGCTCGGTGACGGGCCAGCGCGGCACCGCCAGCATCACCAGCGGCTGGGTGAGCGGGAACAAGTTCAGCTTCACGGTCAGCGTGTCGATGGGCCCGCGAACCTTCGAGGCCACCTACACCGGCACCGTCGAAGGCAACAAGATGACCGGGTCGGTGGGGATGGGCCCGATGTCGATTCAGTTCACCGGGACGCGCCCGGAAGGCGAATAGGAGGCCGACGATGAAGCCACGAATCCTTCTGAGCATCCTGGTTCTGGCGCTGGCGCTGGCGACGGTCCCGCCCGCGGCGGGACAGCAGTCCGGCGTCACCGTCATCCAGAACGCCACCATACTTACCGTCACCAAGGGCACCATCGAGGGCGGCTCCATCCTCATCCGCAACGGCAAGATCGCGGAGGTGGGGAAGAACGTGCGCGCACCCGCGGGGGCGACCATCATTGACGGGACGGGGATGTACGTCATCCCCGGCATCATCGACTGCCACTCGCACATCGCCGTGGACGGCGGAGTCAATGAAGGCAGCATCGCCGTCTCTTCGATGGCGGCCATCGGCGACGTCATCGACCCCGACGACATCGACATCTACCGCGACCTGGCCGGGGGCGTCACCACCGCCAACGTGCTGCACGGCTCGGCCAACCCCATCGGCGGGCTGAACGCGGTCATCAAGCTGCGCTGGGGGAAGGACGCCAAGGGGTTGCTGTTTGAAGGCGCCATGCCGGGCATCAAGTTCGCCCTGGGCGAGAACCCCAAGCGCTCGAACTTCACCCCGCCGGCGGGCACGCCGCGGCGCTACCCGGCCACGCGCATGGGCGTGATGGACGTGGTGCGCCAGGCGTTCATCGAAGCGCGCGAGTACAAGAAGCAGTGGGACGACTACCGGACCCGCAGCGCGCGCGGCGAACGGGTCATCCCCCCGGCGCGCAACCTGAAGCTCGACCCGCTGGTGGAAATCCTCGAAGGCAAGCGGCTGGTGCACTCGCACTGCTACCGCGCCGATGAAATCCTGCAGCTCATCCGCCTGGCGGAGGAGTTCGGGTTCAAGGTGCAGACCTTCCAGCACGTGCTGGAGGGCTACAAGGTGGCGGATGAGATTGCCCAGCACGGCGCCGGCGCCTCCACCTTCTCCGACTGGTGGGCGTACAAAGTCGAAGCCTACGACGCCATCCCCTACAACGCGGCGCTGATGACGCAGCGCGGCGTGGTGGTCTCCATCAACTCCGACAGCGCCGAGGAAGCCCGGCACCTGAACCAGGAAGCGGGCAAGACCATGAAGTGGGGCGGACTGACGGAGACCGAAGCGCTGGCGCTGGTGACACTCAATCCTGCCAAACAGCTGCGAATCGACAACCGCGTCGGCTCGATTGAAGTGGGCAAGGACGCCGACCTGGTGATGTACGACAAGCACCCGCTCAGCGTCTACGCGGTGCCGCAGAAGGTGCTCATCGACGGCGAGGTCTACTTCGACCGCGAGAAGGACATCGCCCAGCGCGCCGAAATCGAAAAGGAAAAGAAGGAATTCAAGGAGAAAGAGAAGCCCAAGGAAGAAAAGAAGGACGAGAAGAAGCCGGAAGAGAAGAAACCTGAATCGGGCCTGGCGGCCGCGGGGGAGGAGAGGCCATGAAGACCGCCGCGCGCGTTGCACTCATCATTCTGATGCTGGGGGCGTTGGCGCCGGCGCTCTTCGCCCAGACCTACGCCATCCAGGGCGCGAAGATTTACACGCTCGCCGGGCCGCCGATTGAGAACGGCACCGTGGTGGTGCGCGACGGCAAGATCGCCGCCGTGGGCGCCAACGTGCAGGTGCCCGCGGGCGCCCAAGTCATCGATGGGAAAGGCCTGCAGGTTTACCCCGGCTTGTTCGACGCCTACAGCCGGCTGGGGCTGACGGAAATCGGAGCGGTCAGCGCCACGGTGGACATCAGCGAGTTGGGCGAGTACATGCCGCACCTGGTGGCCTACACCGCCATCCACCCGGCCAGCGACCACATTCCGGTGGCGCGCGCCAACGGCATCACCCACGCGGTCTCGGCGCCGGGCGGCGGGGGCGGCGGGTTCTTCGGCGGCGGGGGCGGCTCGGTGATGCCCGGCCAGCCGACGCTCATCAACCTCGACGGCTGGACGGTGGAGGAGATGGCGGTGCGCAAGAGCGTGGGCATGATCCTCAACTGGCCCAGCATGCAGACGCGTACCTTCGACTTCGCCACCTTCGAGTTCCGCCAGCGGCCCTTCACTGACGTGAAGAAGGAGTACGAGGAGAAGGTCGCCAAGCTGGAGGAGTGGTTCGAGGCGGCGCGGCATTACGCGCAGGCCGCGAAGCAGCAATGGCCCGCCGGCTTCGAGCGCGACCAGAAGCTGGAAGCGCTGGTGCCGGTGGTGAAGGGCGAGATGCCGGTCATCGTGCTGGCCAACAGCGAGCGCGACATCAAGAACGCGCTCGAGTTTGTCGCCAAGCACAAGCTCAAGGCCATCCTGGCGGGCGGGCGCGAAGCCTGGAAGGTGAAAGACGAAATCAAAAAGGCCGGCGTGCCGGTGATCCTCAGCGGGACGCAGGCGCTGCCCAACGAAGAGGACGACCCGTACGACAAGCCGTTCACCAACCCGGGGGAGCTGCACGCGGCGGGCATCCTGATCGCGTTCGCGACCTTTGACTCGTCCGACTCGCGCACCCTGCCCTACGAAGCCGCCAACGCGGTGCCTTTCGGGCTGCCGTGGGAGGAGGCGCTCAAGGCGATTACGATAAACCCGGCGCAGATTCTGGGCGTGAGCGACCAGTTCGGGTCAATCGAAGTCGGCAAGGTGGCCAACCTGGTGGTGACCAACGGCGACCCGCTCGAAATCCAGACCGAATTCAAGCACGTCTTCATCAACGGCAAGCCGGTCAGCCTAGAGAACCGCCACCACCAGCTCTACGAGAAGTACCGCTCTCGTCCCAAGTAGAAAGGGACCTTTCAGTGGGGCAGACATTCTTGTCTGCCCCACTTCCATCTTCGGCCTCCACTCACTCGTAGGGTAGCCACGTCTTTGCGTTGACAGAGGGAGCGGCGCGACCTACCATCGCTACCAGGGGAGGGTAATCCCCGTGAAGCTCCCGCCTGAATGGCTCCGGCAGTTGGGCAACACGGGAGATGGTGTGTTCGTGGTGGATGCCGCCCAGCGAATCGTTCTCTGGAACAAGGGAGCGGAAAGGCTGCTGGGCTATGCGGCCTCCGAGGTGCTGCATCGCCACTGCTACGACGTGATTGGCGGCAAGCTGCGGACGGGGAGGACCCGCTGCCGCGCCGGGTGCCGGGTGCAGCAATGCGTCCGCCGCGGCTGCCTGCTGCAGAACTTCGACCTGCTCGGCACCACCAAGGACGGCGAGAAGGTCTGGTTAAACGTGACCATTCTCGGGCTCGCCCGAGCCGGCCAGCCGCTGACCCTGCATGTCCTCCGCGATGTCACTCCCCTTGAACGGAACCGGGAAATGGGCGGCGACATCGTGAGGATCCTCCGCAGCTACGGCGCCCTGAACGAAGCCGCCAACGCGCACACGCTGCGACAAGGCACGCCGGCTGCCGCGCTGCCGGAGCGCTTGGCCGCGCTGACGGGGAGGGAGCTGGAGGTGCTGAGGCTGCTGGTGCGGGGGCAGTCCACCGCCGCCATTTCCGTCCGCCTCGGCATCAGTCCCTTTACTGTTCGGAACCACATCCGCAACACTCTGCAGAAAACCGGCTTCCACAGCCGGACGGCGGTGGTGGCCTTCGCCCTGCGGAACCATTTCCGCTAGCGGCGTTCGAACCCGTCGGAACCAAGCCCCTTTGGTTCAATCGGCCTAGGCAAAATGACGCCTTTGAGCCATTGCGCCGCCGCCCCGCCGGTGCCGTAATGGAAGACCGTGGGGCTGTTAACGCAGAGCATCGGCCATGCGCACACCCTGCTCATCCCCGCACTGCTCGCGAACCTCCCCTTCCTAGGAGGCAGGCTATGACACACAATCTACGAATCATCGTGTGGGTATGCGCTGTGACGCTGGCCCTGCTGGCGGGGCCAGGCGTATCGTGGGGCCAGGACATCGAGTGGATTCGCCAGTTCGGCACGACGAACGAGGACTACGCCCATGGCGTGGCCACCGACGTCAGTGGGGTCTACGTGGCCGGGTGGACGTACGGAGCCTTCCCCGGTCAGACCAGCGCGGGCAACCACGATGCCTTTGTCTGCAAGTACGATATCGCGGGGACACAGCTCTGGTGCCGCCAGTTCGGCTCGGTGCACGGTGACCTAGCCTTTGACGTGGCCAGTGACGCCAGTGGGGTCTACGTCGCCGGGTGGACCGGCGGAACCGTGCCCGGGCAGACCAACGCGGGGAGTTTTGATGCCTTTGTCTGCAAGTACGACCCCGACGGCAACCTGTCCTGGTGCCGCCAGTTCGGCACGCCCGGCTGGGATCAGGGCTGGGCGGTGGCCAGCGATGCCAGCGGGGTCTACGTTGCCGGAGATACCTGGGAAGGCTTCCCGGGGCAGCCCTACGTGGGCAATAGCGATGCTTTCGTCTGCAAGTTCGATCCCGACGGCAACCCTTCGTGGTGCCGCCAGTTCGGCACGACAAGCTGGGACTACGGCAGGAGCGTGGCCAGCGACGCCAGCGGCGTCTACGTGGGCGGGCACACCTACGGATACCTCGCACCAGCCGGCAGGGGCAATGTCGATGCATTTGTCTGCAAGTACGACCCCGACGGCAACGAGTCCTGGTGCCACCAGTTCGGTACGATAGAGGGGGAAAGCGCCGAGGGCGTGACCAACTACGCCAGCGGGATCTACGTCGTCGGGGCGACTGGCGGAGCCTTCCCGGGACAGACCAACGCGGGGAGTTCCGACGCTTTTGTCTGCCAGTACGACACCGAGGGCAACCAGGCTTGGTGCCGCCAGTTCGG
>Ga0137796_10000434_pt1 | contig 26276 bp, 24 predicted proteins | sample OV2TP3_FD_97704 | JGI IMG/M metagenome (GOLD analysis project Ga0137796, IMG submission 97704) | reverse complement strand
GGCAGCAGGAGCAGATCGCCCGCCAGGGCCACCAGCATCGCAAACCCGGTCATAAATCCGAAATAGATCGTCGGAATGAAATTCGACAGCATGAGGATGGCGAAGCCGAAGATGATGGCCAAAGAAGTATGGAACATCGCCTTGCCGACGCCGCCGTGGCAGCGCAGGATGGTGGCTTCGTACTCGCCGTCGATCGGGAAATCCCGTTTGAGCCGGTGGATGTAATGGATGGTGTCGTCCACCGAGATCCCGATGGTGATCGCGGCGATGGTGATGGTCATCATGTCCAGGGGGATGCCCAGCCAGCCCATCATGCCGAGGATCAGCACGGCGGGAAATATGTTGGGTACGATCGCGATGAGCGAAAGGCCCAGGCTCCGGAACAGCACGACGAACGTCACGAAGATGGCGAAGAACACCGCGCCCAGCGTCAGGATCTGCGACTGGTAAAGACTTTGCAGCATGTTGTTGTAGAGGACCAGCATGCCGGTCAGATGAACCTGGCTTTCTTCAAACTGCATCTTCCCGGTCAGGAAGGCATGAATACTGTCCAGCAGCTGCTTGCGGTTCAGCGAGGGATCCGATTCGATGACGCGGACACTGAACCGCACCTGATTGGCATCCGCGGAGAGATAGGGGTCAATGAGGTCGGCCGCGATCTTCCCGGGGGTCCGTTTGCGGATCAGCGCCAGCTCGAATTCATCAAGCGGCGCGCCGTTCAGATGCTCCACGATGTCCACCGCCGTGCCGATGGACAATACCTTGCCGGTAATGGGGTATGACTCCAGTTTTTCGTGGATGGCGCGGACCTTGCGGAGCATGGCGGGGTTCAGCCAGTAGCTGGGTTCGATTGTTTTGGCTTCGGCGCCCGGGAACAGTTCATCCTCATCGTCCTGCTCTTCCGCGAGTTCCCGCAGTAATTCATGAAATTCCCGGTCCGGATCGATGACGACGTCGAGCGGCGTGGTGCCGCCCAGTTCCCGATCGATGACCTTCATCCCCTGGTAAATCTCGGTCGATTTCTTGAAGTTGTCGATGAACCGGTTTTCCACTTCGAGGCGCGGGATGCCTATCCCGAAAACGATCATTAACAGGAGGCACGTGAAGATGATCGCCCGTGGCGCGCCAAGCACCAGCCGGGCCAGGCGCTGCATGAAGGCGCGGGTGAAATCCCGCGGCGGAGGCAATGCCGCCGGGCGGCACAGGGCGAGTCCGGCGGGAAAGACGAGGAAACACACCAGGAAGGCCAGCACCAGTCCAATCACCATTATCCATCCGAAATCAATGACGGGACGGATACCGCTGACAATCAGGGAGGCGAATGCCACGGCGGTCGTCAGGATGGTATAAAAACAGGGTTGCGCCATGGAGCAGACGGTATCGCCGATCAGGTCGCCGTGCGACCTGCCGGGCGACGCGATCTGGAGATCGCGGAAGCGCACAATCAGGTGGATGGTGAGAGACAGGGTGATGATCAGCAGGATGGACAGGAAGTTCGACGAGATCACGGTAACGCGCCAGCCGGCCATTCCCAGGTAGCCGACCACGAGAACCCCTGTCACCGCGCAGCACGTAAGCGGCAGCAGCACCCATCTCGGTCTTCGGAAAAACAGAGAGAGAATGAGCACCAGGAACGCCAGCACCCCGGCGCCAAAGACGACCAGGTCGTGCCGGATGAACCGGATCATGTCGGCGGTTATCATCGGGATCCCGCCCAGGTACAGCCTGGCGTAGTCACGCTCTGCCGCCATCAACCGGCGGATGATATCCACGTCCTTTTCCTGGCGTGCCAGGTTTTCACTGTTTCGCTCCGCAATCTCGTCCGGGAGGCGTTCCAGTTCCGCTTTCTCCTCCTCGTTCAGACGCCGCTGCGCCGACTGCTCCCTGAGATAGTTCCGGCGTTTCAGCAGATCGAAGTATTTTTCATCGCGCCGGAAGATGACTTGCAGGGCAGTGGTTCCTCCATCCCCGCTGACGAGCAGGTGCCGGTAAAAGGGATTCGTCAGGAATTCCCTGCGTGCGAGTTCCCGGTCGACACCGGGCGATTCCAGCGTCATGAGTTTGTCCCCGAGTTCCGAGAGCCTGACGCCGGCGTTGTAGACGATGGAGGCGTCGAGGATGGAATTGACGGATTCGACGTTCTCCAGTTGCAGCAGCCGGTCGCGAAGTCTTTTCAGGCCTTCCAGTGACTCCGGTGACAGCAGATCGCCGTAAGGGGTGTAAGTGATGATCAGAAAATCGTCACTCCCGTACCGTTCACGGACCCGCCGGTAATACTCGAGGCTTTCATCGTGCTCGAGAACGAGGGATTCTCCGGAGGCGTCGAGTTCGAATTCAAGGGTGAAAAACCCGGCAAGGATGGTGGCGGCCGCCATGACGGCGAGCACTGCCCGCGGGTTCTGCAGGATCAGGCGTTTACAGGAATTGAACAGGGGCACGTTCTCGCTCCGCGGATCCGCCGCTGACTGCATCATGCGGGTGAATGTACGGAATGCCGGGTTTCAGGCCTATGGTACGCTGCAGGCCGGGAACTGGCGGAAGAAATCTTCAAGGCCTCGTTTGCCTATTTCGTACTGGATGATGCCGCGGTAGTTCCTGACCAGGCTCACGCCATCCACGATGATGTCGACCACCTTCCAGTCGCTGCCCGCGGGGCGCATCGGATAATCAACCGGCAGGGGCCTGGCCCCTTCACGGCTGATGGTCTGTCGTATCACGATGTATCCATCTTGACCGACGGCCCTTGGCGGATCATAGGTGATTGCCTGGTTGTCATAGCTCAGCAGGATATCGGCGTAGCGTTCCACCAGGAGGTACCTGAGCCCCGTGGTGAAACACGCCTGTCTCGGGCCGCCGATTTCCCCCCACAGGCGGCCCAGCACGAGCTCGGCCATCTTGCCGAAATCAAAATGCGGGACGACGAGTTGATGTACCAGCGTTTGTATGTATTCCGGGTCGGCGTCAATCCTTGCACGATCGGCGTTCAATCTCTGGAGGACTTCCCGGGTGGTTTCACGCACAATGGCTTCGGCATCCGCTGCGCCGGCAACCGCACAAAAACCGAACTGGAGAAAAGCAAACACGGCGGCCGCCAGCCCCGGGTACCTGTATTTGTTGGAGGAGTGTTGATGTTTACCCTGCCGGTTTTCCCGTGCGGTTGAAATTTCCGGAAGCGGTGCCGGCATGGTGAATTCAGCCTGGAAGATTTGAAATTTCGTCGCGCAAGCAGGCAATTACCGTCTGCGGCAAATGGCATTTAACCGTAAAATTGCCGGATTGATGTTACGATACTGATGCAGGTTCGGCGCGCAAAGGGAATGACCGTGCCCGGTTTTTCTATTCATTATTCATATTTGCCACGAAACGGCCCGTTTCTGTGGCAGGGAATTGCGCCGCCGCCATTGCAAGTTGAACCGGCCCGGTTATGTCTTTATTGTGCAGCCGACAAAAGCCGGAAAGCCGGCGTGCATACAATACACCATCGCCCAGGCAGCGCCAACAGTTGCCTTGCAAAGTCCGGACGTCGTCTTCCTGTTGCCGGCGAATCGCGCGGTCTGAACGGGCAGGCAACGCCCCCGTACAATGACGGTGGAAACGAAACGCCGGTCTGGCGGAGCCACATGAAAAACTCACCCTGGGTGCTGATTGAAGGTGACGGCCCGATCATTGCAGCGGCAAATCACCACGGGCATGAGCTGCGCGATGACGTCGCCGCGTTGACGGCGTTGACCGAGGCGGAAAGGTTAAGGGAGGAAGATCCCCATACCGGTGACTGGACCGCCGTGGCGCCAACGCGAATCGTCGCCCGGCGATCGCGTTTCGAAGTCGACCTGAACCGTCCCCGTGTACAGGCGGTTTACCGGACGCCGGCGGATGCCTGGGGACTGAACCTGTGGAAGGAGCCCCTGCCGGCTGCCGTCGTTGTCAAATCCCTGGAGGAATACGATGCATTCTATGCCGAACTCCTCAGGGTCTTCTCGTCCAGGGCGGAACGCTACGGCAAATTCATCGTGCTCGATCTGCACAGTTACAATCACCGGCGCGACGGCCCGGACTCGCCCCCCGCGGATCCGGCGGGCAACCCGGAGGTGAATATCGGCACGGGGACCATGGATCGAAAAAAATGGTCGCCGATCGTCGATCGCTTCTTGGCCGATCTCCGGGCATTCGATTTCATGGGGCGCCACCTGGACGTGCGCGAGAATGTCAGGTTCAGGGGGCGCGGCTTCCCGCAGTGGACGCACGCCACATTTCCCGATGCAGGCTGCGTGCTTGCCGTTGAATTCAAGAAATTCTTCATGGATGAATGGACCGGAGTACTCGATCGTCAAAAACACGACGCCATCCGCCGGGCACTCGAGTTTGCGGCAACTGGTATAATCGAGGAACTGGAAAAACAGGGCGTCCATGTCTGACATGTTGCAGTCTGGCAAAGCGGCGGCGGCCCCGAACCGCAAGGGCGCCGCAGAAGGCAAGGGAATCCGGGCCGCCACGGCCGGCCTTACGCCCGAATATATCGATTCCATCTGCGAGCGCCTCGCGGCGGGGAAACAGGTCAGGCGGACACTCCCTGTTTCCGGGCAACTGCATATTGAACGCCAGTTGCCGTTTCTGTGCGTGTACCGGCAACCTGTACATATTGAAGACCGCGGCACGGAGCAATTGCTGACGGGTCAGGCCTCGTTTCTGATCGTTCCCGGTAACAGTCGGTTGCAGAAGCAGGTGACGATGCTGGTAACGCGGATCGCGCAGACCCTGCAGCAGGCCTTCGGATCGTTCCTGGTTCTTGAAATCTGGGCGATGGGAGACGAACAGATCAGCGGGAATATCCCCGCCCACAAGCCGGTTTTCAGGATCATCGCCCCCCGCAAAACCAGGCTGGCCACGACGATCTCCGAATTTGAGGAGGCCCTGCGCGAGGTGGGTGTCCAGGGCATGAAGGCCGAAGTCGAGGTGGCACTCGGTGAGAGGCCGGGTCCGCCGGAGTTGCCGGCCCTACTGCGCCCGTCCGCCACGGCCGGGATTGACTGCCACCTCATGGGCATTGCCGTCCGTCCGGTCCACCGCGAGCAGGGCGATGGCGCCACCTTCCCGATCGTGCTGCGGGGCATGCGGCGGCACATCACGCGCGCTTTCCAGCGCGGGTTTTTCGATTTTGTCCACAACCATACCTACCACAGGCCTCCGCATTTCCAGGCCCTCGGCCCGCGGGCCATGAAAAAAATTGTGTGGCAGGTGGACAGGAGGCTTGCCGAGGTCAGCGGCGCCTTTGATTTCCTGCTGGACGCCACGCCGATAAATATTACCGCGGCATGGTCGGCATTCAGGCGATCACGGTATGGCCGGGTGCCGGAATTCGTGTACCGGCGCCTGTCCTTTGATCCGGTCATCCTCAAGCGCAGGCTCTTCAAGGTTCCGGTCGAAGAGATCGAAGATCCTACCCTGGCCCACCTGTTCCTTCGGCAACAGCTCGAAATCGATCGCAGGATCACGATGCTCCTGGAGCGGGGCAAGGCGAATTTCCTTTACGGCAGCCTCCAGGCCTTCGGTCCGGTGGATGGCGAGTTGCTGCGGACCGCCGAAGCCGTCCTCGAGCGCCTGCCGGGGCGCAGCCGGGAGGCGACACCGGCGGGGGCGATCAACGCCGCGGGCTTCGCGGTACACGCGAAAGAGCAGCTCGACTACCTGCGCCGGACGCATCCGGGCATCAATTGCACGGTGGAAATACGGGATGATGTCGTGGGCCTGATGGTCTCGCGCGGCAACCTCCTGATCGGGGTCGATACCCGCGTACCGGTTTCGCGCATCGCGGCGCTGCTCGCGCACGAACTCGGTACCCACGTGATTACCTACCTGAACGGCAGGGCACAGCCGTTCAGGCAGCTCTCCGTGGGGCTGCCGGGCTACGATGAACTGCAGGAAGGTCTCGCCGTCCTGGCGGAGTACCTTGTCGGCGGCCTGAGCCGGCCGCGCATGCGCCTGCTCGGCGCGCGGGTCATCGCCGTGCGGAAAATGATCGACGGGGCGTCGTTCATCGAGGTCTTTCGCGCCTTGACCCGTGACTACGAATTCCCCAAGCGTATCGCCTTCAGCATCACCACGCGCATTTTCCGCGGTGGCGGACTGACCAAGGACGCCGTTTATCTGCGCGGGCTGATCAAGTTATTGCAGTACCTGCGCGAAGGCGGCCGGATCGAGCCGCTGTACGCGGGCAAGTTTGCCATTGAACACCTGCCCATCATCGAGGAACTGCAGATGCGTCATATCCTGGGACCGGCGCCGCTGCGGCCCGGCTACCTCGATGATCCCGTCTGCCTGAAGCGGCTGGACCGGGTGCGCCGGGGGTTATCGGTCATGGACCTGATCAATGACGTAACGCCATGAAGATCGGGTTGTTCGTCAACAGGCTGGCGACGGAGAAGGCGGTTTACACGACCACGCGCCTGGCCATGGCCGCCGCCGGGCGCGGACACAACGTGTGGTACATCGATGCGGATGATTTTGCCTACGATGCGGATGAACGGATCCGCGCCTGGTCGACCGCAGTTCCCAGGCGCCGCTACAAGCTGGCCGATTCGTTCCTGGGTTATCTCCAGAGCGAAAAGGCGCCCGTCGAGCGTATCACCATCAGCGACCTGGACGTGCTGATACTGCGCAATGACCCCGCCATCGAGACCGGCAGCCGCACCTGGGCCCAGACCGCGGGGATCGTGTTCGGGAGGGTGGCCAAGCGGCACGGCGTCATTGTCCTGAATGATCCGGATGCCCTCGCCGGGGCGCTGGATAAAACCTATCTCCAGTTGCTGCCCGAAGAGATAAAGCCGCGCACAATCATCACGAGGAACCGGGACGAGGTAAAGGCGTTCGTGAAGGACGTCGGCGGCAGGGCGGTGCTCAAGCACCTGCAGGGCTCCGGCGGGCGTTCCGTGTTCCTGGTGACGCCTGAAAATCGCAGCAACCTCAACCAGATGGTCGAGGCCCTGACGCGTGACGGTTACATTCTCGTCCAGGAATACATGGCGGCCGCCGAGAAAGGCAGCACCCGCCTTTTTTTGATGAACGGCGAACCGCTGCGTTACAAGGGCAAGTACGCGGCATTCCAGTGGGTGCGGACCGGCGATGAAATGCACATGAACATCCATGCGCCCGGAGCCACGGCCCAGTCGGCGCTGACCAAGGCGCATTTCCGCATCGCCGAGGCCGTTCGTCCCCGTCTGGTACAGGACGGGATGTTTCTCGCCGGCCTGCAGATCGTCGAGGACAAGCTGATTGACATTGACGTGTTCAGCCCCGGCGGCCTGGGCAATGCCCAGGCATTCGAGAAAGTGAACTTCAGCGAGGCCGTGATTATCTCGATCGAACGCAAGGTCGCTTACATGGCCTATTATGATCGGCAATTTGACAACGTTGACATGGCGACTTTGTAACCCGCCTGCCGGCAAAGGCCGGGTTTCCGCGGGCGGCCGCAGGAGCGTGTCTCCCCTCGCTGTCAACCTGCACGCCATGGCCTTCGCCAGCCACCGTACGGATTGTGCGGTCCGATGAGGGAAAAAATGAGGATCGGTTTTTTCGTCAATGATGTGAACACGGAGCAGGCGGGTTACACCACGATCCGCCTCGCCATGAACGCCGCCAACCGAAATCACCAGGTCTGGCTGATGGGGGCCGCGGATTTCGATTACGGGGTTGACGGCGCCATCCACGCGCTCGCCCGTACCACGCCGGCCAGAAAGAAATACCATACCCGGGAGTCGTATCTCGCCGATCTTAAAGGGAACCGTGCCGTCAGCGAGCGCATCGTCATCGATGAACTTGACGTCCTCATGCTGCGCAGTGACCCTTCGACGGAGACCGGTTACCGGGCCTGGGCGCAGACTACCGGTATTTCATTCGGAAGGCTTGCCATGCGCCGCGGTGTCATCGTGCTCAACGATCCGCAGGGCCTGTTGCAGGCGCTGAACAAGATGTATTTCCAGCTTTTCCCCGAGGAGGTGCGCCCGAAAACGCTGATCTCGCAGCACCGCGACGACATCAGGGCGTTCATAAAAGAAATGGGCGGCAACGTCATCCTCAAACCGCTGCAAGGCTCTGGCGGTACAGGAGTGTTCATGGCAAAGGTTGACGATCGCTCAAACATCAACCAGATGATCGACGCGCTTACGCGCGATGGCTACGTTATCGCGCAGGAATACCTGCCCGGCGCCGAGGAAGGGGACACGCGCCTGTTCCTGATGAACGGCAGGCCATTGAGATACCGTGGCAAATACGCCGCCTTCCGGCGCGTGCGCCAGGGCGAAGACCTGCGCAGCAACATCCATGCCGGGGGCAAGCTGAGGAAGGCCGACCTCAGTGAGGTGCATTTCCGCCTGGCGGAGATCGTGCGCCCGAAGCTTGTGCAGGACGGCATGTTCCTCGTGGGCCTTGATATCGTCGGCGACAAGCTGATGGAGATTAACGTATTCAGTCCGGGAGGGCTGGGCAGCGCGCAGAAGTTCGAGAAAATCGATTTCACGAATGCCGTCATCGACGCCCTTGAGAGGAAGGTTTCCTACATGACGGATTATCGCCGCAATTTCGCGAACGCGGAGATGGCGATCCTGTAAACGGGTTCGCCCGTCCTGCCGCTGGATTTTGATTACGCTCAAAACCGGGCCCGGAGGCGGCCGGCGTAGCCGGGTTCCCGGGCTATCGATCCCCGCCCACGGCCGTGACTTCAACCGCGACCCGCCCGTCCGCGGCGGTCATGGCGAGGTAGCGGTATTTTACGGAGAACTGCTTGACGAATTCCTGCCACGCCCGGAATTCATGCTGCTGCCAGTTGGGATAATTGAAGTACTCATCGAATTCGATGATCGTCCCCCTGGTGATCCTGTCGGAAAGGTGCCAGAGGACGTCGCGCGTTGACTGGTAGAGATCGCAGTCAACGTGCAGGAAGGCGATGGATTCCCCGTGCTGCTGCTTGAACGGCGGGATCGTCTCGCTGAACCAGCCGGTATGGAGCCGGACGTTCGGTCGGACCCTTGGCGGCCGGCCTGACTGGCTGAACGATCCCCTTTTTTCCACGTGACCGGCCCAATCCAGCGGCAGTCCCTCGAAAGAATCGAATCCGTGCACCGTCCTGCCGGCCGAGGCTTCCGCGATGATATTGATGCTGCCGCCGCCGGCCACGCCGAATTCCAGGATGAGTCCCTCCGCGGATGCGCGTTCAACGCAGAATTCGAGTATCTCTCTCAGCGAACTGAAGATAATTGCATCCTGCATGCGGGCTTCGACATAATCCGCGGAAGTACGCCGCGCCCGAAGCTGCAGCTCGTACAGCAGGTTGCGCGCGTAGTACTTGTAGAAAAACCGCCTGACCAGGCGTTCCGAGAGGCTCCGCTTTCCCCTGCGTTTCTTCATGCCGGGGTTCAGAACCTGTCCTTGAGTTCGCGCGTTTTCGCAAATACTTCCACGTCTCCGGCATCCGTCATGTTGAGGGTCCGGCGGAGATCGGGGCTGCCCGGCCTGAGGAACGGATTGGTTTTTTTCTCGATATCGAGGCGGGTGGGGATTGTGGGCATCCCCTTTGCCCTCATGGCATCCACCTCGGCCGCCCGCCGGATGAGATCGCGGTTATGGGGTTCGACGGTGAGCGCAAACCTGGCATTTTTCTGCGTGTACTCGTGTGCGCAGTAGATGCGGGTGTCATCCGGCCACTGCATGAATTTCTGCAGCGAAGTCCACATCTGTTCCGGCGTGCCCTCGAACAGGCGCCCGCATCCCATCGCGAAAAGGGTATCGCCGACAAAGGCGACCCCGTCTGTGGCGAAAAGATACGCGATATGGCCCCGCGTATGCCCCGGGGTATCGTAGATGCGGGCGGTATGATTTCCGAATTCAAATACATCGCCCTCCCCGACCTGCACGTCGATGCCCGGTATTCTGGAGGCATCGGCGCGCGGGCCCACGATGAGGCAGCCGGTTCTTTTTTTCAGCTCGAGGTTGCCGCCGGCATGATCCCAGTGGTGATGGGTGTTGAGTATATGCGTCAATGTCCACTGTTTCGCGGCGAGCGCCTTTTCGATGGCGGTCACGTCGGGCGTATCGATGGCGGCCGTCAGGTCTGCACGGCGATCATGGATGAGAAAACCGTAATTGTCCGCGAGGCAGGGAAACATGTGAATCTCGAGGGCGTCCACGGCGTAATTTTATCCCGGATAAATTCGCGAAAGCATCATGAAGATCTGCCACGGTGACAAGAGCGGCTGAATCTGCGATCGCGATTATCTGATAAAATGTCCGCCTGATGCCACAGGCGAACAGGCGAATTTTCAGGTGGTCATCGTGGGATGATGGCAAGCTGCTCGATCTCAGGTTCTGCGACTTGAGGCTCAGGATAACGGGGACGCCGCTCGAGGCCCGTATTCAACAGCTCTACCAGGAACTGGGAAGACGCCGCATCCGTTTTCAGCCCCGTTGCTGGCTGTCCGAAGAGTGGTTCTCGCCTGACGGTATACCCGGCATCGCGATACCGTTCTATCTCGCCCACCCGCGCCTTGCGAAGCTCGAACTCCGGCAGATGTTTGAAGTGGAAGGCGGGACGACGCGCTGGTGCATGCAGCTGCTCAGGCATGAGACGGGGCACGCGATAGATACCGCTTTCGGACTGCACCGGCGCCGGCAGTGGAAGCGTGTTTTCGGCCGTTATTCCAGGACTTATCCTTCCGCCTATACGCCGAATCCAAAAAGCAAGAATCACGTCCTGCACCTGGACTGGTGGTATGCGCAGTGCCACCCGGCGGAGGATTTTGCCGAGACCTTCGCGGTGTGGCTGCGGCCGCGCGCCCGGTGGCGCCGGGAGTACGCGGGCTGGCCTGTCCTGCGAAAGCTCGAATACGTGGATGAACTCATGCGATCCATTGCCGGTAAAAAGCCCAGGGTGAATTCGCGCGAACGCGTTGAGCCGCTGTCGGAGAACAGGAAGACACTGCGGCAGCATTATGCGGAGAAACGTGAAAACTACGGGATAGATATACCGGAAGTCTATGACAGCGATTTGAAAAGGCTTTTCCCCGACTTCGCCGAGCCCGGCAACCGGCGCCGCTCCGCCGCCGCTTTCCTGCGCAAGATACGCCCGGAGATATCGCAGATATGCGGGCGGGGAATCGGCGAATCCTCCTACGTCATCGCCCAGATACTCCAGGACATGATAGTCCGCTGCCGGGAGATGAAGCTTCATATCCAGCGACCCGACGAGGAAGTCAAGATCGATGTCGCGATCTTCGTTACGGTCCTGACGCTGAATTACCTGCACAAGTTCCGCCAGAGGATTTCGGTATGAAGAAGCTGCGCACACTCGTCCTGATGCACGAGGATCTCGTGCCGCCGGAATCGCTGGAGGGCTATTCCGACAGGGAAATTGTGAAGTGGAAGACTGAATATGACGTGGTGGCCACCCTCAAGGACATGGGCCACGAGGTAAGGCCGCTCGGGGTGCATGATGATCTTGGTGTTATTCGCAAGGCCCTCCTCGAATGGAAACCGCATATCACGTTCAACCTGCTGGAGGAATTCCACGGGCATTCGCTGTTTGACTACCACGTGGCCAGTTATCTCGAGCTCATGCGGCAACCGTATACCGGCTGCAATCCGCGCGGGCTGATGCTCGCCCATGACAAGGCGCTGAGCAAGAAGCTGCTTTTCTTCCACCGGATTAACGTGCCGGGATTTGCCGTGCTGCCGCTCGGCCGGAATCCCGGCGTGCCGGCGAAGCTGAAATTTCCGCTGTTTGTAAAATCGCTCGTCGAGGAAGGTTCCTACGGCATCGCGCAGGCTTCCATAGTCAACAACGCGGAGAAATTCAGGGAGCGGGTGGCTTACCTGCATGAAGAGCTCGGAACCCCCGTCATTGCGGAAGAATACATCGAGGGACGGGAGCTGTACGTATCCATTCTCGGGAATACCCGACTCAAGACCCTGCCGGTCATGGAGTTGAAATTCGGCAGCATGCCCGACGCCATACCCAGGATTGCCACCTCCAGGGTCAAATGGAACTGGGAGTACCAGAAGAAATACCAGATTGACACCCTCGTCGCCGACGATCTGGCCCTGGATCTTCAGAACAGGCTGTTTCGTCTGGGTAAGCGCATCTACCGGATCCTCAGCCTGACGGGCTATGCCCGCATCGATCTGCGCCTCACGGAACAGGGACAGATTTATGTCCTGGAGGCCAATGCCAATCCGGACGTCAGTTACGGGGCGGAATTGGCCAGCGCCGCCGAAGCCGCCGGCCTGAACTACGAGTCCCTCCTGCAGCGCATAATCAATCTCGGACTGCAGTATAACCCGCTGTTAAGATTTACCTGATTTTTCCGGAATACCTGTCCTGCAGCAAAACGGGAGCGCCGGGATCGGGCCGGCGTGGTTCTGTTATAATTTGACCTGGAACAATCCTGAATCACCGTGAGGAAGCGGACCGTGCCGACGTACGATTATTATTGCGAGGCCAATGGCCGTACCGTCGAGGTGTCCCACACGGCGAAGGCCTCCCTGAAGACCTGGGGCGAGGTGTGTTTTGTCGCCCAGATTCCCCTGGGGGACACCGACCCCCTGGCCCCCGTCCGGAAAATCATATCGCCGCCAAACATCACGGTCCCGATCAGTAATTCGAAGCTGAAGGAGAAGGGGTTCACCAAGCTGGTCAAGCGTGACGAGGGTGTTTACGAAAACGTGACGGCGCTGGACCATGAAAAGCGTTACATGAAGGCGGGCGATCCCTCGTCGATTCCCGACCTGAAAAAAAGAATCGAGGATTAAAGTGATTAAAGGGGTCTGACCCCTTTAATTACATCTTATTCCCACTCCAGTTCAACAAAGGCCCTGGACACATTGGTACGGTGGTGCTGATCGTGCAATAACCACTGCTCGTATCGCCCCCTGCCGACGGTCTCGATGGCTTCCTCCATGAACTGGCCTTCCGCGATGGCTTTGCGCGTCTCGTTGAGCAGCATGGTCAGATACTCTTCCTGCGCCGACATGGCTTCCGGCAGGCTGGTTCCGGGCGATCCATGTCCCGGTATCACGATACTTGCGTCTATGCCTTTCATTTCACTCATGACCGCGAGCCAGCCTTTCACGCTGCCGTCCAGCGCCGGCAGGCGTTCCCGGAACAGGAGATCGCCGGTCCACAGGGTGCCGGTCTTCAGATCCAGCACCGTAAGATCGCTGTGGCTGTGGGCTGTGGGCCACGGGACGAGCTGCAGTACGCGGTCACCGAGGTCGATTTGCAGGCTCTGTGCTACGGCCATCGTCGGTCCGATGATCGAATTTTCCGTGGGTTCCGGCCCCAGTTTTTCGGCGAATTCCTCGAGGAAAAATTCGCGGCTGGCATCGATGGCCGCAGGCAGGTCGTGATGGCCGACAAACTCCGGTTCATCCCCGGCGAATGCCAGGTTTCCCAGGAGGTGGTCAAAATGAACATGGGTATTGATTACGTAGCACACCGGTTTGTCGGTAACGTTCCGCAAGGCTGCGCGCAGGGCGTGGCCGATCCTGAGTGAACCGCCGGTATCGACGACGGCCACGCATTTTCCGCCCACGATGAAGCCGATGTTGGCAATATCGTCATCACCGGGTTCCCCGAAACGCGCATGAGTGCCCCGGTGCACATAGACACCGGCGGCCGGTTGTTCCAGGGACAAAGGTTGCGGTGACCCGTCAGCCGCGCAGGGGCCGGCCGGCACCAGGAAGCAGGCCGCCGCCATCAGCCCCGCGGCGATCGGGAGGCGACATGGGGCCTTGGCTGCAAGGGTAGAATGGATCATGTTGTTTATTTCACGTCACGCACATCGATTCAGAGTGTCCCCGCATGGCCGGTGTTCCCGGTCCCTATGCAAGCGGCTTTCACGGTATGGCCGAACCTGCCCTGCCCATTCCGGCGGTCCGCCTGCCCGCGGTGTGAGGGGTAATCGGGTGAAACCAGGGGCTCCTATGCAACTTGTTGATTATCAATGATAATTTTTAAAGTGCCTAATAATCGCCGGGGTATCTGGTAGCTTGCCGTGGCCGCAATTGTGGGCTAAGTTATAACCAGGATGATGAAGATCCCCGATTATCCTGCTTCCATTTCCTTGCATACACCTCGCCGGCGAAGTGTATGCATCCCGCTTACCAGCATTTTCCTGAACCATCATTTTTTGTTAAACATTAGGGGGGCCTATGTTTGAACATGATCAGGATATAGTTGACTCTTTGCTGTTGGAGAATATGGATTTCAAACGTCTTTATGAGAAACACTGTGAACTCAAGCAGAGAGTGAAAGAAGCCAATATGGGCACACTGCCAGTCGACGATTTTTCCCTCGAAAACATGAAAAAGGAAAAACTGATGCTGAAGGATAAAATGGCCCACATGATCGAGAATTACCGGCGGGCCCATGCCTGATTGACCTCCGGCCACTGCTGACAGCGGCTGGTCCGCTCAAACCAAAACCCCGCCTGATGAAGGGCATCACGCGGGGTTTTTGTTTGACTGGAAGCCGTGCCGGCACCGGCCTAAAAGGCGAAACGCAGGCCAATCATGAGCAGCATGCTGGCCAGCACCGGGCGAATCACTTTCTCCGGCAAGTGAGAACCCAGGTGGCTGCCCAGGTAGATACCGGGCAGCGAGCCGATGAGCAGGCTGGCCAGCAACAGGATATCCACCGTACCGAGGTGCAAATGCCCGAGACCGGCGATGGCGGTGATCGGCACGGCATGGGCAAGATCAGTCCCCACGATGGAAATGGCGCGGATGCGCGGATAGAGGAAGAAGAGCACGGCGGCGCCGAGCGCACCGGCGCCAACGGATGAAAACGTCACCAGGACGCCGATGCACAACCCGGCCACGACCGTCATCGGGCTGCGCAGGCGGTGGTGCAAGGCCCGGACGGCGGCAAGCCGTTCATCCTGGCTGAGGCGCTGCAGCCTTGTCTTGAACAGCAGCACCAGGGACGTCAGGATCAGCGCAATGCTGAGACTGGTCGTGATCAGGTGGTTGTAGTCCACGCCCGCCCGGTCGAGCTGCTTGAGGACCTGCACCGACAGCAGCGTTGCCGGGATGCTGCCCAGACACAGCAGGCCGACAATACGCCATTCGATATTGCCGCGCTTGTGATGCACGAAGATCCCCCCGCATTTGGTGACGGCGGCGTAAAGCAGGTCGGTACCCACGGCGATCACCGGGGTGATGTGAAAAAACAGGACGAGGATCGGCGTCATCAGGGAACCGCCGCCGACGCCGGTCAGCCCGACGATGAACCCGACCAGGAAACCGGCAATGGTATAGGCAATGTCCATATCAGGGTGTTCGTGCAGTCCGGAGACAGGGTGGAAAGGACCTTGTAATGTAGCGGCGACTATCTATACTGAAAAGTAATTATTGTGCATATTTTTATATGTATATCGAATAAAAAAGTTATTCCATGAAACTCCAGCAGCTCCGGTACATTTGGGAGGTGGCCAGGCATGACCTCAACGTGTCCGCGACCGCGGAGAGCCTGTTTACCTCGCAACCCGGCATCAGCAAGCAGATACGGATGCTGGAGGACGAACTGGGGATCCAGATCTTTCACCGCAGCGGCAAGCACCTGACCGAGATTACCCCTGCCGGACAGGCCATTATCGAGATCGCCGGCCAGATCCTCGGCAAGGTCGAGAATGTCCGGCAGATCGCCCAGGAGTACAGCGCCAAGGACCGCGGCACGCTCTCCATCGCCACCACCCACACCCAGGCGCGGTACGTTCTGCCGTCCATCATTCAGCAGTTTATCCGGCGCTACCCTCACGTTGCCCTGCACATGCACCAGGGCACGCCCATGCAGATCTCGGAACTGGCCTCGAAGGGTACGGTGGACTTTGCCATCGCCACGGAGGCGCTGGAATTATTCGACAATCTCGTCATGATGCCCTGCTACCGCTGGAACCGCAGTGTCATCGTCCGCCATGATCATCCCCTCGCGGCACTGAAACCGCTGACGCTCAAGGCGATCGCGGACTATCCCATCGTCACCTATGTGTTCGGTTTTACCGGCCGTTCGCAGCTCGACCAGGCCTTCAACGCCGCCGGGCTTGTCCCCCGGGTCGTGTTTACGGCAACCGATGCCGATGTCATCAAGACCTACGTCCAGCTCGGCCTGGGGGTGGGGATCGTCGCCACCATGGCCTATAACCGGGACCTGGATTCCGACCTCCTGGCACTTGATGCCGGCCACCTGTTTGAACCCAGTACCACGAAGATCGGTTTCCGGCGGGGCACTTACCTGCGCAGTTACATGTACGATTTCATTGAACTGTTCGCGCCACACCTGACGCGCGCGGTCGTGGAGCAGGCGATCCGGACGAACTCCAAGGACGAACTGGACGTGTTGTTCAGGGAGATAGAGCTGCCGAATTTTTGAAGTCGCCAAGATTAAAGGGCTCTGACCCCTTTAATACGATTTTGTGGCGGGACACCGCACTGGCAGGCAGTCCGCGGGCAGGGATAATTACAGGTAATCGAGGCCGGGATTCTGTTCCAGGAGTTCCCTGGCCTCATCCGCTTCGGGTGCGCCTTCGCCGAGTACCTCTTTCAGAAAGCGGTAGTACACCGTGTAGAGGCGCGCCGGCCCGCCGTCATCCTCCACAACGAAAAAGGGGGCCCGGTCCACCCCGTAGCGGGAAGCGACTTGCATGCCTTCGCTTTCAGGATCCCGTTCATCTGCGATGATCACCCGGTCAATCCTGTCCAGCAGGCCGGCGTCCCGCAGGCGCTGTTCGACCTCGGCGCATTTACGGCACGGGGCGCCATCCGCCCCGATCTTCTTGACCATGGTGATGTGCATGGTGTTCTATGGAATCTTGTTCCGGCTCAGGTTGCTGACATGCAGGCCGCACTCCTTCATGGTGGCATCTTCCCACCACCAGCGGCCCTCACGTTCATGCTGGTTGGGCAATACCGGACGGGTGCAGGGTTCGCAACCAATGCTGGTGTAACCCCTGTTATGCAGTTCATTGTAAGGCACGTCGTTTTCCCTGATGTACTGCCAGACCCTGGTCGATGTCCAGTGTGACAGGGGATTGAATTTGATGAGGGTGTGCTGTTCGCCGGAGAAGGCATTATCCATTTCCACCACGGGTACCTCGGTGCGCGTGCCCGGGCTCTGGTCCTTTCTCTGGCCGGTGATCCAGGCATCCAGGTCCGCCAGTTTCCGGCGTAACGGCATGACCTTGCGTATGCCGCAGCATTCGTTATGCCCGTCCTTGTAGAAACTGAACAGACCTTTTTCCCGGACGAATTTTTCGAGCGTGGCACTGTCCGGCGAAAGCACGTCGATCGTGACGTTGTAATGACCGCGCACCTGTTCGATGAACCGGTAGGTCTCGGCGTGCAGCCTGCCGGTATCGAGGGTGAATACCCTGACGCCCGGATCGATCTTCACCGCCATATCGATCAGGATCACGTCCTCGGCGCCGCTGAAGGAAATGGCAATGTTATCGAATGACTCCAGCGCAAGCTTCAGGATGGCCTGAGGGGACCGGTTTTTGTATTCCTCCGCCAGGGCCGCGGGATTGAATTCTTCAGTTTTCATGGTGTTGTATTCCGGATCGACATCACGGGGGCGCCATCCTACCAGATCAATTTATTCCAAGAAATAATAAGTAATTATAGTGTTATTATTTTTTGAGCTAATTACCATCGCCCTCAGGCTTAACGACACTGCCCGACGGAGATGTCAGGTGGAAGGTTGTGGGATCCCTCCCGGTTTAATTCGTGGAGTGTTGTCCCAGGTAGGACTGCGGGAGGTAGGTCCCGTGGGATGACAGATCCGTCAACTGGAGTTCGTTGTCTCCCAGGTTTTCGATCACGAGATGCATCCGGGAAATATCGCGCAGGGACGTGTCGAGCTTGATCGTGCTGGTGGGGTCCCGGCCGACGACATTCCTGCCCTTGGGGAGGGGGTGTAGTTTCCCGGTCTGGTCAATGAAATTAATGCCATTCTTGGAAGAGAGCTTGCAACGGTACTTTGACAGCCGGATGGTGATCTCCCTGCCCGGCGGCAGCTTGATGGCAATGACCTCGCCCTTGGGCATGCGTTCCAGCTCTTCAAGTTCACCGGCCTTTTCCGGCGACACCAGCACCGTGCTGTCGAGGAGCACGGTTTCCTTGAGCTTGTCTTCGGACAACTCATGTTCTTCCACCTCGGCCGGGGCTGCGCCTTTCTGTTTTTCCGAATAGAGATACTTGATCGTTTCCTGCCTGGCTGACAGGTACTGCATGTATTTGACGAGGGCAACGCGCCTGAATGAATTCAATTCGTCACCGCCTTCATTCAGCGCAATGATGATGCTGCGCCAGCCGTGATCCTGGGAGAAGATCGTGGTGTCCAGCTCGCGCAGGGCCTGGTTGATGCTTTTCGGATCCTCTATGGAACGGGACAGGATCAGCACGAACCGTTTTTCGATGTCCTTGATGGTCGCGGCCTCCTTCCTGAGCTGCTCGGGGGTACATTTCACCAGGTCGGCCATTTTTTTCGGGGGGACCGTCGTCCTGCCGTTCAGCGAAAATTCAAACTCCGGCACGGAGTGGAACCGCATCGTCTGTTCGCCGATTTTCAGTTCCAGGGGCTTGGTGAAAAATTTGTTTAACATGGCAGGCAGATGCCGCTAATGACGGATTTTTAAGTATAAGTAGTCCTGTTTATTTGCAATAGCGGACCCTTCAAATAGTGTGATGCAGTTCACAAAATAGATTTGAAAAACCTAATGTTTTCCTGAATATAGATAAAAAACCGGATATTTTCCATAACATATTTCGGCAGGCACCAGGCAGTAGCAATCATAAACGGTTTTTTTTCGGTATTTCAGGCAGTTGGACGAAGTTACCCGGTTTTATGGGGTACTGGCCGGCGCGGAAAGCCGTACCCATGTGGCCGTCACCACCTGGATAAGCTCATGCCAGGTGTCTTCCGGCGCCGGGTTGAAGACGATCTCCGCGCTGGCGTGCCAGAGATACCAGTCGCCCCGGATCAGTTCGGATTCCAGTTGGCCGGGTGCCCAGCCGGCGTAACCGGCGTAGAGCTTCAGATTATGCCTTCCCGGCTCATCCTCCATGATCTGGCTGAAGAGGGTATGGGTATCCACGAGATAGACATCGTCGAAGATATGCTTGGCCTGTGCCGGCAGCTCTTCAGCCTGCACCAGCAGGCGGATGCTGTGGGTGGCGACGGGCCCGCCGAGATACAGGTTTTCGAGCAGCGCCTTGATTTCACCAAGCTGCGGGAAGACCTGCGCGAGCGGTACCTTCGTGGGCCTGTTGATGACCAGGCCGACTGTCCCTCCCTCGTTGAATTCCGTAATCAGCACCACTGATCTGCTGAAGTTGGGATCGTTGAGATTACGGCTGGCAATCAACAGGACACCCTTGCCCAGCCTGGGATTCTGCAGGACCCGGCCGTCAGTTCCCGCCTCCGCCCATGCCGTGGCGACATGCCAGCACAGGCCCAGGTATATAAGCACCGCAAAAATCCGCCTGATCATTCCCTGCCTCCCTGAGCGCAGGATTAACACTGAAACCGGGTTTCACCCATGACAAGGATATGCCTGCGTCTTTCCCGGGTGCAATCCCCGAGTTTTTCCGCCAGCAGGTAAAAGGATTCGAGGCGATCCCCCGCCTCCCCTAACAGCTTCAGGAAACCCGGCAGGTACCGGCGATAGGTGGCCACGGCCAGGAGCCTGGCATTATTCAGATCGCCACTGAACCAGTGGTCGTAGGACTCCATTCCCGGCCGGTTTGCGCGCAAGTCCCGGTAATCGGCCACCATCTGTTCCAGCAGCCCGGATTTCATCCTGCGTTTCTGCTGCTCGCCCACGGCCGACCGGTAAAGTGATTCCAGCCTCTCGCGGTAATTCATCACCAGGTCCACGAACGCCTGCTCGCGGGCAAGCTCGAGTTCGAATTCCTGCCGTGGGGCATCTGTATCGTGATAATCAAGCCAGCGGCGGACTCCGGCGATCGCGACGGTATCCGCAAACGCCTCGTTGAATTCAGGATCGTCGCCGATATACAGTTTCTGGTGCGCCAGTTCGTGAAAAATTACCCTGGCGAGATAGATCTCGTCCCGGCGCAGCATCGTATTCAGTACCGGATCATCGAACCAGCCGAGCGTTGAATAGGCGACAACGCCACCGACATACACGTCGTATCCACGGTCCTCGAGGTCCCGCGCGAACTGCCGTGCCTTTGCTTCTGAAAAATAGCCGCGGTAATTGAGGCAACCGGCGATCAGGAAGCACCACTGGACGGGTTCGAGCAACAACTCCGGCGCGGCAAAGACGTTCCAGACGACGTATTCGCGCTCAAGGTCGGCGTAATACCGGTAGCTGCCGTTGTCCGGCAGGCCCAGTTCCGCGCTGGCGAAATTCCGCAGGCGCAGCGCAGTTTCCAGCCGGGCAGCCAGTGTTTGATCGAGTGCCTGGCCGGACAGCAGTTCGCCGATCGGCTGGCGTTTCTGGATGATCTCGATCTGCCCGTGAATCGACTGCGCGTAGTAGCTGAAGGATGTACACGCCGAGGCGGCCGGCAACAGGCAGCCTGCGGCGAGGAGCTTCAGAAAATCAAGGGCGTTCATGTTGTGATCTCAACTGCCGGTGGCCGGGAGACCTCCCCGGAAGACGCCTGCGGCATGGCGGCGCAAGCCCTGTACGGTGCGATATAATGCCTGTTTTAACCGGGAATAGAAGCGAAGCGCGAATTGCGCGCCTGTCCCTGGCCGGAACATATTACCCTCCATGGGTATATGCAAAGACGCCGGAAGCGATCCCGGTGCGGAAATGAGCGGGCAACACTGCCCCGGTGACAGTGCGGCGGAAAGGCGATTTCGGACGAGGTCCTCCGCTGGCAGAAACGAATGATGTACACCACGATCATTGATGCCGATCACCTCGGCGATCACCTTGACGATCCCGGCTGGGTGATCGTTGACTGCCGCTACAATCTAGGCGACAAGGATGCCGGCCGGCGGGAGTACCTCGAATCGCATATTCCGGGCGCGGTCTACGCCGATCTGCATGACGATCTCAGCGGCCCGCCCGTCACGGATTGCGGGCGCCATCCCCTTCCCACGCCGGCAGCCATGAACCGGTTATTTACCCGGCTGGGCATCCATCATGATACCCAGGTCGTCGTTTATGACGCGGCGGCAGGGTCATTTGCCGCCAGGTTGTGGTGGATGCTGCACTATATGGGCCATGACATGGCCGCCGTGCTGAACGGCGGCTGGCAGGCCTGGCTGCAGACGAGGGGCGCGACAGCGAGTGGCGAAGAAAAAAATGCCGCGGGAAATTTCAGGGGCCACCCGAGGACACAATGGCTGATCACGGTTGACAAGGTGAGCGCTGCCAGATTGCTCGTCGATTCCCGCGATCCCGCCCGCTACCGGGGTGAAACGGAGCCGCTGGACAGGGTGGCCGGGCATATCCCGGGCGCCGTCAATCATTTCTGGAGAGACAATCTCGATGAGCGCGGGATGTTCAAAAGCCCGGCACAATTGCACCGGGCGTTTCTCTCGCTCCTGGGCGCAACGGCCCCCGAAGACGCCGTATTTTATTGCGGCTCCGGGGTGACCGCCTGTCATAACCTGCTCGCCGCCGCCAGTGCCGGCCTGCCCGTACCGAAATTGTACGCCGGCTCCTGGAGCGAATGGTGTTCTGATCCCGCGCGCCCCGTCGCCACCGGCAATGATTGAGCGGGGCCGCCGGCCCGGCCATTAAGGCATGCAGGTAAACGTCATAACATGTTATCTTTACTCCTCATGGTTTACCGTCAATTCTGTATTTATTGCCTGACGGCCCTGGTCTTCGCCCTCCCCGGGCTGGCCACGGTGCAGGCGGCCGCGCCGCCCGATCCGGCACTGGAAGCCGTCAAGGCACTTGGCCTTGATGAACCCGTTCAGGCGCCGGAAGAGGAGGAATTACCCGCCGAAGAGTTACCGGCGGAGGAAGAGCCCGGACTTGTTGATGAACCCGTTGCCACGGTGGAGGAGATCAGCGGCGAGGCGGTAGCTGAAGACGCGCCGCTACCCAAGGACGTCGTGCTGGTGCTGGATAACTCCGGCAGCATGAAAAAGAACGATCCCCAGTTTCTCGGCAGGCAGGCTGCGGTCACGTTCATTAGAGGGCTGGATGAGGCGACGCGCGTGGCCGTCATTATTTTCGATCAGGCTGTCCGCCTGGCCATTCCCCTGACGGAAGTCAACGATGACACCCGGGACACGATTCTGCAAAGCCTGGACAAGATCGATTACAAGGGCCAGTGGACGGAAAGCCCGGCGGCAATTGAACGGGCGATCTACGAGCTCAAGACCACCGCGCGGGGAGACGCCCAGAAGCTGATCGTATTCATGACGGACGGGGAGGTGGATACCGGAAATCCCGACCGGGACCTCGAACAGGCCAGGTGGCTGAAGGGCGAACTGGCCGCGGATGCGGCGAAATCCGGCATCAGGATCTTCGGCATAGCCTACACGGAAAACGCCGATTTCCACCTGATCCAGTCCGTCGCCCAGCAAACCGAAGGCGAATACTACCGGGCGTTCCGGCCGGAGGACCTGGAAAGCGTTTTTGAAAAGGTGCAAACGCTGATAAACAAGCGTCCCGAACCGGAGCCGGAAATTGTCGCGCCGCCGCCGCCGGAACCCGTTGCGCCGCCGCCGCCCGTCCAGGTGGTACCGCCCCCGCCGCCCCCCGAACCCATCATCATCGAAGTGCCCGTGCGGACGGAGGAAATGGAGAAGGAGGAACGCATGCGGTCACTGGCCATTCTTTCGGCCCTGGCGGTCCTCACCGTTGCCATTCTTGTCATGGTGTTCGTATTCATGCGGGGTGCGCGCCGCAAGCCCGCCGAAGAAGAGTACGTGCAGGAGGCGTATCTGAATGACATCAACAACTACACCACCCAGAATTCGTACAAACTGGGCAGTACGCCCACCATGCTGGGCCGGGTGGCGGGCAAGGACACCGAAAACCTGAACAGCATTGTCATCCCCCAGACGACCATCGGCCGCAGGCACGCGCTGATTGAATACAAGGACTATGCGTACTGGATCATCGACCAGGGCAGCATCAACGGCACGTTTGTCAATGATCAGCTCATAACCGGTGAAACCCGCCTGAAACACGGTGACCGGATCAGGCTGCATAAGTACGAATTTGAATTCGTCATGCCGGAAATGGTGGACGCGGGCATGACGGTCGTCTCCCAGACCGTCTTTGAAGGCAAGCCGGCACAGCCGGGCGAAGCCGCGACGGTCAGTAGTGGCGCCCCCAACGTGGATGATACCGGCCTGCCCGAACCGGATTTCGATCTCGACATAAAAGCGCCTGCCCCACGCGATGAGGCGACCGTTGTCAGGAAAACGCCGCGCGAAAGTGGAGAACAGGTGAAGTCGGATGAAACCATAATCCTGGACAGCACCGATGCCACGGAGACGCCCGAAGTCGATGCCACCATCCGCCCGGAAGATAACGACGCGGATGCAACCATTGACAAGGAAGACCTCGACGACCGGACGAGATAAAAGTCCTCCCGGTGAAACGGGGGAGCAGTTTCCCATTGATCACCGCCTGCCGCTCCCGCCTGTCCTGCACGCACAACTGCCGCCCGCCCTGCTGATTACAGCCGCACGGCCGTTTTCATCGACTATCTTTCATTATTCAGCTGCCATGTGTCCTCCGGAAGACCGTGTGCCGCAGGGATAGCGGCACTCGAGCCTACAGGGATGTATTCACGGCGTGTCTTCCGGTGGACACATGGCAGCCTGGAATTTCGAAAGTTGTTTATGGGACAGGATACTAATATCTCGTACGAATAACAGGCAGGATATTCAATGGATAACCGCATCAGGCTTCTGTCCCTGATCGCCGACGGTGCTTTTCATTCAGGCGAAGAACTTGGAAGGCGCCTCTCGATTTCCCGCACGGCGGTGTGGAAAATGATCGGCTCCTTCAGCGAGTACGGGCTCGATGTCTATTCAGTCCGGGGCAAGGGCCACCGCCTGTCGCAGCCGATAGAACTGCTCGATCGCGAGAAGCTGCTGGCGCACATGGACAGCGACGTCAGGCCGCTTGTCAGTTCCCTCACGGTGCACGCGGTAACGGGTTCAACCAGTCAATGCCTGCTGGAGCACGCGGATAACGCCGGCCTTCATGCCCATGTCATGTTGGCCGAATTTCAGACCGCGGGCCGCGGTCGGCGCGGCAACCGGTGGTTCTCTCCCTTCGGTGCGGGGGTCTGTTTTTCGGTCGGCTGGCAGTTCGATTCCCCGCCTGAACCCCTGACCGCGGTTTCCCTCGCCACCGGCGTGGCCGTCATGGAATGCCTGGCCAGGTTCGGCCTGGGCGAAGCAAGGCTGAAATGGCCCAACGATATCCAGTGGCGGGACCGCAAGCTCGGCGGTATCTTGCTGGAAATGTCGGGTGAATCGGCGGGGCCCTGCAGGATCGTCCTGGGCGTCGGCATCAACTTTTCATTTCCGGACCACGCGGGAGAGATGATTGACCAGCCCTGGATCGACGTGGCGGGTATCGTGGATCCGCTGCCCTCAAGGAACGCGTTTGCGGGCGCACTGATTTCGGAGGTCATCAGGATGCTGGATGGCCTGGAGGAAAGCCGGGTCCCGGAGATCATCGCGGACTGGCGGCGCCATGACGGCATGAAGGGCAGGGAGGCGACGTTGAAGCTGCCCGGAAAATCCGTCAGCGGAACGGTGCTCGGTGTTGATGACTACGGCCACCTGCTGATGTCGGTGGACGGCCGGGTGTGCAGGTACAGTTACGGCGAGGTCAGCCTGAGGGTTTCAACGTGAACCTGCTGGTGGATATCGGCAACAGCCGGATCAAGTGGGCCGTGCATGATGCGGGCGGCCTTGATTCACCCCGCGCGGCCCGCTATACGGACAGCGATTTGCCGGATGTCTTCGACAAGGAATGGAATCATCTTGCCGTACCGGAGCGGGTGTTGGTTTCCAACGTCGCCGGCGCGGAAGCCGCCGGCCGGCTCAGCCGCTGGACGTCTAGCCACTGGCATATTGCGCCTGAACTCGCCACTGTCACCGAAGAGGCCTGCGGGGTGAAAAATGGCTACGAGGATATCAATCAGCTCGGCATCGATCGGTGGCTCGCCGTGATCGCCGCCTGGAACAGGTACAGGCGCGCGGCGTGCCTCGTGGATTGCGGATCCGCCATCACCATTGATAGCCTGGATAATAACGGCGTTTACCTCGGCGGGATGATCCTTCCCGGCATGGAAATGATGAAACACGCCCTCTACTCCCGGGCGCGGGGAATTCGCCGGGGGGAAACCATTGCGAAGGCCTCACCGGCTTTCGCGCAAAACACGGACCAGGGGATCGCCAACGGCTGCCTGATGGCCATCGTCGCGCTGATCGATCGCGTCGCGCGGGACATGGAGAATGAATATTCCGGTGAAGTGGCCTGTCTCATCACGGGCGGCGATGCGGAAAAGATACGTGCGCATCTGTCTCTGACGTTTAACCATGAACCGAACCTCGTGCTCGAGGGATTGCAACTGTGCCTGGGGGGTGGTGCATGAGGTGGCTGGTCGTTATATTGCTTGCCGCCAATATCTTCTATTTTGGCTGGGAGCTTGACCGGCAGACCCGGATCAATCTCCGCAATTCCCCGGAACCGCTGGCGATCCCCGCCGGCGTTGAAAAACTTGCACTGGTCCATGAATTGCCGGAGCCACCCGGGCGCCGGCAGCAGGGGAAAATGTCCGCCGATTCAACACCTGATGAAGGCGGCGGTGAATCCCGCGCGGATGAGCGCGAGCCACCGGAGCAGACACCGCAGGATGTGATGATCGAAGAGGAATTTGCCAGGAACCTCCTGACCCAGCTTCCCGACATCAGTGTTCCGGGAATCCCGGAAGAGGTGACGGCGCCCCGCACCCTGTGCTTCACTTACGGGCCGTTTCCGGATGGCCGCCAGAAGGATGAGCTGCTGGCGTGGTTTGAACAGCGGCGGGTCGCCGTCCGGCAGCGCCTGGAAAGCGATGCGGAAAATGAACTGTTCTGGGTGTATCTCGCCCCCGGCGATTCGCGCGACAGCGCGATGGAGGCACTGGAGGATTTGAAGCGGAAAGGTGTTACCGATTACCGCCTGATAGAACGGGGCGATATGCAGAACGCCATATCGCTCGGATTGTTCTCGACCCAGGCCTCGGTCAACCGGCGTTTGAATGAACTGAAGGACAAGGGCTACCAG
>Ga0137796_10000430_pt1 | contig 26371 bp, 25 predicted proteins | sample OV2TP3_FD_97704 | JGI IMG/M metagenome (GOLD analysis project Ga0137796, IMG submission 97704) | reverse complement strand
CTCGCACTGCCTCCGCTGCTGAGGAGATCGACTAGAATCCTAAGCGAGTACCCGCGCGCCACTAAAGACCGGACTTCAATGTAAACAAGACAGCCCGCCAGGTAAAGAAAGATGGCCCCAACCCTCAGGGATCGGGGCAGCGATGGGATTGGCCCTGCCGGTCCAAAGGAAGATTCTATTGTCCCCCAGAGTCCCAAGGCGCCAACGGCGATCAGGACAACCAAAATGATGGATGTCCCTCCGGGAGAGCGCGGTATCCAACCCGCTCTTCCCAGGGCCAAGCAACCCACATGGAGGGCAACGACGCCGAGCAGCGTTAAGACAACGAGTAAAAGGATTGTCACGATCGCCCCGAACACGACGACGGGGATTCTCCCTTAAACGTGGCAAAACATTTGCACTCAATACGTCATGCCTGAGCACGGCAACTAAACTCAATAATAGGACGCCCCGCATCTTCATCGCCAAGGGCAAGAATGGCCTCATTGACCTGTTCGAGCGAGAATTTTCTCCCGCTGAGAAGCCTGTGATTGAGAGCACCCTGCTCCACCAAGCGGACAATCTTAGGAATATCGACGTCGGGGTCGATGCCCCCTCCCCAACTTCCTCCTAGCCACCTCCCTTGAATCAGATCAAAGGGATCGATACTGATTTTTTTCCCCGCCTCCAGGTTCCCTATAAGGATGACCCTGCCCCCGTTGGATTTGGCAACACGGACTGCCATCTCCATCGCGCTCACTGCACCGGCACACTCTATAACCAAGTCAAAGCCTCTGCCCCGTGTGATTTTCGCCACGGCTTCTTCTACATCCTCCTTGCCAGCATGTACCGTATGAGTGGCGCCCAAATCCCTGGCTCTTTGCAGCCGCGGCTGACGTAAATCCACTACGACAACCTGCTCCCAACCCGCATGGACGGCACCGGCCACGGCAGCAAGCCCTACCCCACCAGCGCCAAAGACGCACAGGGCGCCCCTCACACTCGCAGGCACACCATTCCATACGGTTCCAGCTCCAGTAGGGATGGCGCAACCAGCCAGCACGGCTATTTCGGGATTAACCTGAGGGTCGAGGCGTGTCACACACTGCTCGGAAACTATGGGAAACTCGCAAAATGTCGCAATCGGCCCTGCATTAACCCTGCCTTTGAGGGACCTGTAACATATCGGATCGCCGACCTGCCCTGATCCACGGATCCACGAGAGCACGACTTGGTCACCCGACTTGACCTTTGTCACGCCCGGGCCAATATCTACAACTACACCCACCCCCTCATGACCGATCAGATGCGGGAGAAAACGATCCGGCCCCCGTCCACCTGAGACTTCGAGCTTCTGCGAATGGCATACGGCGGCCCCTTGCATCTGCACAAGGATATGGCCGTTAGAGAGACTCGGCAATTCCAAGTCTTCAATCAAAAGTGGTTTGGCCACCTCCCTGAGGACTGCTGCTTTCATACGCCAATCAGGGACGCTACTGCTTTCCTAACAGAGTTTGGTAGGACAGGAGTCCTATGATGGAAAGGCTGTCTACGATCTGCCCTGCAAACACCATCTCGACGCAACGGTCGAGGGGAACCCAAACCCTGCGGCCCTCTTTATCCTTCGTCTTCTCTTTAAACTCTTCGCTAATATAGATATATGTAGGATTCTTAATCGCGTCTAAACCAAGATGGTAGGTAATCAAGGGCTTTAAGTTGAAACATTGGATCCCTGTCTCCTCCAAACACTCCCGAATAGCAGCCACCTCAGGGACTTCGTCTTCATCTACCCTGCCGCCAGGAATCTCCAGAGACAACCCATTGATGAGCAGCCGGTACTGCCTCACCAAAAGCACTTCTTTCTTCCGAACTGCTAAAAGGGCGGCCCGTTGACCGCGATCTGAAACGTAATATTCTTTAGTAAACCCATCGAACTCAGCCACAATTCTATAGAGCCGCTGAAACTTATCCTGGTAGACAAGGTCCTGAGAACTTATGATTTTCGGAACCGAGATCGTCTCCATCGTAGATAGCCCATCTTCCTCTCTAGTTGGACTCAGCGATGAACCAGTAGTAATCACCCGTGTAGCCGACCTCGGCAAACAGCTTTTTCCAGTCGTCCACATGCATATAGGTCAAGGCGGTCAAATTCCATTTCCTGAGTTGCTCGCGTTCCCTCTCTGTTCTCCAGGCATCCACCGTAATGAAGGCATGCCGTCGCGAAACCCGCTGAATCTCGCGAATTGCCCTTTTGCATTCCTCCAGTGACAAGTTATGGACTGTATTAATGGAAATCACCAAGTCGAAGGATTTGTCATCATAGGGGAGCTCTCTCGCGTTTCCGACACGCAAAAATGGCCTAACGGTTTCCATGGCGTGCTCGATTGCGTATTGCGAGATGTCAATACCGGCCATCGTGAGGTTGGGCATCAGCTGTTGAAAGTCGTGCAGCATGAACCCTTTCGCGCACCCGACATCCAGGACGCTAGTGTTTTCAGGCAGTTGGTAATAGTCTCGAAACCGCTTAACGGTAGCTGTCCAAAACCGCGGGTGGTAGCCGTAACCTCCGTAGCCATATAGACGATCCCCGTCAAAGAATTCCTTCCCAAACTGCCGGGCAATAGCTCGGTGCTCGTCGGCAATCCATCGAGCTCGCTCCTCTATGGGCCGCTTGGACCTCGGGTACAAATCCAACAGGTTCACTTCAGCCACGACTCGCTATTCCCTTCCAGTGCTCCTTGAGATTAAGTAATTTTGAACACCCTCACGCAAAGTTTTTAATCGCAATCCCCCAAGCAAAGACCGCAACCGAGAGACCTCAAAAACAAGGTCTCCGGCTAGGGGCTTTGCGGAGGACACGTATTGAACAGCGGGCAAAAGACCACTCACCTCCGTTAGAATGGCAATTAGCTCACGGATCGTGTAGCTCACGCCAGTTGCCACGTTTAACACACCGTCATAGGGCCCCTTTAGGAGCAGTCCGACAACCTCACAAACATCACCAACCTCCACGTAGTCCCGCCGCACCTCACCCTCACCCTGAACAGTAACGCGCCCCCGCTGTTCCATCTCGGCAAGAAACCGGCCGACAATGCTTCTTCCTGCATCGCCTGGTCCGTAAACACCTGGTAGGCGAATAATGGTGACCGGGCAGGAAATTAGCCCAGAAACCCGAAGCAGTTGCTCTCCACAAAGCTTAGATAATCCATAGAAATTAGCGGGTGCCGGCGGGGTGCGCTCGGTAATCGGCAGTGACGGATGGGGTCCGTAGACGTCCGCCGAACTGAGATAGATCAGACTGCGCAAAGGCCGCTCGCGAACGGCGCAGGCCACATGATACACCATGTAAATATTTTGCAGCATCGATTGAAAGGAGTCATCGACCCGGCGGGCTATGCCGGCACAGAAAACCACTTGAAAGGGTCCGGAAATCCGCGAAAAAAAACGTGGGAGTTGGTCGGCCTCGAGGAGGTTGCACTCTTTCGAGGATGCAGCCAAGACGGGAAACCCTTTACGTTGCAAGTCCCTTTGGATCGAGCCACCCAGAAATCCGGTATGGCCGAGCACAACGACCTGCATGGCTGCCTCCCTCAAGGAGACTCTTCGAGAACGTCCAATATCACTCGCACACGGCGATCCAGAAATTTCCAAGACCAGCCCCTCAGAACTTATGCTGGTATTCAAGAGGTTGCGTGCGGATCTCGTCCCAGTGGCGCTCAATCCAGGCAATCACTTCGTCCAAGCCCGCCCCTAGGTCTACCCGCGGAGACCAGCCGAGCTCCCGCCTTGCGCGGCCGGAATCAATGATGTAGGCCGCGTCTTGTCCGAGACGCTCATTCACCGGCATTGTTGCCTCCTCGAAACTCCGTCCCATGCGCTCGCAAATCATTCGCACCAGATCGCGCACAGAGATGCCGCCGTCGGGCGAAAGGTGATATATGGACCCGGGCGCACCCTGGTGCAGGGCTGCCAGCTCACCACGAGAGACATCCCGAATATGGATATACGATTTGATCGCGGTTCCGCCTCCGTGTAATTTGATCGTCTGTCCAAGCTTGAGAAAAATCGCCGAGCGCGGAATAATTCGATAGAGCTGTTGATGCGCGCCATAGACATTCGTGGAACGAATCATGGTTAACGGAAACCCGAAGGCCTTGACTAACGTGAAGAGAAATAAGTCCCCACCCGCTTTAGAAGCGGCATAAGGGGTGCTTGGATTCAAGGGGGCATCCTCGCGGACAGCGCCATTGCAACTCCCATAGACCTCAGGAGTCGAGATATGCAGAAAGCGCCTTAAATAGGACTGATTCTTGAGATGGTCGGCTAGTCGCACCAAGGCCAACACGTTGGTTTGGAACCACTGCTCCGGATTGTGCCAGCTGTATCCAGGTTCCAAGAGAGCTGCGAAATTAACCACGTACTCCGGCCGTTCATGATCCAACAGCTCCAACAACTTCCGCATGTCATGATTCAAATCCATTTGGTAAAAGCGGAAGCGAGGATTAAGGCGGCGCTTGTAACGCAGGAAGAGAGCCGTTTTCTCTGCCGACCGGCTGACGCCAATCACGTCGTTCTCTGGGCTCTCCAGCAGCAGATCAATGAAATCACTGCCAGAAAATGAGTTGCTACCGATAACCACGTAGGTTCGGCGCCCCATACTCCGTTAAAAAGGCCCTAGGAACGTCTTGCTAGGCGAATCAGGGGATCTGTCGACCGAGGCCAAGATTTCGCGCCTGATCTCGGTATCGATGCCCATCACTTCGCAGACAGCCTTTACAATCTCTCTGGATCCCGGGTAAAAGATCTCCTCTAAGGCGCGGCTGGTGGGTGTAGGAACGTCAGGCAGAGTAACCCGTTTGACTGGTGCTTTGAGATGATAAAAACACTTCTCGGCCGCGAGAGCAGCCAACTCCGCCGCTACTCCGCAGGTCTTCCATCCAGTATCAGCAATAACCAGGCGGCCTGTCTTCCTAACCGACTGTAAGATAGTCTCTTCATCGAGGGGCCTCAAGGTCCGAGGGTCAACAATCTCAACTTCGATGCCAGCCCGATCAAACAACTGCCTCGCCCATACCGCCTCCGGAACCATGTAAGAGATCGCCACAAGGGTCACGTCCTTGCCCGCGCAACGCACGGTCCCCTTCCCAATTGGTAGATTGTAAGGCTCCTCCGGAACAGGCCCTACCTCGTCGTAGAGCCTTCGATACTCGATGAAGATGATAGGATTGTTGTCCCAGATGCTGCTGAGCAATAATCCCTTGGCGTCATAAGGGGTGCTGGGCATGACCACCTTTAGGCCGGGAACATGGGAAAACCATGCTTGAAGGCTCTGAGAATGCTGCGGGCCCTGTCCCCATCCTCGACCCACAATGGCGCGGATGGTCAGGGGTACACTCTGCAACCCCCCCGAAGCATAGCTTCGCTTAGCCGCATGGTTCACGATCTGGTCCATGGCATACAAGGTAAAATCCAGTCGCTGATGAGTCATGATGGGTCGCATGCCTGCTAAGGCCGCCCCGATAGCCACGCCGGTCATGCCGTTCTCCGCCAGGGGAATATCAAACACGCGGTCCTTGCCAAATCGCTCCTTGAGACCTTTCGTGGAGCCGAAAATAGCGCGCGGGTCGTCTACCCCTTCGCCCATGAGGAAGACACGTTCGTTCTGTTCCATCGCTTGATGCTGTGCTTCGTTAATAGCTTGGCAAAAGCTGATCTCTCTCATCACCGATTTCTCACTTCATAGAGCATAAACACCGTGGACCAGTTCATCGGCGTCTGGAAAAGGACTGCTTTTAGCGTAGGCGACGGCTTCTTCGATTTCCTTGGCGACCTCCGCAGTCATCCTGTCGACATCCTGCTCAGTCAGGAGACTCTCTCCTAACAGCGTCTCTTTAAACGTCTTCAGGGGACATCGTGTCAGCCATTCCTTTAGTTCTTCTTCACTTCGATATCCAAGGTGAATGTCAGAATGAGGTCCGACGTGCTCAAGCCAACGATAGGTCCGACATTCAATGAGGCTGGGTCCATCTCCTCTCCGGGCACGGGCAACCGCCTCCCCGGTTGCCCCATAGACCTCAAGGACATTATTTCCATCAATCCGTGCTCCAGGCATCGCATAGGCAGCAGCGCGCTGGTAGATATTGTCCGCACATTGCCGCGCCGATTGAGGTGTATAGACCGCGTAGAAGTTGTTCTCGCATATAAATACCACTGGCAATTTTTTAAGCGAAGCAAAATTCATGCTTTCGTGGAAGACCCCTTCCTCGGTCCCGCCGTCGCCAAACACGACAACCGATACTCGATCGCTGTGCTCCATCCTCGCGGCTAAGGCGGCTCCCACGGCCATCGGGATGGTTCCGCCCACGAGGGCGGACGTGCATAAAAGACCGACGTCTGGAGCCACCAGCTGCATCGATCCCCCCTTGCCTCGCGTGCAGCCAGTCTGCTTGCCGTAAAGTTCCGCTAGCATCGCCTTCAGATCGCCACCCTTGGCTAGGTACAAGCCGTGGCCACGATAGGTCCCGAAGAGATAATCCTCTTTGCTCAGATTGGCACAGACTCCCGTTGCCACCGCCTCCTGGCCGATATACAAGTGGCATGGGCATCTCATCTCCTGTTCTGGGTAGAGATCGGCAATCTTTTCTTCAATCAACCGGATACGGAGTACGGTGAAAAAGAGATTTTTCTTCAGTTCGGCTGTCACCGGAGCTGGACTCATTCTTTCCCCTGCCGACTAAGGCGCACTTTCTCTGTGGAGCCCCACGGCTTTACAGCCGTGGCCCCCTCCACAGCGCTTCGTCGGGCGGAACCCTCCGAAGCGTATCCTCCTTCGCCAAGGCTACGGAGGATACCCTCATTCATCCCCGCCCCCACGGGCGGGGCTTTCTCCGCTTCGCGGAGGAGGGTAAAAATCCCCAATGGAGTCACAGACATAAGCTACTTGAGCATCACTCAGGCAGTGATGCACAGGCAGAGAAAGAATCCTTTGGGATTGTCGCTCGCAGACTGGAAAGTCTCCCTTTTTGTACCCGAGTCCTAAGCTACACTTCTGAAGGTGAAGGGGGATCGGGTAGTGCACTCTTGCATCTATTCCCCTGGTTTCGAGGAAATCTTTCAGTTCATCTCGACGATCGCATTGGATGACATAGAGATGATACACAGCGTACTCATCCGCGGACTCGGAGGGACACTCGACTAAATGCGACAGCGCAGTCCGGTACAGTTCTGCAAAACGGCGCCTCTCCTCCGTTATTTCTGTGAGCTTATTCAATCGGAAGTTTAAAACCGCAGCGTGGATCGAATCGAGCCGGGAGTTAAGTCCCCACATCACAACCTCATCCCTGTTGTACAAGCCATGGTTCCTCAACAGACGCAGTCTCTCGGCAAGCAAGTTATCGTTTGTGGTTATTATCCCCCCATCCCCAATGGCGTTGAGATTTTTTAATGGATGAAAGCTAAAGCATCCCAGGACTCCGAAAGAACCGGCCTTCCGGCCCTTATACTGAGCGCCTGCCGCCTGAGCTGCGTCTTCAACGACGTAAATACCGTGATGTTCCGCGATTTCCAGGAGAGGACCCATATCTGCACACTTACCTGTGAGATGGACCGGCAAGATAGCCCGCGTGCGGGAAGTAATGGCGGCCTCAACAAGATCAGGGTCCATATTCATATCTTGCCGGACATCCACGAAAACCGGGCGTGCGCCCATTGAGGCAATACAAGCAGCTGAGGCAACAAATGAGTTTGGCACTGTGATGACTTCATCTCCCGGGCCAATACCAAGGGATTTCAATGCCAAAATAAGCGCGTCTGTTCCGCTCGCAACCCCAACGGCATATTTAACGCCGCACAACTCAGCGAAGCGTCTTTCAAAGTTGTCTACTTCTTCTCCAAGGATAAAGTCTCCGCTAGATAGAACCCGCTCTAATGCAGCAAGGATGTCATGACGCATAGCCTCAAACTGGGCCGGGAAATCAGTGTAGGGTACACGAAATCTTGCGTCCGACTGATTTGTTTGAACCGATTTGAGGGTCCGTCCCATTTTGGTGCTAGTGCAACTTATAGAACCGCTTGATCGTGTCGATGGTGTACCCTATCTGGTCTTGGAAGAGATGTTGGTCAACAGGGAGCGTTATGGTATTGGCCGCCTGCCACTCTGCTACCGGAAAATCGCCCGGCTTGTGGCCCAAGTGGGAAAGTCCTTTCTGCAGGTGGAGTGGAATAGGGTAATGGATTTTTGCCTCGATCCCTTGCTCGTTCAGATAGCGATACAGCTTGTCCCTTTTTTCAACCTCAATAATATAGAGGTGAAAGACCCTCCGGGCGTGCTCGCGACGAGGAGGTATCTTAACCTCCCCCACATCTGCCAAGGCCTCATCATAAATCGCCGCATTCGAGATGCGCCTTTCAGTGATCTCATGAATTTTTTTGATCAGCCAGTTGCCAACAATGGCCTGGACGGAATCGAGCCGGCTGTTATATCCCAGGATCTCAACCTCATCCCTCGATATAAGCCCGTGATTTCTTAGGAGGCGGATGCGCTTGTCAACCGCTCCAGAATGGGTAATGACCACGCCGCCGTCGCCCCACACATTCAAGTTCTTCAATGGATGGAGACTAAATCCAGCTGCTTCACCGAAGGTACCAGCATTCTTTCCGTCAGTAGCCGCCCCAATGGCTTGACAGGCATCCTCAATAACCACTAGCTGATGCCTTCTAGCGAGCTCCATGATCAGGCCCATGTCCGCCGGTTCTCCGGTTAAGTGAACGGGCACGATTGCCTTTGTGCGAGGCGTAACGGCCGGCTCGATTAGTGTGGGATCGATAGTGAAATAAGGCGTAACATCGGCCAGGACAGGCCTTGCCCCAACCGCGTTGATGGCGCCGACCGTCGCGACGAATGTGTTCGCGGCCGTTATCACTTCGTCTCCTTGCCCGATCCCCAATGCGCGGAGACTTAGGATAAGAGAATCCGTTCCGGATCCGACGCCAATGGCATATGGAGCGCCAATTAGAGTTGCAAAGGATTTTTCAAATTGCTCGACTTCAGGTCCCAAGGTAAAGTTACAGGTCTTGAGATGGCTACGGATATCCTCCATGATCTCATCCGGGTTGCCGAATTGCTGGGGAAGATATGAGTAACGAACTTCCACTGCGGCCTCTTGAGTGCCTAACAGCTTGGGCTCACTTATTGAAGTTTTACTGCTTGGAGAGTACTTATATTGTAGTACCGCGGATCGCTTAGTGGGTTGGGAATATAGCCTTTACGGTAAGCGTCGCATATGCTCTGAACGGCCTCACCAACCGTGTGGCAGGGCTCAAAGCCGAGCACTCTTTTGATCTTGTCAGAATTGATGTGATAAGAACGTTGATCGTGGGTAGGGGCTACAGTGATCACAACTTCCGGGTCCCCAACCTCTCGCTGTACTAGCCCGGCTAACTCAGCCACGGCCAGGTTCTCGTAACCAGCGTTGAAGACCTCTCCATGAATCTTCTCCCTGGGCGCCTCCAGAAGAATTCTATAAGCCTCTATCATGTCCTTAATGTTAATGTTAGGCCGCAACTGACTCCCCCCGTAGACCCTAATCTCTTTTCTTGCCAGTGCGTTAATCGTCAGAATATTGACGGTGAGGTCCAGTCTCATCCGAGGCGCATAACCGCAAACCGTAGCCGGACGGAGAATAACGTACTCGCAATTCCCAAGATCCGTCGACTGCAAAACCTGCTCGCATAAAAGCTTGTACTTGGAATAGTCCGTCAAGGGCTCACAGGTATTGTCTTCCCGAACATGCGGCTCGCTCTTAACTCCGTAGACACTTGAACTCGAAGCATAAATAAACCGTTGAACTCCATTCTCATGGACCGCCTGTAAGAGGCCGATGAAGGCGTCATAGTTAATGGACTTACCGAGCCCCGGGTCTAATTCAAAGCTTGGATCATTAGAAATACAGGCCAGGTGAATCACCGCGTCGATTCCACTCAGCTCTCTCTTCAGCAGTGTCGCATCCCTGATGTCCCCCTTGACTCTCTTAAGGGACCTGGAGTTCTGCATGCCGTTAAAGACGTCTTCCCCAAATAGAAAAAGGTCAATAACCGTTACTTCGTAACCTAAACTGGCTAGATAGGGCACAAGGGCGCTACCCACGTAGCCTGCGCCTCCGATCACGGCCACATTGTGGTAAGGCCGCGAGTGATCAAGGTTCATCGTTTCTCTAGCCCGGCCCGGGAAACCATAATATCTTCAAGCATCGCATGGATTAGCGCCAAATGGGAAATTTCGACAATTCCATAAGTGTGAGAAGGGACATAAAAATTCAGATCGCCCGCACACCTGAGCGGATTGGATTCGTCAAACCCAGAAAAGGTGATTACATGGCACTTCAATTTGCGAGCGGCCTCCACGCCCTGAAGAATGTTGGGCGACCTGCCGGAGCTGCTGATGGCCAGCAGGACATCTCCGGGACGCGCGAAACGCTTTATCGGCTCCGAGAAGACCTTCTCGTAGCCAAAGTCATTGCTTATGCAGGTCAGAAGGCTGGCATCGTTAAAGGCCAATGCCTCAAGCCCACCGTTCTTCCAATAATCTATGGCTTGGTGGCTGGCAATGGCCGCGCTTCCGCCGTTTCCTATAAAAATCAGTTTATTGCCGTCTCCCCCGGCTCGCTCCATTAGTTCAATTCCGGCAGCGAAACCACCTGCCAATTTTATGGGGATCCCGCCAGAGGTCGTCACCATGATTTTCTCTGTGGTCCTGTTCAGTTCATCGACAAAATTCATGGCAGTGGGACCATGGGTCGGCAACTGATTGGGCTTCACATTTTCCCCCTTCTCTGGCGGGCTTAGTTACCTTAAAAGGTGGCTGATAAACTTATAAAGCATTGTAGAATCAACGGGAGCACGGTTACAAACCGTCTCAACAGCTAATGCGCCCACACAATTCCCAACCAGCCCAACCAAATCGGCGTCGTACCCCTTATAGACACACGGGGAGGTCACAGCAAAAAAGGCATCCCCGGCGCCGACCCGGTCAATGACTTTCACAGAAAGGGCAGGGGCCTCATGCACTTCACCGTTATCGGAGAACAGGACAGAGCCGTGAGGGCCGCGCGTCACCATAAACCCACGAGCACTTAACTTTTGTCTTAACCTGGCTGCGATATCGTAGAGGTCGCCAAACTGAGTATGCAACGCGAGCCTCAACTCTCCCTCATGAATGCAGACATACCCTGCCCGTTCGTACTTCGTGATCGGGTTGAAACCGAGGTTAGCGCTGTTGGTCTGGGTATTCACTGCCAGGAATTTACCGGATGAACCGAGCATGCCCCGAAGCCGATCAGTCAACTGACCATGACCAAAATCCGCCACGATGACCAAGTCATGCTCCAGCAACTGTCTTTCTAAAACAGAGACAAGCTCGTTTTCCGGCCTTCCACTAAGCGGCGTGTCATCCAGGTACTGAATCTCAAACATCTTGGTAAGAAATGTTGGCTCTACAAACCTGCGCTTAATAATTGTTGGCCTCTCGTTTGTTCTCACAGCACGGAGTTGTATGTTTGGACGAAGGATCGAGCGAAAGAAATCAAAATGCCGATCATCCGCTCCTAAGCAGGTCACAAGAGTTACTTGATCGCAATATCCGGCGACGTGGTTTGCGACAGCCACGGACCCACCCGCGAAATTCTCCTCGGAGGAAAATTTTGTAGCAATAATGAACTCCTTGGGCGACTTTGCGAGCGGGATGCAATAACAATACTGGTCCAGAATCGCCTCCCCAACAACGAGAACACGGACATCGGCGAGCTCCTTGAGCCGTCCAATGACTTGATCCGCCGAGTGAGTTTCCCTAAACTTCGCTAAATAGTTGTGGGTTTCCGGCGGATAGGAATGAAAAAATCTGTTAATGAGGGCGCTGGAGCTAAAAACCTCCTCAGCGGTAAATCGAATTTCTCCTCCTACCGCACGAATGGCGTTCTCCTCATCTACGATCTTTCCCGTCAGATCGGAGGCTGGATCGGCGTAGTCACTGCCTTTGACGTAAACCTGTGGCCTAAGCCTATGGATGGTTTCCACGGCGGTGGGCCACTCATTGAGAGCCACATAATCGACACATTCAAGGGCGGCTATTGCTTCCATGCGGAGGCGCTCGTTAAAGGCCGGTCTTCCAGGGCCTTTGTGGACATACCGGTCGGGCGTCACCGTTACGATTAGGAAGTCCCCAAAGTTACGTGCGGCTTTAAAATGTAGCACATGGCCCGGATGCACGAGATCAAAAACACCATGACAAAGGACAACCTGCTTCCCATTCTTTTGTTCAGAATCGAGGACGTCACTTAGTTCAGAGATTGACTTGATTTTACTAGACGCGCTCATTTTGCGCCTATTGTCCTGTCCTAGGTCTCGCTCAAGTACCTAAACCAATCTCCCGTAGCAGCAGCAATCGATTCGGGGGTCCAAACGGGAGCATCTACCCAATCTCCTATCTGTTCGAGCATCCGTCGAACCCCTTCTTCAAAGGAAACCAGCGGTTTCCATCCAAGCATGCGTTGGATTTTAGAGATATCGGCCCATGTCCGATCCGGTTCTCCCGGCCTCTTGGGAATGTAAACCCTCGGACCTCCGATCAGATCTGCCAGGTAGTTGACAGTGTATGTGCTCCCAGAACCGACGTTAAAAATTTCATTCTGTAGATCACTCTTAGCAGCGACAAGGAGGCCCTCGACAGCATCCGTAACATAAGTGAAGTCTCGGCTTTGATAGCCGTCGCCAACAACAGTAAGAGGCTTATTAGCAATTTTCTGGGCCAGGAAAACTCCGAAAACCGCACCATACGCCCCAGTGGTCCGCGCTCGGGGACCATAGACATTGAAGAGCCTCAATGACACGGCGCTCATCTTGTACACTTTTCCCCAGTGTAAGACGATCTGTTCGCCTAGGTACTTCGTCAGGGCATATGGGTATTGGGGCTGCATGGGAGCTGTTTCCGGAGTCGGGTAAACGGTCGGTATGCCATAACATGAAGACGAAGCCACATAAACAAATCGTTCCACCCCGGCCGCTCGCGCTGCCTCTAAAACGGATATGGTTCCGGTGACATTACAATGATAATAATCCATGGGTCGTTGTATCGAGGGCACAATATCTGCTAGGGCCGCAAGATGAAACACGAAGTCAACACCCTCAAAATGCATTTGAACTGAATCGTAATCCGCCACATCGGCCTCAACAACCAGCAAGTGATGGTTGCCCCACACCCCCTTCAGGTTTGAACGTCTGCCTGTCACTAGGTTGTCGAGGACAATGACATCAAAACCGTCGCGAAGCAGTCGCTCTACCAAGTGACTGCCAATAAACCCAAGTCCACCGGTAACGATTGCTTTCATGGAACTTATAATTAGGAAGAGGCCTTGGCTCTTAAGCCATAGGTTGACATCAAGAAGCAAAGCTATGCTAGGAGTCGCAACTTTAAAATGGGCAGCGGATACCCCAGACGGCTATCTCCCCTCTCGCGGGATCAACGAATCTGGGTTTCGTGCAAGCTCTCCTTACTCTCGGATGCGAAATCTGGGTGCCAAGTAAGGTGATTTGGCAACTGCGGTCGGTCCTCCGTATCCTTAAGCAGTTCTATAGTGCTCGGCTTCATTTTCTTCTTTCGCCTATGGCTTAAGGCTAAGGATATTCTGCGAAGCAAACTCTTTTTATCTCCGCTGGTCTCAACTAGGGCCTGATAGTTCAACAAGGCTTCATAGAGGATTCTCGGGATGGTGGTCTTTGAAGACCACTTCCTGAACTCCAGCACCTGAGATACCGAGTAAATCACGTTGAAGACTTCATTAGGAGGCAGCCGTATCAACCAACGAACAATGGGCTCAAGGAAAGGAAATCTGATAAGAAGAATCGAGAACTTTTGTAGATTACATATCTCTTTTATTTCTGGCTGTCTTAAGATGCTTAAGTGGAGGTTATAGGGGTGCCTCTCTATCTTCTCAAAGTCACTTTCCTCGATGAGACCCTTGGAGAGCGCATAGTTGGTGGCTGCCAGTTTGGGAAATAACATAAATACATAGCAACCGGTTGCTGCCGGCTTTATGAGCTGATTTATCCTGATAGTCTTCCAGGCCTGCTCTAAGGTCTCCTCGGGATTGCCAAATAGATTAAACGTCAAAAAGGGGATATTATACTTGTGCAGAAGGTCACTGACCCTGACAATCTGCTCGTCGGTCAGTTGCTTATGAAGTATCTGATTCCTGATATTATCGTCTCCCGATTCCACTCCAAATCGCACATTATCACAATTGCTCTGCGCTAAGGCCTGGACTTGCCTCTCATCAACCAGATCAACGCGGAGATTGCAGCTAAAGGGCACATTGATTCGCTTCCGGTACTCCTCCAAAAACTGCAAGAACCACTTCCGGTGGGAGTTAAACGTGCTATCCGTAAACATCACCAGTTTATTATCCAGTAGGCCACGCTTCTTGACATCCTCTATTTCGTCAACGAACCTTACTGGATCCGTATAGACAACCCGTTTGCCTCCGTACATTTCGTTGATTTCCGGTACTTCGCAGAACGTACATGTGAACGGACAGCCTCGCGATCCGACAAAGATCTCGAAGGGATATTTCTGAAAATGCTCGTACTTTTTATAGAGGTCCCTATCAGGAAATGGCAAGGCATTCAGCTCTTCCGCGGTCATCTTGGGCCTGGTCGGATTCCGGACAACTGTCCCATTTCTCCTCACCCATAGATTCCCGATCCTCGTGTCATCCTGTCCTCGGTCTACGGCCTCTACGAATTCGAGCATGGCCGCTTCGCCCTCATTGAGGCAAATCACATCGATCCAAGGATATTCCATGGTCTCCTCGGGGAACAGCGTGCTATGGACCCCACCCACAATGATCGGGGTTTTTATGCCCTGCTCCTTGATAAACGCAATCATCTCCTTTGCCCACTTCCATTGAACTGACATCAATGAGAAGGCTATCGCAGAAGGTTGGAATCTCCGGATATAATCCACCACCCCCTCTTTCGAATCGAAAATGATATCGACCTCGTGGCCATGTTTCTTGAGCAGGGCCGTGATGCTCATGATACCCATGTACTCAATCCAGAGATTTTGAACCCAGAGGACTTTTGCCATTTTCTTACCTTCTAAGTCTAATAAGTCTAAGCAGGAAAACTAAAGATATCTTCATTCTCCGTAAGCGTCAAGCAGAGAATTTCCGGCCAACGCTTGGCTCTCCTGCTGCGCACACCCGGCAAAAGGGTCTAGAGTTACTCCACCTAGACTTTTGAAAGGATAATATCTCGAACGAACGCCGCGTTCTTTCTCGGTGCATCCCCGTTCTCACGAACAATCGTCAGGGCTCGTTCTTCCAGTTCTCGCACAATCTCTTCATGACTCATCAGAAAGATGAGGTTCTCCGCTAGCTCGCTAGAAGTCTGAACCTCCAGGCCAGGATAGACGGATTTCAGCGATTCTGTGATCTCCGTCCATCGATTCATGTAAGGTCCAAAAAAAATGGGACGCCCATGGACAAGTGGCTCAATGATATTATTGCCGTATTTCAGCCGGCTAGCGGGATTAAGACTCCCACCGATGAAGATGAAATCAGCCAGGGAATAAAAGCGACTCAGCTCCCCAAAACTGTCTATGATGAGACCATCCGACAGTTTTCCGTCCAGTTTTGACCGCAAAGATAGCTTCAATCCCAATTTTTCTGCAATCCTGTCGAGATCCAACTCGGGGCTAAAGAAGCTGGGGGCCAACAGAAGAAAGAGTTCTCCGTATCGCTTTTTCACTCGAGCAAAGGCCTCCAGAATAACGCCCTCCTCCTTCACCCTCACACTCCCGGCGACAAAGATCTTGAAATCCTTAGGAATCCTGAGCGCTCTCTTCAACTCCTCCTTTTCTCCGGCACCGAGCCTCTGAAACACAGGGTCAAATCGCATGTTGCCGACGACCCTGATCTTCTCCGGCTGTATGCCCATCCTCATAAACCCTGCCGCATCCTCTTTGCTCTTCGCTCCCACGAAATCGAGATGGCTGTAAGATCCAAGTGGAACCGCGCGCCAGAGGTTTTCATGTTTCTCGTAACCTTTGCTCATGAATCCACTAGAGAGAATGGTTTTCACCCCCATCTTCCGCGCCTGTTGGAGGAGAACTGGGAAAGGGGCATTTTCAATGGAGATTAAGGCCTCTGGACGCAGCCGTTTTATGGTACGCCGAACCGTGTGACGGAGATCCCACGGAGTATCAAACACATGAGCCACCTCCGGCATGCCCTTCGCAACATCGTAGGAATACTTATTGTTGGTGGAAACCACGATGTCATGGTCGGGCAACAAGCCCCTGAGGATTCTAACAAAGCTAAAAATCTGCATCACCTCGCCGCCCGACAGTACATCGATCCAGATCAACCTTTTCCCCCCCCGGGGCCTCCTGAGATCCTTACCGACAAAGCCCCATTTGTTCCAGAAGTAGGCCTTCCAATAAGGGTCTCGACCAAAGAGAACTCGCTTAAGGAAAGTAACGGGAAGGTAAAGGTAGACCTTTAAGGCGTAGCTAACCTGGAGCCAGAGTCGCTCCAGCCAACCACCTCGTCTCATCCCCATATCAAACCTAAGAAAAGAGAAGATTCCCTGCCCTGTCCTTTAACCATCTGGGCGTCTCTCATAAGCCTTCTTGCCAAATAGACGCTCCGCACGCACCAAGTCCCCGGGAACATCAACCTCTACCCACCCACCCTCAATCGTCATGCAGTTAACTGCAACTCCCTCATCTACAAGCTCCTGAAGCATATCGGTCAGGTAAGCCCGTTCCAGGGAAGGGGCATGGTGAAATGGGACAGCATTGCCGGCTCGATAGCTCATTGCCGAGTGATAGTGGTAAGAGAGGGCCTCAGCCCCCTGCGGAGAAAATTTAGCCAATCCAATGAATTCACCAAAAGCTATTTGGGGGTCGATGCCCTTACGGATCTCCACAACCCTATCCCTTTCAACTCTCACTAGCTCAGCCTCGCTCACCGGATGGGCATCCCTCCCGACATAGGCCTGTTGCCAACAGGTATCCACAACAATGGTTATCTCCCTATCTTCCTGAACTAAGCTCCGTAAAACTCGGGAGGGATAGAGAATGTCAGAATAGGAAAAAATAAACCCCTCGCTTAGCTCTTTTTCGGCACAAAAGAGAGAGGCAAGAATATTGCTTGTATCGTAATGAGGGTTATCGTAAAAGGTGAGCCGAGGAAAAGAGATCGACTCCCCTTTGTACCCTCTCACTATCACGACCGGCCCAACTCCTGCTTCTTCGAAGCCGTTTAGCAGATGTGCTAAAATCGCTTTGCCTCCAACCTCGACCATACATTTTGGTCTGTCATTCGTGTAAGGATAAAGCCTTTCTCCCCTTCCCGCGGCAACAACTATGGCTTTTATAGATTGACTAAGGTTCGCCATCGACAGTTTCAATGTAGGTAGCGATTTCTGCTTCTTTGGACGCTAGAATTTTTTCTGCTGTTCGGATTAATAGGAAATCCGCTTTTGCGTGCCGTCTAAAGGAATCCGGCTAAGGATCTCCGCAATCTGCCTCCCTGCCGTCCCATCCCCGTAGATCATCTCAACTGGATAACGCCCAACCGCAAGCTGTCTCTGGATCCCCTCGCAGATCTTTTTCCTCTCATACCAGACATCCATGACGTTGCTGCCCCGCTCGCGGTTATTCTGGCGCGAACCAATGTTGACCACCGGCACTCCAAAATAACACGCCTCCCGGATACCGGCGCTAGAATTCCCAACCATACAAGCCGCATGATACATCAGGCGAATAAACAATTCGTTGGAGAAGTTACGGTAGAGGAAAAGATTCTCTTGACCGTGGTGGAGGATGAAGCGTCGAATGCCTAATGATATCTCGTCTGACCCGGCGTCCGGGTTGGGCCAGAGCATGATCGACTGTAATCCTGTCTCACGGACGGCGAACAGCGTCTCCTGGATCTGCTCGTAGCCCTTTCCGAACTCTGTAGTCACAGGATGTTGCACAACCAGCAGGTAGGGACGATCAGGATGGAGAATTCGGCCGTCCATCGGGACAACATCAGGATGCTTGAACAGCTCCTCGCGCGTTCCTGGATCAACCCGGACCAACAGATCAGTCGCTGGGCAGCCCACGTTGAACACGGTTGCTGGATCTTCTCCCATCCGAATAAGCCGCTGTCGGCTCTGCTCTGTTGCCGGAAAGTGGACGTTCGTAAATTTCGTGATAGCGTGACGGATGCTCTCGTCAATCGTCCCTGAAGTCTCGCCCCCCTGGATATGGACCAGCGTGATGTTCATGAACGCTGCGGCAATGGCCGCCGAGAGGGTCTCAAAGCGATCCGTGGGCACGACCACGATGTCAGGCCTGTATTTGTCATAAACAGTGGCAAGCTCGATGATCCCTAGGCCTGTAGATTTTGTCATGGTGAGGGGATTCTCGCCTTCAACGATTAGGTAGACCTTCTCTGCGATCGGAAAGCCGTCCTTCTCAATTTCGAGGACGGACTCACCGTACTTTCGCAATAGGTGCGCCCCGGTCACAACGAGAATCAACTCCAGACCAGGATGTTCCTGAATGGCCTCAAGTATGCTTTTTACCCGGCCATACTCGGCACGACTGCCTGTAACAACGCAGACCTTTCGTTTTTCCTTCACTGAAATAATCCCGATCCCTTAATAACGCAGTTTCATAAGTCAAGAATTCATATCTACTTCTTCAGGCGCAAGTAAATGGTCTGCTGGCAAATCCCGGGCGGAACACCTTCCTAAAAATTCATTCAGCCGAGAGGCCGGAATACCTGTGCCTGGCCGCTTAACCCAAAGGTTTTCCAGCGTGAAGATCTCTCCGGCTTTGACGGGAGCTATCGTAACCACGCTTTCTCGCGCCATGGCCTGCACAGGTCCTTCCGATTCCAGGACCTTCTTCCGTTCATGCAGGGCCAACCAAACCTGTTTGCTCTCGATCACGAGTCTCCGCAGCTCATCCGGTTCAATGGAGCCCGCCTGATCTGGACCAGGCCAATTGCGGTCCAGGGTAAAATGCTTTTCCAGGGCCACAGCCCCCAAGGCCACACCTCCGATAGCAGTAGCGATCCCGCGTGAGTGATCGCTCAGTCCGACAGGAACACCAGTGAGCTCTTGTAACTGGCGAATTCCTAGCAGCCGCACATCCTCATAAGGCGTGGGATAAGTGCTAGTACAATGCATCAGGATGAAATTCGGGTTGATGGGCTTAAGCGCATCCACGGTCCTTTTGATCTCCTCAAGGGTGCTCATCCCGGTCGAGATAATCATCGGCTTGCCTTTGAGCGCGATATGTTTAAGGAGTGGAAGATTGGTCAGTTCACCGGACCCAGTCTTAAAGGCGGGCACGCCCAACCGCTCCAAGAGATCAGCCGCCTCGCGAGAGAATGGGGTAGAGAGAAACAAAATACCTTTCTCCGAGGCCAGATGACTGAGCTGACGATGGCCATCCTCGTCGATGACGCATCGGTTTAGCAGGTCGTAAAACGACTCCCCAATGTAATCAGCTGAAAAGCCATCTTTGAGCATCTCCGCGTCTGGCAGATGGGTCTGAAATTTAACGATGTGGGCACCTGCTTCAGCAGCCGCAGTCACCAGATCACGGGCCTTGCGTAAATCACCGTTATGGTTAATACCCGCTTCTGCAATGACTAAGGGCTCAGCCGCAGGCGGCAACTTATAAGGACCGATCTGGAAAGAGTGTCCGCTCATGTTCGTCAAACCTCCTTTTATAACCGAAAGGCTCAAAGACCGCTCCGGCTAGTTTGAAATCGAACTCGTAGTCTATATTGCACAACGACTGTTCGTTCGGGAAGCGCAAGATCAAAGTCTTGTCTCCGAACAGACAACCTTTCCGCACCATAGGAGTGGAGGTGAGATAAAAAACTCCGTTCTCTCGGTACTTGGGCGTCAAGTCCTGCTTACGCTGGCCTGGCAGATAGTTGGGAACAAAGTAACCGTCAACAATCTGGCCCACTTTCAGGTACACTTCATCCACTGTCAACGCCGCATCAGCTCCATGGGCTGCACAATCACGAATCGCCTGATCACAAAGTTCCACCCAGCGAAAAGGCACGTTCGGTTGAAGGATCACAACCCAGGCGAAGCAATCGCCCTGGGCTTCAAGTACCTCTAATACGTGCTGTACTGCGCCTATGGTTGGTGCTGTGTCCGAGGCAAGCTGAGGTGGGCGCTCCAATGCCTCTGCGCCCCAGGCTCGCGCCACCGCCATAATTTCCTGTGAATCTGAGGTCACCACTACTTTGTCTATACACTGGGATACTCTAGCGGTTAGAATCGAATAGGCTATTAAGGGACGGCCACCCAGGAGGCGGATGTTTTTCGCCGGCATACGTTTCGAGCCACCACGCGCTGGAATCACCGCCAGCACTCGACCTGACGCAACGCTCATTGACCCTTCTCACTGAGGATACACAGGAACCCAACACCTCTCCCGACTTGACTGCTTTGCCGCCAAGACAACCTGGAGGGTTTTGCGACCATCTTCAAAATCCACCTTTGGTTTGGCCTCTCCGCGCAGACAAGCAAGAAAATGCTTGAGCTCCTCGATAAAATAGGCATTACGGTCAAATGCATACTCGAACGTCTGCCATCGGCCTGAGTTTGCGGTGTATAGCTGGATCGCGTGGGCGTTGTAATCCCAAGTGATCGTGCCCTCTGTCCCGATGATGGTGCAGGTGCGCCGGTAGGTGCGTTGGAGCAGGTCTAAGTGAAGGCTGCCTAATACGCCGCTACAAAACCGTAAAATCACCTCGGACAGATCATCTGTGTCTATATCCAGATCACTGACCTTAGTGACCACGCCAGTCAGCTCATCCACATCGCCAAAAAACCACCTGAGGTAATCAATCTCATGACTGATGTCCAGAATGGCTCCACCACCCTGGTCTTCTTTGCTCATGTACCAGCTCCGGTAGTCCTCCCACGGATGCCAATCGGGGAGGTATTGGCCACACTCAGCACGCACGCTCAGAACACGACCGACCGCGTTCTGATCCAGAAGCGCCTTTAACTTAACTATTCCTGGGTGAAAGCGCATCGCATAGGCGACCATCATCCATAGTCCCCGTTCCTCAAGTCCACGGGCAACCTCTTCCAGGCCAAGCAGGTTATGAGACAGCGGTTTCTCCATCATGCAATTGAGTCCCCGCTCCGCCACTTTCTGGGCGACCGAAATGTGATGACAAGTCGGCGTGCAGATAATCGCCCCGTCTAGATTCGTCTGATCTAAAGCCCGATCGAGATCCGTAAACTTCTCTAAATTGGTTATCGTTTGAGAAAGCTCGTCGAGGCGCTCAGACCGGACGTCTACCACCGAGAGCTTTTCCACGCCCAGCTTGTGCAAGTTCGACAGGTGCCGCTTACCAATGGAACCAGAGCCAATAACCACGATATGCATACGCTAACTCAAGGAAGGTTCTACGAAAAGCATTTACGCCAGACCCTTCCCCAGCGCCTTGGCCAACGCGCCCAGTTCGCTCATCAACTCCGAAAATGCCTGGTAGCTCAAGGCTTGCAGAGGATCGACGGCAGCCTTCTCCGGCGTCGGATGAACGTCGACCATCACCCCATCGGCGCCCACCGCGAGGGCTCCCCTGGCGATCGGAGGCACGTACTTGCGCTTAAACGTCGCATGACTGGCGTCCACGATCACTGGCAGGTGAGAATACTCCCGCACTGCTGGAATAACCTGGAGGTCAACGATGAATCGGGATGTGGGCTCGTGCGTGTGGGGGGCAACGACGCCTCGCTCACAAAGGACGACCTTTTCATTGCCGGAGTAGAACAGATACTCCGCCGCCCCCAGCCAGTCCCGCAGGCTCGCCCCAAAGTGTCTTTTGAGCAGGACGGGTTTTTTGGTCTTCCCGACCTCCTCGAGGAGAGGAAAGTTCTGCATGTTCCGCGCGCCTATCTGCAGCATGTCCGCATGCTCGGCGACCTTCTCTACCAAACGCACGTCCATGACCTCGGTCACAACCGGTAGATCGTATGTCTTTCCCGCCTGCTTTAAGTATGCGAGCCCGTCCTCTCTCAATTCAAAGAGTGATTCCGTGCGGTAGGGAAAGGTCAGGGGCTTGAAGGCCCCGCCCCGCAGCAAGGCCGCGCCCCTTTGCCTCACGTTTTTGGCGATATCCAGCACTTGCGCCAGGCTTTCAACCGCGCAAGGCCCCGCAATCACCGCGAAACGGTCTCCGCCGATTTCCCGCGGTCCCACCTTCACCGTACTCTTATGGCCTTCGTGCTTCTTGGCCACAAGGGGGATATTCTTCAACAGATCCTGGTCCGAGATGTCCTTCATGGTGGCACCCGATAATCCACCTCCAGAGCCTTCTTCAACTGGCTGGAGCGGTAAATCGTCTCCATCAGCCTGGCCAAACAAAACCCGCTATCCATCACATTCGCGAGGGGCTCCTGGCGCGTTTTGACCGAGCCTAGAAACGCCTGAAATTCCTCGCAGAGCTGTTCGATGGGCCCAGCCGCAGGAACAGTGGGCGAGTGGGAACCTTCATGCACGGCCGTCCAGATCTGATCCCGCAGCTCATGACGCACGCGATGAACTTTCACTTTCCCGGTCTCGAAATCGGCCTCGATCGTGGCGCGGCTCCCGACAATGAAGATCTCCTTGCTGGTCCATGCCGAGGGAACCACCTTGTCCATCCACTTGCCGGGCTGAATGTATCCGGATTCCACCTTGGCTATCTCGCCGTCGGGATAGGTGCAAAGCACAACGGAGAAGTCCTCGAGACCGCGATTGAAATGATCCCGTGTAACCGCCCAGACCTCCTTGGGTGGGCGGCCCACGAACCAGCTGAAAAGATCGAGGAAGTGAATGCCGTCGGTATGGGTCACCCCCACGTCTGTCCGAGCGCGCTTAAAACCCGCAAAGTTTCCCGATAGGTAGCGGAGCTGACCCAGAAGGCCCGACTGGATCGTCTCTTTGATCCATCGAGAGGCCGGATGGAAGCGGTAGTAATAGCCGACCTGGAGGATCCTCTTTTGGGATCGAGCCACTTGCACCAACTCCCCTGCCTCACCAGAGGTCAGGGTCATCGGCTTCTCGACGAAAACATCCTTTCCCGCTTGAAGGGCCTCGAGACAGAGGGAGTAATGGCTGTCCGTCGGGGTCACAATATCAACGACATCCGCGAGCGGAAGAAAGTCCCGGTAATGGGCCGTGACCTGCTCAGGACCCATGTTGTACTTCGAGCACTCGACCATCGCGGTCTCTCTTCGGACCTCCGCGACACGGAGGTCTCTGCCCAGCCCGAGCTGGGTCCAAGCCCTCAGATGGTTTTTCCCAAATCCTCCTAGACCGATCTGCAGGATCCGCACCGGGTCATCCCCTCATCCAGCCGAGCGATGCCGCCTTGCCATCGAGCCCTAACCGAGCTGCCTATCGTCATTCATCACTCCTGAACGGTCGCGGTAGTACGCAATTGTCCTCCGGAGCCCCTCCACAAAGCTCGTCTTAGGCCGATAACCAAGCTGTCGCTCGGCTTTGGTGATTTTTGCGACGCTGTCCCTGACGTCGCCCTTGCGTGGCTCCGTATGGACCATCCGGAGGTTCTTCCCCAAAAGTTGGGACAGGAAACTAACCAGGTCTAAGACCGAATACGTTTCGCCGCACGCGATGTTAAAGACCCCGCCGGAATCTGCCGCTAATGTGTTAAGGGCCTGCAGGTTGGCGTCCACTACGTTCTCGACATAGGTGAAGTCGCGCGTCTGGAATCCGTCCCCGTGGATCTCGAGGGGCCGATCGTGCAAAGCAGCGTCTATGAACCTGGGAATGACAGCCGAGTATTGGCTCTGTGGATCTTGCCTTGGGCCAAAGACGTTGAAGTAGCGCAGACCCACGATGCTGAGACCGTAGGTTTTTGCGAAGACCGAGCAGTAATGCTCGCCGGCCAGCTTCGACGCCGCATAAGGGGAAAGCGGGACGGGGAATTGATCCTCTTCCCTGGGTAGAGTCGGCGCTGCCCCATAGACAGATGAGGATGAGGCATAAACTATCCCCCGCACCTGATTCTCTAAGGCCGCCTTGAGAACATTCAGGGTGCCTCCGACATTCACATCGTTGGAAGCGATGGGATCCTCTACGGACCGCTGTACCGACCCCAGCGCGGCATGATGCAGTATATAGTCCGCCCCAACCGTGGATTTCCGAACGGTGTTCAGGTCGCGGACATCGCCCACCCGCAGCTCGCAATTGGCAGCGGCCTCTTCGGGGAGCCGGCCGAGAAAGGACAAATTGTCCCGCTTGCCCGTTGACAAATTGTCCAGGACCCGGACCTTTTGCCCCCGACGAAGCAGCGCCTCAACCAGGTGAGAGCCGATGAAGCCGGCGCCACCGGTGACCAGATATCGTGCCGGGTTTTTACCTGCGCGTAGCACTTTTTATCGTCATGCGGCTAAACAGCGCGTTGAAAAAGGCGGTTATCATGGATGCGCTCGCGCGTGAAGGCGATGATTCGTTCCAGGCTCTCGTCTAGGGACAAGCTGGGAATCCATCCCAAGACCTGATGAATCTTGCTGATATCCGGCACCCGGCGGCGCATATCATCGAATCCCTCCTGATACGCCTTGTGATAGGGAACAAAAACGACCTCGGACTTGCTCCCCGTAAGGGCCTGCACCCGCCGCGCAAGCTCAAAAATGGTGATCTCTGAGGTGCTCCCGATGTTGAAAACCTCTCCGACCGCCTCGGGACAAGCGGCAAGCCCCATGATAGCGCGCACCGCGTCGGTCACATCGCAGAAACAGCGCGACTGCTGTCCGTCTCCATAGACGCTGATGACCTCTCCCCTCAGGGCCTGGCCTACAAAGCGCGGAACCACCATGCCATAATGGCCGGTCTGGCGCACACCGATGGTATTAAACAGGCGGAAGATGACCACGGGGAGAGCTTTTTCCTTCCAGTAGGCCAGGCCGAGAAACTCATCGACCCCCTTGGACGCCGAATAACACCAGCGGCTCCGCGTCGTGGGGCCCAGCAGACGGTCGTCATCCTCCTTAAAAGGAGCATGATTGCCCTTGCCGTAAATTTCAGACGTGGAGGCCAAGAGGACCTTCTTCCGGTAGCGGTTAGCGATCTTCAGGATCGCGTGCGTCCCGAAGATGTTGGTCTCAATGACCCGGACCGGATCGCTCACGATCAGTTGAACCCCCACAGCCGCAGCCAGATGAAAAACCACATCGCACTCTCTGATGAGGCGATCCGTGATCATCTCATTGGTAATGGTCTCGGCGACAAACTGGAAGCCGGACGAACCCGTCAAGTGCGAGATGTTCTCGAATCTGCCGGTGGAAAGGTCATCGATGATGGTGACCTCGTTTCGAGCCGCCAAAAGAGCCTCGGCCAAATGGCTCCCGATAAATCCCGCGCCGCCCGTAATTAGTGCCCGCATCTTAGCCTCCTTTCACAACCGATTAAAGTTCGACCACACTGTCGTCTCCTATCATCAGGCGGTAAGCTTGATGATTCCCCTGGGCATGGACGACGCACGACCCTCTTCCCACCAGGCTATCCTCCAGCCGATCTATCCGTTCTATGGTCGCATTCTCCAGCATCACCGAATGCTCGACCGCGGAAAATAGAATCCGACATCCATTGCCGACCGAGGTAAAGGGACCGATGAATGAGCCCTCAATGGTCACGTCCTCGCCGATGACGACCGGCCCTCTGACCGTGCTGCTGATGATGCGGCTGCCCTTTCCCAAACAGACGCGTCCGGTCACCTGACTGGCCCCGTCCACTTCTCCCTTGATCTCTCGCTGGGTCCACAGGTCGAGGACCGCCGTGTTAGCGGTCAAGAGGTCATCCTTTTTGCCTGTATCCAGCCACCAGCCCTCCAGGCGATGGCTCGAGACTTTTTCTCCTCGGTCCAGCAACCACTGGATGGCATCGGTAATCTCCAGTTCCCCACGCCATGAGGGCTGAATCGAATCGATGGCCTCATGAATCTTTGGCGAGAAGAAGTAGATTCCGACCAGCGCCAGGTTGGATGCGGGGTTCTTGGGTTTTTCCACAAGGCGTATGACCCGACCCTCCTCATCGATCTCGGCGATCCCAAAGCTAGAGGGCGTATCCACTTCTTTAAGCAGGATTGCCGCATCGGCGTCGGATTGTTCAAAGGCGTTGCGGAATGGTTCGATCCCCGAACCGATCAGGTTATCACCCAAATACATGATAAAGGGGTCCGCGCCCAAAAAAGGCCGCGCCACTTTGACCGCGTGGGCGAGCCCCAAAGGCTCCTCCTGTAAAATATAACGGATCTCGATACCCCAATTTCCGCCATCGCCAACTGCATTCCTAATATCC
>Ga0137796_10000429_pt1 | contig 26396 bp, 22 predicted proteins | sample OV2TP3_FD_97704 | JGI IMG/M metagenome (GOLD analysis project Ga0137796, IMG submission 97704) | reverse complement strand
CCCTTTCGGCGATCGTTCGCGTCAAGACGAAAATCATGCAGGATGCACGCAGCGCCGCAACGCTGGGCATGCAGCGCGAAGGGTCCGGCGTCTTGGTCCGCGACGGCTATGTCGCCACCATCGGCTATCTGCTGATCGAAGCCGATTCCGTCGAAGTGACGGGCGCGGACGGAAAATCGGTGCCGGCGTCGGTGAGCGGATACGATCACGCGAGCGGCTTCGGACTGTTGCGGCTGCTGGCGCCGCTCGCGGGCAAGCCGCTTCCGCTCGGCGATGCGAGCGAAGCCGTCGAGCGCGAGCCGGCCATGGTTGCCAGCTACGGCGGACGCGACGGCGTGAATCTCACCTACATCGTTTCGCGCCGGCCGTTTTCCGGCAGCTGGGAATACCAGCTCGACTCGGCGATCTTCACCTATCCGCCGGTGATGAACTGGTCGGGGGCCGCGCTCATCAGCGCCAAGGGCGAGCTGCTCGGCATCGGCTCGCTGATCGTGAACGACGCCACCGGATCGGGCACGCGCTCGCCCGGCAACATGTTCGTCCCGGTCGACCTTCTCAAGCCGATTCTGGAAGATCTGATCGCGGGCGGCCGCCGCTCCGGGCCGGCGCGACCGTGGCTCGGAATCAATGCCGAGGAACTGCACGGGCGGCTCTTCGTCGCGCGCGTTTCGCCCGAAGGCCCTGCCGCGCGCGCCGGCATTCAGGCGGGCGACATCGTGGTCGGGGTCGGCGGCGAGCGGGTCGCGTCGCTCGCCGAGTTCTACCGCCGGGTCTGGGCGCGGGGCGCCGCCGGAATCGAGGTGCCGCTCAACGTCCTGCGCGGCGTGCAGGTCGAGCAGGTGACGGTGCGCTCGATCGACCGGCTCGAATACTTCAGGAAAAGACCGACGTACTGACCGACAGGGGGTTCCGGATTGAGCAACGAGCCGCTTACCGACGAAGAGCGGGCGCAGATCGAGGCGCGGATCCTGGCGCTGGAGATCGAGCACCACGATCTGGACGACGTCATCGCGCGGCTCGCGGCCGATCCCCGCCAGGACCAGCTGCAACTGCGGCGTCTCAAGAAACGCAAGCTCTTTCTCAAGGACAGCATCGCCCGGCTGCGCGACCGCCTGATTCCCGACATCATCGCGTGATCGCGCTGATCCAGCGCGTGAGCGAAGCGCGGGCGGAGGTGGCGGGCGCGACCGCGGGCGCCATCGGGCGCGGCATCGTCGCGCTCCTCGGCGTGGAGCGGGGCGACGGAGAAGCCGAAGCGGCGCGGCTTGCCGAGCGCGTGATCGGCTACCGGATCTTTCCCGATACCGAAGGACGGATGAACCGCTCGCTTGCCGACATCGCCGGCGGCTTGCTGGTCGTGCCGCAGTTCACGCTCGCGGCGGACACGAACAAGGGTGCGCGTCCGAGTTTCTCTTCGGCCGCGGCGCCTGCGGAGGGCGAACGGCTGTTCCGGCGCTTTGTCGAACTGGCGCGCGCGCGGCATTCGCAAGTGGAAACCGGGGTGTTCGGTGCGCAGATGCGGGTGAGCCTCGTCAACGACGGCCCGGTGACGTTCTGGCTGCGCGTGCCGGCGACACGCGGGACATAGCCTGTTTCGCGCCCGATTCCACGGTTTCGGTTTATCCTTGCCCCTCCCATGTTCGACCAGTTCATCGGCACCAAGCCGGTCGAGGAACGCCACCAGTTCGACGTCCGGGCGCTGGAAGAGTACCTGCGCGGCGCGATCGACGGTTTCCGCGGCCCGCTCGAAGTCGAGCAGTTCAAGGGCGGGCAGTCGAATCCGACCTACCGGCTGAGCGCGGGCGGCAAGCACTACGCCTTGCGACGCAAGCCGCCCGGAAAGCTCCTTCCCTCGGCGCACGCGGTGGACCGCGAGTACCGCGTCGTCCGGGCGCTGCACTCGACCGGCTTTCCGGTCGCCGCGCCCTACTGCCTGTGCGAAGACGAATCGGTGATCGGCACCGTGTTCTACGTCATGGACTGCGTCGAGGGGCGCGTGCTCTGGGACCAGGCGCTGCCCGGAATGTCGGCGCCGGAGCGCTTCGCGATCTGGGACGAACTCAACCGCGTGATCGCGCTGCTCCACTCGACCGACTACCAGGCGATCGGGCTGGAGGGATTCGGCAGGCCGGGAAATTACATCGCGCGCCAGGTGGAGCGCTGGACCAAGCAGTACCGTGCCTCGGAGACGGAGCGGATCGAGGCGATGGACAACCTGATCGCCTGGCTGCCGAACAACATCCCGGCGGGCGACGAAACCACCGTCGTGCATGGCGACTACCGGCTGGACAACGCGATCTTCGATGCCGAGCAGCCCAGGATCCTCGCGGTGCTCGACTGGGAGCTTTCCACGCTCGGGCACCCGCTCGCCGACTTTGCCTACCACTGCATGAGCTGGCACATCCCGCCGGGGCAGTTCCGCGGCATCGAGGGCCTGCCGCTCGAAGAGCTCGGCATACCGTCGGAGGAGCGCTACATCAACATGTACTGCCGGCGCACCGGGCGCGAGGGCGTGTCGCGCAGCGACTGGGATTTCTACATGGCCTACAACCTGTTCCGCATGGCCGCGATCCTGCAGGGGATCGCCAGGCGCGTGCTCGAGGGCACCGCGGCGAGCACGCACGCCGCGGAGTCCGGTTCGCGCGCGCCGATGCTCGCCGCACTCGGCTGGCAGCAGGCGGAAAAGATTCTGAAACGTGCAGCCTAGGAGCCAAACATGAATTTCGACTATTCGCCGAAGGTGCAGGAGCTCAGAAAACGGCTCATCGCCTTCATGGAAGAGCACGTCTACCCGAACGACCACAAGTGGTGGGAGCACGTACGGAGCGAGCGGCGCTGGGAGCCGGTGCCGCTCATCGAGGAACTCAAGCCCAGGGCGCGCGCCGCGGGACTGTGGAATCTCTTCCTGCCGCGCTCGCCGCGGGTTCCCGAAGGGCTGTCGAACCTCGAATACGCGCCGCTGTGCGAAATCATGGGGCGGGTGAGCTGGGCGCCGGAAGTATTCAATTGCTCGGCGCCCGACACCGGCAACATGGAGACGATCGAGCGCTACGGCACCGAGGAGCAGAAAAGGCAGTGGCTCGATCCGCTGCTCGAGGGAAAGATCCGCTCCGCGTTCCTCATGACCGAGCCGGACGTCGCCTCCTCGGATGCGACCAACATCCAGTGCCGCATCGAGCGCAAGGGGAACGACTACGTGGTCAACGGCCGCAAGTGGTGGTCTTCCGGCGCCGGCGATCCGCGCTGCAAGCTCTACATCGTGATGGGCAAGACCGACCCGGACCATTCGTCGCGCCACAAGCAGCAGTCGATGATCCTGGTGCCGGCGGATGCGCCGGGCGTGCGCATCGTGCGCGCGCTGCACGTGTTCGGCTTCGACGATGCGCCGCACGGCCACATGGAGGTGGACCTCAAGGACGTGCGGGTGCCGGCTTCCAACATCCTGCTCGGCGAGGGGCGCGGCTTCGAGATCGCGCAGGGCCGCCTCGGGCCGGGCCGCATCCATCACTGCATGCGCCTGATCGGGCAGGCCGAGGTGGCGCTGGAAAAGATGTGCCGGCGCGCGACGCAGCGCGTCGCGTTCGGCCGTCCCGTGGCCGATCAGGGCGTGACGCGCGAGCGCATCGCCGAGGCGCGCATCATGATCGATGCCGCGCGCTTCCTCGTGCTCAATGCCGCCTGGAAGATGGACACGGTCGGCAACAAGATCGCGAAGAAGGAAATCGCGATGATCAAGGTGCTCGCGCCGAACGTCGCCTGCCAGGTGATCGACTGGGCGATGCAGGTGCACGGCGGCGGCGGCGTGTGCCAGGACTTCGGGCTTTCGTCGGCGTACGCGCAGGCGCGCACGCTGCGCTTCGCGGACGGCCCGGACGAAGTGCACCGCAACGCCGTCGCCAAGATGGAGCTCGGCGAGCAGACTTCGATCGCCGAGGCGCTCGCGAGCAGGAAGCGCGCCTGAGCCGGATCAGCGTTCGAGCAGTGCACCGAGCTCGTGCGCTGCGGTTTCCAGCTCGTCTTCCGGATTGAGCAGGTCGGCGCACAGTCGCAGCCGGTCGCCGCGGGCGTCGGTTTTCACCCCGCGCCGCATCAGCTCCTCGGACAGCCAGCGCGCGTCAGGGCGGATGACCGTGAGGAACGCGCCATGGGCGGGACCAGTGCCATCGACCCGCAGGCCGCGCTCCTCGAGCAGCGCCGCGAAGCGTGCTTTCTGCGCAAGGTGGTAGGCGCGCAGCCGCTCGACGCCGACGGCGAGCGTGAATTCGAGCCCGGCGAGCGCCTGCACCGGCGCAAGCACGGGCGGCGTCGATTCGAGCCAGGCATCCCCGCCGCGGGCAAACCGCGGCGGCTCCGGGCGTTCGTAGCCGAACACGTTTTCTTTTGCGAACCATCCGGTGTCGAGCGTGCGCAGGCGTTGGTGCCGCGGAGCGACGTACAGCCAGCACGCGCCGGGGCCGCCGCGCGTGTACTTGTAGGAGCCGCCCACCGCGAAATCGGCCTCGAGCGCGGCGAGATCGAGCGGCAGCACCCCGGCGTGGTGGTACACGTCGAGCAGCACCTTGGCTCCGGCGGCGTGCGCTGCGCGAACGACATCGGCGATCGCGGCGAGGATTTCGCCGCTGCGAAAGAGAACCGTGGAGACGACGACGAGGTCGGTTTTCGCGCGCAGCGCGCCGAGCAGCGCCTCGGCGCGCGCCGGCACGGTCACAAGGTCGACCCGCCCGCGGTCGCGATACACGCGCAGGATGAAGTCGAGCGAATCGAACTCGGCATCGGTCGTGACGACGCGAATGCGCGCCTCGTGCGCGTTCAGCACGGCGCGCAACCCCTGTCCCGCGCTCGTTTTGGGAACGATCGAATCCGGGGCCGGCGCGCCCACCAGTTGCGCGGTGAGCGCGCGGAATCGCTCGCGCGCGGCGAGCCACTGCTCCCAGGCTTCGCCCATGTCGCGGTACCACGCGTCGAGCGCGCGCGCCACGTCGTCGGCCATCCGGTCGGGCGGCCGGCCGAGCGAGTGGTTGGCGAGGTAGATCGGGCGCCCGGGCGCGAGCGCGCGCGCGAAGAGCGGCCGGACCCGGTCCGCGATCAGCGCGTCATCGAGCGGCTGCGCACCCAGGTCGATCATGTCTTTTCGATCGCGGTGCGCACGTCGATCAGCTCCGGGAAGAGCGCGATGTCGAGCGTCTTGCGCAGAAAGGCGACGCCCGCCGTGCCGCCGGTGCCGCGCTTGAACCCGATCACCCGCTCGACCGTCTTGACGTGGCGAAAGCGCCAGAGCTGGAAATTCTCCTCGACGTCGACCAGCTTTTCGCACATGTCGTAGGCGTCCCAGTGGCGCTCCGGGTCCTCGTAGATGGACTTGAAGACCGCCACCACGCCCGGGTGCCGCCGGTACGGCTCGACCCAGTCCCGCTCCAGGCATTCGCGCGGCACCGGCATGCCGCGGCGCGCGAGGTGGCGCAGGAACTCGTCGTACAGGCTGGGCGCGCGGAGCAGCCGCTCGAGCCAGGCGTGGACCGCGGCATCGTGGCGATGCACCGCGAGGATCGAGGCGTTCTTGTTGCCGAGCAGGAATTCGATCGCGCGGAACTGGAACGATTGCAGGCCCGAGGCGGGCCCGAGCACGTCGCGGAACTGCACGTATTCGGAAGGCGTCAGCGTCTCGAGCACCGCCCACTGCTCGAACAGCTGGCGCTGGACCTGCTTCACCCGCGCGAGGATCTTGAAGCAGGGCGCGAGGCGGTCGGCCTGCACATGCGCGATCGCGGCCTGCAGCTCGTGCACGATCAGCTTCATCCACAGCTCCGCGGTCTGGTGCTGGATGATGAACAGGATTTCGTCGTGGTGCGCCGAGCGCGGCTGCTGCGCGGCGAGCAGCAGGTCGAGGCGCAGGTAGCCCCCGTAGGACGATTCGGCGGCAAGGTCGGTATGAAATCCGCGGTCGGCTTCGCTCATGGCGCAAGTCCTTTCAGGGCCGCTTCTATAATGCCACCGCGCAATTCATCTGCGGAGGAACGATGCTCAAGCTGTGCGGGTTTCATGTCAGCAACTACCACAACAAGGTGCGCCTCGCGCTCCTGGAGAAAGGGGTGCCGTTCGAGGAGGACGCCGAGCGCTGGCCCTCGCAGAAGGAGGCATGGACCGATCGCTCGCCGATGGGCAAGGTGCCGATCCTCGAGGTGGACGGCGCGACGCTCAGCGAGTCGCAGGTGATCTGCGAGTACCTGGAGGACGCGTTCCCGGAACGGCCGCTCTACCCGAAGGACCCACTGGCGCGCGCGCGGGTGCGCGAGCTGATCGCGCATATCGAGCTTCACCTCGAGCTGGTCGCGCGGCGCCTCTATCCGGAGGCGTTTTTCGGCGGCAAGGTGTCGGACGAGACGCGCGAGCAGGCGCAGAAGGAACTGGCCAAGGGCGTGCGCACGCTGCAGCGGCTGGCGCGCTTCGATCCGTTCATCGCGGGCACGGAATTCACGCTCGCGGATTGCGTTTCGTTCCTGCACCTGCCGATCGTTTCGCTCGCCACGCGCCAGGTCTACGGCGCCGATGCGCTCGCAGGAATTGGGCCGCTCAAACCGTACCTCAAGATGCTCGGCGAGCGCCCGGCGTTCGCGCGCGTGAGCGAAGACCGCAAGGCGGCGCAGGCTGCGATGGCGGCGCGCGCCAGGCGCTGACCGGCAGGCCCGTGGGGGAACCCGCCCCGCTCAGAGCGCGAGCGGGTTGTGCGGCGCGCGCTCGTCCAGGATGTCGCGCAGGCGAACTTCGATCGCGCCCTTGATGCGCGGATGGGTGAGGACGTAGAAACGGTTCGCCTTCACCGCGGCGACCACCATCTGCGCCACCTGGTCGGCGGAAATCCTGCCCGAGAGCACGGCCTTGCGGAGCATCGCCTGCTTGGCCCGCTGCAGCGGCGAGGGTTCGCGCGGCGGATTGGCGAGCTCCTTGGGGCGATTGCGCTCCGCATCGGCGATTCCGGTCGGCACGTAGGCGGGGCAGAGTACGGAGACCCCGACGCCCGAACCGTGCTCCTGCAGGTCGTGGTAGAGCGCTTCCGAAAGCGTCACGACCGCGTGCTTGGTCGCGCAGTACGCGCCCGAACCGGGCGGCGAGATCAGGCCGGCGACCGATGCCGTGTTGACGACGTGCCCCTCGTCCTGCGCGATCAGCCGCGGCACGAACGCGCGCAGGCCGTGGATCACGCCCCACAGGTTGACGCCGAGCGTCCACTGCCAGTCGGCGACCGTCGTCTCCCAGACCGGCGCCGTGACCGCTACGCCGGCGTTGTTGCACACGACGTGCACGCCGCCGAGTTCAGAGGCGACGCGTGCCGCGAGCGCCTCCACCTCTTCGCTCCTCGTTACATCGGTGCGCTGCGAGAGCATCTTGGCGCCGAGCGCGCGCAATTCGCCCGCGACCCGCTCCAGACCCGCCTGGTCGACGTCCGCGATCGCGACGCGCATGCCCGCGCGCGCGAACGCGAGCGCCATCGAGCGTCCGAGGCCGCTTGCGCCGCCGGTGACGACGGCGACCTTTCCTTTCAATTCTTTCATCCAGTCGCTCTCACTTGGGTACGGGGCGCGGCCGCCCTTTCGGATCGATCGCGACGTAGGTGAGCGTCGCCTCGGTGACCTTGACGATCCGGGTATCGGCGCGTCCGCGCTCGGCAAAGACTTCGACGTTGACCGTGACCGAGGTGTGGCCGATTCGCACCACGTCGGCGTAGAACGAGAGCACGTCGCCGACCTGCACCGGCTGCTTGAAGACAAACGCGTTCACCGCGACGGTCGCCACGCGGCCGCGCGCGACGCGGCCGGCGACGCTCCCTCCCGCAACGTCCACCTGCGCCATGATCCAGCCGCCGAAGATGTCGCCGTTGTGATTGGCATCCGCAGGCATCGGCACGACGCGCAGCGCGGGCAGCCGGTTCTTCGGCAGCTCCAGATCGGGCGGCTGGTGTGACGCCCGTCCCATGCTCAGTCGTACCGCAATGCCATGCGCGGGAGGTTACTTTCTTTCGCGCAGGAAGTGGAGCGGCCCGCCGCGGAAGGGCGCAAAACCGGTGCCGAAGATGAGGCCCGCGTCGATCAGGTCCTCGTCCGCGACGATGCGCTCGGCGAGCACGGCCCGAGCCTCGGCGAGATAAGGCCCGATCAGCGAATCGACGAGGTCCGCGGTGTAGGCGTCGGGCTGGCCCTTCACCGGTTTGCCCTTCTCGTAGCGGTAGATCCCTTGCCCCGTTTTCTTGCCGAGCTGGCCGAGCGAGACCTTGTTCAGCAGCACTTTGGGGGCAAGCGCCTCGAGTTCGGCATCGCTCAGCGATCCGCCCTTTTTCGCGAGTTCCTTGCCGGCGGCGACGCAGATGTCGAGCCCGACCGTGTCGGCGAGCTCCATCGGGCCCATCGGCATGCCGAACTCCTCCATCGCCGCGTCCAGGGTTTCCGGTTTCACCCCCTGGTCGAGCTGGCGAAACGCGTTCTGCATGTAGGGCCCGAGCACGCGGTTCACCAGGAACCCCGGCGAATCCTTCACCGGCAGGGGCAGCTTGTCGAGCTGGCGCACGAATGCGGCGGCCTCTTTCGCCAGGCGCGGATCCGTACGCTCTCCGGAAACGATCTCGACCAGCATCATCTGCGGCACAGGGTTGAAGAAGTGGATCCCGACCAGCCGTGCCGGGTCCTTGAAGCCGGCTGCGATGTCGGCGAGCTTGAGGCTCGAGGTGTTCGTGGCGAGGACCGCTCCCGGTTTGGCTACCGCCTCGACCTTGGCGAAAAGCTGCCGCTTCGCCTCCAGGTTCTCGAAGATCGCCTCGATCACGACGTCGGCGCGCGCGGCGCCGGCGCCCGGCACATCGGGGATCAGCCGATCGAGCGCGTCGCGCACGCGCCGCGGGTCGCGCAGGCGCCGCTCGAAGAGCTCCGCGGCGCGCTTGAGCGCCGGCGCGATGCGCTCCGGCGCCGTGTCCTGCAGGGTCACGGTGATTCCGCGCTGCGCGCACAGGGCGGCGATATCCCCGCCCATCACGCCGGCGCCGATCACGTGCACGTGCTTTGCCTGGAAGTCCGAGTGCTTGCCGAGCGCCTTCATGCGCTCCTGCAGAAAGAAGATCCGGAGCAGGTTGCGCGTGGTCGGGTGCTCGAACAGCGCCTTGATCGAGCAATCGGGATCGTTCGGGTTCACGTAGGGGTCGCCGTCGTACTTCACCCAGGCGTCGAGAATCGCGTAGGGCGCGGGGTAATGTTCGCGGCGCGCGCGCTTCGCCACCTGCTTGCGCGCCTGAGATGCGACGAAGCTGCGCAGCGGCCCGAGCATCAACCGCTGCAGGAAGGGCAGCGGCCGCGGGGGCGGCGCCTCCAAGGTCACCATCCGGGCCGTGTTCTCGAGGACGCGCAGTGGCACCGCCTGCGTGACCAGCCCGATGCGTTTCGCCTTGCGCGCATCGACCGCCTTTCCCGTGAGCAGCATGTCGAACGCGGCGGCGGGCCCAACGAGCTTGGGCAGCCACATCAGGCCGTGCCAGGACGGCCAGATGCCGAGCATCACCTCCGGAAACGCAAAGCGGGTCTTCGGGTCGTCGAGCGCGACGCGGTACCTGCAGGCAAGGGCAAGCTCGAGACCTCCGCCCATGCAGAAGCCGTTCACCAGTGCAGTGGTCGGGAACGGCAGGTCGCGCAGCTTCTGGGTCACGTCCCAGCCGAGCCGGTTGAACTCGAGCGCCTCCCCGGCCGACTTCAGTTTCACGAACTCGTTCACGTCCGCGCCGGCGATGAAATTCTCCTTGCCGGAGCGGACGATCAGTCCCTTGGGCTTCTCCGCCGCGATGGCGCCAAGCGCTGCGGACAGTTCTTCCAGCGCCTCGCGCGAGAAGGTGTTCGTGGATTCGCCCTGCCGGTCGAAAGTCAGCCAGACGAGGTCCTGGCCGTCCTTGTCGTAGCGCCAGTGCTTCGCCATGCTCGTCGTCTGCGCGCGGTCCATGGCAGCGCTAGGCTTTCTCGATCAGCATCGCGCCGCCGAGCCCGCCGCCGATGCAGATCGCGGCCATGCCGCGCTTGCCGCCTTTGCGCTCGAGTGCTTTCAGCAGGTGCAGCACGATGCGGGCGCCGGAGGCACCGACCGGGTGGCCGAGCGCGACCGCGCCGCCGTCGATATTGAGCCTTTCTTCGTCGATCGCGCCCAGCGGCGCGTCGAGCCCGAGCTCGTCCCGGCAGTAATTTCCGTCCTTCCACGCCGCGAGGCAGCCGAGCACCTGCGCGGCAAACGCCTCGTTGATTTCCCAGTAATCGAGATCGGATAGACCAAGGCCGTGGCGCTTCAGGATGGGAGTGGCGGCATGCACCGGCCCGAGGCCCATCTGCGCCGGATCGAGACCCGCCCACTCGGAATCCACGATGCGGCCTTTCGGCGTGAGGCCGTGGCGCCGCACCGCCTCTTCGGAGGCAAGGATCAGCCAGGCCGCCCCGTCGGTGATCTGCGAGGAGTTGCCCGGCGTCACGTTGCCGTACTTGCGGTCGAAAAACGGTTTCAGCTTGGCGAGATTCTCCATCGAGGAATCGCGCCGCACGCCGTCGTCGAGCGCGTGGGCGTTGCCGTCCCGGTCGTAGACTGCTTCCAGCTCTCCGCCGCCCGCGGCGAGCCAGCCGCCCTCCTGCGCCGCAACCACGCGCTGGTGGCTGCGGACCGAGAACGCGTCCATCTGTTGCCGCGTGATGCCGAAGCGGTGCGCGAGGTTTTCCGCCGTCTGACCCATGAGCAGCCCGACCATCGGGTCGGTGAGCCCCTTCATGATTCCGATCACCGGCGCGAGCAGCGCCCGCAGCGGCAGTCGCGCAAACAGCGCCGCGCGCCGGCCCGCGGTCTTCGCGGCGGCCATGTCGGCGAACCAGAGCACCATCACGTCCTTGTAAAGGAGCGGCGTGCGCGAGAGCGCGTCCACGCCGCCGGCGAGCACCAGGTTCGACTTGCCGGCGAGGATGTTGCTGATCGCCGAATCGAGCGCCTGCATGCCCGAGGCGCAGTTGCGCATCACGGTCCAGCCCGGGACCTTCTGGCCGCATCCCATGCGCAGGGCGGCCACGCGGCCGATGTTCACTTCGTCGACCGAGGGCGCGGCGCAGCCCAGGATCACCTCGTCGAGATCGGGCGGCGAAAATTTCTGCCGCAGGAGCAGCGCCCGGCCGGCCTGCGTCGCGAGGTCGCCGGCCGTGAACACGCCCGGCCGGTTCTTCGCCTTGAGAAACGGCGTGCGCGCGCCGTCGATGATGTAGATCGGTTTCGCGAATCCGGCCATGGCGGCCCTCCTTGTCGCTCAGGCGGCGGCGCGGGTCGGCGCGGCGCTCTCGCGCTCCAGCCTCTGCATGATTTCGGCGCGTCCGAAGTCCTGGGGGAAATCGTCCACCTGGATGACGTGCTTGCGAAGCGCTTCCTTTCGCCGCCACTGCGCGAGTTCCTCGGCGCTGATCAGTCCCTTGTCGCAGGCGAGCGCCGCGGTGTCCACGCCCGAGCGCGGCACGATCGCGCCCTCCTTGACCGCGCGCCGCAGCCTCGCCTCGATCGGTTCGCAGGCGATGGTGGCGAGAAACGCCGCTTCGAGCGCACCGGTGACTTCGCTTTCGTTCCTGCCGACGTACATTCCCGCGGTCAGGCGCTCGCGCGCCGCGCCGGGCTCGAGCACGATCCTGGCGCAGCGGTGGTTGTGGCGATCCTTCGGCGGGCGGAACGGCGTGCCGATCGGGAACACCGCGAAGCGCAGCAGCCAGCGCAGCGGCTGCACCGGGAAGTTGGTGTAGATCGCGTCGATCGCCTGCTGCGCCTGCCACAGCGCGTCGCGCACCGAAGCGTGCGCGAGCGGCAGGTCCTCGCGCACCCGGCCCTGGTCCTCGTAGCGCTTCAGCGTGGCCGAGATCAGGTACATCATCGAGAGCACGTCGCCCAGGCGCGCGGAAATCTTCTCCTTCTTCTTCAGCGCCCCGCCCATCGCCAGCATCGAAATGTCGGCGAGGAACGCAAACGCCGCCGAGAGCTGCCCGACGCGCTGGTAATAGCGTGCCATCTCGCGCGCCGCGCCGGAAGGCACGGGCGCGAGGCGCGCCGCGGTCAGGCCGTGCACGAAGGCGCGCACTCCGTTCGACAGCGTGTGGCCGATGTGCGAGGTAAAGGCGTCGTCGAATTCAACTGCCGCTTCCACGCCCTGCAGTTCCTTGGCCGCGCGCATCTCGCGCAGCACGTACGGATGGCAGCGGATCGCCCCTTGGCCGAAGATGATCAGGCTTCGGGTGAGGATATTCGCCCCTTCCACCGTGATCGCGACCGGCGTGACCTGGTAGCCGCGCCCGAGATAGTTGTTCGGGCCGAGACAGATGCCCTTGCCGCCATGGATGTCCATCGCGTCGTTGATGCATTCGCGCGCCCGCTCGGTCATGTGGTACTTGGCGATCGCCGAGATGACCGAGGGCTTTTCGCCCGCGTCCACGGCCCCCGCGGTCATGACGCGCGTCGCGTCCATCAGGTAGCAGTTCGCCGCGATGCGGCCGAGCGCTTCCTCCACGCCCTCGAGTTTTCCGATCGGCGTCTTGAACTGGCTGCGCACGCGCGCGTAGGCGCCGGTGTAGCGCGCGAGCGCCTTGGCGCCGCCCACCGAGGAGGTCGGCAGCGAAATCGAGCGCCCCGCCGCAAGGCAGTTCATCAGCATCATCCAGCCCTTGCCGGCGTACTCGGGGCCGCCAATGATCCATTCGATCGGCATGAACACGTCCCTGCCGCGCGTCGGGCCGTTCTGGAACGCCATGTTGAGCGGCAGATGCCGGCGCCCGATCTCGACCCCCGGCGTGCCGGTCGGCACGAGCGCACAGGTGATGCCGAGATCGTCCCTGCCGCCCAGCAGGTGCTCCGGATCGTAGAGCCGGAACGCGAGCCCGAGCAGAGTCGAAACCGGGCCGAGCGTGATGTAGCGCTTGTCCCAGGTGACCCGCATCCCGAGGACTTCCTTGCCCTGCCATGTTCCCTTGCAGACGACGCCGTAGTCCGGGATCGAAGCGGCGTCCGAACCCGCCTCGGGCGAAGTGAGCGCGAAGCAGGGGACTTCCAGCCCCTTGGCAAGGCGCGGCAGGTAATGGTTTTTCTGCTCCTCGGTGCCGTAATGCAGCAGCAGCTCGGCGGGACCGAGCGAATTGGGCACCATCACCGTGACTGCGAGCGTGTTCGAACGCGTCGAGAGCTTCATCACCACCGCCGAATGGGCGAGCGCCGAGAATCCGAGCCCGCCGTACTTCTTCGGAATGATCATGCCGAGGAAGCCCTTGTCCTTGATGTACTGCCAGACCGGCGGCGGCAGGTCGTAGCGCTCGTGGGTGACTTCCCAGTCGTTCACCATCGCGCAGACTTCCTCGCACGGACCGTCGACGAACGCCTGCTCTTCGGCGCTGAGCCTGGGCTCGGGAGTGGCAAGCAGCTTGTCCCAGTCCGGCTTGCCGGAAAAAAGGTCGGCGTCCCACCAGACGGTGCCGGCGTCGATCGCTTCTTTTTCGGTCGGCGACATGTCCGGAAGGATCCGGCGGAACACCGCGAGCACTCGATCGCTCAACGCCAGGCGGCGCAGCGAGCGCAGGTTGAGCAATGCGGCGACAACGATGAACAGCCCGCCGAGCACGATGTTGGTCGTCGTGCCGAAGCCCGCGAGCGCGCTCAAGTACGCGAGCAGCAGACCGCCGGCCACGGTCCAGGCGAGGATCGGCGCCTGCACGTAGGCGAGGACCAGGAACGCGACAACGCTTGTGGCGATGAATCCGATCATGGCGAATCCTCCGGGCGGGGGTTGCTCCTCAGGCGGCCTTGCGTACGCCCTGCTGGCCGGGCAGCGGCGCCAGCAGTCCGGCGGAGAGGAACGCCGCAAGGCGCTCCTCGAGCAGTGTCGCGTCGTACCGGTCCTCGGGCTTGCAGCCGGCGATCAGTTGCACCGTGTCGGTCGCGGCGAGCGTGTAGGCGAGGGTGCCGAACATGAAATGCATGCGCCAGATCAGCTCGTCCCTGGGCAGCTCGGGCAGCGCACGCTCGAAGGCGCTCTTGTAGCGCGCCATCGCGGGCGCATAGAGCTGGCCGATCAGTGCGCGGATCGACTTGGCGGGCTCGGTGTAGGCACGGCCGAGCAGCCGGCTGAAATTGCGCCCGCCGCCTCTCGCGTCCTCGATCATCGCGAGCGACGGGCCGAGAAAGGCGCGGATGATGGCCTCGGGGCTCAAGGCGCTTCCCGCGGCAGCGCCTTCGAGCCGATCGAGTTCGCTGATGCGCGCCATGTTCATCGGATCGAGGCGCCGGCGCAGCACCGCTTCGATGAGCGCGTCCTTGGACCCGAAGTGGTAGTTCACGGCGGCGAGATTGACCCCCGCCTTGGCCGTCAGCAGCCGCATCGAAGTGCCCTCGAAGCCATGGCGCATGAAAAGTTCCTCGGCCGCATCGAGGATCCGGGTGCGCGTTTCGTGCTGCGGCTTGATGGCGTGAAGGTTCATGGGAAATCCAGCCTGTGTGAATTAAACGAACGTTTGAATGATAGGAGCAAGGCGCTTTTGCGTCAAGGGTTTTGGCGGATCTGCGAGGTTAGAATCGGCCCCTCGCAATGGTTTCGCATCGCCATCACAGCTCGGCACCGACGCAGTCGCTCAGCGGCCGCGAATGGCGCGCGGCCGCGAGCCTGCTGCCCTATCTCGCGGAGTACCGCTGGCGGGTGGCGCTCGCGCTTTCGTTCCTCGCCGCGGCCAAGTTCGCCAACGTCGGCGTGCCGCTCGTGATGAAGGAGATCGTCGACGGGCTCGACCCGCAGTTCGCGATGGTCGCGGTGCCGGTCGCGCTGCTTGCGGTCTACGGCATCCTGCGTTTTTCCACCACGCTGTTCGCCGAGCTGCGCGACGTCGTCTTCGTGCGCGTCGTGCAGCGCGCGATCCGGCGCGTCGCGCTCGGCGTGTTTCGCCACCTGCATGCGCTCTCGCTGCGGTTTCACCTCGACCGGCAGACCGGCGGCATGACGCGCGACATCGAGCGCGGCTCGCGCGGCATTTCCTCGCTGCTCAACTACATGATCTTCTCGATCATCCCGGTGATCCTGGAGTTCGCGCTGGTCGCGGCGGTGCTCCTGGGCAAGTTCGACTGGCGCTTCGCCGCGGTGACCTTCGGCGCGGTCGCGATCTACATCACGTTCACGGTTCTGGTGACCGAGTGGCGCATGGAGATCCGCCGCCGCGCCAACGAGCTCGATTCGAAGGCGAACACGCGCGCGATCGACAGCCTGCTCAACTACGAGACGGTCAAGTACTTCGGCAACGAGGAGTTCGAGGCGCGCCGCTACGACGAGAACCTGAAGAACTACGAGTCCGCCGCGGTCCAGCAGGAGGCATCGCTCGGGCTGCTCAACATCGGCCAAGCCCTGATCATCGCGGCCGCGGTGACGCTGCTCATGTTCCTCGCCGCCGAGGGCGTGGTCGCCAACAGCTTCACGCTCGGCGACCTGGTGCTGGTCAACGGATTGCTGATCCAGCTCTACATCCCGCTCAACTTCCTCGGCATGGTGTACCGCGAGATCAAGCAGTCGCTGCTCGACATGGACAGGATGTTCCGGCTGCTGTCCGAGAACCGCGAAATCGAGGACAAGCCGGGCGCCCCGGACCTGCCTGCCGGGCTGGCGACGATCGAATACCGCAACGTGGACTTTTACTACGAGCCGGCGCGCCCGATCCTGCACGACGTGAGCTTCACCATTCCCGCCGGACACCGGGTCGCGGTGGTGGGCCATTCCGGCTCCGGCAAATCGACCCTGGCGCGGCTGCTGTACCGGTTCTACGACGTCACCGGCGGCGCGATCTTGGTCAACGGCCGCGACATCCGCGACGTGCGCCAGCAGTCGCTGCGCGGGGCGATCGGCATCGTTCCGCAGGACACGGTGCTGTTCAACGACACCATCCACTACAACATCCACTACGGCTGCCCCGAAGCGCCCGACGAACGGGTCGCGGATGCGGCGCGCGCCGCCCACATCCACGGCTTCATCGAATCGCTGCCGCAGAAATACGAGGCGACGGTGGGTGAGCGCGGCCTGAAGCTCTCGGGGGGCGAGAAGCAGCGCGTGGCGATCGCCCGCGCGCTGCTCAAGAACCCGCGCATCCTGATCTTCGACGAGGCCACCTCGGCGCTCGACTCCAAATCCGAAAAGGCGATCCAGGCCGAACTCGAGCGCATCTCGGTCGGGCGCACCACGCTCGTGATCGCGCACCGGCTCTCGACCGTGATGGACGCCGACCAGATCCTGGTGCTCGCGCACGGCCGCATCGTCGAACGCGGTACGCACGGCGAACTGCTTGCCGCCGACGGCGAATACGCCCGCATGTGGTCGCTGCAGCAGCAGGAGGCCGAGGCGGCGCAGGTACTGGAGCGCGCGAAGGCCGCCTAGGCGGCCCGCCCCAGTTCGTGCGGTTTCGAGGTCCCTGTCGCTACCCTCTTATTTTTCTTGCAATTTTTCCGGCACCCGGGCTACACTCGCCGGCACGCGAAAAAACCAATAAGCACAACGCCATGCAAACAGAGCCGCGGACCCTGCATCGACTGGAAAAGATCGTCGCCATTTTTGCGCTCGCCGCCGCGCTCGCGCTCACCATCGGCTTTGCGCAGGCGGGCGGCGCGAAAAAGAAAAAGCTGACTGCCGCCGAGCGTGAAGACGCGCACGCCGAGGCGCTCGCCCAGCGCCTGCAGCGCGAGCAGCCGGACAAGGTATTCCTGCGCTCCTCGGTCGCCCTGGTGCAGGACGCCGCGAGCGGCGAGGCGATTCTTGCCAAGAACAGCGACGCGGTGCTGCCGATCGCCTCGATCACCAAGCTCATGACGGCGATGGTGCTGCTCGATGCGCGCGTCGACCTGGCGCAGCGCGTGGTCGTGAGCGAGGAGGACCTCGATACCATGAAGGGAACGCGCTCGCGCCTTCGCCCCGGGTCGGTGCTGACCCGCGACGAGCTGCTTCTGCTCGCCCTGATGGCCTCGGAAAACCGGGCAGCCGCCGCGCTCGCGCGCACCTATCCGGGCGGCAGCGACGCGTTCGTGCGCGCGATGAACGCCAAGGCGCAGGCGCTCGGGATGCAGGACACGCGCTTTTCCGATCCGACCGGGCTTTCCTCGGAGAACGTGTCGAGCGCGCAGGACCTCGCGCGGCTGGTGCAGGCGGCCTACGATTACCGGCTGATCCGGGAGTACTCGACGCGCGAGCGCGCGACGGTGCACGCGCGCGGCCGGGCGCTTGACTACCGCAACACCAATGGCCTCGTGCGGAGCAGCCGCTGGGACATCGGGCTTTCCAAGACCGGATTCATCAGCGAGGCCGGACGTTGCCTGGTGATGCGCGTGCGGGTCGCCTCGCGCGATCTCGTCGTCGTGCTGCTCGATTCGTGGGGCAAGTATTCGCGCATCGGCGACGCCAACCGCATCCGCAAGTGGCTCGAAACCGCCGCCCTCGTCGGACCGAGCGGCTAGGCAGCCTGCGCTTTCACCGGTCCGCGGTCCCCGCGGACCATTTCCGCGCCGACGTGGTCGCCGGCCTGTCGCTGCCGCAAAAGGCGATTCCGCCGAAGTACTTCTACGATACGCAGGGCAGCCGCCTGTTCGACGCGATCTGCCGGCTCAAGGAGTACTACTTGACGCGCTGCGAGCTTGCCCTCACGCGCCGGCATCTGGGCGAGATCGCGCGTTTTGCCGCGACACCCGCGGGCGGCGGCATGGAGCTGATCGAGTACGGCAGCGGCGCGAGCCTCAAGACGCGGCTACTCATCCGGCGCTGCCGGCCCGACCTGTATGTGCCGGTGGATATCTCCGAATCGGCGCTGCAGGATGCCGGCCGGCGGCTGGCCGCCGAGTTTCCCTGGCTCTCCGTCATGGCCGTGGTGGGCGATTTCTCGCGACCGCTGGAACTTCCGGCGCGGCCCGCGCGCCGGCGCATCGTGTATTTCCCCGGCTCGACGATCGGCAATCTCACCCCGGCCGAGGCGCAGGCGTTCCTGCGCATGTCGCGCAACCAGGTCGGATCCCGCGGGGCGATGCTGGTCGGAGTGGACCTGAAGAAGGACGCCAACGCGCTGCATGCGGCGTACAACGACGCGCGCGGCGTCACCGCCGCGTTCAACCTGAACCTGCTCGCCCGGATCAACCGCGAACTGGGCGCGGACTTCGACCTGCGGCGCTTTTCCCATTACGCCTTCTACAACGCGGCGCTCGGCCGGGTCGAGATGCACCTGGTGTCGCTCGCGCGCCAGTCGGTTCGCTTCGGCCGCCACCGCTTCGCCTTCGAAGTCGGCGAATCGATCCACACCGAGAACTCGTGCAAGTACTCGGTCGAGGAGTTCGAGGCCATGGCGCAGGCGGCCGGTTTCCGCGCCGCCCGGATCTGGCTGGACCGCAGGCGTTACTTCGCGCTCTTCGGCCTCGCCGCCGCGACGATCTAATGCGCCCCGATCCGGGCGCCGCCCGGGCGGTGGCCGACCGCGCGCGAGATCCGCTCGGCCGCTTCCTTCACGAGCGGACCCCACTGCGGCTTCATGCGGTCGGCCGGAGTGGAAATGGAAAGCGCAGCAAGGAGCTGGCCGGAATCGTCGCGCACCGCCGCGGCGACGCACCGCACACCGATCTCCGCCTCTTCGCTGTCGGTCGCCCAGCCCTGGCGCTGGATGCGCTCGAGCTCGCGCTCGAGCACCTGCAGGCTGGTGATCGAGTTGCGGGTGTGCGGCGCAAGCCCGGTGCGCTTGGCGTAGTCGCGCAGCTTGCCGAATCCCTCTTCGAGCAGAAAGAGCTTGCCCGCCGCGGTGACGTGGAGCGCCGCGCGCGCCCCGATCATGTGCACGATGCGCATGGCCGATCGCCCCGACGAGGTGCGCTCGACGTACACGATCTCGTCGTCGTGGCGCACCGAGAGGTTCACCGTCTCGCCGGTCTGCGCGTGCAGTTCGCGCATCATCGGCAGGGCGAGCTCGCGCACGCTGATCCGCGAGCGTACCAGCGTGCCGAGTTCGAGCAGCCGCATGCCGAGGCGGTAGGCTCCGGGCTCGACGCGATCCACCACCCGGTCGGCCGCCATCGCGTTGAGAATGCGGTGCGCCGTGGAGGGGTGAAGGCCGGTGTACTGGGCGATCTGCTTCAGGCCGAGCGGCTCGGGGTGCGTGGCAAGCGTGTCGAGCAGCTTCATCATGCGCTCGATCACCTGGATCGGATTCTTCGTTTCGCTCTTCGCGGCCGTCATGGCAAGTTGCGCATTGTACTTCGGTATCCCACGATATGAAACGGCGGCCTGCGCTGTGCTATTGTCGCCGCCATGAGTGAGCCGCGCCGCGTCGGGCTGCTGGTCACCTGCCTGGTCGATCTGATGCGCCCGCGCATCGGTTTCGCGGCGATCGAGCTTCTCGAGGCGGCCGGCTGCGACGTGACCGTGCCGGAGACGCAGACTTGTTGCGGCCAGCCGGGCTGGAACTCGGGCGACCGGCGCGCGGCGCGCGCGCTGGCCGAAAAGCTGATCGAAGAATTCGAATCCTGCGACTGCGTGGTTGTCCCCTCGGGCTCGTGCGCCGGGATGATTCGCGCCCACTACCGCGATGTCTTCCGCGGCGAGGGGGCGTGGCTGGAGCGCGCCGAACGACTTGCGGCCAAGACCTACGAGCTCAGCGATTTCCTGGCCAACGTGGCCGGGATCGGAAAGATCCCCGGCGCGTACGCGGGCGCCGTGACCTACCACGACTCCTGTTCGGGGTTGCGCGAGCTCGGCATCCGGCAGCAGCCGCGCGCGCTCATCGCCCGCATGACCGGCGTGGAGCTGAAGGAGATGAAGGACAGCGACACCTGCTGCGGATTCGGCGGCACCTTCTCGGTCAAGTTCGGCGAAATCTCGGCGGCGATGGCGCAGGCAAAGTGCGAGCACGTGCGCGCGAGCGGCGCCGGCGCGGTCGTGCTCGGCGACCTGGGCTGCATGCTCAACATCGAGGGCAAGCTGCGGCGCATGGGCGACGGGCAGACCCGCGTGCTGCACATCGCCGAATTGCTCGCCTGGAAACCCTGATGCAGATCGCCTCGGTCCATTTCAGGGAGCGCGCCGCGCGCGCGCTTGCCGACGAGCGGCTGCAGAGCACAATGCGGCGCTTCGGGCGCGGTTTCGTCGACAAGCGCGCAGCGGCGCGCGAAGCCTACGGTGCCGAGGCGTTCGAGGAGCTGCGCGCGGCGAGCGCGGCGATCCGCGACCGCGCGCTCGGCAATCTGGATGCATGGCTGGCGCGGTTCGAAGAGGAGGCGCGGCGCCGCGGCACGGTGGTGCTGTGGGCCGAAGACGCGAGCGAAGTGTGCCGCCACGTGCTCGAAATCTGCGCCCGCCACGGCCTCGGGAAAGCGATCAAGTCGAAGTCCATGCTCTCCGAGGAAGCGGGGCTGAACGAAGTGCTCGCCGCCGCCGGCGTGCAGCCGGTCGAGACCGATCTGGGCGAATACATCCTGCAACTTGCCGGCGAGCCGCCCTCGCACATCATCGCCCCTGCGATCCACAAGGACCTGGGCGAGGTCGCCGAGCTGTTCGAGAAGCATCACCGCCGGCCGCGCTCGGACGACATCCAGAGGATGACGCGCGAGGCGCGCGAGATGCTGCGCCCGCAGTTCCTGTCGGCGGACCTCGGCATCTCGGGCGGCAATTTCCTGGTGGCCGAGACGGGGTCGGTGGCGATCGTCACCAACGAGGGCAACGGCCGCATGGTGACGACGCTGCCGCGGGTGCAGGTCGCGATCACCGGGATCGAGAAGGTGATCGCGACGCTCGAAGACCTCTCCACGCTCAACCGCATCCTGCCGCGCTCGGCGACCGGGCAGGAGATCGAGAACTACTTCTCGATTCTCACCGGGCCGAAGCGCGGCGGCGACGGCGACGGGCCCGAGCACATGTACGTGATCCTGGTGGACAACGGCCGCACCCGGCTCCTCGGCGGCGAGCTGCGGGACATGATGCGCTGCATCCGCTGCGGCGCGTGCATGAACCACTGCCCCGTGTACCAGACCGTCGGCGGCCACGCCTACGGGTGGGTCTATCCGGGGCCGATGGGCTCGGTGCTCACGCCGGTGTACAACGGGCTCGAAAATGCGCTCGACCTGCCGCAGGCGGCAACGCTGTGCGGAGCCTGCGAAGTGGCCTGCCCGGTGATGATTCCGCTGCCGGAACTGCTGCGCAGGCTTCGCGAGCAGCAGGTCGATCGAGGGCTGCGGCCCTGGCCCGAGCGCGCCGCGCTTCGCCTCTGGGCCATGCTCGCGCTGCAGCCACGGCTCTATGCGCTGGCGACCGCGATCGCGGCCCGCATCCTTCATTGGATGGGCGGACGGCGCGGCTCGATTGCGCGACTGCCGTTCGATCCGGGCTGGACGCTGGGGCGCGATTTCCCCGCCCCGGAAGGGAAGACCTTCCGGCAACTGTACGCCCCGCGCCGCGCGGCAACACGATGGCTGCACCCATGACCTACGAGACGATCAAGTACGAAGTCGCCCAGGGCGTGGCGACGATCACGCTCAACCGGCCCGCTGCCTTCAACGCGCTCAACCCGGCGCTCGGCCGCGACCTCTTCCAGGCCGCAATCGAGGCCGACGAAGACCGCGCCGTGCGCGCGATCGTGGTCACCGGCGCCGGGCGCGCCTTCTGCGCCGGCGGCGACGTCAAGGATTTCTCGGAGAACTTCGAGCGCATCGGCGTCCATATCAAGTCGCTCACCACGCACTTCCATGGTGCGATCTCGCGGCTTGCGCGCTCGCCCAAACCCGTGCTGATGGCGGTGAACGGCGTGGCCGCGGGCGCCGGAATGAGCCTCGCGATTTCCGGCGACCTGGTGCTCGCCGCGGAATCGGCGCGCTTCACGCTCGCCTATTCGGGCATCGGTGCCGCGCCGGACGGCAGCTCGACCTGGTTCCTGCCGCGGCTTATCGGCTACAGCCGTGCGATGGAGCTCTATCTCACCAATCGCACGCTCGCCGCGCGCGAGGCGCTCGAATGGGGCCTGGTCAACCGTGTCGCGCCGGAGGGCGAATTCCCCGCGGCGGTGGCGGCGCTTGCCGCGGAACTCGCGCGCGGGCCGACCTACGCCTTCGGGCGCGCGAAGCAGCTCTTCCAGCACTCGACGCAGGAGAGCCTCGAGACGCAGATGGAGCTCGAAGCGCAGGCGATCGCCGCCTCGGGCCACACCGAGGATTTCCGCGCCGGGGTGAGCGCGTTCGTCAAGAAGCTCGCGCGGCCCGAGTTCCGCGGCCGCTAGCGCGGCGCATTTCGCGCAGGAGGAAGCGGCCCGGATCGAGCGCGTCGGCAAGCCGCGCTTCGAGCGGCAGCGGCTCGCCTTCGACGAGGCTCGCGAGCAACTCGGCGCCCAGCCCCGCCCAGAGCAGTCCGCGCGAACCATAGGCGAAGCACCCGTAGAGACCTTCCTCGCGCGCAAGCGTTGCGAGCGCGGGATTCTTCGGCGCCGGCGCCTGTTCGTCGGCAAGCGCGCCGATGAGCGGCAGGCGGTCGGGTGCGACCGCGCGAAAGCCGACCAATCCTTCGAGCGCGGCCGGATCGAGATCGCCGCTGGCTCCGGGCAGGATGCGCGCCAGGCGCTCGAGGTTACCCTCGTGGCTCGAAGCACGCGGCGCCGGATCCTCGTCGTCGAAGTCGTAGCTTGCGCCCGCCACCGAAATACCGTGGATCGCCGGCAGCACGAAGCCTCCGCGCAGCACCACGACGTGCGGCGCGACGAACCGCTCCTCGGGCAGGAACGTGATCTGGCCGCGCACGCGCCGGATCCGCGCGATCCGGGAGCGTGCGAGCTTGAGCGCATCGGCCGCGTTCGCGAGCACGACGAGGGAGGCGCGCACGATCTCACCGCCCGCGCTGTCATGCACGACCCAGGCGCGGTCGCGTCTTGCGATGCGCGCCGCTTCGCAGCCGAAGCGCGCCTCGAGCCCATCGCCGGCGGCTGCCCGTTGCGCCGCGATGAGCGAGAGCGGCTTGATCCAGCCGCTCGCAGGAAACCACAGCCCGCCCGCGGCAACCGGAACGCCGGCGTGCTTGCTTGCTTCTTCGCGCGTCGCGTACTGCGCGAACTCGGGCGGCGGCGCGAGCGCCGCGATCGCGGCGCGCTGCGCCGCGTCCTCGCGAATCTCGCGCGCAAGCTGAAGCACGCCGCATTCGTCCCACACCGGCGCGTGTCCGGCGGCTTCGAGCGCGCGCCAGCGCGCAATCGCGTGCAGGAACCCGGCGCGCGTGAGGCGCGCGAAGAGGCTGTCGTCAGGCGTGAGCACGGGATGAAAAACCCCGGCCTGACGACCCGGGTCGCCGGGCGCGGGCCGGGGCTCGCGCTCCAGGAGCGTCACGCGCCAGCCGCGCGCGCACAACCGTTCGGCGACCGCCGCCCCGGCGATGCCCGCGCCGATCACGGCGGCCCGCCTTTCCTGCCACTGCGGCGCGGCGAGCGCGCGGGCGCGACGCGGCTCCAGGCGCGCCACGAGCATATCGCGCTTGCGCGCAAAGCCGGGGCGCTTCTCGACTTCGAACCCGGCGCCGAGGAGCGCCTCGCGTACCGAACTCGCCGCACTCCAGGTGGCGGCGCTCGCGTGCGGCGCGCACCCCCGCGCCACCGCCTTCATGATCGCCGGGCTCCACAGGTCGGGATTTTTTTGCGGCGCGAAGCCGTCGAGGTACACGGCATCCGCGCGAAGGCGAAGCGCGCCGAGCGCCTGCGCTGCGTCGGCGAGCGCGAGCGTGAGCACGACGCGGCCGCGATCGAACTCCAGCCGGTGCATTCCCGGCACCAGGATCGGCCATGCCGCATGCAGCTCGGCGGCGGGTGCGGCGAATTCCGGGTAGCGCGCGTGCAGCTGCTCCAGGTCGTGGCGCGCGAACGGATGCTTCTCGACCGAGACGAAGTGCAGTCGCTCGCAGCGGTTCGAATCTTCGCGCCACGCCTGCCAGGTGACGAGGAAGTTGAGACCGAAGCCGAAGCCGGTCTCGAGGACGGTGAACGCGCGGCGGCCGCGCCAGCGTTCAGGCAGGCCGCTGCCGGCGAGAAACACGTGCCGCGACTGCCCGGGTCCGCCTTCGGCGCTGTGGTACACGTCGCCGTAGGATTCGGAGAACGGTGTGCCGTCGCTCGCGAAGGCCGCGCGCGCAAGCTGCAGCGGTTCGGTCATCCAGCCAGTATATCGGCGTAATATTCTTTTTTTGGCCAGGACCTCCGCATGAACAAGCCCGTGGAACTCAGCCTCGAGACGATCCCGCTCTGGATCAACGGCCGCACCTTCGCGCCCGCCGCGGCGCGCATGGGCGATGTCTACAACCCCGCCACGGGCCAGGTGATCCGGCGCGTGCCGTACGCCGGCGCGGACACGGTGGACGCCGCCGTGAAGGCGGCGACCGCGGCGCTTCCGGCGTGGCGCGACTGGCCCGCGCTGCGGCGCGCGCGCGTGATGCAGCGTTTCCTGCGCCTGATGGAAGAAAACCAGCACGCGCTCGCGCGCCTCGTCACCGAGGAACACGGCAAGACGACTCCCGACGCGCTCGGCTCGGTCCAGCGCGGCATGGAGGTGATCGAGTTCGCCTGCGGCATCCCGCACCTCTTGAAGGGCGAGCACTCGGAAAATGTCGGCACCCAGGTCGACACGCATACGGTGCGCCAGCCGGTCGGCGTGTGCGCCGGGATCACGCCGTTCAACTTCCCGGTGATGGTGCCGCTGTGGATGTTCCCGATGGCGCTCGCCTGCGGCAACGCGTTCATCCTCAAGCCCTCGGAAAAGGATCCCTCGCCCTCGATCCGCATGGCCGAGCTGCTGAAGGACGCCGGTCTTCCCGACGGCATCTTCAACGTGGTGCACGGCGACAAGGAATGCGTCGACGCGATCCTCGGCCATTACGGCATCCACGCGGTATCGTTCGTCGGCTCGACGCCGATCGCGAAGTACATCTACGAGACCTGCGCCAGGAACGGCAAGCGGGTGCAGGCGCTCGGCGGCGCGAAGAACCACGCCGTGGTGTTGCCCGATGCCGACCTGGAGTTCGCCGCCGATGCGCTGATCGGCGCCGGCTACGGCTCGGCCGGCGAGCGCTGCATGGCGATCAGCGCGGTGGTCGCGGTGGGCGCGGCGGGCGATCCGCTGGTCGCGCTGCTGAAGAAAAAGGCACAGGCGATCCGCATCGGCCCGGGAGACCGCGACGGCGTCGACATGGGGCCGCTCGTCACCGGCCCGCACCGCAACAAGGTCGCCTCCTACATCGACATCGGCCTCAAGGAAGGCGCAACGCTCGTGGTCGACGGGCGCGGCCATCGCGTGAAAGGGCACGAAGAGGGGTTCTTCCTCGGCACCACGCTCTTCGATCACGTGACGCCGGCGATGGCGGTGTACCGCGACGAGATCTTCGGACCGGTGCTCATCGTGCTGCGCGCCGATACGCTCGAGGAGGCGATCGCGCTCGTCAATCGCAACCCGTACGCCAACGGCGTCGCGATCTTCACCGAATCCGGCGGCGCCGCCCGCCGCTTCGAGAACGAAGTCGGCGTCGGCATGGTAGGGGTGAACGTTCCGATCCCGGTGCCGGTCGCGTTCTATTCCTTCGGCGGCTGGAAGAACTCGCTCTTCGGCGACCTGCACGTGCACGGCACCGAGAGCGTGAAGTTCTACACCCGCACCAAGACCGTGACCACGCGCTGGCCGCACCAGGACACGCCCGCGCCCGGCTTCAACATGCCGACGCTCGGGTGAGGCGGCGTCGCGGGGCTGCGCGCATCGTGCGGCCGCGGCCGTGAGTCTGCCCGCCTACGCGACGCTCCGCTTCGAGCGTCCGGCGGAGCACGTGCTGCTCGTCGTGCTCAATCGTCCCGAAATGCTGAACGCGCTCGACACGCAGATGGGCCGCGACCTGCTCGATCTGTGGACGCGCATCGGCGCCGAGCCCGAAGAGCTGCGCTGCGTCGTGCTCACCGGGGCGGGCGACCGGGCGTTCTGCGCCGGGGGCGACCTGAAGGAGCGCGACGGCATGACGGACGAGGCCTGGCGCGCGCAGCACGAGCTGTTCGAGCGCATGTTCATGGCGCAGGTCGAGTGCAGCGTGCCGCTCATCGCGGCGGCGAACGGGCATGCCTATGGCGGCGGGCTGGAGATGCTGCTGTGCTGCGATTTTGCGTACGCCGCGTCGGGCGCCCGCTTCGCGCTTTCCGAGGTGAGCCTGGGCATCATGCCCGGCGGCATGGGCACGCAGAACCTGCCGCGCGCGCTCGGCGAGCGCCGCGCCAAGGAACTGATTCTGGCCGCCCGGGTCTTCAGTGCGACGGAGGCGCTCGCGTGGGGTCTGCTCAACCAGGTCTGCGAGGCGCCGCAGCTCCTGGAGGCAGCGCTCGCCA
>Ga0137796_10000428_pt1 | contig 26399 bp, 28 predicted proteins | sample OV2TP3_FD_97704 | JGI IMG/M metagenome (GOLD analysis project Ga0137796, IMG submission 97704) | reverse complement strand
AGAGTCGAAGGCGAGTACCCTCGCGGGCCGATCCTGCCGCTGGCGAGGAAGAACCGCGAGTGGCTCGTGATGGAGGGCGAGCCTCCAGGCCCCGGCTACGACGAGATATCCCGAGTGACCTATCTCCGGGGGCGAGACGCGTTCGCCTTCTGCGGACGGCGCGGAGAGCGCTCTCGACTGGTGGTGGGGGGGCGGGAGGAGCCGACGTACGACGCGATCGGCCAAGTCCTTCCCTCCTCGGACGGGTCCCAGGTGGCCTATGCCGCCCGCTCGGGAGAAGAGTGGTTCCCCGTGATTCGAGGGGAACGAATGGGGAATTCCTGCGACCGGATTTGGGAGCTTCGCTTCAGTCCGGACGGTCGGCGCCTTCACTGGGGGGCCCAGTGCGGCTCGGAACTTTGGTGGAAAACGGCCCGGATCGGGTGACCTCCGGCGATTTTGTTGACACTCTCGTCGAACGAGGGCTAGAATCGATGCGGAAGTTTTCCGGGGAGTCATGGAAGAGCGAGTCCGCCTGGGGGCCATGCTGGTCAAGGAGAAGCTCCTTACCCCGGAGCAGCTCAAGATGGCCATGGACTTCCAGAAGGAAGTCGGGGGCAAGCTCGGCGCGATCATCGTCAAGTTGGGATTCGTCGAGGACTCGACCCTCGTCAATTTCATCGCCCGCCAACAAGGGTTGGAGGTGGTCGAACTCGAGGAGCTCATCCTCCCCGAAAACCTGGTCCGGAAGATTCCCCGCAAACTGATCGACAAGCATACGGTGGTCCCGATCCAGTTCCACCGACATACCCTGACCATCGCCACGTCGGATCCGTTCGATTACGAGGCGATCGAGGAACTCCAGCTGGCGTTGACGGACACCAAGATCGAAATGAAACTCGCGCCGCGCTCGCAGATTCTGAAATCGATCCGGGAGCACTTCGCCAGGGAAGCCTCGGGCGAAACACCGGTCAAGGAGAAGACCAAGGACGAACTGCTCCGGGAACTCGAGGAGGAGGAGAAGCCCGCCTCGGATCGCATCAGTCCTCTCCAACTTCGGGAGGCGCTGATTCCCCTCCTGATCGAGAAGGGCCTCATTACGCGGGAAGAGCTCGTGCGGAAGTCTCGGGAAATCGAGGCCGCTCGGGAGAAGGAAGCCGCGAGATAGCCACCCATGCCGGAGATCAAGTTGCGGGAGATTTCCAAGGGACTGGCCGGCGTTCAAGTTCCCGGGGATCGGACCGAGCGCCTGGTCGAGGGGCTGATCGAGTCGATCAAGAACGCGCTCCTGTCGGGGAAGGACGTCACGATTCCCGGTTTCGGCAGCTTTTCCATCGCTGGGGAAGACGGGAACCCCCAGCCCGCGCTCTACCAGGCCAATCTCTACGGGGACGTGGCGACGCACCTCGGCGAGCCGGATGTGAACCGCGTGAAGCCCATGGTGGGGGCGGTGCTGGAGGCCGCGACGTCGTCTCTCCTCGAGGGGAAAAAGGTCGTCCTGGAGGACTTGGGGACCCTCGAGGTCGCCCGCGAGCGCCCGCAGATCGAGAAGCAGCCCAAAGGACATCGCCTGATCAAACCGTCGATGTCCGTTCTCCGTTTCGGGGCCGAGCGTCCTCTCCTGACGCCCGCGGGTGAGGGGCGAGTTCTCTTCACGCCCTCCGACGATGTCCGGAAGCGCGTCGAGACGTTCAAGGAGTCGAGCATCATGCTCGTCGTTCCGGAACGGGACTTTTTCGTGAAGACGCTCGAGTACTATTTCCAGAACGCGGGCTGGGACATCGAAATCCACACCAAGGTCGTGGATGCGCTTTCCAAGGTAGAGTCGAACAAGGCGTACCTGGTCATCTTGGACGCTCTCTTCGGGGACCACCAGCAGTTCTGCTATGCGCTCAAGATGAGGCGGGAGACGAATGCGGTGCCGCTCATCCTTCTCCATCCCAGCGAATCGGCGCTGAAGAGCGTGCCGGATGTGTCCATCGTGGGCGACGAGAACCTCGCCCAGCCCTTCGAATTCCGCCAGTTGTTGGATTTGGCGGACGCGGAGATCATCCGGGCGGCGGAGGAGGAGCTGCTGTTCGATCAGCAGCTCAACATCCATCTACCCACGGACGAGGCCGCGGTGGAAAAGGCGATCGACACCGTCCACAAGCTCCTGGAATCGAGCGGGCTGAACGAGGAAGGGCAAGTGGCGGTGAGCGCCGCCTTCCGCGAGGCGGCCGTGAACGCCGCCCAGCACGGGAACAAGTACAAGCGCGACAAAAAGATCGAGATCCAGTATCTCCTGGATTCGGAGAAGATCACCCTCGTGGTTCGGGACCAAGGTCCCGGGTTCGACCACGAACAGTTCGTGAAATCGGGGGCGACGCGCGACGCGCTCACGGCCGCCCGGGAGCGTCACGCTCAGGGACGCATGGGAGGCCTCGGGATCATGCTCATGCTCCGCTGCTGCGATCGGCTGGAGTACAACAACCAAGGGAATCAGATCACGCTGACGAAGCGCCTCAAAGCGCGCGAGTAGATTCCGCTACGCCCGGGACTCCGCGACGAGTCGATTGGCGCGGAGGAGGGAGTCGAACGTTCCGGCATCGGTCCACCAGCCGTCGAGAAGCTCCCACGAGAGCGACCCGTTTCGGATGTAGGCGTTGTTCACGTCGGTGATCTCGAGCTCTCCCCGCGCGGAGGGTCGCAGCGTCTTGACGATTCGATAGACCTCGTTGTCGTACATGTAGACGCCCGTGACGGCATAGCTGGATTTCGGACGGCGGGGCTTTTCCTCGATCCCGACGACCTTTTTTCCCCGAAGCTCCGCGACCCCGAAGCGCTCGGGATCGGGCACCTCCTTGAGGAGGATCTTCCCGCCCGACTTCTGCCGTCGAAACCGGTCGACGGCGGGGGCGATGTCGGCCGAGAAGATGTTGTCTCCGAGAACGACGCACACCCGCGCGTCCTCGGCGAAGTTTTCGGTTAGGCCGAGCGCCTCTGCGATTCCCCCTTCGCCGTCTTGATACGTATAGTGGAGATCTTGGAGCCCGAATTCGCGGCCGTTCCCGAGGAGCTTGAGGAAATCGCCCGCGAACGGCCCGCCCGTTACGATCATGATCTCCCGGATCCCCGCTTTCACGAGCTTCTCGATCGGGTAGTAGATCATGGGTTTGCGATAGACGGGCAAGAGGTGTTTGTTCGTGACGCGGGTGAGCGGGCTCAAGCGGGTGCCGAGTCCCCCCGCCAGCACGATTCCCCGGATTTCGGCCCTCACGCGATCCGTCCTTCGGTCGGGCTCGAAGGGGTCGCGTACTCCTTCTTCGGAATCCTCCCCGCTTCGAATGCGAGTCGGCCCGCCTCGCACGCGAGTCGGACGGCGCGTGCCATGGCGACCGGGTCTCTCGATTGCGCGACCGCGGTGTTCAGGAGCACTCCGTCGGCTCCCAGCTCCATTGCGATCGCGACGTCGCTCGCCGTGCCGACGCCCGCGTCCACGATCACGGGTACCTTCACCCTCGAGAGGATGATCCGGATGTTCGTCGGATTCAAGATGCCCAATCCGCTTCCGATGGGAGCGCCCAGCGGCATGACGCAGGCCGCTCCGGCTTCTTCGAGACGCAGCGCGGTCACGACGTCGTCGCTCGTGTACGGCAGTACCGTGAATCCCTCTTTCGTCAGGAGCTTGGTCGCGACGAGGAGCTCGGGGAGGTCGGGGTAGAGGGTCTTCTCGTCCCCGATGACTTCGAGTTTCAGCAGCTCCGTTCCCAGGGCTTCGCGCGCGAGTCTCGCGGTCCGAACGGCCTCGTCCGCGGTGAAACAGCCCGCCGTGTTGGGGAGGAGGCGGATCTTCGCGCGATCGATCCAGTGGAGGAGGGAACCCTTCGTGGTGTCCTGGAGATCGACGCGCCGGACGGCCACGGTGACGCAGTCCGTCCCGGAGGCCTCGTGGCACCGGGCCATGATCTCCGGGGAAGGATAGCGTCCGGTGCCCAGGATGAGTCGCGAACGAAACTCGTAGCGTCCGATCTTCAGCACTATCCGCCGCCTACAAAATGGACCACTTCGATCCGATCGCCCTCGGAGATCTTCGTCTCGGCGTGGCGCCCCCTCGGGAGGACCTGCCGGTTGACCTCCACCGCGACGGGTCTTCCCTCGAGGCCGAGTTCGCGCACGAGGTCGGCCACCGTCGAGCCCTCGCGCGCCTCGCGGCGCTCCCCGTTGACCCATACCATCATCGGGGGCGGGATTATACCCGCGTCGCCATCTCCAGCGCCAGTCCGTGTCGCAATCCGTAGGCGCTGGTCCGGAGTTCCTCGAAGCCGCCGGCCCGCATGGCCTCGCCCACGACGACGAGGCCGGCCACGATGATGTCCGCCCGCGCCGGATCCAGCCCTCGGACTCGGCGGCGCTCTCCGATCGTCATCGCGGCGAGTCGATCGCGCAAGGCGTCGACGGATCGGAGCGGGAGGCGGCACCCATGGGCGGCCTCGGGTCCGATCTTCCGGCGACGACGGATCGCCGCGGCCGTCGCGATCGTTCCTCCGATTCCCACCAGATCCGAGGGGAGTTTCCGGCCGCGCACCAAGCCGCGGAGCTCGCGTGCGGCCCGGTCTCGCGCGGCCCGGAGTTCCTCGGGGCGCGGGGGGTCGGTTCGAAGAAATGCTTCCGTGAGGACGACGGCACCCACATCGACGCTCCGACCCCGACCCCGCACGATGAGCTGGGCGCTTCCTCCTCCGACGTCCAGGACCGCGCAGGATTCTGAGCCGCCCGTGGCTCCGACGTAGCCGAGCCGGGCCTCCTCCTCGCCCGAAAGGATCCGGACGGGCAGGTCGAGCTCCTTCCGGCATCGGCGGACGAAATCCCCGGCGTTTTCGGCCATGCGAAGGACGCGCGTCCCGACGGCCTCCAGCGTCCAGGCCCGCCGTCGTCGCGCGAGTTCGCGGAAACCCACGAGGGCCTCGAGCGTCCGGTCCATGGCCTCGGCGGAGATCCTCCGGGTCTTCTCCACCCCCTCTCCGAGCCGCGTGATCGTGACTCGCTCCGCGACGGGGACGAGTCGGCCCCGTTTCGAATCCACGATGAGAAGCTTGACGGAATTCGTCCCGACGTCGATGGCGCCGAGGATCATGAGGTTTTCAGAATGAAGACGGTCGCGAGGGTCAGGTAGAGCGTGATGTTGACGGCATCGTTGATGGCGGTGATGAACGGCCCGGAGGCGACCGCGGGGTCGAGCTTCACGCGCTGGAGAAGGAAGGGCATGATGGCGCCCATCGTCGCCGCCACCGTGATGCTCGTCGTCATCGATCCGCAGACGATCGCGGCGATCCGGAGGGCCTCGAACCGATGGGGGGAGGGCTCCGATCGGTGGAGCAGCATGGCCATGAGCCCCGTGATCGCTCCCGCGAAGACGCCGATGATGATCCCGACGCGGAATTCGGCCAAGACGACTCGGAGTCCCTTTCGCAGGGAGAGTTCCCCTGTGGCCAGGCCCCGCACCACCATCGTCGAGGACTGGAGGCCGACGTTTCCGCCCATCGCCATGATTACGGGAATGAAGTAGGCGAGGGTGAGGGTGGCGAGCGTCCCCGCGCTTTCGTACCCCTTCATGATCCAGGCGATCGTAAGCTCGATGACCATCGCGGCGGCCAGCCAGGGGATGCGTGCCTTGAGACGCGCGAGGAACGGGGCGTGGATCGGATGGACATGCCCCGCGCCTGCGAGCTTCATGATGTCCTCGCTCGCCTCCTGATGGACGACCTCCAAGATGTCGCGCATCGTGACGACGCCGAGGAGCTTCATCTGGCCGTCCACGACGGGGATCGCCCGCAGGTTGTACTTTTGAGCGATGCGCGCCACTTCCTCCTGGTCGAGGTGGGCTCCGACGAAGGTGACTTCCCGGCGCATGAACTTGGCGACCGGCGTATCGGGTTCCGCCCGGAGGATCGCGTAGAGGGAGCATACGCCCCGAAGATGGTCGGACTCGTCCACGACGTAGACGTATTCGATGGTCTCCGCGTTCACCGCGCCCTGGATCGCCTTGAGCGTCTCGTCGGCGGTGAAGGCTTCGGGAACGGCGACGAAATTCAGGCTCATCCGGCCGCCCGCCGTGTTCTCGGGGTACTTGCGGAGTTCCTCGATTTCCCGAGCCTGGGCTCGGTCGAGCCGCATCATCACGGAGGTCTCTTTCTGCACGGGCAGATGGTCGAGAATGTCGGCGACCGCGTCGGCCGGCATCTTCTCGATCACCTCCTTGAGGCGGGCTTCCCCCAGGCGGTCGGCGATGGCGGATCGGGCGTCTTTGGCCAAAGCGGCGAGCACCTGCGCCGCGGCCGCGGGTTCCAGGATTTCGAGGATGCGGACGCGATCTTCCAGGGCGAGATCGTCCAGCAGATCCGCGAGGTCCACCGGTTGGATGGTCTCGAGAAGTTCCCGGAGCCTGGCCGGATCCAGTCCTTCATCCTGGAGGATTTGCGAGAGGCTTTCGGGACCCGGTTCGTCCCCGCTCATCTCCGGATGATAGCCCTTCCGAAATTCGGTTGTCAACGCGCGTGGGAGCGCTAGAATCTCCGCCATGGGCCCGTGGATGAAATTCGGGCTGGTCGGATTCCTCGTCGCCGGGGTCGTCTCGTTGACGGTGGTCTCGACCGCCGAGTCTCGCCGGCGGGCCAGGCACCACCATTGTCGAAACAACTGCCGGAGGCTCGGAGAAATCGCAGGGCAGGAGATTTCCGCGAACAAGCTTACGAAGACCGGCCGTCTCTTTTGGCATCAAGTTCGATTTCGCGCCTACACCGCCGCCCGCCAGAAGATTCCGGCGGCCACGGTCGAAGAGGAAGAGGCGAAAGACTGCACGCAGGTCCCGTGCCGGAATCCGAAACACGAGCATGCATGGAAGTCGATCTGGCCCGATCCCTTCGTCTGCCCGGTATACGGCCGGACCGTTTCGAATCGCGAGGATCCGGAGACCATCGACTACCGGGGTCCACGCGTGCTCCCCGTTCCGGTGCCGGAGCGGTTCCTGATCGGGGCGGACCGGCCCGGCAACCATCCGGACGGATCGGGATTCGTGCTCTACTCCGACCGATCGATCCAGGAGAAGTTCGAGGTCCAGCCCACCGAATCGGGGACAGGACTGTGGAAGCAGGCCGGGTCGCTTCTGGGGGACTAACGAAGCCAGAGCAACGCGCCGAATCGCCCCGTCTTCTCCCCGTCGCGGCGGTACGAGTAGAACAGGTCCGGTCGACACCGGGTGCACACCCTCGCCTCGTCGATGACCCCGACGCCCGCCTCTTCGAGATGAGCCCGCGTCGCCGCCCACAAGTCCAGAAGGACGCGCCCTTCGCGGTGGAGGAGGAATCGGTCGGCCCATTCCCGCGCCACGTCCGTCCGGACCTCGTAACAGCAAGGGCCGATGGAAGGACCGATCGCGGCGACGAGATCGCCGGGTCGGGTTTCATCGTGTCGCCCGAGCTCGATCCCTACTCCGCCTTCGACTTCCGATCGGGAGCGAGCCGAGGGAAGGCCTCGTCGAAGTCGTACCCGTTCTTGAAGTCTTCCTTCGAATCCTGCGCCGTCTTTCCCATGAGGCCGGCATCGACCAGGTGAAAGACCATCTCTCCGAAGTCGTCCGTCTTCCGAACGTTCCAGCCGTCGAACACCATGCGGGCCAGACTTCCGAACTGTTCCAGAGCCAGGATCCGGATTCCCTCGAGCAACTCCTGACCGGAGACATGGCGCCTCTCGCCGAGACGACGCACGGTATGATCCAGCGCCTCGAAGAGGAACCGATAGCCTTCGAAAGGATAGCGCGGATCCTTGGCGATGAGATCGCGCAGGGAACGCTCCAAGTTCTCGTTCATGCGAACTCTTCCGCCTCGGGCACGTGGTCCAATCTCGGAAAGAGGGGGGGGCCTAGGCGAACGCGCGTTCCCGAGGGGAGAACGTCCCAGCTCCGCGCCGCCGCGATCTTGCCATCGGAGACCGCGCCGAGCCCCAGCTGCTCCCCGATTCGGTCGGCGGTCGTGGGGAGGACGGGAGAGGCCAGGAGGGCGATGATGCGGAGCGCCTCGGCCGCCGAGTAGAGCGAAGCCGCGACGCCGTCGCGCTTCCCCTCTCTGGCCAGGGTCCACGGACGCGTCTCGTCGAGATATCGATTCGCGGCCCGGATCGCTTCCCAGATCTTCCCGAGCGCGAAGTGATACTCGAAGCGGTCGTACTGCGGCGCGACTCGGTCCGCCAGAGAGACGAGGAACTCTCGCATCGACGCGTCTTGGGGTAAGGAAACGGCGGGCCTCTCCAAGATCCCCCCAAGGTTCTTTTCCGCCATGGTCACGACGCGGTTGAGGAGGTTTCCCAGCTCGTTGGCGAGCTCTCCGTTGAACCGTTCCACGAACTTCTCCCACGAGAAGTCGCCGTCGTTGTCGAAGGCGATCTCGCGAAGGAGAAAGTAGCGGAGGGCGTCTCCCCCGAAACGATCGGCCGCTTTGGCCGGGTCCAGCCGTCTCCCCGACTTCGAAATCTTCTCTCCGGCGAGATAGACGAAACCGTGAGCGAAGACTCTCTTCGGGATCGGCACGTCCGCGCCGAGAAGCATCGCCGGCCAGATGATGCAGTGGAATCGGGTGATGTCCTTCCCGACGACGTGGACGTCGCACGGCCACCAGCGAGCGAACTCGGGACCGTCGGGGAATCCGGCTCCCGTGATGTAGTTGATGAGGGCGTCGAACCACACGTACAGGACGTGGTCGGGGTCGCCGGGCACCGGGACGCCCCATTTCGTCTTGGCCCGCGAGATGCTGATGTCCTCCAGCCCTTCCTCGAGGACCGCCAAGACCTCGTTTCTCCGGACCGCCGGTTCCACGAAGGAGGTACCCTTGACCACCTCGCGGATTCGGTCGCGGTAGGCCGTGAGACGGAAGAACCAGTTCTCCTCCTCGATCCATTCGAGTTTGCGGTTGGGGTGGTTCGCGCATTGGCCGTCGACCAGGTCCTTCTCCGTCTTGCGCGATTCGCATCCGACGCAATACCAACTCCGGTAGGGTCCCTTATACACGTCTCCCCGCTTCCGGAGGCGTTCGAAGATCTCCTGGGCGCCACGATGATGGGCGCTCTCGGTCGTTCGAATGAATCGGTCGAAGGAAAGCGAGAGCTTGGACCAGGCCGAGCGAAACTTTCGTTCCATTTCGTCGCAGTACACCAGAGGATCGAGCCCGAGTTCCTGGGCCTTTTCCGCCACCTTCTGGCTGTTCTCGTCGTTGCCCATGAGGAAGAAAACGTCGTCCCCCCGGAGACGTCGCCAGCGGGCTTGGGCATCCGCGCCGATCTTCTCGTACGCGGTTCCGATATGCGGGCTTGCGTTGGGGTAATCGATGGCCGTCGTGATGTAGAACTTGCTCATCCGATCCTCAAGAGGGCGTTCTCGACGACCAACGGGACGCTCGCATTCCGGTCGATCATGAGCTCGTGGTCGACCACGGCCTCCAATCGGGCGGCGAGTTCTTCGATCTCGAGGTGGCCGGCCCATCCTTCCGGGGCGAAGCGGGGGCCGGGCGGAAGGCCGGCGCGCCCCCGAAGGGCTTCCCGCAGGGCCAGGGCGGTGAGGCGAAGCATCCGCTTCGCCCGAACGCGCACCTTGACCGTGTCTCGAATCTTGGTGAGATTCTCGATGACGGAGTTCAGATCTCCTCCGGCGATTCTGGAAAGGAACTCGGTCGCTTCCGATCCCCATTCGCGAAGATCCTCGAGGAGCTCGCGGGCGCGGCCGGGACTCCCTTCGGCCAGGGCGACGGCGAGGCGCCCCTCCGACTCTCCGGTTCCGATCAGGCGCGCCACCTGCTCGTCCTTCAGCGGATGGAACAGGATCGTCTGGCACCGAGATCGGATGGTGGGAAGGAGCGTGGAAGGGGAGGAAGTGACCAACAAAATCGTCGTCCCGACCGACGCCTCCTCGAGCGTCTTCAAGAGAGCGTTTTGCGCCTCCTCGTTCAGCTTCTCGGCCTCGTCGACGATCACGGCCCGGCGCGAATCGCTCGCGAAGGACAGTCCCCGAATCAGCTCGCGCACTTGCGCGATGGAGATCTCCTTTTTTTCCTCCTCGCAGGAGATGACTTTCAGTTCCGGGTGGGTGGCGCGCGCCGTCCGGCGGCAGGCGTCGCATGCCTCGCACGCGTCGGGACCTTGCCCGCAAAGAAGGGCTCGAGCGAATTCCGTAGCCACGAGACGCTTCCCGATCCCGGCGGGTCCGGCGAAGACGTAGGCCTGCGCCACTCGACCGAGACGCACGAGGGAACGCAATCGCGCGATGGCCCCTTCGTGACCCAGAATGCGGTCATAGGACATTCGCCACCGCCTCGAATACTTTCGCCGCTACGATCTCGACGGGTCGATTGGCCGGGATCAACGCCATTCGACCCCGGCGGCTTCGGGCGATGCGACGGAACGCTTCGCGAACGCGCTTCAAGTACGAGAGGCCTTTGCGTTCCATTCGGTCCTTGGGCCGGCGGACCCTTCGGATTCCGATCCGGGGGTCGAGATCGAGGACGACCACCCTGTCGGGGATCGGGAAGCGAGCGATCCTCTCGGCCAAATCGAGAACCTCCGGAATCCCGACTCCGCCCGCCGCGCCCTGATAGGCGGCCGTCGAAAAATAGTACCGGTCCAGGAGCACGATCCTTCCCGCCCGAAGCATCGGTTCGAGGACCTCCGTCGCCAACTGAGCCCGACTCGCCATGTAGAGAAACAACTCCGTTCGCGCGTCCATCTCGGTTCGACGCACATCGAGGAGAAGCTCCCGGATTCTCTCTCCGATCCGCGTGCCGCCGGGTTCGCGGGCCCGCACGACGGAATACCCCTCGCTTCGGAGACGCTCCTCCAAGAGTCGAGCCTGCGTGGACTTTCCGGCGCCGTCGATTCCCTCGAGCACGAGCAACCGGCCGCGCATCGACGACATGATACGGAACCCCGGGCGTTACGCAAGGGCGAAAGAAGTTCCTGTTTACACCCTTCCGCTCCGCGTTAGAATAGGCGCTTCATGACGACGATTCTCACCGTTCGCGTGCGCGGCCATGTGGCGATGGCGGGTGACGGCCAGGTAACATTGGGATCCACGGTCGTCAAGCACGGGGCGGTGAAGATCCGCAAGCTCCACGAGGGCAAGGTGCTGGCGGGATTCGCCGGCGGAACGGCGGATGCCATGGCGCTCCTGGAGCGTTTTGAGGGCATGCTCAAGAAGGCGCAGGGCAGCGTCCCTCGGGCTTCCGTGGACCTCGCCAAGGAGTGGCGCACGGACCGACAGCTCCGCCGGCTGGAGTCCATCCTCCTCGTGGCCGATCGCGAGCACTCGCTCCTGCTCTCGGGTCAGGGAGACGTCATCGAGCCGGACGACGGAATCGCGGGGATCGGCTCCGGAGGGCCCTACGCGGTCGCGGCGGCTCGGGCCCTCGCCCGGCACACCCAACTCTCGGCGAAGGAAATCACCGAAGAGTCGCTCGCCTTGGCCGCCGATCTTTGCATCTATACCAACACCCGAATTCAGATCGAGGAGCTGTGACCGACCCCAAGGAATTGACCCCGCGGCGGATCGTCGAGGAGCTCGACCGGTACATTATCGGCCAGTCGGAGGCGAAGAAGGTCGTCGCGGTTGCGGTTCGGAATCGGTGGCGACGCCAGCAGCTCGCCCCCGAGCTTCGGGAGGAGGTCGCGCCCAAGAACATCATGCTCATCGGCCCGACCGGTGTGGGCAAGACCGAGATCGCCCGGCGATTGGCGGTGCTGGTCTCGGCTCCCTTCGTCAAGGTCGAGGCGACCCGCTACACCGAAGTCGGCTACGTGGGGCGCGACGTGGAGTCGATGGTGCGGGACCTCGTCGAGACCTCCATCGCCATGGTGAAACGAGAGGAGATGGCCAAGGTCCAGGTTCGTGCGGAGGAACTGGCCGAGGAGCGCCTGTTGGACCTCCTGCTCCCCCGCTCGTCGGACGACGAACAGCGCGCCGCGTCGAGTCGGGACCGCATGCGGGAGAAGCTGCGTTCCGGGGCGCTCGACGGACGCGAGGTGGAGGTGACGGTCGACGAGAGACAGGTCCCCTTCATGCAAGTCTTCTCGCCGGGCGGCATGGAGGAGGTCGGATTCGATCTTCCGGGGGCGCTTGGGAACATGTTCCCTCCGAAGCAGGTTGCGCGTCGCCTTTCCTTGAATGAGGCTCGAAGGGTTTTGACTCAGCAGGAAGCGGAGAAGCTGATCGACCGTGACCGGTGCACCCGCGAGGGATTGCGGCGGGCTCAAGAGGCCGGAATCATCTTCATCGACGAGATCGACAAGATCGTCGGGGTGAAGTCGACTTCGGGCCCCGATGTTTCCCGCGAAGGAGTGCAGCGGGATCTCCTCCCGATCGTCGAGGGGGCGAACGTGACCACTCGGTACGGGGTGGTGCGGACCGACCACGTCCTTTTCTTTGCGGCGGGGGCGTTCAGCTTCTCCAAACCGACGGACCTCATCCCGGAGCTGCAGGGGCGCTTTCCCTTGCGGGCGGAATTGAAAAGCCTGGGGTGCGAGGACTTCGTCCGGATCTTGACGGAACCGAAAAACGCCCTTCTCAAGCAGTACACGGGCTTGTTGGAGACCGAGGGGATTCGAATCGAGTTCCGCGAGGAGGGGATTCGGGAACTCGCGGAGATCGCCGCTTCGGTGAACGCCTCGATGCAGGACATCGGAGCCCGGCGGCTCCATACGGTGGTAGAGCGAACGCTGGAGGAGATTTCGTTCCAGGCGCCGGACATCTCGCCCGCGCGAATCACCATCGACGCGAAGTACGTGCGGGAAAAGCTCAAGGGGATTCTCGAGGACGAAGATCTGCGGAAGTACATCCTGTAGAGGCGTGCCTTCTCGTCTCAGTGCTTGATGGCCGCGGAGCTATGGACTCCCGCCTCGAGGGCGGCGGCGTGGGCGTCCTCTTCCTTCCACTCCGGATACCGGTTGATCAGGACGGCCAGAAAGCCGGTCCAGACCATGAACGCCTCCATGGTTCGGATGGCGGAGAAACTGGTCGCTCCCCCGGCATGAACGGAAATGGAAACGAGAAGGATGAAGTAGCCGGCGACAAACGCCTTGACAAAACCCGGGGTCTCGATCTGGGCATAAAGTCGGTACATGCGTACCGCAATCCGGAACAGGAACCACAACAGGGCTGCGAGACCGATCAGCCCCAGATCGACCGCCACGCGAACATACTCGTTGTCCACGTCCCCGAAACTGATGGAACCGGGGCCGCTACCGAATGCGGGGCGGCTCAGGATTCGCGACTGGCTTTCCTCCCACGAACTTACCCTGGCCTCCCAGGATTCCGGGCCCGGGCCGCTGAAGATTCCCAAGATGGTTTGGGCGCGGGCGATGACGTTATCAGGAGCCAGGAGGGGGAAGAGGATCGCCATGATGACGAGGACGACGACGAGACGCCGGTGTTTGAGCAACGCAATGAGGCCGATCCCGCAGAGGAGCGCGATGTACGAGGTCCGACTGTAGGTGAACATGAGGATATAGAAGAGGACGCCGGCACAGATAACGCTCACGATCCGGGCCCGCAACGAGGTGAACTGCAAGAAGAATCCGAGGAACATCGAAATGTGGAGGATGACGTACCCACCGAAGATATTGGCCGTCTCCCCAAGAGGACCGTGAAGCCGTTGCGTACTAGGATCCTCCAAGACTCTCGATTGCCCCAGGCTGATCGTAGCGGCGGCCAGGCTGACCAGGAGGGTGAAGATGACGAACGCCCGGAACTCGGCATAGGTCCGGACATTGTTTAGGACGATCAGGAATAGCAGGACGTAGATTAGGTTCTTCCCCAGAAGCAAGCCGCTGCGGGTCCATTCGACGGATCCGGAGGAAACTCCCAACAAGGCGGAGACAATCATGACTCCCAGGTATGCAAGCATCGGTGCCTTGAATGGGTTCGAAGCCAGCTCTTCCCGGTTGCGGAGCGTGCGCAGGAGCCAGGCCACCAACAGGGCCGGAACGACGAAGTCTTCGAACCGGAGATTGTTGAAGTCTCCCACGCCGACTTCAGGGGACAGTCCTATACACAGGATGAGAATCCCCATTCCGAACCGGATATTGATGAGGGTCAAGAGGTAAGCGAGGGCCGCCAGCGCGGCGCTAAACTGCACGAAGGAAGCCTGACCCGTGATGTCCGTCACGGCCATCATGAGGTAGGCCAGCAGTCCCAGCACGAGCGAAGTTACGATGATCGCCGGGAGCGGGCTCGGGGGTTTCGAACTTTGATCGAGATCCATCATGATGCTATAGGATTATCGGACATGTCCCGCATACCGCGATTGGATTTTCGACATCGGGTGGTCGATAAGCATTCGGGACCAAACCCGATGCCAACTCCTCCCCTCGTGGCCATTATTGTCCTCGATTTCAATGGGAAAGAGGATACCCTGGAATGTGTTCGATCAATTGTCCGAATCCGCTATTCCAGGTTCAGACTGTATGCCGTAAACAACGGCTCTCAAGAGTCTATCCTCGACGAGGTAAAGCAAATCCTGCCCCAGGCGGTCGTTATCGAGAATCGAGAAAACCTTGGATTCACTGGTGGGAGCAACATTGGATGTCGACGGGCCCTAGAAGATGGGGCCGACTTCGTACTTCTGCTCAACAACGATACCGTGGTGGATCCGGAATTCCTCTCGCCTTTGATCCGAATGATGGAGTGTCCCGAAGTAGGTATGGTGACGTCGAAGATCTACTTCTATGGAGAAGATCGCGTCTTTTGGGCCTACGGAGCGAGGGTGGGCCGGTGGACGGGGCGATCGACGCATCTCGGAGTTTATTGCCGGGACGTGGGACAATTCGATCATCTTCGAGATGTAGAACGGATCACGGGATGCGCCATGTTCGTGAGGCGGGAAGTGTTCGAGAGAGTCGGATTCCTGGACGACCGGTTCTTCGCCTATTCGGAGGACCTGGATTGGTGTCTGAGAGCCCGTCGTCTCGGTTTCCGCCTGCAGGTGGCCCCGGACTCGGTTATCTGGCACAAGGGACACCGGAGCAGCGGACGAGCGGGCCGTCCGTTCATCACCTATCTTCTCGCCCGAAATCACCTCCTGATGCTAAGGAAGAACTCGGACTACTTCGCCTGCGGAGGGGGGCCCGCCCTTTGGTATGCCGGCCTCGCGGGAATCAAGGAAATGGCACGATTCCTTCTTCGATGGGTTCGATCGCGGGAAGCGAACGAGTGGGAGTGCTTCTTGGCGGTGGCGCGGGGATGGCGGGACTTCGCTTGCGGCCGATGGGGGGCTCCGCGGCATTGACGGGCCGTGCCTTCAATCGCCGCCGCACCTGGGCTCCCAACGCCGGATTTCCAACCGCCAGGGAGGAAAGGACACCCGCTTCAGACTTCCCCGGCGGAGAGAAGCGGGGATTCGAGGAACATGCACCTTGACCGGCTCCGGCAGAGCCTGAGTCCAGGCCGGCTGAACGGTTCCATACGTCGAACGATCATGAGAGATCCAGTAGTGGTCTACGATAACCCAGGCAGGTTCGGCGGGAGGGGCCTCGTTCCAGGTTACGTACCGATGGCGAGGCCGAAACCGGTCGAAGAAGAGCAAGCTGAAACGCGTTCGCTCATCCCCTACGACGACTCCGGCAGGCTGGTCCGACAAGAATCGGTGCGCCTCCTCAAGGTTTTCACGTGCCGTCGAAGCGTCTGACCAGAGTCGGATCGAGGCAGCCATGTTGACGACCAAGAGAGCGACCAAGCCAAGGACGACATGGATCCGGCGTCGGGTGGGAAGTAGGAGGCAGACGCTTCGGGCCAGAACCAGAGCAGCAGGGAGCGTCAGCATTTCCAGCGTGCGCGGGCGCGCGACGAAGGCGAGGCGGAAGGGAAAGAGGCTGCTCGGGGTGAGACAGATGAAAATGAAAAGAACCATCCACCATCCGAGGGCCCACCGGCCCGCCCGGTCTCGAATCCACCACACGTGGATCGCGGCCGGTAGGAAGGCAACATAGAAGAGGCCAAAGAACGGAAAGAGAGGAGCCATGGGATGGAACATCATCAGGGGGACTTCTAGAAAAAGCCGATGGGCGATCTGAGCCGCCGAGGAAAAGTGTTTCTCCATGTACTCCGAATGAGCTCCTCGAGTGGCGTGGAGCCGGAACGCCGGATCGCCGAACAAGGCGTACACGATCGTCTCGATTGCGACAACGAGGGCGAAGCCGGCCAGGAGATACAGAAACCTCTTACGACCCCAGGTAGATCGTAGCGACAGGACGGCGATGACCGCGATAAGAAAGAACGCGGGTTCCTTCGTGAGGTGCCCCATTCCCAAAGAGCCTCCTCCCAAGAACCCGAGCCATGGCTTCCTTTCGGAGAGCTGCCAGACAAGGACGGAAAGCCCCATCCACGCACTCAACGGCAAGTCCGCATGCACTTCGGTTGCGTGATGGAGGTTGAGAGGCATGAAGGCAACGAGCATCGCCGCGACCAATCCCATTCTTGCGTCGCTCAAGCGGCTCCCGAGAGCAAAGCCGAGGAAGATCGTGGCAAGGGAGGAGAGGAAATTGACGAAGACGGCGGCGAAAATGCTGATGCCGAATAAAGCGAAGGCTCCCGCCATCGGTACCCATAGCCCCACGCGGGAGGCATAGGGATTGGTCTGGAGGGAGGAGGTTCCTTCTCTGAGTTTCCAGGCCAAGTCGATGTAAACCTGATCATCCGACGCCTGATATCCCGTAAACAGCCAGAGCCGAAGGGCGGCTCCCAAGGCCAGGATCAGAATCAGCCACCCACGAGCGGTTCGAGAACTCATGACGAGACTCGATATCGACTCACCAAGTCCTCGGCGGCGCGCAAGAGAGAATCGAACCCCCGGTCCCAGTCCGCCCGATCTTGGATGATTCGGACGTTCTTCTCTCGAGAAGAGGATCGCAGCAGCGGATCCGTGAGGAGTCGATCGAGCGCGCTCTCCAATTCTTCTTGCCGGGCAGGGTCGAAGAGGAGACCGTTTTCGCCGTGGACGACCCATTCCCGGATGGCGGGAAGATCGGAGACCACTACGGGGAGTCCACAGGCCATCGCCTCCAAAAGGCTCAAGGAGGTACCGTCGCTCTGAGAGGGCGAAACGTACAGATCAGCCGCGTTTAGGAAATAGGCCAATCGTTCATTGGGGACGAAGCCGGCAAAGTGAACACGATTGTCCAATCCTAATTCTCGTGTCGCCCTTTGCAAGTCGGTATCGCACGAGCCGCGCCCTACGATGATCAGGCAGAGGTCCGGATGTCGACTCGAGAGTCGGGCAAGAGCGCGGAGGGCCCATTCGATCCGATAGACCGGCTCCAACGAGCGGGTGGTGATGGCGATGGTCTTGCCTTGCCAGCCCAGCCGGTTCCGGAGGTCGGGATCGGAACGGTGCGGATGGAAGAGTTTGAGATCCACCCCCCAAGGGACGACGAGGGTCTTCTCCGTCGCAATCCTCCCAAGCTCGATGGCCTGCCGCATCACATGACGGGCGTCGCAGGAAACGAAGTCCGCCTTGCTCAGAGTATACCGCGCCATTTCCCGGTAGCGACGCCTCCACTTCGGGTAGAGCAGAACGTCCGATCCCCACGGCGTCATCAGGATCGGATGAACCCCCGAAACCGCGGCGAGGAAGCTGGAAGTAAGAAGCCAGCCCGACACCACCAGATCGATGTGAAACCGGCGCACGTCTCTTTTGAGGAGCGACAGAGCCTGAAGGAAACTCCTCCCATAGATCAGGAAACGGGGGATCCGCTCGGAGGGGCAGCGAGCGCCGTCCGGATAGCCGGGCAGATCGCGGTGTACGATTTCGAGCCGAGGGATGTTGCGGATCCCGTCGGGCAATTCCGGCGATCGGTGATAGAAGGTGTACAGGATGACTCGATGGGGCGACTGCGCGTATTTCCGAAGAAACCGGATATCGTGAATGTTCAGAATATCCGAGAGATACAGGATATTCATGGGGGCGGGGCGACTACGGGACGGAACGGAACCAATCGAGGGATTTCCTCATTCCCTCGAGAAAGGACACTTGGGGTTTCCAACCCAAGACCGTCTTCGCCTTCTGGTTGGAGACCGTCTTCCCCTTGTAATCTCCGGGTCGGGCGGGTCCGAATCGAATCTCGACCTGATTTCCGAGGATGGAGCGAATCGTCTCGGCGATTTGCAGGACGCTCACTTCCTCTTCGCCTTCGAGGTTGAAGGTCTCGTTCTTCCCATTTTCGGAGAGGGCGAGAAGATGGGCCTGGATCAAGTCGTCGATGAAGATGAAGTTGCGGTACTGCTTCCCGTCTCCCGCCACGGTCAGGGGCTCTCCGCGAAGGGCCTTGCGGATGAAGATGGGAATGACCATCTCTTCCCGCAGTCGCGGACCGTATGGGATGCCGTAGCGCAGAATGGTGAACGGAACTTGGTACAGCTTCCAGTAGTCATGCAAGAGAAGTTCTGCGCCGATCTTCGTGGAGGTGTAGACGTGGCCGGCTCCCGGCATGTAAAAGGGGCTCTCCTCGGTCATGAGTTCCCCCTTCGAGCCGGTGTAGACCCATACGGTGCTCGCGAAAAACACGCGCTGGATCCCGTTGTGACGCGCGGCCTCGAGAATGTTCGCCGTCCCGGTCAGATTGGTCTGGACCGTGTAGAGCGGCTGTTCGAAGGCATAGTTGACGTTGGAAACCGCAGCCAAATGGTACAGAACGTTGCATCCCTTTGTGGCGTTGAGAACGGAAGAGAAGTCGACGATGTCGGTGTCCTTGTAGCGAAGATCCTTCCGATGGGGTCGCGCGCGATAGTCCAGAATCGTCACTTCATGTCCCGCCGCCGCCAGCGCGTCGACGAGGTGGGACCCGATGAAACCCGAACCGCCGGTGACGGCGCATTTCATGATTTGTCCTAGGGCTGAAGTTCTTCTCGAAGCGACCGGGCGACGTACACGGCCTCTTCTTGGGTCATCCCGTTATAGATCGGCACGCACACATGTCTGGAGCACAGCCTTTCCGCGACGGGATAATCGCCGGCTCGATACTGTTCGTGGTAGTACGGTTGAAGATGGCACGGGAGCTTGTACACCTCCCCGCTGAGAGACACTTCCCGATTCTTCTTGAGCGCATCTTGCAGTCGGTCCCGATTCACGCCCTCGTGCAGGAGTGCGATGTATTTGTAGTAGTTGGATTGTGCCCCCGCGGGGATCTTCAAAGGGGCGATCCCGGGCAGGGAGGCGATTTCCTCATCGTAGATTCTCGCGATGGCCCGCCGTTCCTCGACGAAAGATTCCAGGTGTTCGAGATGGGTGTGCCCGACGAGGGCGTGGATCTCGCTCATTCGCCAATTGTAGCCCAAACGGCCGTGCTCGTTTTGGGTGAAGCTGACCTTACCCTGGTCGCGATACAGGCGGGCCTCGTCTCGGATCTTCTCCGAACGCGTGACGATGGCGCCTCCCTCCCCGGAAGTGATCAGCTTGGTCGGATAGAAGGAATAGGCGGCGGCGTCGCCGAACGAACCCGCCGACGCTCCGTCGAGGGAAGAACCGTGGGCGTGGGCGGCGTCTTCGAGGAGGAAGAGACTCCGTCGGCGGCAGAGATCCGCAATCTCCGGCATCCGAGGCGTGATGATTCCGCCGATGTGGACCACGATGATCCCCGCCGTCCGGGAGGTGATCCTGGCCTCCATGTCTTTCACATCCACGGAGAAGGTCGCGGGGTCAGCGTCTACGAAGACCGGAACCGCCGTCGCGTGCAGCACGGCGAGCGCCGTAGCGAAAAAAGTGTTCGTGGGCATCAGCACTTCCTTCCCCCCGGCCCCCAGGATCCTCAGGGCGATTTCGAGCGCGCTCGTGCCGCTGTTTACCGCCACCGCGTGGGGCAGACGGGTGGTTCGGGCGAACGCCTCCTCGAAGCGCTGCGTCCACGGACCGAGGGTGAGTTGCCCCGAGGCGAGGATGGTACCGATCTCGCCCCGAATCCGATCGATGTCTTCCGGAGTGAATCGGACGCGCGCGGGAGGTATCTTCACTTCGCGTTCCCCCATTCTCTCTGCAGGATCGAGGCGATGCGTTCCGCGGTGCGACCGTCCCAAAGGGGAGGACGCCGGAGGACGACCCGTCGTCCCCTCAAGATCTCGTCCAGAGCCGCCAAGACTTCGACCGGCTTCTCGCTGACCAAACGGTTCGCGCCCGCCCATTGGGTGATGGACCGCTCGGTGTTCGGGCGTACGGTGAGACAGGGGACTCCCAGGACCGCGCACTCCTCCTGGATCCCGCCGGAGTCGGTGACCACGGCCTTGGCCTCCGACAAGAGCGAGATGAAGTCGAGGTATCCCAAGGGCTCGATCAACTGCGGTTTCCTCGAGGAATCTCTCGAAGAAAAGCGCCGCAATAGTCCGCTCTTCCGGAGCGCGCGGATCGTTCGTGGATGGGCGGGGAGGATCGAGGGGATGCGGCTCTGGATTCTTTCCAGCATCCCGACGACTTCCCGCAGCCGCCGGGGATCGTCGACGTTGGAGGGGCGGTGCATCGTGATCGTCGCGTACGACCGGGGAGGGAGACCGAAGCGCTCCCAGACGGCGCGAGCGCGGGCCTCGGGCAAGTGGGTCAGAAGAGAGTCGATCATCGCGTTACCGACGAAGAAGATTCTAGAGCGGGAGACGGATTCGTCGAGAAGATTCCGATCGGCTTCGCGGCACGTCGTGAAGAGGAGATCGCTCACGGCATCCGTCAGCCGACGATTGATCTCCTCGGGCATGCTGGAATCGAAACTTCGGAGACCCGCCTCCACATGCGCCACGGGGATCCCGAGTTTCGATGCCACCAGGGCGGCCGCCAGGGTCGAGTTCACATCGCCCACGACCACGACTCCGGTCGGGCGAGTCTTGAGGAGAACGCGTTCCATGCCCATCATCACCTTGGCGGTCATTTCCGCATGTGTTCCCGAACCCACGCGTAGAAAAGAGTCCGGTCGAGGGATCTTCAGCTCGCGGAAGAACGCTTCCGATAAGGCGTAGTCATAATGCTGGCCGGTATGAACCAGGAAGGTTCGGATGCCGGCGCGATCGAACGCCCGAATCAGGGGAGCGATCTTGACGAAATTGGGGCGAGCCCCTCCTACGCAGACGATCCGCACGAGTCCTCTCGCAGCAAGAAGAGAATCGCATCCGAGAAAAACTTGGAGGCCCAACTGGGATAGGTGTAGCGCTGATACTCTCCCCAAATCGGATGGGATCCCTTGATGCCTCCACGAATTCCGAGTGAGGGTGACTCCAGATCCTGGGTTTGCGCCACCCGGCGGAGGAGTGTCTCGGCCGACCGTCGGAGGTCTCTCCGCCCGAGATCCCGAGCGAGCTCCAGCCACACCAATGCGATCTGGCAATTCCCCGTCAAGCAGGAGTAGTCGCCGGACGGTTCCCATTCGGGACCGTAGCAAGCCGACAGCCCTCCCTCTCGCAGAAAACGAGTGTGGAGCGCTTCCGCTCCCGTTTGCGCTGCGTCGCGAGCCTCGGAATGGTCGAGCCCACGGGCGCACTCCAGGAGTCCCTGGAGGGTATATCCGATCGTATGGGTCAGAGCCTTCGGTCCTCCGTCGAAGGACATGTCCTCGATCCATCCGTTGGGCCGGCAACATCGGAGCACCCAGTCGACATGTCGAAGCGCGCCGTTGCGGCAGGACGGATCGTGGGAGAGGGAGTGCCATTCCAGCAGGGCCCAGGCCACCATGACATAGTAGGTGTGGACCCGATCGAGGTAGGCCCCGCGGCGCCATGCCCCGTTCCCATCGAGAGCGGAGACGAGCCATCGAGCCGCTCTCTCCGCCCCTCGTCCGAACTCCGCTTGACGGGTGCGTTCGTACAGGCGAGAGAGCCCCATGAGAATCTGCCCCGTGTTGAAGACCGAAGCGGGTCGTCCTTCGACGTAGAATCCCCCAGGATAGGACCCATCCGGGTTCTGGATTTGGAGGAGGCCTTCTCCCATCGCGCAGGCGAGCTCTTCCCAGCGGTAATCGCCGGCCCACTCGTCGTACTTTAGAAAGGTGGGAATCGCATATCCCGTTACCTCGGGGTAGGAGGGCAGCCAGGCGCGTTTCGTCAGGGAAAAGCCGGCGGACAGAAGGACGTCGGGAGTAGCCCGGTGAGCCCGCTTCATCCACTCCTGTGCAGACTCGAGGTGTTCGGGCCAGCTGCGAAAAGGGTAGCGACGATCACTACGATCAGCGCTCAGCGCTCTTCGATACCCCGCATCGACGGATGCCAGACGCGCCATCCAGGGTTGGACGAGCCGGGAGATCAATCCCATTCCGGTTCGCCCCGGTAGGCTCGAATCAGAAGACGGGCCGATTCGTCCCAAGAATCGTATCGAAGCACTTCAGACGCTCCGTCACCGGGGAGATCCTTTGCCGTTCGAAACGCGGTTTCCATGGCTCGACGCAGGGAGCCGACACTGCCGGGCTTGAAGAATCGGCGTCGTCGCCCCCGAATCATCTCTCGAAACAGTCCGATATCCGGCGCAACTACATATCGTCCGAAATCGCCCGCAAGGTGGAGGACCCCGGAGTTCAAGACCGATTCGTAGGGAAGCAGGACGACGTCCGAGGCCGCGATCGTCTCGCCGACCTCTTCGTCGGGGATATACTCAAACCGGAATCGAATCCGAGGATCCGATTTTGAGGCGGCTTCAATCTCCCGACACACCTCGACATCCCTTGGACGGCCGACGACCCAAAGCGCTGCGGGCGCATGGGGCAACTGTCGGAACGCCCGGAGCGCCGCGGACACTCCCTTATTGCTCCGGAGGTCCCCGAATAGGAGGAAAACGCAATGAGAAGGTCCCCACCCCTGGCGACCGCGGACTTGAGCTCGATCGTTACAAACGCGGTATTGGGGAGTGTAGGGACCGACACCGATGACCCGAACCCGATCTCTGCGGCCGTAGTGACGCGCCACTTCCCCCTTGGCCCATTTCGAGAATACGGCAACCACATGGGCTACGTGGTACGTCAGCCACCCCCCGATCCGATCCAAAATGGGATATCTGCCTTCGTGATCCTGATGGTTGTGTACTCTCCAGAGGATGCGGTATCCCAAGAACCTTGCCACGATTAGGCGCGCGGCATAGGCCACAAGTGCCCGGGCAGTTCGGAAACGCGTCTCGAGAAAGTAGAGCGGCGGGTGCCAATTCAGATGGAGGACCGTTCTTTCGTGCCGGTTCCTCCACAGCCAGCCCACATCGAAGAGACTAGGCGAGGAGCCGACCTGACATCCTCGCTTCCGGAGGGGTCCTCCTTGGAGTCGGATTGTGTCCAAGATCGGCGGGATCATCCAGACGTTCACGCCGCATCCTCTCTTCGAACCGCCAGGAAATAGTAGTAGGAACACCACGATGGATTTGCCCTCGGCCAACTGCTCTGGTCCAGGCGAGAGAAGAAGGCCAAGAGCGGTCCAGGGAGATGTTCCAGGAGAGAGAAGGGAAGGAAGATGAACCCTCCGGACTGTAGGAGGTCCAATCCCGAGCGTCGGAGAAGATGGAGGACTTCCTCTCTGTGATACCGGCGTTGGTGCACCGCCATCCCGCGCAGGAGTACGTCCCGGAAAAACCAAAAGAAAAAATGCGGGGAACGAAAATTAGGAATGGTGAGAAGAAAAGGGGCGCCCGGTTCGAGGATTCGCCTCGTCTCTTGGAGGAAGCGTTCTCCATCCCGGAGAAGTTCAAGCAGGCTGATGCTGAAGGCGAATCGGATGCTCTCGGAACGAATCGGTAGCGCGTGAACATCCGCCTGAAGCAGGATCGACCCCCCGCCGCGCTGAGGGTTCCAGTCCGGCGTTACGACCCGCGCTCCCAACGCCGCCCCATGCCGACCGTCCCGGCCGCCTAAGTCGACACCCCATCCCTCGTTCCAGGGAAGTCGAGTAAGGAGCGCAACGATTTGACGGTCGCGATACTTTTCGGCAGCTGGGTTCTTCGACAGGATCCAGAATTTCTCCCAGGCGGATTCGACCAGCCGTCGGACGAAGGAGATCCCCACGGGTGCTTAATGATATCGGCTGGAAGCGCTCAACGCTAGCCGATTGCAGGCGGAGGGGATAGGATCGGATACGCCCATGGATTCAGGAAGGCTGTTGTGGATCAGCTATTCCTTCCCGCCGGAAGCTGGGGTGGGAGCGCTCCGAGTCACTCACTTCATCAAGCACCTCGACGGGAGCGGCACCGCGTCGACCGTCATTTCCGGCCCCTTCGACGGCGCCCGGAGATCCGATCCCGGCCTTGCCGCGGAACTTCCTGGCTCCTGCCGGGTGGTACGAACGAACACGCGATTCCGAGATTTCTGGATTCGACTCTCCGCGCGGCTTCCCCGGTCCGAGCCGTCGCGCCGTCGCTTCCACCTGGAATGGGGGAGCCTCTATCAGGGACACTGGATCGAGTCCGCCGTCTCCTCCGCACGATCCCTCGACGCTCATCGCCTCGTGATCTCGACGGGACCACCCTTCTCGGCCCACGAGATCGCACGTCGAATCCGGGAGCGATCGCGGATCCCGTGGATCATGGACGTGCGGGACCCCTGGCCGTTCGGCCCGGACCCCGCGTCGGACGAGTTTCGGTCGAAGCGCGAGGCGCGCTGGTTTTCGAGCGTGGCCGCCGTGGTCGCGACGACGTCCGAGATCCTGGACGTGCTCCATGGCCGGGGACTCCCTGCCTCCGTCCCGACTCGAGTGATTCCGAACGGGTTCGACGATCGAGAATGTCCGCCGCTGCTCTCCCCTTGGCCCCCGGAGAAGTTCTGTCTCCTCTACACGGGGAATCTCTACGGGGAACGGCGGATCGACGATGTGCTTCAAGCGGTATCTCGGCTGGTGGAACGGGGGAGCATGGATCGAGACGCAATCGAGATTCTGCTGGTCGGACAGGCGTACCCTCCTCCTCCGATTCCGGAAAACCTCCGCGAGGGATGCCGGCTCTTCCCTCTGGTCCCCCGCGCTGAACTTCGCTCCTACTGGGAGCGATCGGCAGTCCTTCTCCTCCTTCAGCCCGAAGCCTACCGAATGTGCGTCCCCACCAAGCTCTTCGAATTCTTGGCGATCGGACGTCCCATCCTTGCCGTGGTTCCGCTCGATTCTCCCTCCGCCCGACTGATTCGGGAATTTGGAACAGGTCACGTGGTCGCGCCGGGGGATTCCTCTTCCTTGGAACGCACCCTCCTCGACTTCTACACGTCCTGGCGCTCCGGGACTCTCCGTCCCCCGGGACGGGGGCCCGGACTGGAGCGATACGAGCGCAGCCGACTCGCGAAGTTGTTGGAGGAATTCCTTCCGGCCGCGCATGGGTGTTGACGCCTGCGAAAGAGCCACCGTAAGATCACGAGCTCATGTTCGACCGAAACCTCTACCGCGAAGACTGGGATCGACGGGCACGGGAAGACAGCCGGGGTTTCACCGCGAGCCACGATCACGATAGCGAGGAACGATACCGGGAGAGCGGAATTCGCGACGCTTGACTCCTCTTCGAATTCTCGGGCCTCGCGCAGGACCGACGCTACGAGAGCGCGCTCGAGATCGGATGCGGAATCGGCAGGCTGCTCTCCTTCATGACCGGACATTTCGACTCGGTCATCGGGGCGGATGTCTCGCCCGAGATGATCCATCAAGCGGAACAACGGCTCGCGGGTCAGGCGAAGTCGCTCGTCTTCTCAAGCCCGATGGCGTCGCCGTACTTCACTTCCTGGAGCCCCATGGAATTCGTCGAGGACTCCAAGCCCTGTTTCACCTGGATCCGCCCGACTCGGATACTCTCCACTTCCGGTATTTCCGGCGAAGCGAGGTGGAGCGACTGGCGCGTCGTTCGGGACTCACCATCGGAGAGCATCGAAAGCTGGACGTCTACGGGTTATTCCGACTGTACCTCCGCCGGCCCTAACGGCGGGAGGACTTGGCCCACTTCGAGCAGAATCCTTTGAGCGGTGATCGTCGAGTTGTCCGCATCCGGGCGGTAGCTGCAGTAGTCCGCGGACGTCGAAACCACCTTCCGTCCCGTTCCGAAGGTGTCGATTTCCGCCGCCGAGGTGGGGCTGAAAAAGCTCACCGTAGGAATCGATTGGGCGATCGCCAGATGTAGAGCGAGGGTATCGCTGGTCACTACGAGGTTCATCGCCGAGATCACTGCAGCGAAATGAAGGAGAGAGAGGGGTTCGATCAACGCCAGGTTCGGATGGGTCGAACGCTCCAGGAGACCCCGGTTGTAGGGAAGGTCCTTCTCTCCTCCCAGGAGGTAGCACCGGAGGGGGTATCGCCCCAGAGCGTCCACAAGGGCGACCGCTTCCTTCCCCGGCATTCTCTTGGAAGGCCATCGGTCTCCGGCGCTCAGGTTCAGACCGATTCTCCATGCCGCCTCCTGGCCGACGATTCTCGCGACCTTCCGGGGGGGCACGGGACAGCCGAA
>Ga0137796_10000426_pt1 | contig 26522 bp, 24 predicted proteins | sample OV2TP3_FD_97704 | JGI IMG/M metagenome (GOLD analysis project Ga0137796, IMG submission 97704) | reverse complement strand
TTTAGCGTTCTCTCAAGTATGTTAAACAGTTCGGGATACCTACCCACGTTGAACATGGGCTCCATTAGGTGCTCCAAAATCTCAGCTGCTTTCTGTGGCTGGCGGCTTTCGAGATAGTGGTGTTGTGCCTCGATAAGGTCTTCGAATTGTTGAGGGTCCAACTTCATGTGCGAACACCTAATTGACTAGAGTCACCCCTGATCTTAAGTGGTAGAAAGCAGCGGCGCGGCCGTGGCAATCCATACGCTCCTGAGCTGACATTCGAGTACCACAGAATTCCTTGAGCCGCTCAGCCAAATCCACCGTGAGGTTACGCGCGAAGGTGAGAAGCGATTTCCCTTGAAGTGTGTAAGCAGCCCTGAGGTAGTCAGCCGAGTTTATTGGGTCCACCATCGCCGCAATATTTTTCAAAGTAATTGACTTTCGAAGAATCGAGAGCTGTTGGAGTATTTCCTTTTCGGCCCGAGATAGTCCTTCGTAGACCCTGCCAAAGTATTCCAATGGCTTCTGATCGGAAAAGGGCCTTAGCGGAGGGGTTTCCCCATCGAGAGCTTTTATGACCTTCAGATACCATGGGAGGTAGTCAACCGTCGCCGCCGTAGCCATCATCTCCTCCAAAGAATGAAGGTCTATTGTCTTCTCTCCCCTGAGAAAAGTCCGTGCCTCCTCGGGCGTGAATCCCCCAATCTTCATGAAACCATATTCGGCGTCGACATTTCCTGTGAATCCTTCCATTGACGTAATCAAGTAGATCTTTGACCTTCGCAGATGTCGTGCGGCTCGCTGAAATAGCAGTGCCCAAAATGACGATCCTTCCCAAAGGTAATCATCCAGGACGAGTACATATCGCCTCTGCGAAAGGAGCTCAACAAAGTGTTTTACGTTCTGCTCTTGCCGGCTTGGGTCGAATTGCCGGAAAACTGCAGAGAAGCCTTCGAATCCCAGTTTTCTGCCCTGGGTATCCAGCTCTTGTAAGAGCTCGTCGAAAGTCGCCCACTCTTTGTTGCACTTTACATAAAAGAACAGGTCCGAAGCATCGTCATCAGTATTCTTTACGGCAAATATCTTCGAGCAACAAAAGGCGGACATGAGTTCGGTTTTGCCCGAACCGAAAGGCCCTTGTACAAGGGTCACTCCATGGCCTGGAAAATCTGCCTCGAGTCGACCAAGGAGCTCCTTTCTGTCGACATAGTATTTCGTCACTCGGGGAAACTTCTCCTCCATTATGCTACGGCGCACCTCCACCTCGGGGTCCACGCTTGCACTTGTGCTGAAGTCGAACACCGATTCTTCGCGCGTTGCTAGATAAAGTACGGGTATGGCCCACTGAGTGCCCCTACCTGGGCTCATTTCACGCTCGACATCCACGATCGCTGCACGCCCGGCGTTGATGCATTCATCAAGCGAACGTTGCTGAATAAGTGAGCTGAAGAATCTGACGTCGAATTCTCGGGCTGTGACATCCATGATTTTGCTTTGCATCGCAACGACGGCTGGTATTCCGGCCTCAATCAGAGCCAGAGCTGCATTGGAGAACGGGTGATCAACGTCGGAGGTTGATGTCTCGCATGCGGACAAGACAACGAGCTTAAGATTTCCAGTATGCTGTCTGAATTCATTTGCAATCTTGCTCGCAGAGATGTGGTCTGCTCGGCAATCCGCAGTCTGAAATGCGAGTCTTGACTCCTTTCCGAAAAGGCTGCTGTGTCCGGCAAAGATCAGGACATGAGGTCGGACCTTGGCCAATTCCAACGTGAGTTGGGTCCATTCGGCGTTCGGCAGGAAATGGAACTCAGCCGCTCCGTGGCACTGTTCCGCAATGTACTGCATGGCAGAAAGCTCTGCGTTCACATCAAGGAAGGGATAGCAACGGTGGGGGTTCGGCAGAACTACCTGCACCACAAGTTTCTGGGTGATCTGTAGGGGCGATACATCTGTCCTCGGGATGAACCGCGCAACGGTTAGTTCTCGGGAAAGACCAAAATGTTCTCTGTCGGTTGAACCAACCAAATGGTAGAGGCACTCCCAAGGAACGTTTCCAACGAGAGCCTTGATGCTGTCTTCAAAGCTAAAGACTATCCGCAGCCTCTGGTGCTTGTGCCTGAGGCAATGCAAGGAACTCAGATATATGGATTCGATCTGCCCATTCTGAAATATGGCCTTCGCGAGCTTTTGCCCTAGTGAAACCAGGGTTCCCTCGGTTGCGAAGCCCTGGCGGAAGACGGAAAGCTCCTCCCTCGAAGCCCCCAGCGAGTAAGGCTGTCCCCAGTCCGAGGGGTCAGGGTTCGTTGGTGACTGTACAACGCGAAATCGATACTTCCACTTCTCGAACCCCTGCAGGCGTGCGATCAGGCTATTCGTTGCGCGCCCAACCTCAATCCTCAGAAGTCGGTCAGGCATGAGGTTCTGTCCTCGGTTCAAATTGGTTTGTTTATCAAAATATGCAGGCCCAGTAAAACTAGGATCAGACCGAAGGGAAGCAGCACAAAAATCTGCCGGAAGTTATAGGGGACCAATTTGAGCAGTTGCGTCCAGCTTCTGATCAGGGAGTTGATTTGCTCGAGGACTTCCTTGGCGCCGCGGTGTTTCCTCTGAGGCGCGAACAGAACTTTAACAAAAGCGATTAGACACACAAGAATTGTGACGCTCCCAAGGACCAATAGACTGAGCCCAACTATTTCGTTGATTGAGGTCATGTTGAGTCTCCTCAGTCGGGCAGTGCAGTTGCTCCAAGAAGTTCCCCTGACGATGTTGATCGCTTGTTTCCGCCATGAAGGTCCTTATTCTTGTAAGATACTTTTCAGTATTTTGCAAGCGAAGGACTGATTGCTTCTGTGACGAATCTTTCGATTTGCTTTACTGTTTTACGACCCCTCGGAGCCGTCTGACGCCACTAGAATAAGCATCAAGTACAAGTGCTCCTCCTGGGAAGCACAAGGGAACCCGAGTTCGATCATAGCATTTGAGGGACATATGGATGGATTAGCCCGAGCGCCAACGCCTTCAGTCAGAAGTCAAACTGTTCAGGGCCGGGCGACACCCCTTCATTCAAGGCTGCTGCTTTTATGATCGCCAAACGGGATCGCCCGCAGCCAGAAGGGAGCTGCACTTCGGGCAGCGCTCATTTCTTCGAACAGTCCACGGCGCCAGGACTCCCGCAAACCCGTCATACTTCTTGTAGAAGGAAAGATATTCCTCGGGAGCGAATCCAGTAAGCAGCTGCAGAATCTCGTTCACGGCTTGGCTCGCGAGGACGCCGTTGAAGCTCACAACCAGGGCGTCGGCGTTATCCACGGTTCTCAGATAGGGACGGCCCCGGGACTCCGTCTCCTTCTCGAGTTTTTCCTCCGTAAGAAACTCGGTACACCAGAGGCACGGGCCGCCGGGCACGAAGGTGAACACATTGCCTGGGATGGCTTGGATCAAAGGGAACTCGTCGCTCGAGTCCCGTTCCGTTTCGACGGAGAGGCCGATGTCGACGTAGGGAATCAAATACCGAAGGGCTACTTCTTGGAGATCGGCGCGGGCATGAAGGTTGTTCACGCACCCGACGATGATATCGGCCTGTTTGAGCGCCTCCAAGGCCTCCTTCTCCGGAACTCTCGCCGCGACGGGCGTGTATTTCACACTTGGCACGATACGAACGACATGCCTTCTAACTGCTTCAACCTTGGGGCTCTTGCCTTTGATGTCGTCCTCACTTACCAGCACAGCAGCATAGCGATTCCCTTCTTCCACGTGGTCGTTGTCGATGCCAAGAATCTCGCCGACGCCCAATTGGGCAAGTTGTTGGGCGACGTGCATGCCTCCACCGCTCTGGCCGACGACGGCAATCTTCGATTGAGCCAAGACCTTCCATACGCGAGAGCCGCGTGCCAAGGGCTGCCGTTCGAACCGCAACCGCTCCCGTGGCGGATCTTCAGGCAGGGGGTACGTAACCATCCTTCGCTCAAAGAAACGGAACGTGAATCGTTCAGTCGGAGTTTCCCGGCCGGGCATGAGAATCAATCCGGCGGCGGAGTCCTCGCCTAGGACAATCGATCCGTGCGGTCTCATTGGGATGATCAACTGGAATTTCGGCAGAAGCTCGCCGCCACTGGCGAGGTCGTCACCGGACATCCGAACCGGGCTGCCGCCATGAAAGTGAAAAATGAACAGGCCGCATTCTCTCGCCGCAGCCTCGTTGAGAAGCTCAATCATGTAGCTTCCCTTCCAGCGGGCTCCGTGCCCCGCCGAGGAAAGGAACGCGCTGGCCGGCGGGATCACGATGTCATCGCATAGCACGAGGTCGTGTCTCGGTGTCTTGGCGTGACGCGCAAAAGCGAAGGCCATTGGCTCCGGGAATTGAAATTGCTTCAGGTGCTCAAGTAGCCGCTTGGCTGACGGCCTGGTCAGACGGATCTGGATACTACTCATTCTTGGCGAACCTCCGCAGTGCGCTTTCAACGAACTGAACGGCCGTGTGTTTGTTTTCATCCCAGGCGACGTTGTAGGAGAAGGTGTACCAAGTTTCCCCAGCGACGATTTCCGGACTGACATTGCGAGGGTCCACTCCAGCGGGCGTTCTCGGCTTGTCGCGCACCAGGACGCGGGGCTTGGGTTGGCCGGGGTCGAGAATCACGAGCGCCGCAGTGGTTGCCGGAACGCAGCCTTCGGGAAGACCGACCTCCTTCAATCGGACAAGCGCCCTGCCGCCATCGTCCGCGCGCTGGGCTCCTCGGTAGGCCTCCAAGAGTTCAGCCACACAACGAGTTATCGTTTCGTGCGACATGCGATATTCGTCCCCTAGCTGATCGTTCCGGGGGGAAGCGCGACAAAGTGGTCGCCGTTCTTGATCTCGATGACCTGGTCGTTGGTCACGAGCTCCAAACGTTCGCCCTGGCGCTTCGCCAAGTCGTGGTCGGGCGGCACGCCGCCATTGTCCTTGATCTCGCGGCCGCTGACGCGGTCGGTCTCGAACTCCAATTTCTTCTTGGTCGTACGGTCGATCTCAAGGAAGATATGCACCGAGGTTGCGATCTTCTGCATTTGCGCGTTCCTCCGAAGGAATTGGGGTGCTGGCACAGGTTCGGCTCAGGCGCCCACACGTTGTAATGCCGGCGAAGGGCCGGTATTTGCCAAGAAATTTTCTGGCAAACTGGCCCCGGCGGGGGGCATATATAGGTGAGGAATGGCCGAGGCAAAGGAACGTGCAGCGCAAATCCTCCGCGGTCCCGATGGGGAGCGGATTTGGCTTGAGCTCCTTGACTACGCGCATAAGCGCGCCCGGCGATATGGCTGGCGCACCGACAAGTCCCTGCCGCAAGGGCGTTCACCCGGCGGCATCGCTAAGGACGTGGTCATCAAGGTCCTCGAGGGAGATCGAACCTGGGACGAAACCAAAGAGCCGTCGCTTTTGAACGCAATGAAAGGCATGGTTCGCAGCGACATCGGCCACGCCTTTGGCGAATACGAAACCTCCAACGTCGAACCCATTGTTCAGTCTCTTCCGGACGGCCAAGAGCGCACAGCCGACAGCTTTGCAGCAATGGACCCGAATCCGGAACAGATTTTCCTTCAGAACGAGCAAACCCGGCTAGAGATGACGGCATTGGACCTCATTCGCGAACAAGTTGAAGGCAAGCCTGAGATGGAGTCGGTCTTCCTGGCCCTCTACGAGAGCAGCGACTGCCAAGAGATCGCGCGCCTCACTGATCTGCCCATCGAGCGTGTCTACTCTCTCCGGCGGGAACTTGACAGGATAGCGTCGAGAATAACGCCAGCCCGAGTCGCGCGCGAAGCGCGAGAGAGGAGGAAGCAATGAACGCCGCAGACAAGAAAGCCAGCGAAACGGCGAAGTTCCTCGACAACCTGACCTCTTTCCTCGCTGGCGAGGGCCGCGATGTGGAAGAAGTCCTTGGAAGTTTGCGGGCGCAGGGCGTCAATCCAGAGCAGTCGCTCCGGGAGTTCCGAGAAATCCTCTCGGAGCACGCATCCACGTGGAGGGAGAAGGCGGCCCGCGCACGCAGCCTCATCGAAGCGTCCTTGCGGTCGGGAAGAGAAAAAGTTCGGCTGAGTCGATCTGAGGTGGAAGCCCAGATCCGAGAGGTTGTGGAATCGATGAGAAGTTTGGGTGCGCCGGTAGAGGCCGGCGCATTCTACCGGAAGTTCCAGGGGGCGCGGGACGAAGACTTGGAGTCCCTGCTCGAGGATTTGCAGCTACAGCGCGCGCTCCTTCTCAAGCAACAAGGAGGGGCCAAAACGGATGGGTGAGGTATCCATGCCGAAGGTAAGGGCAAGTGCCATCATTCGGGACTTGGGCATCAAAGACCCGGGCGAGATCGCCATTGAGGAGATCGCCTGGACTCGTGGTGCCTTGGTCATCGAGAACGGGTTGCGAGGGGCTGACGCAAGACTTATCTACACGCCTGGCATCCGTCCGGCCATTATCAGAGTCAATGCGGCGATATCCCCCTTTGGCCGAAAACGCTTCGCCATTGCCCATGAATTGGGCCACATGGAATTGAAGCACAACCCCGGTGCACCAACCGAATGCGCGGAAAAGCATTTCTTCCTTTGGTACAAGTCGCAGAATGAGAAGGAAGTGGAAGCGAATGTGTTCGCCGCGGAATTACTCATGCCGGAGAACATGTTTCAAAAGAGATTAGAGCGAACGCTTCCAAGTCTTGACCTTGTTGAACGGCTGGCCGGGGAGTTCCAAACGACGCTCACCGCAACGGCGATCCGGTTTGTCGACCTTTGCGGGGAGCCGTGCGCCCTCGTCTTCTCCACAGACGGCAAAGTCGTGTGGACGCGACGGAGCCCGGACTTCAGGCATTGGATACGGCCGGGGCGAAAGGTGAGCTCATACAGCCTCGCCGCCGACTTTTTCGAGAAGGGCGCCGTTTCTCCGGGCATGGACGTCGTACGGCTTGACGCCTGGGTCGAGAACGCATCCGCGCGCATGACGGTCAAGGAACATTCGCGGGCGTTTCCCAACTACAACTCTGTGCTCACTCTATTGTGGCTTTCGTAGCTCTCCAACAGGCAGGAAAGCACAGTAGGCACGATAGGTGGAGGCATTCGTTGACCGATGCATGGATGCAAGGCAATAGTTTTCAAAAGAATAGGGTAACTTACGTCCTGTGCTCGACATTTTTATGCATGATAGGCAGATTTATATTGACATTGTCAGACGCCCTGGTGTATATGTTAGAACTTGCAAGCTGGACAAGGAATGGCATATGCCGGACGAAGACAGGTTTGAACGAATGCTCCGCGGACGCGGGTGGCGAAAGCTTTACAGGCTCGCGGCCGGGAACTCGCCCATTCCCATGACCGTGGATGCCGCGATGAGCGCGGCAGCCCACGCCTTGAGAAGCGACCTCCGGTGCCAGCGCCTGACTGAGATCGCGGGCGTCCTCAGGAACACCTTGCGGACCATTGACCCGGCTGACCCAGAGTCCTTCACCGTGCCTGCCGCCTTCTATGACGCCTCTGCGAGACTCGACGAGATCGGAGAAGATGAGATCGGATGCCTCGGCACTCGCCTGGCCGTGAAAGCTGCGAAGGAGACACTCCTCGAATTGATGAAATCAGGCAGGCGAATTTCATCGCACGAAGCGGAAACGAAGTTTGCCGAGCAGCTTGTCGTCGATCTGGTTGAACATCAATGCCTCGGCCGGGTACGCAGCGGCGTCGTCGAAAAGACGAGGCGCAGCCTCGAAGAGCAGGTTGAGTGGGAAAGAAAGCTGGGGCAGGTGCTCCGGCCGCGAGCCCGGCACCTCCTCAAGAGGGCCCTTGAGTCCCAAGATCCGGCGCGCATACGTGCGCCCAAGCGGCTTGTCGGACGAGTTCCGACGACGCTCGAACAGCTCCACCGGCCGATCGCATCACCGTGAGATGGTTTGGGGAGGGTCGATGCCAGCCCACGCAAACAAGTATTGGTTTGACTTCACGCAAAGCGCGAATGTTCGTTGGGGGCGGGACGCGGGCGCGGTCGAAACCGAAGTTGCGGATCACTCTGCGCTCTACTACGTTGACGACCGAAAAATCGCAGGAAGGTTCGGTCATATGCTCGCGCCCCTGCTCGCGGATTGGGTCGACATCGCTCTCGCCTTCTACGTAGCAGACCGGCTTGCGCTACGACGGGATTCGAGCGATCGAGCTCGCTCTCTTCAGTGGGGACGCATCCTTGACCTCAAGATTCCGGTCCGGGAGCTCGTGACGTGGAGGAGGCCTGGTGTCGTCGAGAGTCTTGTGAGAGCCCTTCGATATTTTACGGAGGACGATTGGCGAATCGATTTCGTACCGCGTGTCGGCGCGGGGCGGATCTCCGAGTCGCAAGGCTTTTTGTTTCCCTCCGCGCCGCCCGCCCCGGCGCGGGTCGCACTGTACAGCGGCGGCCTCGATTCGTTTATCGGCGCGATACAGCAAATGGCCGAGTTCCCGAGCGATTCGCTTGTGTTTGTCTCCGGCGTGACGAATACGAGACAGCGATCCGGGCAGCGTAAGCAGCTTGCCGCCATTTCTCATGCGTTCGGGCGCCAGATTTGGCATGTCGCTGTGCCCTATGGGTTCAGGTGGGCGCCATCGGGCCGCCGGCACCCCGAGGAGTCCTCACAACGAACGCGAGGGTTTCTCTTCTTGACGCTCGGTGTTGCAACGGCCCTGGCGACCCAGGCCCAGGAACTCTACGTATATGAGAATGGGGTGGGCGCGATCAACCTCCCGTATGACGGCACGCAGATAGGGACCTCAAATTCCCGCGCCATACATCCTTTGGCGCTCCGTCGCATGGAAGACTTTGTGTCCTGTCTGACGGAACACCGGTTTCCAATCAAGAACCCATTCTTGTTTTGCACGAAAGCCGAGATGTGCCGCCATCCGGCCGTAAGGAACCTTCAAGAGTGCATCCCTCTGACGTTTTCCTGTGACGGGTTTCCCGTTCGGGCACGGAACCGATCACAGTGCGGCTCATGCACGTCGTGCCTTTTGCGACGCATGTCGCTCGAGAGCGCGGGACTCTCACAGTTTGACCGGACAGGATATCTCAACGAACTTCCCGGCACGCGCGGGCTTACTCGAAAACGACAGAGAGATGCCTTGCAGACCATGGCTTGGCAGGCGCACAGGATCAATGTCGCGCTTGGGAAAGCAAATCCCTGGGAAGAGTTGGTGCGGGAATTCGTTGAATTGCAAGATCTGGCCGAAGGAATCTGCCGTGCCACCGGCGAGAACCCAATTGAACTCCAGGGAAAGCTGATGCGGCTGTACGGTCAATACGCCTCCGAATGGGCGGGCTTCTCGGCGACGCAAACGCCTGTCGGGCTCGGGCAAACCGCGTAGTGATTTCATAAGACTGTCTTGGGAGTCAGCATGGAAAAGCATGTTTTGGACGAGATGGACCCACGGGTCCTTGGCGCAAGGCTGCAAGAAGCCAGGAAAGCACGGGGTCTCACGCAGCAGGCTGTAGCTGACAATCTTGGGATAGCTCGTACGACGCTCGTCGCGATGGAAAAAGGGGAACGACGCGTCCTTCCAGACGATTTGATCCGCCTTGCGTCCCTGTACGGAAGGTCGGTTTCCGCGTTCGTCAGCCGAAGAGTTGTCACTGAGAGCTTTGTCCCCCAGTTCCGGGCTGCTTGGAGAGACGCGTTCGCACAGGACACGGAGCTCGAAAAGACGGCCGCTGAGCTCGAGAGTTTAGCGGAGGACTACACGGAGCTTGAAAGGCTCTCCGAAATGCCGCTCGTGAGGGCCTACCCGTTGCCCTATAACGTATCGGGCGCGTCGCCCGAACAGGCCGGTGAGGAGATCGCAGCCTCGGAACGGAATCGTCTGGGAGTCGGAGACGGGCCGATCAGTAATCTGCGGGAGAGACTCGAAAACGACGTGGGTCTCCGCATCTTTTATTTCCCGATGCCTTCCAAGATTGCGGGCCTGTTTGCGTACAACGACCTTCTGGGTGCGTGTATTGGCATAAACGCGGCGCATCCCAGGGATCGACGCAACTGGTCGCTCGCCCATGAGTACGGGCATTTCCTGACCGGGCGGTATCAGTCCGAGATCACCTTTTTGAGCGAGAAGAAACGCGGCGCAGCCCGGGAGCGCATCGCTGACAGCTTTGCAAAGCACTTTCTTATGCCCGCAACGGGCATCAACCGCCGATTCACGGAGATGCATCGGTCTAGCGAGCACGGCATCACGCTTGCCCATGTCTGCTCGCTAGCCGACCTCTACCAAGTTTCGGTGCAGGCGCTCATTCTTCGATTGGAAGAGCTGGGCCGCCTCCCCAGTGGCACCTGGGAGCGCCTCGAGTCTGAAGGCTTCAAGGTTCGTCGGGCCCAGGAGCTCTTGGGAATTGACGCGAATCCACCGGAGCTTGACCTGCTGCCAAAGAGATACTTGCACCTTGCGGTGCTCGCGTACAGCAAGCAGAAACTGAGCGAGGGCCAGCTCGCCAGGATCTTGCGGACCGACCGTGTGACTGCCCGAGCGCTTGTCGAGGATATCAGCCGGCGCTTTACCTCCGAGCGTGAAGAGGACTTCGCAAGCCTCGAACTCGACCTGGCTGCGCAACTGGAAGGAAGGTAGGACACGGATTGGCCACCGCGCGTCCCGTTCTCGTTGACACGTGTGTCCTCGTGAATCTCCTTGCCACCGGCCAGGCGCACGACATTCTCGGCATGAGCGGGTACTCATTCGCGATCTGTTCGGCAGTGCAACGCGAAGCTATTTTTCTGCGACCAAGCGACCCCCATGCCCAGCCGGAGTTAGTGAGACTTGAAACGCTTATTGGGCCAGGGCTGCTCAGCGTCCTGGACCTCGACACCGAAGAAGAGAAGACGCTCTTTATCGATTACGCCAGCCAATTGGATGACGGTGAAGCGATGTCAATTGCCTTGGCCCTGTCACGCGGATTCTTGCTGGCCACCGACGACCAGAAGGCGCGGCGGCTCTTTATCGAAACGACGAAGGATGCAAACCGCTTGCTCTTCACCTCGCAGATCCTCAAAACGTGGGCCACGAGCAATTCCATTGACAAAGACAAACTGAAAGCGATTCTCTCGCAAGTGACGCTGCGCGCGAGGTTCTATCCCGCGAAGAACGACGCTGAGCACCAATGGTGGAGCGATGCAGTTCGTTAGACTGGACTCACGAAGGCGGTCGTCCGGGACCTTGTTACATCGGCTCCCTTTGAACAATCCGTGACGCCCCGTTGGCGTGGACGACGAGGGCGTATCCGTTGCTGAATTCGAGTTCCAGGGATTTGTCCCGCATATCGATCGAGAACCCCACTACTCGAGTTTTGTCGGGCGAGAAGGCGTCAGCAATCCTCTCGAGGTATTTGAACCATCCGGGCTGGGGTCTGCTGAGGAGTGCAGCCCGGGCCATCTCGGGGAGGTGTTGAAACCACCAGGACGTAGCTCGTCCCCCTGTTTTTTTTGTGGGTTTTCTCGTTGAGAGTGGCACTTGAGAAGAATTTTATCTTTTCTCCAGTTTTTCCCTAGTCCTCCAGAATAGCTACGCCCTAACTATTTGTAAAAACAGAGCTTATCTTGACAAAAAGAGCATCATGTTTCATAATATGGTTATCAGAACTCTTCCAACTCCCTTCATCGAGAGCGCTACTGAGTTCCTTAATTAACCGAAGTTCTTTTGTCTATCGCCTTTCTCTTGGTTTCTGTAGGTTGGAGAGTTCACTATCCACGTTGTATGAGCCAAGGTCGCCGTCGTGAAAAATTCATACCAAATAAGCTGTGGATCGCACGCAAGTGCGCTGGCTACCCGCTGAAATGGGTGGCGTCACTCCTAGGCCACCGGTCGATCTCGCTCGTGTCAGAGTACGAGCACGGACGGAGTCTCCCCAATCTTCGGACGGCTCTCAAGCTCGAGTGCATCTACGGGACGCCGATTGCCGAATTGTTTCCCGATTTCCAGGCGGATGTGGTGCGCGAGATTGAGGCAGCAAAGGAGCGCCATGCTGCTCTACGCAGGCACGATGATGCAAGAACGAAACGCGTCCGTGAATTTTTGAGTGGCGTTCATGAAAGTGCGGATAGAAGCGCGCCAGTTGCGATCCAGTCTACCGTATGCAGTTTTCCACAAAGCCGCGCATCCTCGCGATCGCCCCTGGCGCGCAGTACGTAGGACTCGCCGTTCTTGAAGGAGAGGATCTTATCTGGTTCGGCGTGAAATCCTTCCCGGGACAGAAGACCGTCGAATCGCTCTTGGAATCCGCCAAGCAGATCGTCGAAGACTTCATCTCGCGCTATCAGCCGAGCATCGTAGTTGTAGAAGACCCATTCTACGCACAGGCACGCCTAAGCCCTCTCGTGCGAGCGCTCCATGGCGCGATCAAGCGTTGGAGCCGTCAACGGGGACTCCGTGTCATGAGCTACCGGCCAACCGCCGTGAAAGAGCGGCTCTGCCCAGGAAAGAAAACGCGCAAGACCTTGGGAGAGGCGGTCGTTCGACGGTTTCCCTTTCTTTATGGGAGGCCACTGAAGACTTGGCACTATTGGCAGCAGATGCTCGAGGCGATCGCGCTTGGGATTCTCGCACTCACGGATGTGAAAAATGGGCGGGAGAACGCGGGAACAAAATAGTCTCCGCACGAAACTGCAGAGGAAGAGCCCTGCTGCCAGGGCTTTCGGGTTGGCCGCACAGCTTCATAAAAGGTTCGGGTGGAACCGAAGTTCTTTCATCTAGTGTGTCTCCGCCAATTCTTTATGATGAACTGTCGAGGCTTAGATACCCAAGCTCGTTGAAAAATCTTTCTCTGCGAAGTGCGGGAAACGAAGGGAAGATGTCTCCAGGCTGTCTCCGGATCCATGGTGATGGGACACGGCAGTGAGACATCGACCCGACCGCGGCGGAAGGTCATCATGGCTACAGATGCCCTTCCTCCGCGATCTCCAACTGTAGCTTTTGGAACGGCCGCCCATGTCCCTCACTGCCTGGTGGGGTAGACGTTGGCACTACTCGTTCTTTGTTCTTTTCAACTATGGAGCCCTTCGCTTCTCCCTCGGTGCGCCTCCAAGTGGGGTAGGCCGAGTCGCAGAGAGAGATTTCTCCGTAAGTGGAATTCGCCTCTCCTCACGCCATTATCAACCTGACTCCTCGTCGGCTACCGGCCAGAGCGCTCCTAGGAGAACCGCGCCCTGGCGGGAGTCTACGAGGAACCCCACGCCATGTCCAAAACCAAACTCATCGACGCGGTTGCGTCGGAAACGGCTGCCTCGAAGCGGACCGTCTTGAAAACCATCGACTCCTTCCTTCGGGAGCTTACCGGCGCTCTCGCACAACATGCGAAGGTGACGCTCAGTGGCTTCGGCACCTTTCAGGTCCGTTACCGGCGCGCTCGACCGGGACGGAACCCGCAGACCGGTGAGGCCATTCTCATTCCCCCGTCGCGGACGGTGGCTTTTCGCCCGGCAAAAGCACTCCGCAAAGCCATCAGTTGAACCTTTCTCGTCATCTTCCATGAGTCTTCGATCCTCCCTCTCCGCCTTCTTCCAGCCCCATCGCCCAACGCCGCGAGTCGAGCGCCGCGATCTTATCCTAGGCACCTCGCTCATCGGCGACCGCAACGAACCCGTTATTCTCCCGGAAGCCGCACGTCCTACACACCTCGGAATCGTGGGCCTCACAGGCGCCGGTAAAACCTACTTTTTGGAAAACCTCATACGGCAAGACATCGTGCATGGGACAGGCTTTGCCCTCTTCGATGTTCACGGCGACCTTTCGGACAACATCCTCGCGTTTCTCGCAACATGCGCCGCCCAGGTCCCAGAGATCGCGGACCGGGTACTCCTGGTCGAGCCGTTCGACCCTCGGCACAGCATTGGCTTCAATCCTCTCGAGCCCACCTCCGGCACCTCAGCCCATCTTCAAGCCCAAGAACTTGCCCACGTTCTCCGCTCCCGCTGGGAGATGAAATCCTTCGGCCCACGCACCGAGGAGCTCCTTCACCACGCCCTCTACACCCTTTCCCTGAACAGCCTCACGATCCTCGAGCTATCCTCGCTTCTCACCTCTCGGAGATTTCGCCACAAGCTTCTCGCACCACTCCAAGACCCAGTCGTCCTCCAATACTGGAGGACCCGCTTCGACCCGCTCTCTCCCGCCATGCAGCGAGTCGTCTCCGGTCCCATTCTCACCAAGATCTCCACCTTCCTCGCCCACCCGCACATTCGCGACATACTCGCCCAAGCCCGCAGCACGATTTCGTTCCGTTCTGCCATTCAACAAGGCCTCTGGTTGATCATCAATCTCTCGAAAGGAAAACTCGGTGAAGCGAACTCCCACATCCTCGGTAGTCTCCTATTCACCAAGCTCACCCTCGACGTCATGGCTCAGGCCGGCATCCCCGAATCCGAGCGCAGGCTCTTCTGCGTCTATGCTGACGAGCTGCAGAACCTCGTTGGCGCCCATGTCGCCACCCTCATTTCCGAGGCCCGAAAATACCGTGTCGCTCTCACGACGGGCCAGCAGTTTTGGACCCAACTCACTCCCAATATGCGGGCTGCGGTCCTCGCTATGGGTTCCCACCTCTTCTTCCGCCTCCACTACGATGACGCCTACCAGCTTGCGCCCGCACTCGATCCTGCCCGCCGCACCTTTTACGCACAAGAACTTACCAACCTCTCTCGAGGTCAAGCCTACTTTCGTTCCGCTCATCACCCTCCCGCTTTCCTCAACGTCCTCCCGCATCGCCCTGCCCACCCATCTTTTCAGCAGCTGGCCTCGCTCCGCACCCACTCCCGCCTTCGTCACACCAGACCACGCGCCGAGATCTCTCGAGAACTCCTCTCCCGCTACTCACTTACCTCACCCTGACCCCCCGCCATATGAAGACCTGCAATGACTGCAAGCGCAAAGCTCCAGACGACGCTGACTTCTGTCACTGGTGCCGCGCCACCTTCGACACCAAACTCTGTCCGCACCGGCACCGCAATCCTCGCCACGCCCGCTACTGCCTCCAGTGCGGCTCTCCCGAACTGAGCCGGCCTCACCACATCCCCCGTCTCGATCGCCTCTTCCTCTTTCGTCTCCTCGTCGCCCTCGCCCTCATCGCCACCTTTCTTCTTTCCTACATCATCAGCGCCCGTTAGCGCCTCTTTCACCCAGAAAGTATGACTTGTCGGCGACACTCACGCGTCTATGTCCAACAATGAAGCCACTTTTTGGGCACAGTCCTATTCCCGCCGCGGGTATACCTGTGGGAATAGGCTGGGTACGCCGGAAACCCTTTCCCAGTGCCTCTTTTCTTCACACCTCTTCCCCCTGCGGGAATACCTGCAGGAATACCCCTGGGAAGACCCGGTGCTGGATCCACCATGCGTCTCCAACCACGTGATCTCCAACTTCTCGCATACCTCGCGGATGACTTCCTCCTCCTTGCACGGGATCAGATTCAAGCGCTCATCCCCCGCTCAAAGCGGAGAATCAATCAGCGCCTCACCATGCTTGTGGATGCCGGATACTTGTCCCGCCGGGACCCCGAGAATGCCTGGTCGCCCCGGGTTGTCTTCTACTACCTCGGGGATCGAGCTGCGGAGGTTCTCGACCGGGACCGCCCGCTACTCACGGAACGAAAGCATCGTGCCGCCTCTCTTGCCGACTCGCACCTCCGCCACCTGTGCGACCTCGCCTGGATCCACGTCGGTTTTCTGCGAGCTCCCGACAAGGACTACCGCCTACTCCGCTGGACAGATCCTGACCGAGCCGGCTGGGACGGCGCATCGTCCATGCCGATCCGTCCCGATGCGTACCTCGAGTACGAGAAGGCCGGTTCACCCTACGCCGCCTTTCTCGAGTTCGAGCGGGCACCCGGCACAGAGAAGCGCACGTACCTTGCTGAGAAGATCGAGGACTACCTGCACTATGAACGCTCGGGCGCCTTCCAGATTCACTTCGGCAGGGACTGGTTGCGCGTTCTGTTCGTCACCGAATCTGAGCCACGCGCACGAGCCCTACTCAAGCTGTTTCCCTCTGACACTTTCTGGGTCGCCACGCTCGACACATTTCGATCCAATGAACTCTTCCATCCGTACTGGCAATCTCCCAAGGGAACCCGGTCTCTGGATTTCATCCCAGAGCACGAGAGGTCCGCCGCCCCATCCCAGGATGAGCGAATACCTGACCCGCCTGCGCCTCCGTCCGACGCTCCCGATCCGTCACCATCTTTGAGCGGCACACCACTGAGGTCGGAGTTCACCAAGTACCTTGAAGAGGACAAGCGCGAAACCCATTGGTACTGGCTCGTGATCCCCGCTGCCGGAGTTCTCGGACTCCTTGTCACGGGCCTTGTATACGTTCTCCACAAGCTCTATCTCGAGACGCTGGAACTCTCTACGAAAGTTGGCCTAAACACAGAACTTCTGGGGCTCATCGTCCTTGCGGCCATCTTTGCCCTAGTGCGAATAGCACCCTGAAAGATTCTGGCACCCATATGAACTCGCCTGACTTGTGCCAACTTCATGGCGTGGCGGATTTCCGGGATGGACCAAGGGCAGGTCCTCGCTCGCGCGGTACTCGAAGGATGGCGAGATTTCGCTTTTAGTGTCCGGCAATACCGAAGTCTGCATCGTAGTCGTAGTTCAGATAGCGATCCACCGTTCCTTTGAGGAGCCGCTTGTCCGTTCCCAAGTAGAATTTGCAGGTGGTCTCGAGTTGTTCGTGCCCGAGTAGGTCTTTTATGATTCCGATCGGCGCTCCGTTCATCTGGAGCGTTGTTGCGAACGTATGCCTGAGGATGTGGGCCGTCACTTTTTTCTTGATGCCCGCGCGATCTCGAACCTTCTTGAACCGGTGCTGCACAGGCTTGACCTGCAGGCGCCGCCCGGAAGGGAGCGCAAAGAGCCACGGCTTGGTGTCGCGTCGCCGGTTCAGATATTCCTTTAGCCACCCTAAGGCGGCGGCACTGAAGTAGACGGTGCGCTCGCGGTTGCCTTTGCCAATGACCCGGGCCTCCCCTTTTTCGAAGTCCACCGCGGAGCGGGTAAGCGACAGCGCCTCGGAGATCCGGAGACCTGTCCCGCGAAGCACCTCCACCACCGTCCGGAAACAGAGCCACCCGAGGTCGAGTGACCGCCGGCGTCCTTCGCGATTGACGATGGGGATGGCTGAGAGAAACGAACGCATCTCTTCGGGCGTGAGAAACACCACCTCACGCCGGGGAAGTCGGGGGCCACGAATCTGTTTTGTGTCCATTGTCTCGATGCTGAGCGCGAGCCGACAAAACCGCAGGAAGCACTTAAGGCTATTGAGAAGCCTCCGGATGCGGGCCGGTCCTGCCCCGCGTTCTGCCATGCGCGACTTGAGCGCAAGGACGTGTTCCGGGCGGATACGGTCAGGTGCATGATCACCAATGATCCGGGTGATCCATAGGACGTCGTAGCTGTACGTGTCCGCCGTCCGCGTAGAAAAACCCCACTCGTGGACGCAATAGGGGCGGAACCATTGCACGAGTTCACTCATCCGCGCGGGCCGTCCAACGGTCAAGTCAGGTTCTTCTCGAGTCTCGAGGGGCACAGAAAGCGCGAACTGCGAGGCAGAACGGGTGTTGCCGTCAGCTGAGCTTAATTCTGATGGGAACATAAAACGGCTCGCTTTTGACGCTAGCCGTTTCATGCTTCTCGCTGCCCTGAAGGTTTGGGGACATGAGCGAATGCCACGCTCGTGGGTCGTGAGTTCGGGCTCCACGACCAACACCCGACGGTTAAGGTCCCCGCGATCTCGCGGAGAGAACCGTCATCGACCTTATCCATCGCAGGATGCTATCGGCGGAGATGGCCTTGGTGGGCCGTCTTAGATAGCGGGATTGCCGCAGAACGGCAGTGTTCCCGCTTCCTTCTCGACGATGCAAAAGTGTGGGTAAAACACCTGCATACATCCAGGAGGAATCTGCTCAGTGAAGCCTTTTGGCTCAACCATGCGGATAAATGAACCGCAGAAGGCGCCCTGAGACGTGGATAAAAATAGTTGTTAGTCGAACACTTTAAGCGCCTTTACGAAACTCCCACGACGATCTACCCATGAATGGAGTTCGTAAGACGGCTGCTTATGCGAACACTTGACAGAAGAAAACTTGAAACGGCTCGGACGTACAAAAAGCGATGTTAAGGATTCGTCTCCACCCTACCACTCCAGGTGGAACTGTCAAACGGCCCATGCGGGCGCGGAGGGGTAGATGGTTTGAGCGTAGCAGGCGGAGCGGCATGTGGGGTTCTCGTTTCGTCCTTCAGGACCTCGATGTCGAGGTAGGTCGCATGAGCCTGTTGCACCTCTTTCTTGCTGAGGAGGCCGAGATAGTAACGACATGTGGTTTCCAAATTCTCATGCCCGAGAATTTCCTTTATATGACCGATTGGGCAGCCGTTCTTGAGTAGATTCGTGGCGGTAGTGTGCCGGAGGATGTGCGCCGTGACCGGTTTTTCAAGGCCCGCCCAACGCCCAGTTCGGCTGAACATCGCCTGGACCGCCTTTTGACGCAGTCGAGCGCCGCTTTCACAGGCAAAGAGAGCCTCGCCTTTGTCTGTGCGGAGGTCGAGGTAGCGAGTAAGCCAGTGGAGGGCGCGGTTCGTGAAGAAGACGGTGCGCTGCTTATTTCGCTTTCCAACTATGGTCGCCGTGCGCGTTTCCATCTCGACTGAGTTGCGGTCCAGCGACAACGCCTCAGACAGACGCATGCCAGTCGCGACGACAGCTTCGCAGAGTGCTCGGAATCGAAAGCCGGCAAGCCGGTGTTTGCCTGTCCAGGTGCGTAGCGGAATCGCCGCAAGAAACTGCTCGAGTTCTTCGTTAGTCAAGTAGATTACTTCCCGTCTAGGCGGCCGGGGCAACTTTATGTCGTTCGTGTCCAGCACTTGAATCTTCCTCACGTCGCGCGAATATTGGAGAAGGCACTTGAGCGCTGCAAGAACTCCAGCAATCCGTGATTCTCTTGCGCCACGTGCGGTTAGATGGGCTTTCAGAGAAATGACGTGTTCCAGTCCAACGGTTCTAATCGGCAAGTCGCCAACCTCACGAATGAAAAATCTGACGCTGTATTCGTAGGTTTTGACGGTTGTCCGTGAGAACCGTCGCTCAACCCAGAGATACTGCAGAAAGCCCGGAAGTGCCCCGCTTACGGTCAGAGATTCAGGAGAAATGACTGTGTTTTGGCCGGGTGTCATTGGCGAACCAGAAGGCTTAACGACTATTGTCTTCAGACGAGCCAGGATGATCGCGGCTATAAATATTTCTGTACTTGGTGAGAAGTGCCAGGGTCTCGAGGGCGAATCCTTCGAAACCGCACTCTTCGTAGTGGTCGCGCCGGTGCGCGCGTAGTGCACGCCCAAGAAGAAGGTAGAGCAGGTGTGCAGCCTCCTCTACGGCCTCATCAAGGGAATCTCCATCGACGATGATGGCGTATTTGGGTTGGCCGTCACTCATATTGCGAATCGCTAGTCCCTTCCTCGTCACCCCAAGAAACGTGATCCCCGGAGAGCCGGTCAGCGTGCCGTGAAAGAACACCAATCACGTCCCTGGCAAATGTTTCGAACTCGCACTCTTCCGCCTCGTGGCTTTCGTGTGCGGCCATCGCCTCTTCGATGAGCGCGTAAAGGGTGTTAGCAACCGACGCGATTGCTTCGTTGACGTCGTTAGTGCGGACAGAGACGTAGTACTCAGGCCTGCTGCTTTGCGAAGACATGGTGTGATGGGCTAGATAACTGCGGCCACCGTAGCATCAGCGCAGTAGCTCGGATAGATAAAAAAAGTTCGGCATCAGCCGAACTCGGAAATTTTCAACGGGAGAACGCAGCCTGTGCTAGGAGTTAAGATGGCTGGGGGCTCTCTTTCTCCGACAATGACCTCCAATCAAATGAAAACTTTCCTTGTCCTGCAGAGCCTGCAAGGCGCTCAGCGAGCGCGCCGGCTTCACGCGCGAGGTCCCTCAAGGCAAATGCATAATCCTGCTTGATGAAGTTCACCTCTTCTTCGGTTAGGTGCCGTCGAAGACCGCGAACTGTTCTGCTGGCTCCGTTAATGTCCGGGTATAGAAGGAATCGAGGTCCATCTTGTGCTGGGACACACAGACCTTCTCGCACCCCGATCCCTTGTAGCCCTCGGCCGTCAATATGTTCCGGCGATAAGTGGGAGTAGTGAGGCTGAAGGAGTCTTTCCAAATACCAGAGTTGGGGGTGTTCCTGGTCTATCCCCATTTCCCGCAGTTCTCTCAGGTCCGCAAGGGTGGGTCTATCGCCGCGCCCAAGCACAACTTGTGGATATAAGCCTATGCGATCACTCACGGCTTGCTCATCAGCCACCAGTTCTTCCATAAGGCTTATTAGCTTCCGACGGACTTGACTAATGGTTTCCAGATACTTTTCTCCGTCCTCCGGGTTCTTTGTGCGCCCGCTTTCCATGAGGAACCGGAGCGCTTCCTGTTTCCGTCTTTCTTTGCGTCTATTCTCGCGCGCGAGGCGCTTTTCCTCGACGTGGCCGAACTCCTCAGGATCTGAGGATGGCCATTTCTCTGTCTCTCGTGTTTCATGGGAAAACTTCACGGGTTGAGGTCACCTATCTCGGCCTACGACACAAGCCTTTCTTTATGCCGAATGACCAGAATAGATTTCCGAACACTACGCGGCGGACACCTTCAACTGTACAGGGCCCTGAGTTCTCGTCAAGGCACCGCTTGCGTTGACTTTGACCCACGTCATGACTAGTAGTTGTCCCTCGACACTACGGGCCATCCAAATTTGCTGACGAACCAAGAAGATCGCCTGGCAGAATTATTATTGCAATGGACACATACATGGGTATAAGAATGGCCGGTGCCTTCCTGCGGCACGGGATGTGTGATGAGTCTGCGCGAACTTTCCGACGAAGAACTTATCAGGAGATATTGTTCTTCAGGGGATCGAGAGGCCGTCGAAGCCCTAGTGGAGCGCTGGGCCCCAACGATTCGTAACGTGGCTGAGCGGATCGTCCTGCGCGGGTGTCTGTGGCCACGAGGGCAGGACCGGCACGAATTCTGCAAAGATGCGATCCAGCGGGCCTCATTAAGCTTTTATCGAAGCGTATGTACGTTCGACTTTCGAGGATCGTTCGAGGGGTGGCTTTCTATCCTGACACGAAATTCGGTAATCGATGAATATCGTAAGGCAACGGGCCGTGGCGATGAACCACTACCGCCGCTTGATCCGCTGGATAAAGCCGAGAAGAAGAGCGCGGCGGAGGCAAATCCGACGTTTCACTCCAAGTATTGGGCGGACCCAGCCGAACTTGTGCGGGATCGTGAGCTCAAGGACGTTGTTGTGAAGCTCCTAGCTTTGCATGCTACAACCTCAAGGTACGGCCCGCGACACGGCCAAATCAGCGCCGAGATTATCGCAAGCGAAGTCTGGGAGGAGCTTTCGCCAGCCGAGATCGCGGAGCTTCGGCATTGCAGCGAACGAACGGTCTATCGGTACAGGGAGAGCGACTACCCAGAACTTCCGTCGATTCTGGAGACCCGCTTGGGGATAACCAAACTTGAGCAATTATGAAGAAGGGCCCCGATGCCTGATTCGAAGCCACACGATCCTCGGCAGTTGACGCAGTATGCCTTCGGATATCTGTCTGCGAAAGAACAGACTCAGCTTACAGAGCACCTACGTACATGCGCACCGTGCCGGGAGTACGTGTCCTTCCTTCGAGCGTTCAAGGCAGCCTTGCGAGAAGCGAAGCCCTCTGGTGACCGGCTGGATGAACCCTGCCCAGATTCCCGCCTGATTGTTGCCCTGGAAGCCGGGGACATTGATGAAAGGACTGCAGAGCACGTGCGCGCTCACTTGATTTTCTGCAGCCACTGCCGCAAGGAATACTACGCATTGCAACAACTCAGGCCGCGGTGGACAGATGTGATTCTGGGGGCCGCGCGAAAACTCCTATGGGGGCTAGAAATCTCCGGAACCGGGGACCTTCTTGAACCTGCCTATGTTGGTGTTCCCCAACTCGGCTCGGAGCAACCCGGCCTAGAGGAACTGGTTGTGTCAGACTCGGTCACGGACCCAGAAACTGAGGTGCAGGCTGAAGTCAGAATCGCGATTGAGGCTACAGAGGAAGAGCCCCATCTTGCCCTTAGTTTTGAGATTGAGCCCCCTCAATCGGGTTGGGACGCGCATTTGTTTGACCCTTCGGGGCAGACAATGTCCATTGTCCCTATGGATAGACCGCGCGCATCTCTCGCGACCAGAGTTAGGCCTGACTCTTATAGGGTAGAGATCCGAAAAGGGGAAGCACTCTTAGCTGGCTTCGGGTTGATAGTTCGTGCCGAGGTTCCGTCGGACACTTAGCCCGCATCCTCATCTCAGATCTGGGTAAGCCCTGGAGCGTTATGTCCGATGGCAGAACGCGTTCATTCCGTTAGCGTTTCCCTCGAAGGCGACCATCTAGTATTCGTCTTTCCCGAGCACGCCACCGACAGATTGCTACCTGACACCAAAGGTCCACTGCTGAAACGATTCAACAGAGAACGGGTTCATGACCTGACCATCGAGGCGACAAGACACTTACGGAATGAGACATGGGGTGGCCTGGAGGATGCCGGAAGGGACCTCTATGATGCATTGTTACCGGAAAAGCTCGGTGACGTACTTTTCGGAGAAACCGCAAACACTTGTTTGGTTTTGAATCTCACGCGTGACCTTACATGGATTCCCTGGGAGCTTTGCTTTGGACATGGTGAGTTTCTCTGCCTCCATCTTAGAGTGGCGCGATCGATTGTCCTAACGCCCGAAGAAGAAGAAAAGACGCGACAAGAGCAACGCAGGCCAAGGCGCCGGAGTGGCGGCGCGCTCATCGCTTTGGGACCCACGGATGAACAACGCGACTTGCAAGATTATGAGGAGCTTCGCAAGCGGCTCAAACTGGTCTGTGGGTCCGCCGTCTCATCCGTCCGCCATCCTACTCGCGAAGAACTCCTTAGGAGCCTCAAGCGAGGCTACGAGATCGTTCATTTCGTAGGACACGGAAAGTATGTCGCTGGTGCCCCGCAGAGTACAGGCTTAGTCTGCGCGGAAGGGAAACTTCTCTCTTGCCAGGACATCCGCGACGTTAGTTCCCGACCCCCGTTTCCGCTTCTCGTCTTCGCGAACGCCTGCCGATCGGCAGAGGCTGATCCGTCTGCATTGCAGGATGGCGAGGCATACGCAAGTGATCTCTCCATCGCTTTCTTGACCAAAGGGGTTGCCCACTACATCGGCACAATCACCCATGTCCCCGATGAAATCGCAAGGCGATTTGCGCGGACGTTCTACGAAGAGCTGGCAGGGGGCGTGACTGTCGGAGCGGCCCTCGTGAATGCGCGGCGACACTTCTTCAAAGAAAAGGGGCAGCCGATTTGGGCGTGCTACGTTCACTATGGGAACCCCCTTGAGATGCTTACTGTTGAACCCCCTCCTCAAGAGAGAGCTGTGAAAAGCGTGAAACGAACCCGGAGCAAACTGCTTGGCCTCGGTCTCCTTGTCATGAGCCTTGTTGGAGCGCTTCTGTTCTTGGTCCGCTCTCGCTATCCTCCTGCTCCTGCATTTCCCGAAGACAGCTTCGGCATAGCAATTCTTGATTTTGCCGTTCAGAACCAAAGCACAGGCTCTTGGTACGACGTCAGGTACCTGGAGGCTGACCGTTTGCGCGCACAACTCGCAAGCCTCACATTTCCGAACACACTTGTGGTGCGGAACATTCCGCGCTCCTTCCGTGACGAAATTGAGGCCCGGCAATTCGGCGAGAAGATGCGCGCTCGTCTCGTCATATGGGGATATGGTGTCAGAGAGGGAGCTGAAGTTGTCCACATCGATATGGTCCAGAATTGGGTTCTTAAGGAACCCATGGCGCCCAAGAGCAGGCTGAGGCAAATGTTCGATCAGGCAGTCAGTGAGTATTTGGGCGTCCGCAAACAATATGAAATAAGTCTCGCAAAACCAGACGCAGCGACGTTGTTGCTGGAAGACATCAAGTTGACGTTGCCTCTTGTTACCGCCGCGGATTACTTCTTGACACACCCCGATGAGACAGGCTTCGACGGTGCTCAAAAGCTTCTCTCATCATGCGTTGACAGTCCAGAGATTGGCCGAGACTCTCGGGATATCTGCCAGATGGCTTTGGCCTTTACTTATATGGTCCGGGGGCAGATCGAAACCAGCGAACATCTCTTTGCGACGTCTGTTCCCACGATTGGGGACGCTGAAGCTGAGACATTTCTGCACGACATGGTGGGGTGGATTAAATACGTCCTCCTCGCAATTCCGAAAGAGCATATGCGTGATGCCTTTGGAACCCTGAGGCCGGGCGAAATTCTAGTTCGACGCTGGGCAATGGCTTCGACATTCCATGAGCTACGAGGTGATTGGTGGCGCGCCGAGGAGTACGCCTATCGCGTTATGGGCGGAATTCAGAACACGCGAGGGCAAACGCAATTTGCGACTGGGGACACCGAAGCTTCAACGCTAAGCTTGTTGGTCCGGACCTCTTCACAGTTAGGAAAATTTGACCAGGCCGTTGAATTCCTGAACAAGCTCGAACAACATCCACGCGCAAACCTCCGAATTGTAAGTAACGCGAAGTTTCATTTGTACCTCGCAAAATACCGAGAGAGCGGAGACCCCGCATGGGGCGAGCAAGCGCTGGCCGCGGCGGCTAGCGCGGAAGAACACGCGGCTGTGCAGGAGATCCTTGAGAAGAAGTCTGGGCTTCTAATCTCCGAACTTCGTAAAGAACATCGTGCAGGGCGAGCAGATCACTCTCGCCTTGCAATCGCGCTGGTCGAGGAAGCGATCCGTAACGGAGACCGGAGACTCTTGGAGGAAGCGATTCACGTTTGCGATGCTACAAGACCTACATGGATCGTCGAAGTTCTCTCGGATCGGGTGTGTGCACTTATAGGGGCGGATGCAGCCCTCTTTCTCGGCCGGGAGAGGGAGAGCTTTGAACGCCTGCAGCGCGTCTGGCCTGAGGAGGCGCTTGGGTTGGACTGGATCGACGAGGCGCGCCTCTTCGAAAGACTTGGCTACGTTGCGTTTAGACGTTTAAGGAGTCTTGCGCCGGAGAGAGGCTATCTGGAAATGGCCCGTGAAAAATGTGAAATGGGTCCTGAAGAATGGGTCGGAGAGAATTGCGACATCACACTTCTCGTGAAGCTTGGCTACGTCGCTGTACGCCGTGGGCGAGTGGCGGAGGGTGTTCGAAGGCTTTCAAAAGCCTATGCGTTAGCAAGTCCGGAATACAAAGACGAAGCCGCCCTATTTCTGGCGTGGGCGTACGTCCAAGCAGGAGAATCACACAGGGCCAACCAACTGCTCAATCGACCCTTCCCCGAAGAAGACCGCTTGATTCCCCTAGCTCGAGGGTTAGTGCGACATATTCGGCGCGACTTTCCCGGAGCCATCGAGAAATATGACCGTTCGCCACTCGGCTACGAGAGATTCGAGCGGAAGACCTTGTACCTTGCCTTGGCGAATCTCGAAGCAGGCAACGAAGAGAAAGCTTTGGAACACCTGCGAAGGCTCTCTACGTCACCCACTAATCGTTTTCGGTGGTCTCCGTCACTGCAATTGCAGTTCTTGCAACTGGGCTGGCCTTGGGAGCCCCGCCTCAGTGAGGATCCAGCATATATTGCGAAGCGGATCGCCGACGTCGAGGCAGCTCTCTCTAAGAATCCTTTGTCGGTTGAGTTGCGAGATCTACTCTTCGTACTCTACAGGTTTTCTAAGGCTGGCACGGGCGATTCAGCCAATGACATGAGAGCCCGACAGCTGGTCGAAGAAGCGATTAGGCTCGACCCTCGGGATGGGATGAACGCAGCCCAACTTTCGTTCACGCCGATGCGTCGCTTTATTGATCTTGCCATTCTTGACATTGAGGCAGGTAAGTCCCGTCAAGCCTTGGAAGACCTACAGGCCTGTATGCGTTGGTATGTTGGGGCGCCTGAGGCCGACCCATTCCTTTTTGAGGTCACAAGTCTCCTCGACGAATGGGTCATCTCGCCAAGACAAGGCAGGGTCCCTCCTTGGTATGTCCCCACTCTCTCGGCCCCGGCGGCTAGGTCTCCCTGGTAGCCGCAGTCGAGCTCCACAGGAAACAGGAAGCTTCCTCGTCGTAGGAGACCCCGGGGCTGGGCTTGCTCAATGACAAGAGAAAAGTGATGGAGCCACGCGGCAGTGGCAGAGACTCGGGCGCCGGGTCGTCTACCACTTTGAGTATTGGGCTGCGAGGGTCGTCCCTGAGAGCTAACCCTACCTAATTCTTCCGTTTTAAGGTCCTAAGTCCTTCGCGCAAAGGAGCAAGAACATGCTGAAGGCCACTATTGCTGAGATACTGCACGCAAAAGACCCTCTGCAGTTCGGAAAACTTATCGGCTACTTCATCGAGAGAGGGTTGCTCGACCTGGGCTCGACATGCCCAGGGCACGCTCGCAGGAAACGTGCCCCTACAGGGCGTCATCGTCGCCCGCACCGAGTCATCTTTTCTAGCGGGGCCCGGCGCACACGACTCCGCTATACGCCGCTTGT
>Ga0137796_10000424_pt1 | contig 26634 bp, 26 predicted proteins | sample OV2TP3_FD_97704 | JGI IMG/M metagenome (GOLD analysis project Ga0137796, IMG submission 97704) | reverse complement strand
GCTGATCTCGTGCCTGCGGCGGATGAACGTGACGACGGTGGATACCTGCATCAACTACCAGACGGTCTACCAGCCGCACCTGGGCGAGCACGTCGCCTGGGGCGACACCGGCACGGTGATCTACGCCAACTCGGTGTTCGGCGCGCGCTCCAACTTCGAGGCGGGGCCGGCCGCGCTCGCCGCCGCGCTCACCGGGCGCACGCCGGAGTACGGCTTTCACCTGGATGCGCACCGGCGCGGCAGCTTCGCGGTGCGGCTGGAGGCTGCGCTCGAGGACCTCGCCGACTGGGGCGCGGTCGGCAAGCTCGTCGGCGAGGCGCACCAGGACTATTTCGCGGTGCCGGTGTTTCACGGCTACCGGCGCACGCCGACCGCCGACGAGCTCAAGCACCTCGGGGCGGCGCTCGCGAGCTACGGCTCGATGGGGATGTTCCATTTCGTGGGGGTGACGCCGGAGGCGCCCTCGCTCGAGGCGGCGCTGCGAGGCCGCGAGGCCGCCGAAGAGATCGTGATCACGGAGCAGGATCTTTCCGCGGTGTACTCGGGGTACGGACTGGGGGACGGCGATGCGCGGCTGGTGGTGTTCTCGGGGCCGCAGCAGTCGCTGCTCGAGATGAAGCGCCTCGCGCAGCTCTTCGAGGGTCGCCGGGTGAAGCCCGGCTCGAGCTGCTTCGTCACCACCAGCGGCGGGGTGCTCGCGCAGTCGCGCGCGCTCGGCTACGCGAAGGTCCTCGAGGACGCGGGCGTCACGCTCCTGGAAGGGGTGTGCTTCTACATCCTGCAGAACCTCTCGCCGATGCGCGTCGCCAACCGCTGGACCAACATGGTCTCGAACTCGGCCAAGATCGTGAACATCATCGGCGCGCACCGCTTCAACACCATCCTGCGGCGCACCGCCGAGTGCGCAGAGATCGCCTGCTCGGGCGCCCTCAAGTGATCATCCGCGTGCGGCGGGCGTTCGGCCCGGTGGTGGAGGGCGAGGCGCTCCTCTCCGAGGAGGGGTTCTCGCCGCGCTACGATCTGGACCGCTGGTCGGGGGTCATCACCAAGCCCGGGCACAAGCTGGAGGGCATGAGCATCGTGGACAAGGTGTGCTTCTTCCCCACCGCGAAGGGCGGCATCGCCGCCGGGTGGGCGTTCCACGACATCAAGTGGAAGGGGATCGCGCCGAAGGCGTTCGTCTTCGGGGTGACCAACCCGGTGATGGTGCAGGGCGCGATCTTCGCCGGCATCCCGATCACCGAGGGGTGGGACCCCCCGCCCGGGGGAGTCGTGAAGACGGGCGACCGGGTCAGGGTGGATCCGCAGCGCAGGCTGATCGAGGTACTGCGGCCGGACTGAATCCGGTTCGGATCCCGCTGCCGCGCCCCGCAACGCGCGCAGAACCTGTCGCGGGCGCCCACCGGAGTGCCGCAGTTCCAGCAGCGCCGCATCCGGGGACCGCGCGCGCTCACTTCTTCGGGTTGAAGTCGAGGTCGTGGATGCCCTCGAGCTCGTCCTTGTACCTGCGCCGCACCGCGTCGAATTCCTTTTCCACGCTGCGGAAGGCGGCGACCATCCGGGGATCAAACTGCTTGCCGGTTTCCGCCGCGATGCGCCTGCCTGCCTCCTCCGGCGCGATCGGGCTGCGATGGCGCTGCGTGGCGGTCATCGCCTCGTAGGCGTCGGCGAGGGCCATCAGGCGGCCCGACACCGGGATGGCATCGCCCCTGAGCCGCTTCGGGTAGCCGGTGCCGTCCCAGCGCTCGTGGTGCGTGAGCGCCATCAGCCGCGCCTGCTCGAGCAACGGGTCCTTGTGCTCGCCGATGATGCCGGCGCCGATCTCCGGGTGCCGGCGCATCTCGCTCCACTCGGCCTCGTTGAGGGCTTCGCTCTTGTTCAGGATGTAGTCCGGCACGCCGATCTTGCCGATGTCGTACAGCGCCGCCGCCTGCGACAGCACCTCGCAGGCCTTGCCCCTCAGGCCGAACGCCTGCGAGAGCGCCTCGACGTAGCCGCTCACGCGCATCACCCGGTTGGAGAGGCCGCCCTCGCGGTACTCCATGGCGCGCGCCAGGCGCCGGATGAGCTGCAGGCGCGTCTCGTAGAGCTCCTCGGTGCGCTCCTGGATTTGCTGCTCGAGCGCGAGGCGCTGGTCGACGAGCGCGAGCTGGGTGCGCACGCGCAGCAGCGTGATCGGGGCGCTCACCGGCTTGGTGATGTAGTCGACCGCCCCTGCCATGAGGCCGCGCGCCTGATCCCTGGGGTCGGTGCGGCCGGTGACGAAGATCACCGGGATCGAGGCGAGCGCGGGATTGGCCTTGAGCTGCGCGCAGACCTGGTAGCCGTCGGCGTCGGGCAGCTCGACGTCGAGCAGGATCAGGTCGGGCAGCGGCTCGGTGTCGGCCTGGATCAGCGTCTCGTCGCCCGTGGCCGCGAACTTAACCTCGTAGTCCTGCCGCAGCATGGCGCCGAAGAGATTGCGGATGTCCTCGTCGTCGTCGGCGACGAGAATCAGCGGGCGCTGGCTCATGCTGGCGCGGATTATAGGAGCTTGCGCAGCTCCGTCTTGAGGACCTTGCCGTAGTTGTTCTTCGGCAGCCCGGCGACGAAGCGGTACTCGCGCGGGCGCTTGAAGCGCGCGATGTGCGCGAGGCACACCGCATCCAGCTGCGCCGCCCCGAGCGGGCCCCGCGCCACCACGAAGGCGACCACCTCCTCGCCCCACTCGGGGTGCGCGCGGCCGACCACGGCGCACTCGGCCACCGCGGGGTGCCGCAGCAGCGCCTCTTCGACCTCGCGCGGGTAGATGTTGGAGCCGCCCGAGATGATCATGTCCTTGGAGCGATCGCGCAGCGTGAGGAACCCGGCCTCGTCGAGCGAGCCGATGTCGCCGGTGTGCAGCCAGCCGCCGCGCAGCGCCTGGCTGCTTGCCTCGGGGTTCCCCCAGTAGCCCGCCATGACGCAGTCCGAGCGCGTCACGACCTCGCCCGGCTCGCCGGGCGGCAGCTCGCGGTCCTGCGCGTCGAAGATCTTCACTTCCACCCCGGTGCGCGCGAAGCCGCAGGTCTCCAGCCGGCTTCGTGCCGCGTGCTCCGACTGCGGCAGCCCGGTGATGGTCATCGGGCTCTCGCCCTGGCCGAAGAGCTGGTACAGGCGCGGCCCGAAGAGGTCGATCGCGCGCAGCGCGTCCGCCACGTACATGGGCGCGCCGCCGTAGCTGATCGTCTTCAGGTGGCGCAGGTCGGCGCGTCCCGCGGCCGGGCTCGCGAGCAGCCGCACGATCATCGTGGGCGCGGCGAAGAACGAGGTGCCGGGCCAGCGCGCGACGAGCGCGAAGATCTCGGCCGGGTCGAAATGGCCCGACTCCGGGATCACGTTGACCGCGCCCGCGGCGAAGTGCGCCAGGCCGTAGAGCCCCGAGCCGTGCGAGAGCGGCGCCGCGTGCACGATGGCGTCGCCGGGCGCGAGCTTGTCGATGTCGCAGAGGTAGGCCTGGGTGGCGAAGAGGAGGTTGCGGTGCGTGAGCATCGCGCCCTTGGGCACCCCGGTCGTGCCGCTGGTGTAGAAGAGCCAGGCCAGGTCATCCGGCCGCGCGGGGAAGGGGTCCTGCGGCTCGTCCCCGAGGCTCCGGTATTCGGGCGAAGAGACCGAAACGACGCCGGAGAAGAAGCCGAGCGATGCTTCGAGGTCCGGCGTGACGAAGCAGCGCCTGGCGCCGGAATTGCCGAGGATGTACTCGAACTCCTTCGGATGGAGCTTGGCGTTCATCGGTACCGCGGCGAGGCCCGCGTGCCAGCAGGCGAACAGCACCTCCCAGTACTCGGGGCAGTTCTGCATCGCGAGGGCGACGCGGTCGCCGGGCGCGAGGCCGAGCCGCGTACGCAGCGCGGAGGCGAGCCGCGCGGAGCGCGCGGCGAGCTCGCCGTAGCCCGCTACCGCGCGCGCGCCGAGCGCGAGCGCCGGACGCTCAGGCAGCCAGCGCGCGCTGCGCAGGAGCAGATGCGCCAGGTTCATCGCCGTCGATGCCGAACAGCCTGCGGGCGTTGCGCGCGGTCTCGGCCGCGACTTCCTCGGCAGGGCGCCCGAGCGCACGCGCGACCGTCCTTACGATATGCGGCAGGAAAGCGGGCTCGTTCCTGCGCGCCTTGGGCTGCGGGCGCAGGTCGCGCGGCGCGAGGTAGGGCGCATCGGTCTCCACGAGCAGCTGCTCGGGCGGGATCACGCGCACCAGCTCCAGCAGGTGCGCGCCGCGGCGCTCGTCGCAGATCCAGCCGGTGATGCCGATATACAGGCCGAGCTCGAGGTAGGCGTGCAGCTCCTGCCTCTCGCCGGTGAAGCAGTGCGCGACCGCGCGCGCGACGCCGTGAGCCCTGAGCATCTCGGCGAAGCGCGGGTGCGCGTCGCGCGAGTGCAGAAACAGGGGCTTGCCCAGCTCCCGGGCGAGCTCGAGTTGCGCCGCGAACCACTTCTCCTGGTCCGGATGCGGCGAGTAGTTGCGGTTGTAGTCCAGGCCGCATTCGCCGAGCGCGACGACGCGCGGGTGCGCGGCGATCCCGCGCAGCGCGGCAATCGTCGCGGGCCCGCACTCGCGCGCGTGGTGCGGGTGCACGCCGGCGGTCGCCCGGAGCAGAGCCGGGTGCGAGTCCGCCAGGGCGAGCGCCTTCTCCGATTCCCCGACCGTGGTCCCGGTGACGACGATGGTGCGCACGCCCGCCTCGCGCGCGCGCGCGAGCACCTCGTCGAGGTCCTCGCGGAACGCGGGATGCGTGAGGTTGGCACCGATGTCGACGAGCGTCACGTCACAGCTTCTTCAGGCGGTAGAGCAGCTCCAGCGCCTCGCGGGGCGAGAGCTCGTCCGGGTTGGTCGCCCCGAGCGCCTCGCGCAGCGCATCGAGCGCCGGCTCGGGCTCCGGCGCGCGCGCCGCCCCGGCGAACAGGTCGTCCTGCCCGCCCCGCCGCAGGCTGCTCTCTTCCAGCATCTGCAGGTACTTCCTCGCCTGGCGCAGCACCGGCTTCGGCACCCCGGCGAGCGCCGCGACCTGCAGCCCGTAGCTCTGCGAGGCGGGGCCTTCCTCTACGGCGTGCAGGAACACGATGCTGTCCTTGTGCTCCACCGCGTCGAGGTGCACGTTCGCCACCGCGCGGTGCTCGAGCGCGAGGCGGGTGAGCTCGAAGTAGTGGGTGGCGAAGAGCGTGAGCGGGCGGCCGCGCTCGACCAGGTGCTGCGCGATCGCCCAGGCGAGCGCGAGGCCGTCGAAGGTCGAGGTGCCGCGCCCGATCTCGTCCAGCAGCACCAGGCTCGAGGGCGTGGCGTTGTGCAGGATGCTGGCGCTCTCGGTCATCTCGACCATGAAGGTGGAGGCGCCCCCCGCGATGTCGTCCGAGGCGCCGATGCGGGTGAAGATCTGGTCGATCGGGCCGATGCGCGCCGCGCGCGCCGGCACGAAGCAGCCGGTGTGGGCGAGCAGCGCGACGAGCGCCACCTGCCGCATGTAGGTGGACTTGCCGCCCATGTTCGGCCCGGTGACGAGCAGCAGCTGCCGGGCCCGCGAGAGGCGGCAGTCGTTGGCGATGAAGCGCTCGATGCGCGCCTCCACCACCGGGTGGCGCCCCGCCTCGATCTCGATCAGCGGCTCGTCGACGAACTGCGGGCGCGTATAGCTTCGTGCCGAGGCGACGGCCGCGAAGCACGCGAGCACGTCGAGCCGGGCGAGGGCGCGCGCGATTGCCTGCAGCCGCGGCAGCTCCGGCGCGAGATCCTCGAGCAGCTGCTCGTAGAGCGTCCTCTCCAGCGCCAGCGCGCGGTCGCGCGCCGAGAGCGCCTTGTCCTCGAACGCCTTGAGTTCCGGCGTGATGTAGCGCTCGGCGTTCTTCAGCGTCTGGCGCCTGCGGTACTCGGCCGGCACCTTGCCGGCGTTGGCGTTGGTCACCTCGATGTAGTAGCCGTGCACGTGGTTGTAGGCGACGCGCAGGTTGGCGATGCCGGTGCGCGCGCGCTCGCGCGCCTCCAGCTCCACCAGGAAGCTGCCCCCCGAGGACTGCAGCTTGCGCAGCTCGTCGAGCTCGGCCGACCAGCCGTCAGCGATGACGCCGCCGTCGCGCAGCATGGCCGCGGGCTCCGGGGCGATGGCGCCGGCGAGCAGGCGCATTGCCTCGGGCGGATCTTCCAGGTCCCGGATCGTCTCCTCGAGCAGTGTCGCCACGCGCGGGATCGCCTCGCGCAGGCCGGCGAGCAGCCCGAGGCTCTCGCGCAGCCCGGAGAGATCGCGCGGGCGCGCACTCCTCAGCGCGATGCGCGCCGCGATCCGCTCCACGTCCGCGAACCTGCGCAGGCACGCGTTCACCGACCTGGCCGCCTCCTGCAGCGGCTCGATGGCATCGTGGCGGCGCGCGAGCTCGGCGCGGTCGCGCAAGGGGTGGTGCAGCCAGTGGCGCAGCAGCCGGCTGCCCATCCCGGTGGCGCACTCGTCGAGCAGCGAGAACAGGGTAGGGGCCGCTTCGCCGCGCAGCGTCTCGGTGATCTCGAGATTGCGGCGCGTCGCCGCGTCCATGCGCAGGTATTCGCCCGCGCGCTCGGCGCGCACCGCGCCGACATGCGCGAGCGCCTGGCCCTGGGTCTTCCTCGCGTAGTCGAGCAGCGCGCCGCAGGCGGCGATCGCCGGGCGCAGGTCCTCCACGCCGAAGCCTTCGAGGGAGGCCGCGCCCAGCTGCTCGAGCAGGCGCGCCCTGCCCGAGGCGTAGTCGAACTGCCAGGCCTGCAGCCGCGTCACGCAATAGCCGTTCAGTTCCACGCCTTCGGCGGCAAGCACCTCCGCGGGCGCGATGCGGCGCAACTCGTTCTCGAGGGCCTGGGGCGCGACTTCCGCCACCTTCAGCTCACCGCTCGCGAGCGAGAGCCAGGCGAGCCCGATGCAGGCCTTCTCGGGCGCGAGCGCGAGGAGCACGTTGTCGGCCTTGTCCTCCAGCAGCGCGGGATCGGTGAGGGTCCCCGGCGTGACGATGCGCGTCACTTCCCGCTCGACCGGCCCCTTCGCGGTGGCGACGTCGCCCACCTGCTCGCAGATCGCGACCGATTCGCCGAGCTTCACGAGCTTCGCCAGGTACTGCTCGGCCGAGTGCCAGGGGACGCCCGCCATGCGAATCGGCTCGCCCGCCGAGGCGCCCCGCGTGGTGAGCGTGAGATCGAGCAGCCGCGCCGCCTTCTCGGCGTCGTCGTAGAACAGCTCGTAGAAGTCGCCCATGCGGTAGAAGAGCAGCATCTGCGGGTGCTGCGCCTTGATGCGCAGGTACTGCTGCATCATCGGCGTGTGTCCGGCGATCTCGGCCGACGCGGAGCCCATGCCGCCAGATTATCGCCGACCCTCGGCGCGCGCGCGGCGGCCGGTATCATGGGCGCCGGGAGGGAATCGTGCATCGTCGCCTCGCCTGGCGGGGGCTGCAGGGAATCGCCGCTGTGCTGGCATTGCTGCTGGCGCAGACCGCGGGCGCCTGCGCGCCGCGCCCCGAGCTGCCGAGCGCGGCCGACCTGCACGAGTCTCAGGTGCTGTACCTGCCTACGCCGCACCGGGTGGTCGAGGCGATGCTCCGGCTCGCGCGGCTGCGTCCCGGCGACGTGCTCTATGACCTCGGCTCGGGCGACGGGCGCATCCCGGTGGCTGCCGCTGCGATCTACGGCATTCGCGCCGTCGGCATCGAGCTCGACGCAAGGTTGGTCGAGGAGGCGCGCTGCCGCGCACGGGCTGCCGGGGTCGCGCACCTGGTCGAGTTCCGCCAGGCGGACCTGTTCCAGTCGGAGTTGCGCGAAGCGAGCGTCGTCACGCTGTTCCTGTTCCCCGAGATGAATCGGCGCCTCGCGCCGAAGCTGCGCGGCGAGCTGCGGCCCGGCAGCCGCGTGGTCTCGCACCGCTTCGACATGGGCGACTGGCCGCCCGAGCGCAGCATCGAGGCCGAAGGCCGGCCGCTCTTCCTGTGGACGATCCCGCCGCCGGGGCGCTGACGCCTACTTGCCGTAGCGCTCTTTCCAGACGCGCTGGTTGTTGCGCATCACCTCCCGGTTGTGCTGCATGACGCGCTCGTCGCGCTCGCGAGCCTCGCGCGCCGCTTGCCGCTTTTGGAAGTCCTTCTCCTGCTGCGTGAGGCTGCCCCCGCCGCTCGCGGGAACGGAGCCTCCCCCTTGGGAGCCTACCGAGGAGGTCGCACCGCCCTTCATCGCAGCCGGCTTCACCTTGATTCCCGGAGGCGGGTCGCCGTAGTAGATCTTGCCCTTGTCGTCGACCCACTTCTGGCCGAAGCAGACGGTGCCGTAGAGCGCCAGCGCGAGCGCGAGCAGGAATCGCATTGGGCGTGTCCCCCCGGACGCCAGTATCCGCCTGCGGCGCGGGCCTCGGCAATAGCCACACCCGGCCGGGCGGTTTTCCGCCCGAAGCGGTAAGCTAGCGTCCCGGGGGAAACCAGCGCATGCCGATGACCTCGCCGCCCGAGTCCGGGCGGGAGAAGACGCCGAGCCTCGAGCAGGAGGAGCTGCGCGGCATCTCGCGCACGGTCGCCGAGATCCACTGGCTGCTGCTGATCCTGGTGCTGCTGTGGCTGATCTTCGGCGGGCCCGAGAAGGTCGTCGAGACCGCCGTGGTGGCGGCGCTGTTCTTCTACGCCGCGCTGGTGATGGCGTTCCGCTACGCCAACTTCTACAAGACCGAGACGCGCTGGAAGGTGGCGATCGAGACCTGGGCGATGATCGCCTTCATCACCTGGGTGCTCTGGTACACGGGCGGACTGGACAGCCCGCTGCTCAACACCTACATGTTGCCGGTGATCACCTCGGCGCTGGCGCTGGGCAAGGTCACCACCCTGATCGAGGTCGCGCTGATCGCCGCCTGCCAGGTGCTGCTGGGGGGCAGCGTCTCGGTGGAGCGCCTGGCGTCGCTGTCCTTCGTCGGCAACTTCGCCGCGCAGATCGCGCCCGTGGTGCTGGTGGCCTACATCGTGACGATGTTCTCGGCCGACATCCGCTATGGCCTGAACCGGGCGAAGCTGCTCTCGGAGACCGACGAGCTGACGGGCCTGTTCAACACGCGCGGCTTCGCCATCGCCGCCGACCGGCTCTTCGGCCAGGCGCTGCGCTACAACCGCCCGGCGAGCATCCTGATGATCGACTCGGACAGCCTCAAGGCGGTCAACGACGCGCACGGCCACGACGCCGGCAACCGGCTGCTGCGCCACCTCACGCGCGCCATCCAGGCCGAGCTGCGCTACACCGACGTCCCGGCGCGCTACGGCGGGGACGAGTTCATCGTGCTGCTGCCGGAGACGCCGATCAAGGGCGCGCTCGAGGTCGCCGAGCGCATCCGCGACGCGGTCGCCGGGGCGCCGCTGGAGGTCGACGGCAAGCGCCTCGAGTGCACGGTGAGCATCGGCATCGCCGGGTTCCCGGGCGACGGGCAGACGCTGGACGCGCTGGTGGCGCGCGCCGACCGCGCCATGTACCAGGCGAAGCAGCAGGGGCGCAACCGCGTGATCCAGTTCCACATGGCACAGGCCGCCTGAGGCCCTCTAGCCGCGCAGCGCCTCCAGCAGCGGCGCGAACGCCTTGGGGGTGGCGGCGGCGATCTCGCCGCTGTCGAGGAATCCGGGGCCGCCCTCGAGGTCGCCCACCAGGCCGCCGGCTTCCTGGACCAGCAGGGCGCCCGCCGCCATGTCCCAGGCCGAGAGCCCGAGCTCCCAGAACGCGTCCAGCCGCCCGCAGGCGACGTAGGCGAGGTCGAGCGCCGCGGCGCCGGCGCGGCGCACGCCCGCGGTCGCGGTCATCATGGCGCGCAGCTGCGCCACGTAGCGGTCGATGCGCGCGACCTCGCGAAAGGGAAAGCCCGTGCCGACGAGCGCGTCCTTGAGGGCCGCGCACTTCGAGACGCGGATGCGGCGATCGTCGAGGAACGCGCCGCGCCCGCGCGAGGCGGTGAACAGCTCGTTGCGTCCCGGGTCGTACACCACCGCGTGCGCGAGCGTGCCGCGGTGCTCGAGCGCGATCGAGACGCAGTACTGCGGGAAGCCGTGGATGAAGTTGGTCGTGCCGTCCAGCGGGTCGACGATCCAGCGGTGCTCGCCGCGCCCGCCCGCGGTGCTTCCCGACTCCTCGGCGAGGATGGCGTGGTCCGGGTACGCGGCGCGCAGCACCTCGATGATCGCCGCCTCGGCGGCGCGGTCCACCCGCGTGACGAAATCGTTGGCGCGCTTGGCGCGAACCTCCAGCCCGGCGCCGTCCAGCGCGGCGCGGTTGATGATCTGGCCCGCACGCCGCGCCGCTTTCACCGCGATGTTGAGCATGGGGTGCACGGGGCGCGTATTCTAGTATGGTGAGCCTTGCCGATGTGCGCATCGTCCTTTGCCGGCCCAGCCACCCGGGTAATGTCGGCGCCGCCGCGCGCGCCATGCAGACCATGGGCCTGGCCGACCTGCGCCTGGTCGAGCCGCAGCGCTTTCCTGCGCCCGAGGCGCAGTGGATGGCGGCGGGCGCGGTGGACCTGCTCGAGCGCGCCCGGGTGCACGCGCGGCTCGGCGAGGCGCTCGCCGGCTGCGTCGCCGCATTCGCGCTGAGCGCGCGGGCGCGCGAGTGGTCGCCGCCGGTGCTCGCGCTGCGCGAGGCCGCGCCCCTGGCCCTGGAGCGCGCCGCGCTCGGGCCCGTGGCGTTCGTCTTCGGCACCGAGCGCTCGGGCCTCGAGAACGAGGAGGTGTTCGCCTGCCAGTATCTGGTGCACATCCCGACGAGCCCGGAGCGCAGCTCGCTCAACCTGGCGCAGGCAGTCCAGGTGGTGGCCTACGAGCTGCGCCTCGCGGCGGGGGCCACGGTGCCCGCCGCGCGCCGCACGGGCAAGCTCGCGACGGTCGCGGACCTCGAGGGGCTCTACGCGCACCTGGAGCGCGCCGCGGTGGCCAGCGGGTTCCTCGACCCTGCGTCGAACTCGCGGCTGCGCGAGCGCTGGCGGCGCATGTTCTCGCGCGCGGCGCTCGAGCGCGAAGAGGTCAACATCCTGCGCGGCCTGCTGAACGCGCTGGAGCCCGGTCGCGGGAATAGTTGATCGAAATACTCGGATACCGTAGGATGCCCTTCATGTTCAGCCACCTGCGCGAAGATATCGCGAGCGTTTTCGAGCGCGATCCCGCCGCGCGCTCGGCCTGGGAAGTGCTCACCTGCTACCCGGGCCTGCACGCGATCTACATCCACAAGCTGTCGCACTGGTTCTGGGAGCGGGGGCTGTACTGGCTCGGCCGGGCGACCTCGCACTTCGGCCGCTGGGCGACCGGCATCGAGATCCACCCCGGGGCGAGGATCGGCAGGCGCGTGTTCATCGATCACGGGATGGGCGTGGTGATCGGCGAGACCGCCGAGGTCGGCGACGATTGCACCATCTACCAGGGGGTGACGCTGGGGGGCACGTCGCTCTACCGCGGCGCGAAGCGCCACCCGACGCTGGGCGTCGGGGTGGTGGTGGGCGCCGGCGCCAAGATCCTGGGCGGCTTCAGCGTCGGCGACGGCGCCAAGATCGGCTCCAACGCGGTGGTGGTGAAGGAAGTGCCGGCGGGGGCGACCGTGGTGGGCATCCCCGGCCGCATCGTCGCCGAGGCGACAGCGCGCGAGCAGGCGCGCTTTGCGGCCTACGCCGTGGTTCAGGAGCAGGACGACCCGTACGCCAAGGCGATCCAGTCGCTCGTGGAGCACACCCGCGACCTCGAGGCCACCGTGGCCTCGCTGACGGAGAAGCTCCACACGCTCGAGAGGAAACTGTCCGAGGAGTCCCGGGAGGCGGCGCGCGCAGATTCACTGAGAGCAGTTAAGTAGATGATTTGTAGCAACTATTTAGTTGACAAATTTCCTCGGGTTTGGGTATACTTGAGCGGGTAGATCAAGTATAGGCTGGAGCACCCCATGAGACTGACGACGAAGGGCAGATTCGCGGTCACGGCGATGGTGGACCTGTCGATGCGGCAGACGCGCGGCCCGGTGACGCTCGCCGCGATCAGCGAGCGCCAGCACATCTCGCTTTCCTACCTGGAGCAGCTCTTCGGCAAGCTGCGCCGGGCGAAGCTCGTCAACAGCGTGCGGGGGCCGGGCGGGGGCTACTGCCTCGCGAGGCAGGCCGCCGGCATCTCGGTGGCGGAGATCATCGTCGCCGTGGACGAGCCGATCGACGCGACGCAGTGCGGCGGCAAGGAGAACTGCGACGACGACAAGCGCTGCATGACCCACGACCTCTGGGCGACGCTCAACGAGAAGATGAACGAGTACCTCTCCTCGGTGACGCTCGCCGACGTGATCGCGCACCAGCAGGGCAAGCCCGTGCAGGTGATCAAGGACTTCAGGTCGGCCGAGAGGCGCGCCGAGAAGGTGGCGGCCTGATGCAGCTCCCGATCTACCTCGACCACTCGGCGACCACGCCGGTCGACCCCCGGGTCGCCGAGAAGATGATCCCCTTCCTCGTCGAGCACTTCGGCAACCCCGCGAGCCGCTCGCACGCCTTCGGCTGGAAGGCCGAGGAGGCGGTGGAGCAGGCGCGCGCCGAGGTCGCGGCGCTGGTCGGATGCGACGCCAAGGACCTGGTGTGGACCTCGGGCGCGACGGAGTCGATCAACCTCGCGCTGAAGGGCGCGGCCGAGTTCTACAAGACGAAGGGCCGGCACCTCGTCACGGTGAAGACCGAGCACAAGGCGACGCTCGACACCTGCCGGGAGCTCGAGCGCCGCGGGTTCGAGATCAGCTACCTCGAGGTCGGACCCGACGGGCTGCTCGAGCCCGGCGCGCTCGAGGCGGCGCTGCGCAAGGACACGATCCTCGTCTCGGTGATGTTCGTCAACAACGAGATCGGCGTGGTGCAGGACATTGCGTCGATCGGCGAGCTGTGCCGCAGCCGCGGCGTGCTGCTGCACGTCGACGCGGCGCAGGCGACCGGCAAGTGCGACATCGACCTCGGTGCGCTGAAGGTGGACCTGATGTCGTTCTCCGCGCACAAGACCTACGGCCCCAAGGGCGTGGGGGCGCTCTACATCCGCCGCAAGCCGCGCGTGCGGCTCGAGGCGCAGATGCACGGCGGCGGGCACGAGCGGGGCTTCCGCTCGGGGACGCTGGCCACCCACCAGATCGTCGGCATCGGCGAGGCGTTCCGCCTCGCGCGGCGGGAGATGCCGGCCGAGCGCGAGCGCGTCCGGGCCCTGCGGGACCGGCTGCTCGCCGGCATCCAGCAGATGGAGGAGGTGTTCGTCAACGGCAGCCTGGAGCGGCGCGTGCCGCACAACCTGAACGTCAGCTTCAACTTCGTCGAGGGCGAATCGCTCATCATGGCGGTGAAGGACATCGCGGTGTCCTCCGGCTCCGCATGCACCTCGGCCTCCCTCGAGCCCTCGTACGTGCTGCGCGCGCTGGGGCGCTCGGACGAGCTGGCGCATTCCTCGATCCGCTTCACGCTCGGGCGCTTCACCACCGAGGAAGAGGTGGACTACACGGTGCAGCACCTGAAGTCCAAGGTGGAGAAGCTGCGCGAGATGTCGCCCCTGTGGGAAATGCACAAGGACGGCGTCGACCTGAACACGGTGCAGTGGGCCGCACACTAGCAGGAGGCAAGGCATGGCATACAGCGACAAGGTCATCGATCACTACGAGAACCCGCGCAACGTCGGCGCGTTCGACAAGGCCGACCGCTCGATCGGCACCGGCATGGTCGGCGCGCCGGCCTGCGGCGACGTCATGAAGCTGCAGATCAAGGTGAACGACGAGGGCGTCATCGTGGACGCGCGCTTCAAGACCTACGGCTGCGGCTCGGCGATCGCCTCGAGCTCGCTCGCGACCGAGTGGATGAAGGGCAAGAGACTCGACGAAGCGGAGGCGATCCGCAACACGCAGATTGCCGAAGAGCTGGCTCTCCCCCCGGTCAAGATCCACTGCTCGATCCTCGCCGAGGACGCGATCAAGGCGGCCATCGCGGACTATCGCCAGAAGCACGCCGCGGAACCGGAGGCCGAGCAGAAGGTCGCATAGGCATATGGCCGTCACCCTGACCGAGAACGCCGCGCGCCACGTGCGCGGCTCGATCGAGCGCCGCGGCAGGGGCGTCGGCCTGCGCCTGGGCGTGCGCACCACGGGCTGCTCGGGCATGGCCTACCGCCTCGAGTACGCCGACGCCGCCAACCCCGGGGACCTGGAGTTCGAGAGCCACGGGGTGCGGATCGTGATCGATCCCAAGAGCCTGCCGTACCTGGACGGCACCGAGCTGGACTACGCGCGCGAGGGCCTCAACGAGGGCTTCAAGTTCCGCAACCCCAACGTCAAGGACGAGTGCGGGTGCGGAGAGTCCTTCAGCGTCTGACCGATTGCACGACGCTCGCGCGGCCGGCCGACACACGGGATGCGTGTGCGGAGGCGCGTGAGGCGTCGCTGCGGATGAGCAGCCACTTCGACCTCTTCGGCCTGCCGCCGGCGTACGCGCTGGACGTCCAGGCCCTCGAGCAGGCCTACCACGCCATCCAGGCGCGGGTGCACCCGGACCGCCATGCGGCGTCGGGCGAGGCCGAGCGCCGCGCCTCCCTGCAGTGGACCACGCGCGTCAACCAGGCCTTCCGCACGCTCAAGGACCCGGTGGCGCGCGCCGCCTACCTGCTCGAGCTGCACGGCGTCGACGTCGCCTTCGAGACCAACACGGCCATGCCCGCAGAGTTCCTGACCCGCCAGCTGGAGCTGCGCGAGGCGCTCGAGCAGGCCGCCGGGGCGCGCGACACCGTGTCGCTGGAGCGCCTGCGCAGGGAGCTGCGCGCGGAGGCGCGCGCGCTGGAAGCCGCGCTCGCGGCGCGCATCGACGCCGAGCGCGACTACGCCGGCGCCGCGGGCCTCGCGCGCGAGCTCAAGTTCCTGGCGCGGCTCGACGAGGAGATCGACACCGCGCTCGCCGACGCGGAGGCCTGATGGCGCTGCTGCAGATCGCCGAGCCGGGGCACTCCCCCGCGCCGCACCAGCACCGGCTCGCGGTGGGCATCGACCTCGGTACCACCAACTCGCTGGTCGCCACGGTGCGCGGCGGCGCGGCGGTGGTGCTGCCCGACGAGCAGGGCCGGCCGCTGCTGCCCTCGATCGTGCGCTACTTGCCGGACGGCTCCACGCAGGTGGGCTATGGGGCGCAGGCGCAGCAGGCGGAGGACCCGCGCAACGCCATCGCCTCGGTCAAGCGCTGCATGGGCCGCGGGCTGAAGGACGTGGTTCACGCCGAGAACGCCCCCTACGACTTCGTCGACTCGCCGGGCATGGTGCAGCTGCGCACCTGCGCCGGCGTGAAGAGCCCGGTGGAGATCTCGGGCGAGATCCTCAGGGTGCTGCGCCTGCGCGCCGAGCGCTCGCTCGGCGGCGAGCTGGTCGGCGCGGTGATCACGGTGCCCGCCTACTTCGACGACGCGCAGCGCCAGGCGACCAAGGACGCGGCGGCGCTCGCCGGCCTCAACGTGCTGCGGCTGCTGAACGAGCCGACCGCGGCGGCCATCGCCTACGGGCTGGACAACGCGTCCGAGGGCACCTACGCGGTCTACGACCTGGGCGGGGGCACCTTCGACCTCTCGATCCTGCGCCTGGCGCGCGGCGTGTTCGAGGTGGTGGCCACGAGCGGCGACGCGGCGCTGGGGGGAGACGACTGGGACCAGCGCGTGCTCTGCTGGATCGTCGAGGAGGCGAAGCTCGCGCCGCTCGCCGCCCGCGACATGCGCCAGCTCCTCGTCAAGGCACGCGAAGCGCGCGAATACCTGACCACCCACGCAGAGGCCCGCATCACGGCGCGGCTCTCCTCTGGAGAGCTGGTGGATTTGACGCTGGACACCGAGACCTACTGCCGCATCACCCAGCACCTGGTGCGCAAGACGCTGGGGCCCGTGCGCAAGGCGCTGCGCGACGCGGGCCTCGCGCCGCACGAGGTGCAGGGCGTCGTGATGGTGGGCGGGGCGACGCGCATGCCGCAGGTGCAGCGGGCGGTCGCCGAGTTCTTCGGCCGCGATCCCCTCAACAACCTCGACCCGGACAAGGTGGTGGCGCTGGGCGCGGCGATGCAGGCCGACGTGCTGGCGGGCAACGCCCCGGGCGAGGACTGGCTGCTGCTCGACGTCATCCCGCTGTCGCTCGGCGTGGAGACCATGGGCGGGCTGGTCGAGCGCATCATCCCGCGCAACTCCACCATTCCCACGGCGCGCGCCCAGGACTTCACCACCTTCAAGGACGGCCAGACGGGGATGAGCTTCCACGTCGTGCAGGGCGAGCGCGAGCTGGTCGCCGACTGCCGGTCGCTGGCGCGCTTCGAGCTGAAGGGGATCCCGCCGCTGCCCGCGGGCGCGGCGCGGGTGCGCGTGACCCTCCAGGTGGACGCCGACGGCCTGCTCGCGGTCACTGCGCGCGAGCAGTCGACCGGGGCCGAGGCCGCGGTCGCGGTCAAGCCCTCCTATGGCCTTGCCGAGGGAGAGATCGAGCGCATGCTGCGCGCCTCCGTAGAGCATGCGAAGGACGACATGCGCGCGCGGGCGCTGCGCGAGCACCGCGTCGAGGGAGAGCGCCTGGCGCAGGCGGTGCGCGGCGCGCTGGCCGCGGATGCGCGCCTGCTCGAAGCGGGCGAGCGGGAGGAGATCGAGCGGCGGCTTGCGACACTGGAAGCGGCGCTGCCGCGCGAGGACGCGCGCGCCATCCGGCAAGCGGCCGAGGCGCTCAATCGCGCCACCGAGCCGTTCGCGGCGCGGCGCATGGACGAAGGCGTGCGGCGCGCCCTGGCCGGGCGCAGCATCGCGCAGCTCGACCGCTGATGCCGAGGCTGCAGGTGCTGCCGCACGCGGCGCTCTGCCCCGGCGGCGCGCAGATCGAAGCGCGCGAAGGCGATTCGATCTGCGACACGCTGCTCGAGCACGGCGTCGACATCGAGCATGCCTGCGAGAAATCCTGCGCCTGCACCACCTGCCACGTGATCGTGCGCGAGGGCTTCGACTCGCTCGCGGCGGCCGAGGAGAAGGAGGAGGACCTGCTCGACAAGGCCTGGGGGCTGGAGGCCACCTCGCGGCTCTCCTGCCAGGCGCGGGTGGGCGCGGCGGACCTGGTCATCGAGATGCCGAAGTACACCATCAACTACGAGCGGGAAGGCGGGGCGAAGCGATGAAATGGACCGACTCGCGCGAGATCGCGCTCGCGCTCGCGGAAAAGTTTCCGCACACCGACCCGCGGCAGGTGAACTTCGTCGACCTGCGCGACTGGGTGCTGGCGCTGGAGGGCTTCGCCGACGATCCGAAGAGGAGCGGGGAGAAGATCCTCGAGGCGATCCAGACGGCCTGGATCGAGGAGGCCGGCTAGCGCGCCTGCGACTGCGCGAGCGCGGCCCGCGCCTCGAGGTAGTGCGCGGCCATCGGCCAGGCGATCGCCGCGGCGAGCACCGCCAGCGCCGCCACGGCCGCGAGGCGCCGCTTGCGCCGGCGCCGCGCGAGCGCCTCGCCGCTCACCGCGAGCCCGGCTTCGGCAAACACCACCTCGCGCAGCAGGCGGGTCAGAAAGTAGCTGCGCCCGGCCCCGGCCTGCAGCACCCCGGCCGCCTGGCGCTCCAGGCTGAAGGCGCGCGCGAGCGCGCCCAGCACGCGGTCGATCGGGCTGCCCTCCTGCGTACCGCTGGTCAGGTACACGCCTCGCAGCATCGGCGGCTTGTGGTCCTGCTGCGTCGTGAACGCCATGCCGAGGAACTCCGCGAGCAGCGGGATGAGCGCGTGCAGCTGCTGCGGAAAGCGGTAGATCGCCGCGCGCCGCGCCGCATCGGGCTCCTCGCCAAGGCGCGCCACCATCTCCGCGTACAGCCGCCGCTCGAGCGAGCGCAGCTCCTCCTCGAAGCGCTTGGCGATGCCCACCACGCTCGGATCGAAGCCCGCTTCGAAGGTGACGCCCCAGACCTGCCCGCGGGCCGCGGCGTCCAGCTCGCCGAAGAACTCGCTGAACCCGGCGAGCAGGTCCGACTTGGTGACCAGCGCGTAGACCGGCACCTGCAGGCCGAGCCCGGCGTACAGCTCGGCGAGCCGCATCCGGACATGGCCGGCGTAGCGCTGGCGCTCGGCCGCGTCCCACAGCATGAGGTCCGAGACGCTCACCGTCACGAGCACGCCGTTGAGCGGCAGCAGGGGGCGGTGCTCCCTCAGCAGCCCGAGGAACGCCTGCCACTCCAGCGCGTCGGCGCGCGCGCTGCTTTCCTGCGTCGTGTAGCGCCCGGCGGTGTCGAGGAGCACCGCCTGGTCGGTGAACCACCAGTCGCAGTTGCGCGTGCCGCCGATCCCCGGAACGGGCGCCGGCGCCGCCGCCGGCGAGCGCAGCGGGAAGCCCAGTCCCGAGTTGACCAGCGCCGTGGTCTTGCCCGAGCCGGGCGCGCCGATGAGGACGTACCAGGGCAACTCCTGCACTGAGCGGCTGCCACCGTCGGGCCCGGCAAAGCGCGCCTCCTTCAGCGCAGCCAGCGCCTGCGCGAAGCCGGCGCGCAGCGTCTCGGGCTCGCCCCCGCCGCTGAGCCGCTCGAGCAGCCCGGTGCTCACTGCGTGCCCTTCAGCTCGATCGCCACGCGGCGGTTGCGCGCGCGGCCCTCCGCGGTATCGTTCGGCGCCACCGGTTCGGACTCCCCGCGGCCCTCGGCGCGCACGCGGGAGGGATCCTTCAAGCCCGCCGCGATCAGCTTCGCGACGCTCTGCGCGCGCGCCAGCGACAGCTCGCGGTTCGAGGCGAACCGCGAGCGGCCCGAGGGCGCCAGCGCGTCCGCGTGTCCCGCCACCACGATCATTCCATCGACGCGGTCGAGCGCCCGGGCGAGCCGCGCGACCACGGGCCGGGCCCCGGCGCTGAGCTCGATTCCCCCGGGCGCGAACTGGGGCGCGCCGCGCAGCTCGATCGTCGTGCTCCCGGCGCTCTCGCTCATCGCCACCAGCCCGAGGCGCACTTCCTCGGCGAGATCGAGGCGGGCCGACGCGGCTGCGGGCGAAGGCGCTGGCGCGGACGCCGCCACCGGGGCCGGCGGCGAAGGCGCAACCGGTGTCACGGCGGGAGCCGGGGCAGGGGTCGGCGCGGCAGGTGGGGACGGGGGCGCAGGGACCGGCGCCGCGGCCACCGGGGCCGGCGCAGGGGCCGGCTCGAGCGCCGCGGGCGGCGCGGGGGCGCGCATCGAATCGAGCGACGCCTGGAGCCCGAAGTACAGCGCCCCGAGGGCAACCGCGGCGACAGCGACGGCGCCCGCGAGGAAGGGCGCATCGACGCCGTACTGCGCGGGCGCGGCCCGCCAGCGCTCGGACAGCCCGTCGGGCCGCGGGCGGCCGGCGTGCACCGCCCGGGTGAGCTTATCCCGCACCCGCGCCATGCGCTCCCCGTCGCCTTGCGCGTGGCGCCCTTCGAAGCCGAGCACGAGGCAGACGTAGAACAACTCGATCAGGTCGCGGTAGCCCGCGGGGTCCTCGAGCATGCGCTCAAGGAGCGCGAGGAACCGCTCGCCGGCGCCGCTCTCGTCGCGCAGCTCGCGCAGCAGCCCCTGCTCGACCCAGTCGCCGCCCCAAGGCGTGCGTGCCGCCGTCTCATCGACCAGCGCGCACAGCGCATAGGTCGCCACCGTCACCGTCTCCTCGGCCTCGCCCGCTGCCCGCGCGTTGCGCTCGAACGCCTCGACCTGGTTGCGCAGGGTCTTGCGCAGCAGCAGCGCGTTGGGATGGCGCAGCGTCTGGCCCATCTGCGGCACCGCGCCGAGGATCGAGTTGGCCGCGGCCACCAGCGGGTTGAGCCCGCCCAGCTCGGTCAGCTTCGCCTGTGCGGCATCGCGGGTCGACCTGGGCGCGAACGGATTGCGGCGCCGGCCCGGGCTGGGTATCGCGATCGCCGCGTCGGCCGGCGCGCGCGAAGCCGTCGCATCGGGGTCGAATACCGGCCCCCTGAGGGTCGCCTCCGGATCCGGCTCGGCGGCGGGGATGCGGACGGTCGCCTCCGGGTCGGGCTCGGGGGCCGGCTGACGCACCGTCGCCTCGGGATCGAACTGACCGTCGGATGGCCGCGCCATTTCACGCGATTCTTGCACACCCCGGGGAGCCCGGGGCAGACGCCGGCGCCGGCCTCAGTCGTCGAGCCCGCTCATGCCCTTGCGGTGCGCGAGCAACCGCGCGCCGGCGATGCGATAGGCGACCATCCCCGGCCAGGCGAGGCGGCCGTCCGGCTTGCGGCTGAACAGGATCCCGGCGGCGCGCGAGCGCATCGGCGCCCGGGCGCGCGGCCCGCGGGCGTCCAGCGGGTCGATCACCTCGCAGACGGTGTCCCCCCGGAGCACGCGCGCGCCCTCCCGGACGCGGTAGACCAGGATCCCGGTGCGCGGGCAGTAGCCGACGTCCATGCCGCCGATCGGCGTGGCCCCCGCCTTGAGCCGTGGCAGCGGGCCGGCGCGCCCCGCGACGAGCCCGCGGCGCACCAGGAAGCGGTACAGGTTGCGGGCGTCCGCCTCGCCCAGCGCGTGGCTGACGTCGTGCTGGCCGCGGTACTCGATCGTCGCCGAAAAACACGCCTGCGGGACGCGCGCCGCCGGAAAGCGCGCCGCGAGCCGTGCCCAGAGCGCGCTGTTGACCCCGGAGAAAGTGAGGGATTCCGGGAACGGATCGTTGTACAGCGTCGCCTGCGCGCCGATGTCGGCGGCGAGCGCCTGCGCGGGACCCGGCCAGTCGCGGCGCGAGACGAACAGGTGCAGCGCGGCCTGCGCGTCGCAATGCAGATCGAGCACGAGGTCGGCGTCGGCGGCGAGCGTCATCGCCGCGATGCGCAGGGCCTGCAGCTCGTTCGCCGGCCGCATCGCGCGCAACGCCTCCAGCGCGGCGCGGCGCACGAGGGCCGCGTTGCTTGCGGCGTCCCCGCCGAGCGCGGTGCCCACGCGCTGCGCCACGGTGCCCGAAAGCTCCGGCCAGTTGCGGTTGAAGTTGTCGCGGCCGAGGAAGTCGTAGCGGCCGAGGTGATGGTTGCCGACGAGCTGCGAGAGCCCGATCGGGTTGACCGCCGGCGCGATCACGATCTCGCCGCGCAGGCGGCCGCGCCGGTCCGCCTCGAGCAGCATCGGCATCAGGTGGTGCAGCGCCATGGCTCCCGGGAGCTCGTTGGCGTGGATCGCCGCCTGCAGGTAGGCCTTGGGCCGGGCGCCGGCGCGGCCGAAGCGGTGCACGGCGAGCGAGCGAGCGGTGCCCGGTGTCATGGCGGGCAGGACGACGTTTCTTCTCGAGTGCGGCATGGCAATCCCCTTGCGCGTGGCGCCGCCATTGTCCGGCTTTCCGGGGTAAACTCCAGCCGCGAACGTCAGCAACTTCACGGAGGAGGATTGCCGATGGACGAACAAGCGCTCAGGAACCTGATCGCGCAGGTGAAGGCGGGGCGGCTTTCGCGGCGCGGCTTCGTGCGGATGATGGTGGGGCTCGGGCTGACCGCGCCGCTCGCGGCGCAGATGCTCGGCTACTCCGGGATCGCCGGAGCACAGGCGAAGCATACCTACATGCCGACGAAGCGCGGCGGCGGCGGCACGCTCAAGGTGTTGTGGTGGCAGGGGGCGACGCTGCTCAACCCGCACTTCGCGGTGGGCACCAAGGACCAGGAGGGCTCGCGCATCTTCTACGAGCCGCTCGCCGGCTGGGACGCCGAGGGCAACCTCATTCCGATGCTTGCCGCCGAGATCCCGACGGTGCAGAACGGGGGCCTCGCGCGCGACGGCATGTCGGTCACCTGGAAGCTGAAGAAGGGCGTGCAGTGGCACGACGGCAAGCCCTTCACGGCCGACGACGTGGTGTTCAACTGGGAGTTCGCCATCGATCCGGCGGTGGCCGCGGTCAGCGTCGGAAGCTACCGCGACATCAAGGTCGAGAAGCTCGACTCGCACACCGTCAAGGTGATCTTCCAGAAGCCGACGCCGTACTGGGCCGACGCCTTCGTCGGCGTGCGCGGCATGATCATCCCGAAGCACCTGTTCGAGAACTTCCGCGGCGCCAAGTCGCGCGAGGCACCGGCCAACCTCAAGCCGGTCGGCACCGGGCCCTACCAGTTCGTGGACTTCAAGCCGGGCGACATGGTGCGCGGCACGATCAACGTCAACTACCATGAGCGCACCAAGCCCCACTTCGACGCCATCGAGATGAAGGGCGGCGGCGACGCGGTCTCGGCGGCGCGCGCGGTGCTGCAGACGGGCGAGTTCGACTACGCCTGGAACATGCAGGTGGAGGACGAGATCCTGCTGCGGCTGGAGGACAGCGGCAAGGGGCGCTCCGAGATCACGCCGGGGGCCAACATCGAGCACATCCAGCTCAACACCACCGACCCGTGGAAGGAGGTGGACGGCGAGCGCTCGAGCGTGACGACGCAGCATCCGCTGTTTGCCGATCCCGCGGTGAAGCGCGCCATGGCCGTGCTGGTGGATCGCGCCGCGGTGCAAAAGCACATCTACGGCCGCACCGGCATCGCCACCGGCAACTTCCTCAACAACCCGCCGCGCTTCACCTCGAGGAACACGAAGTGGGAGTTCAACGTCGAGAAGGCGAACCAGATCCTCGATGCGGCGGGCTGGAGGCGGGGCTCGGACGGCATCCGGGTGAAGGACGGCAAGAAGCTGAAGGTGGTCTACCAGACCTCGATCAACGCGCCGCGGCAGAAGAACCAGGCGATCGTCAAGCAGGCCTGCCAGAAGGCGGGCATCGACGTCGAGGTCAAGGCGGTCACTGCCTCCGTGTACTTCTCCTCCGACGTGGCGAACCCCGACACCTACACCAAGTTCTACTGCGACATGCAGATGTACACCACCACCATGCCGCAGCCGGACCCCGCGGTGTTCATGAACCAGTTCACCTCCTGGGAGATCGCCACCAAGGCCAACAAGTGGCAGGGCCGCAACATCACGCGCTGGAAGAGCGACGACTACGACCGGGCCTACCGCGCGGCGGAGAGCGAGCTCGATCCGGTGAAGCGGGCGGCGCTGTTCATCCGCATGAACGACCTCGTGGTAGAGAACAACGTGGTGATCCCGGTCGTCTACCGCCCGCGCGTCTCGGCGGTGGCCACCAGGCTGCGCTGCCCGCTCTCAGGGTGGGACAACGACCTCTGGAACCTGAGGGACTGGTACCGGGACTCCTGACCGGGGCGGCCTGACGCCAGGCACGCGATGAGCAGGTACCTGCTCAGGCGGCTGCTCATCGCGGTCCCGAGCATCATCGGGATCAGCGTCATCCTCTTCACGGTGCTCGCGCTCGCGCCCGGCGACCCGTTCGAGGAGCTGGCGACCAACCCCGCGATCCCGCCCGAGGTGCGCGCCAACCTGCGCGCCCAGTTCGGGCTGGACGACCCGGTGGCGCTGCGCTACTTCCGCTGGTTCGGCGCGATGGTGCAGGGCGACTGGGGCTTCTCGTTTGCCAGCCGCATCGACGTCGACGACCTGATCCTGCAGCGCATCCCGGTGACGCTGCTCATCATCGGCTCCTCGCAGCTCCTGGCGCTCGCCATCGCCCTCCCGGTCGGCATCTACGCGGCGATGCGGCCCTACTCGATCTTCGATCAGATCGCGAGCACCCTGTCGCTGGTGGGCTTCTCGCTGCCGACGTTCTTCACCGGCATCCTTTTCATCCTCTTCTTCAGCATCTATCTCGACTGGCTGCCGTTCGTGTATCGCGCGGACATCTCGGCGACGGGGTGGCGCTGGTACTGGGAGCACGTCCGCCAGGCGATCATGCCGGTCGCCGTGCTCGGGCTGTTCCAGGGCGCGGCCTGGACGCGCTACGTGCGCTCGGCGGTGCTCGACGTGATCCGGCTCGACTACGTCACCACCGCGCGCTCCAAGGGACTGGCCGAGCGGGTGGTGGTCGTGAAGCACGTGGTGCGCAACGCGCTCATTCCGGTGGTGACGCTGGTGGCGCTGCAGATCCCGGCGGTATTCGGCGGCGCGATCGTCACCGAGCAGATCTTCCGCGTCCCCGGGATCGGCTCGCTCCTCATCAGCGCCATCCTCGCCAACGACACGCCGGTGATCATGGCGGTCACGTTCGTCCTCTCGATCCTGGTCATCCTCTTCAACCTGCTCGCCGACGTGCTCTATGGCTGGCTCGACCCCCGCATCGCCTACCGCTGACGCCGCGCTCGGCGGCTTCGAGCCGCGCCGCACCTCGCTCGGCCGCGAGGCCTGGCGCCGCTTCAAGCGCCATCGCCTCGCGCTCGGCGGCGGGATCATCCTGGGCCTCATGATCCTCGCGGTGGTCCTCGGGCCCCTCGTCTGGAAAGTGCCGATCAACGAGATCGACTTCGGCGCCAAGCTCCAGGGCCCGTCGCTCGCGCACCCGCTGGGCACCGACGACCTCGGCCAGGACCTGCTCGCGCGCATGCTCTACGGCGGCCGGATCTCGCTCGCGGTCGGGCTCGCCGCGATGGTGATCGCGGTGGTGGTCGGCGTCATCGTCGGCGCGATCGCCGGCGTCTCGCGCGGCTCCGTGGACGCCGCGCTGATGTGGCTCACCGACCTCTTCCTCGCGCTGCCGCAGCTGCCGCTGCTGCTGCTGGTGATCTACCTGTTCCGGGACGCGCTGAAGTCCCTGGTCGGGCCGGAGGTGGGGGTGTTCGTCCTGATCGTGGCCGTGATCGGCGGCTTCCGCTGGATGCCGGTGGCGCGGCTGGTGCGGGCGCAGTTCCTCAGCCTGCGAGAGAAGGAGTTCGTCGAGGCGGCGCGCGCGCTCGGCGCGACGCCGCTGCGGCTGGTGGCCCGGCACATCCTGCCGAACTCGCTCGGGGTGGTGATCGTGGCCGCCACCATCGACGTCGCCGCCGCCATCATCGCGGAGTCGACGCTGTCGTTCCTTGGCCTGGGGTTCCCGCCGGACATCCCGACGTGGGGCCGGATCCTGTTCGACGCCAAGGACCACCTCGACGTCGCGGCGCACTGGGCCGTGATCCCGGGCTGCGCCGTTTTCCTCACGGTGCTCTCGATCACCTATCTCGGCGACGGGCTGCGCGACGCGCTCGATCCGCGCAAGGTGATGTAGGCGCCCGGATGGCCGCCGGCCGCCTGCTCGAGATCCGCGGGCTGAAGACCCACTTCGTCACGGACGACGGCATGGTGCACGCGGTCGACGGCGTCGACCTGGGCGTGGAGGCCGGCGAGACGCTCGGGGTGGTCGGCGAATCGGGTTGCGGCAAGAGCGTCACGGCGCTCACGGTGATGAAGCTGCTCGCGATGCCGCCCGCGCGCATCGTCGCCGGCGAGATCCTCTGGCAGGGACGCGATCTCGTGCCGCTGGAGGCCGAGGCGATGCGCCGCATCCGCGCGCGCGAGATCGCCATGGTGTTCCAGGAGCCGATGACCTCGCTCAACCCTGTGTACAGCGTGGGCGAGCAGATCGCCGAGGTGGTCCGGCTGCACGAGGGACTGGGCCGCCGCGCGGCGCTGGACAGGGCGGTCGAGATGCTGCGGCTGGTGCACATTCCGCACCCCGAGCGCCGCGTGCACGACTACCCGCACCAGTTCTCCGGCGGCATGCGCCAGCGCGTCATGATCGCGATGGCGCTCTCGTGCAACCCGAAGCTGCTGATCGCCGACGAGCCGACCACGGCGCTGGACGTCACCATCCAGGCGCAGATCCTCGAGCTGCTCGCCGAGATGAAGGCGCGCTTCGGCATGGCCGTGATGCTCATCACGCACGCCATGGGTGTCATCGCCGAGACCGCGCAGCGCGTCGTGGTGATGTACGCCGGCAAGGTCGTCGAGGAGGCGCCGGTCGCCGAGCTCTTCGCCCGGCCGCGCCACCCCTACACCCAGGGCCTGATCCGCTCGATTCCGCGGCTCGATGCCGCGGTGACCGGCAAGCGCCGGCTCGAGGCGATCGCGGGCGTCGTGCCGAGCCTGCTCGAGCCGCGCCCGGGCTGCCGCTTCGCGCCGCGCTGCGCCCACGCGCGCACCGCATGCACCGCCGACACGCCGCGGCTGCGCGAGGTCGCCCCCGGGCACAAGGCGGCCTGCATCCTCTACTAGCGCACATGACCGAGCCTTTGCTGCGCGTCGAGGAGCTGGTCAAGCACTTCCCGGTGAAGGGCGGGGTGCTCGGCCGGGTGGTGGACCATGTCTACGCCGTCGACGGCGTGAGCTTCGAGCTGCTGGCGGGCGAGACGCTGGGCCTCGTGGGCGAGTCCGGCTGCGGCAAGTCGACCACGGGGCGCTGCATCCTGCGCCTCATCGAGCCCACCGCGGGCCGGATCTGGTTCGGCGGCCGGGAGGTGACCGAGCTCGGCGGCGCGGCGCGCCGCAGTCTCTGCCGGGAGATGCAGATCATCTTCCAGGACCCCTACGCCTCGCTCAACCCGCGCATGACCGTCGGGGCGATCATCGGGGAGGCGCTCGTGATCCATCGCCTGGCGCAAAGCCGGCGCCAGCACGAGGAGCGGGTGATCGAGCTGCTGCGTCTGGTCGGCCTGCACCCGGACCACGCGCGGCGCTACCCGCACGAGTTCTCCGGCGGCCAGCGCCAGCGGATCGGCATTGCGCGCGCGCTCGCGGTGTCGCCGCGGCTCATCATCTGCGACGAGCCGGTGTCGGCGCTCGACGTCTCGATCCAGGCGCAGGTCATCAACCTGCTCGAGGACCTGCAGCAGCAGCTCGG
>Ga0137796_10000423_pt1 | contig 26637 bp, 25 predicted proteins | sample OV2TP3_FD_97704 | JGI IMG/M metagenome (GOLD analysis project Ga0137796, IMG submission 97704) | reverse complement strand
GTATTCGCCTCCGCTCGCCGAGCGCAGCGAGGCGAAGGCGGAGGCGAATATCCCGCCGAAGCGCCCCACAGGGCGCGAAGGCGGATCCCTCGCACCGCTCGGCGAGCTACGGCGGAATGATGGCTTTGGTTTGCGCTTTCCGATCGGAGCCGAGGGGCAACTGATGAGGACGGTCTACGTTAGATCTCGCTCCTAGAGAAGCTGTCCCACATCCTCCCTGGCCAGGTCGGGAGCCCCCTCTCCATCAACTCGCTACGGGAAGACATCGGCGTCGCCCGGGCGATTCGAAAGGAAGCGAAAGCCTATCTCTTCGACTGGGGGGAAATCCCGGATCCGGCGGCCCGGTTCGAAAACCTGGTCGGATTGCACCTGTTCAAGGCGGTCCATTCCTGGCGCGCCACGGGGGATGGCCAGATCGCCCTGCACTACGTGCGCGACAAGCAAAAGCGCGAAGTGGACTTCGTCGTAACCGAGAAGGGACTCCCCGTCATCCTGATCGAGTGCAAGACGGGAGAGGAATCGTTCTCTCCGGCCCTGGACTATTTTCAGCGTGCCTTGAAGACGCCCGTGGCGGTGCAGATTCTGGACAAGCCGGGCATCCTGAAGAAACTTCGGGCGGACGGATTCGTCCGTTGGATCGTTTCGGCAGACCGCTGGCTGGCCATGCTGCCCTAGACCTCCTTCCAAGCTCCCTCCACCGAGATCGTGAACTCTCCCCGTGGTTCCTCGGCCCGCCACCGATCGAGCGCCTTGGAGACGGTCGTGCGCCAAATCTCCTCGTGCATCTTCGTCAGCTCTCGCGCGACGGTAATCCGCCGGTCGCCGAGTTCCGTCAGCATGTCGTGCAAGGTGTCCGCGATTCGGTGCGGCGACTCGTAGAGGAGGATCGTCCGTTCCTCCGCGACGAGCGTGCGGAGGGCCTTTCGGCGCTTACCGGGCTTGCGCGGCAGGAACCCCTCGAAAACGAACCGATCCGCGGGAAAGCCGGAGACGGAGGCGGCCGTCGCGACCGCGGAGGGGCCGGGAATCGCACGAACGGGGATTCCCCTCTCTAGCGCGGCGTTCACCAAATCCGCTCCGGGGTCCGATACTCCTGGAGTCCCTGCCTCCGAGACGAGCGCGATCGACTCGCCGCGCTTGAGCCTCTCGATGATCTCCTCGAGGCGCCGCGGACTGCTGTGGGCGAAGAAGGCGATCAGGGGCTTGCGGATCTCGAAGCGGGTCAGGAGCTTGAGCGTGGTTCGGGTGTCCTCGCAGGCGATCGCGTCGACCTCTCGGAGGGTCCGGAGCGCCCGGGGGGAGAGATCCTCCAGATTGCCCATCGGCGTGCCCATGACGAGGAGGGGCATGGGTTACTTCGCCGCCTGCACCGCAGCGAGGATGTCCTTCGGATCGGCTCGGTGACGTACGGTCGTGGAGGTGAACATCCACCGGACTCGGCCGTGACGGTCGACGACGTAGGTGGCCGGTCGAGCGGCGGAGGTTCCGTTCGGAGCCGCCTTTTCGTGCACCATCCCGAGCTTTCCTACGACCTTGAGGTCGAAGTCCGAGAGGATCGGGAAAGGAAGATCGTTCGCGACGGCCAGCTTGCGATTCTCCTCGACGTAGTCGCTGCTGATCGCGACGAGGGTGGCCCCGGCCCGCTTAAGTTCCGCGGCGTGGCTCCGGAGACCCCGGAGTTCCGTCACGCAGTAGAATCACCACCGGCCCCGGAACAGGACCACGACGACCGGCCCGTCGCGACGGAGTTCCCCGAGCGTCACGGTTCGGCCGTTCTGATCCTGGAGGGCGAAGTCGGGAAAATCCTGGCTTACGTTGACCGCCGGAGGCGAAGCGGGAGTCGAGATGAATCGCACGGCCGAGTACCCCGCGACGGCGAAGGAGGCGAGTACGGCCAAGGAGATCGTAGCGACCGACCGCTTCTTCACGACGGCCCAACCGGCGAGCGATTGACCGATGGCGAGGGGAACATAGGCCCAGTACCCGTTCCGGACCCACGACTCGGTGAGAAGGAGCATGTCCCCGACGGCCGCGGCGGCCACCAAAGCGAATCCCGCCAGCGCCCACGCCCATGGTTTCATGAGGTTCCTACCTACCCGTTTCCGACTCCCGGCGCAATTGATATTCTATACGCCGCGGTGGACGGAATCCTTCTCCTCGACAAGAACGCCGGAATGACGTCGCACGACGTGGTGGACTCCGTCCGTCGTCGCGTGGGACGGCGAGACGTCGGGCACGCGGGAACCTTGGATCCGCTGGCGACGGGTCTGTTGGTCGTCTGCCTCGGTCGCGCGCTTCGCATCCTGGAGTTTCTCGAATCCCACGACAAGGAGTACGAGACGACGATTCGTCTCGGTCGCCGGACCGAGACGGACGACGCCGAGGGGAAGATCCTCGAGGAGCGGGAAGCGAACTCGAGCCGACAGGAACTCGAGGGCGCGATGGCACGATTCGTAGGGACGATTTCCCAGAAGCCTCCACGGTATTCCGCGGTCAAGATCGCGGGGCGGAGGCTCTACGAGTACGCGCGCGAAGGGCGCGAGGTCGAGATTCCGGAGCGCACGGTGCGCATCGACGAATTCGCGCTCCTCGACTGGACGCCGCCTCTCTTGTGCGCCCGGCTCCGGTGTTCCAAGGGCACGTACGTGCGATCCTTGGCTCGGGATATGGGAGGGTGCGTCGAAGCGCTCCGGCGAACGGCCAGCGGGCCCTTTCGCGTCGAGGACTCCGTGAAGCTGGACGGTCCCTACGAGGCGCTCCCCCCGGACGTCGGTCTCCTGCACTTGCCCGAGGTGCGCCTCTCCGCGGGGGACGCGGCGCGGTTTGAGCACGGGGCCACCGTCGACATTGCCGTTCCAGGGGATCTGGTGCGTGTCTACGGGGGACCGGTCTTCCTCGGAGTGGGGGCGCGGGTTTCCGGAGGAATGCGCCCGCGGAAAGTTCTCGCGCCGCGGTAGGGGCGGGGATATCTTCGCTCGTTCGAATCGGAGGACCCATGAGCATCCTTCTCCTCGCCCTCGTTCAGCAGGATCCGCTTCCAGAAGCCGTCCAGTGGCTCCAGAGCATCGGGGTGACGTACGTCAAGACACCGGACGACGCGAAACGACTCACCTTTCTCTCCCTCGGCAGCAACAAGAAAGTCACCGACGAAGGGCTGGTCCATCTCCAACATCTCCCGGCACTCGCCACGCTCGATCTCTCCTCGGCGCCGATCACGGTGAAGGGACTGGAGCATCTCAAGGAGTGCAAGAAACTGGCCGAGCTTTGGCTCAACATGACGCGACTCGGCGATGGGTTCGTCAAGCCGATCCTCGCCTGCCCGGGAATCGTCCGGCTGGAGGCGAGCGGTACGGATCTGACCGACGCGGGCCTGGCCGAACTCGCCTCCCTGGGACGACTCACGCGGCTGAGCGTCGGCGGAAACAAGAAGATCACGGACGGGGGGATGGGAGAGGTGAAGAAACTCGCCAAACTCAAGAGCCTCGTCCTCAACGGGACCTCCGTCACGGATGCCGGACTCGGGGAGTTGAAAGAGCTCTCGGAGCTGGAGGATCTCGATCTCTCCTGGTGCGCCGTAGATCAGGGAATGCGGAAGCTGGCCGGCCTCAAGCTGAAGCGGCTCGCTCTCTTCTACGCCAAGATCACCGACGACGGGGCGAAGCACCTGGCCGCCTTCCCGTCGCTTCAGCATCTCTACCTTTGGTACACGAAGGTCACGGACACCGGGCTGGAAGCGCTCCGGGGTCTCTCGGAACTTCGGACCCTCTATCTCGACGGCACGAAGATCACCGACAAGGGGCTCGCGGTCTTGGCGGGATTGCCGAAGCTCGACTACCTTTGGCTCAACGGGACGGAGATCGGGGATGCGGGGATGGAACACCTGGCCAAGCTGAAGTCGGTCCGCACTCTCTATCTCAACCAAACCAAAGTTACGGATGAGGGGATGGGGATCCTGGCCAAGATCGAAACCCTGACGACGCTCTCCCTCAATCACACGGCGTTGACCGATGCCGGCTTGGAGAAACTCGCGGGGGCGAAGAATCTCTCCTACGTGTCCGCGTACAAGACGAAGATCACCGACGAGGGAGTCCAGAAACTGAAGGAAGCGCGCCCGAAGTGCGCCGTGTACAAGTGACGAGTCGGCTGTACTCCTTCCGCGAACACCTTCGGAAACGATTTCCGTTTCGCGTGAGGAAGATCGGCCTCGATGCCGGCTTCACGTGTCCGAATCGCGACGGCGCCAAAGCGACGGGCGGTTGCGTCTACTGCGACAACCGATCCTTCAGCGTGAATGCGGACTCGACCGATTCGGTCGAGCAGCAAATCCGTCAAGGGATCGAAGCGGGGCGGCGCAAGGGGATCGAACACTTCCTTGCCTACTTCCAAGCGTACTCGAACACCTACGCCCCCGTCGTCCGCCTCCGAGAAATCTACGCGGTCGCGCTCCGATTTCCCGAAGTGGTCGGAGTCTCGGTCGGAACGCGGCCGGACTGCCTCTCGAATGCCGTCCTCGATTTGCTGAGCGACCTCGGGAAGAAGACGGCCGTCTGGCTCGAAATCGGCCTCGAGAGCGGTCAGGACCGCAGTCTGGTCTGGATGAATCGGGCCCACACCGTCGCGGACTTCGAGGCGGCGATCCGTCGGTGCGACGGACGCCCGTTCGAGCGAGTGGTCCATCTCATCTATGGAATCCCCGGCGAGAGTCACGAGGAGATGATGGCGACGACTCGCTTCGTCGCCTCTCTCCCGATCGATTCGGTCAAGGTTCATCATCTCTACGTGGCGAAGGACACTCCGCTCGAGTCCCTCTACGCCCGCGGCGAGGTGCGGCTCTTTACGTTCGAGGAGTGGGTGCCTCTGGCGTCGGACATCGTAGAGCGTCTTCCCGCGACGATGTCCATCCAGCGATTGTGCGGCGAGCTCTCGAATCGATGGTTGGTCGCGCCGCGATGGGAGAAGAGCACGCCCGAGGTGCTCCGCGCGGTGGAGTCGGAACTCGCGAGGAGGGGAACGAGACAGGGATCGCTAGTTCCCCTCCGCGCCTCGGCCCCCGTCCTGGAAGATCGGCAGGTATCGCAAGGGAAGCTCCAAGGCCAGGAGCGCGAACGCGGAGAATAGCCCGCCGTACGGATCCTCGCTCCAGGAGCCGTCCGGCGCTTGCCGCTGGAGAAGGTCCTTGCAAAGCCCGGCGTACCACTTTTTCCATGCCTCTCCGCCGTACTGGAAGACCGCGAGCGAAGAGTAAAACGCCGTGTAGAGATACCAGCCGCTCCAGCCGTTGTCGCGCCCGGATGTTTTCCCCAGGAAAGGAGCGTGATCGAGGAGATTCTTGATCCCTTTCTCGTACCGAGGGTCGCCGTGGTGGTCCAGGACGCCGAGCATGTACATCCCGGCGCCGGTGAGCGCCGAGGAGGGATGGCTGTTCCCGCGGGAGTGATAGTTGTACGCGTACCATCCCTCGGGGCTCGTCATCTCGAACACGTATTTCTTCGCCTTCTTGATCGTCTCCGCATCGACCGAGATGCCGGCGTTCCGCGCCGCTCGAAGAGCGGTGATCTGCATGATGGCCACCGCTCCCGAGCCGTCGTCCGTGGCATTGCCGTCGGGACTGGCATTCCAACCGCCGAAGCGGTTCTGACACCGCTGCAGGAGGTCCACGGCGCGCTTGAGCGCCTCCCGGGTTCGGTCCACGTCGTCCGGGTCGCGTAGGGTTCCGAGGATCTCCGCGAGGAACAGCGTCGCGAACCCGTGTCCGTACATCCCGCTTTGGCCGCCGTCCGTGATGAAGCCGGTGCGGTGGCACGAACGGACGAGGAACTGCAAGCCGCGGCGGAGGTTTTCGGCGTAGCGCCCCTCACCGGTGGTGCTGCCCTCCGCCATCCACGCCAGGCACGCCACGCTCGTCGCCGCGGTCGGAACGGTTCCGGGAAGCGAGCCCGTACGGCCCTGCTGTCGGGCCAGCCGATCCAATCCCTTCCGGATGGCGGCGTAGGTCTTCGCCTCCACCTCGGGCGTCGTGATCGGTTTCTCCTGCGCCCACAGGACGAGCGGGATGGCCCACAAGGTAGTCATGATGTCCTAGCGGTGAGTCAGCACTGATTTCAGAGGTTGTCGCATCTCAGCGACATCCGAGGGAATCAGGCGTGTCGAACCGCTAGTATATCGACGCCGTAGAGTCGGTCGAAGTTTCAAAATTTCTACGTCTCGAACTTCTGGATGGTGACACCCTTGTCCGCGAGAAACTTGAGCGCCTTGTCGAGGTTTTTCTCCGATCCGACGAGTTCCACCTCCAACCACGCGCTCTTCTCGGTGATCCGACCGCGCAGGATGTTGGGCTGGACTTCGAGATCGTGAGAGAGTTTGTAGATGAGAGGCTCGCCGATCGTTTTCTCGGGGAACGTCAACTTCAGCCGCGCGACCTTCTGGGCTTCTTTCGCCATGCGGGTTTCCTTTCGAGCCGAGATATCTACTCCCCGGGGGAGAGCACCGTCAAGCATATTCTGGAGCAGGCGGAACGCCTCCCGATTGCCCGGGGAGACGAATGCGGTACCGGCGTCGGCGACGATTCTCCTATCAGCCGCGGATGTCGAAACTCCCTTCGTTCTTCGGCTCCTCCCAGCGGACGTCCACCTCCGTCACCCGCGCCGAAGGCGGGCCCCGCCGGCACCACTCGAGCGCTCGTTCCACCGACTCCTTCGGCCCTTCGAAGACCGCTTCGACGCGCCCGTCCGGGAGGTTGCGGACCCATCCGCCAAGCGCGAGATTCCCGGCTTCGTCCCGGCAGGAGTATCGAAAGCCTACCCCCTGAACCCGCCCCGAGATGCGGACGTGGGCGCGGACCATCAGCGGATCCTGCGATAGAGACCCACCACGACGCCTTGGATTCGGACGGAGTCGACGAGGATCGGAGCCATGGCGGCATTGGCGGGTTGGAGCCGGATGCGTCCTCCTTCGCGGAAGATCTTCTTCAGCGTGACCTCACCGCCGTCCAGAAGCGCCGCGATCGTCTCGCCGTCCCGTGCGGAAGCGCGCCGCTCCAGGATCACCACGTCCCCATCTCGGATTCCTTCTTCGACCATCGAATCGCCGCGGACTTCGAGCGCGAAATACTCCCGCCCTGGACGGAGCGCCTCCGTGAGATCGAAGTCCGCGGGGATCTCGTGGGATTCGATCGGCCGCCCGGCAACGATCCGTCCGATCACCGGAATGCGCCGGGAGGATTCGACGACTTCGATGGATCGGTGCCCGTAGCGCGATCGTCGGATCCGGCGTGCGCGTTCCAACCGACGGAGGTGGCCGAGGGCCGTCACCTTGTGGATGCGGAAATGATCCGCGATTTCCTGGAGGGTCGGCGCGAACCCGCGTTCGGTGCGGTAGCTTTCGAGGAATCGTAGGACCTCGACTTGACGAGGGGTCATGGCCGCCTACTTCTTGTCCTTCCCTTCGTCGTGCCGCAACGGATTCTGCTCGCGGTCCAGTTCGTCTTCGCGGTTTTTCCCGAATTCCTTCGGCTTGTCGATCTTCCGAGTCGGGAGTTTCTCGAATCCGCGGAGCGGAACGCGCTTGAGACCCGCGAGGGAAGGCTCGAAATCGATGGCGGGGATGTCCCCCGTCGCGATGGAGACGGCCTCGACGTCCATGCTCACGCGCTCCAGGAAAAAGACGTGCCGCACCGTGCCCCGAATCGGCACTCCTCCCAGTTCCGCAAATCGCGACAGGGTCTTGTCCGGAAACGTACTGAGACGGTTGACCGCCTCGAAATACCCCCCGCTCGGAAGAGACGGATCGACGAAAACCTCGGAGAAGAGGTACCGGTCCCCGCCGACGATCAGATTCATGCCTCGGCACTCGCGTCCCGCCACCTTGTCGGACTTCCCGTTGCTCCGCGCCTCGACCGTGGGATCGGCGTCGAACCAACCGTAGGATTGGAGCAGCGCCGTGAGTTCTCCCTCGTCCAGAGCTCCCTTCACGCGCTCTCGTGCGGCTCGGATTTCCTGGAGAACTTCCTGCTGGCGCGTGCGGATCTGATCAAAGGTGAGCTCGGAATAGGTTCCGCCCAAGGTGTCGAATCTCCAGACCGTCTTCCGATCGGTCCGCACCAAGATCCTCTCTCCGAACGTCAAGTCTTCGATCGACAGGTTGCCGTCCTGATACTTCACCCGCTCCCGTCGATGGATCTCGCGGAGCCGGCCGAGGGTGTCGACGGACCAGAGCTTCACCGTGCGTTCGAGGGTGAATCCCGGATCGTAGCTCGAGAGCAGGATCAGCAGAAGTCCCATTACTCGTACCTCAAGGCCGCGACCGGATCCATCCGGGAGGCTCGGATCGCCGGGATCAGCCCCGCGACGATGCTGACGAGAACGGAGAAGACCACGGCGCCCCCGGCCAGCCAGGGCGTCACCTGAAACAGATCCGTCTTCGGGGGGATCTGCATGAAGCGGTGCGCGAGGGCGTCGAGACCGCGTCCCAAGATCCACCCGATCCCGACTCCCACGACCCCTCCCGACATTCCGATCCAAACCGCTTCGACCAGGAAAAGCCTCCGGATATCGCGCCCACGCGCTCCCAAGGCCTTCATTATACCGATCTCGCGGGTGCGCTCAAGAACGGCCATGGCCATCGTGTTCGCGATTCCGAAGAGGGAGATGAGGAGCCCGATCGCGCCGATGCACGCGAAGAAGGCCTGAAGGATCAGGAACGTGGTGTTGATCATCTTCACCATGTCCGCGGCCGCCATCGCGTCATAGCCGAGGTTCTTGAGCTGGTTCTTCACCCGCTCGACGTCCTCGGGGCGCTTCGTCTTGACCTCCACGGCGGGGAAACGGTCCTTCTCGTAGGCGAGGAGCCCGCCGTACCCCGCCTTGAGCAGGTCGCGCAGCTCGAGGGCCTGCTCCAGAGGCAGGAGAATCTGACCCCGCTTGATTCCCAGGCGGTCGGAATCGACGATGCCCGTGATCGTAAAACTCAGGGTTTCCCTGGGCGGGGTCGCTTCCCCGCTCCGGGCGCGTGCCTTGATTTCGAGCGGTTGCTCGAGGGCCACATCCGTCGGCTTGAGGTTGAATCGGATTTCCAGGAGCGTACTCGGGATGAGGCACCCGCGTTCCCCCGGCCGGGGGATCCGCCCTGCTAGGAGGGCCGATTCGAGCCGCGCCATCGTGCGGTCGTGCGCTCCCGAAAACGGCACGCCGTCCGCCACCTTCTGCGTCTTCCCCTTGACGGGGGTCCGAAGGGGAAACGTGGCGGAGAGAAGCATGAGAAGGTCCGGATGGGCCACGTCCACTCCGTCCAACGCCTCGATCTTCGCGATTTCTTCCCGCGTGATCGGGACGACCTGTCCCATCGCCCCCCACGCGCCGAATCGGAGATCGTCGTCGTCGCGACCTTCCACGCGGGTGACCGTGATCGTTCGGAGCACGTCCTCCGATTCGAAGGACTTGAGGATCTGGTTCTCGAGGCCCACCCCGAGCGAGACCAACACGACGAGCGCCCCGACGCCGATCGTCACGCCGATGAGCGTCAGAGTCGTGCGCCCCTTCCTTCGCCAGAGGTTGCCCCCCGCGATCCGAAAGAGCTCCTCGGCCTTCACGCGGCCCTCTCTGTTTCGCCGGAAATTCGGCCGTCGGACATCTCGATGGTTCGTCGGGCGTGTTTGGCGGCCAGCCCTCGATCGTGCGTGACGAGAAGAATCGTCTTGCCCTGGCGATGAAGCCCGTCGATGAGAGTCATGATATCCGTGGCCGTCCTCGTGTCGAGATTCCCCGTGGGCTCATCCGCCAGGAGGAGCGGGGGATCGTGCACGAGAGCGCGCGCGATCGCGACGCGCTGCTGCTCTCCCCCCGAGAGTTCCTTCGGGAGGTGGTGGACTCGCTCGGTCAAGCCCACCGTGGCGAGGAGCTCCTGCGAACGGGCGAGCCGACTTCCCCGATCGACCCCGCCCAGGATCAAGGGGAGCTCGACGTTTTGGAGCGCCGTCCGGGTCGGGAGGAGGTTGAAGAATTGGAAGATGAACCCGATGTTGTCCCGACGGTGATGCGCTAGCGCGTCGTCGCTCAGCTCGCTCAACCGCATTCCTTGGAAGGTGATCTCCCCGGAGGTCGGACGATCGAGTCCGCCCAGGAGATGGAGGAGCGTAGACTTTCCGCTTCCCGATCGTCCCACGATGGCGACGAACTCTCCCTCTTCGACCGCGAAGTCGAGCGAATCGACGGCGCTGATGACGTTCTCTCCCATCACGTATCGACGGCTCACGCCCTCGGTCCGAAGGAGTTCCGTCATGACCGGGCTATCGTGACACGGCATCGGGGGGCCGTCAATCGGTAGCGCGCGCGTGCGGCGTCTATTCGGCGAGGTCCAGGACGCACCGGAACCCGAGGATCGGAGATCGGGTCTCCGGCGAGGATTCGGAGGCTCCTTCGAGACCGACGATGATGAACCCGGTTCGCCCGGGACTGGCGGTCCACTCTCGGATTGGGCCTGCGGGGACTTCCGCTCGACGCCTCTCTTCGAGGGTCGGGAGCCGGCGACCGCGCCAGCGCGCGTAGGCGACGGCATCCTCATGCGTGATGCCGGTCACCGGATTCTCCTCGGAGCCCCGCGGCGGGGCGTCCCTCCGCCATCCGTGAGGAGGAGTGCGGAAGGTCACTCGGAGAAATCGCGCATAGTCGCGACAGGAGACCGCTTGGCGCTCGACCAGGAGCGGCGGCTCGCGCCTCTCGACCAGGAGCGTACCCTCGGGAATCTCTCCGGGCGTGTACATTCGGAAGCGCAGGAACATGTCGCGGCCCTCGATCCTGATCGTGCGTCGGCGATTGAGGTGTCCGACCTTCGAGAGCGTCAATTCGTATTCTCCGGGGAACGGGAGCTCGATTTCCGTGGGGGTGTGCCCCAGGATCCGCGAGGCATCCGCCTCGACGAGGGCAACGCGCGCGCCTTGGGGAGAGGAATCGATTCTCAGCCGCGGGCGCGGAAGAGACGGCGAAGCGCGCCGGCGAGCACGGCCGGCGGCCACGATTCCGGAGAGGAGGACCAGGATCCCCAGGACCGCGAGGAACGGACGAAGCCTCGGGCGGGATCGCGGAGACGGAAGAAGCGCCGCGGCCAGTTCGGCTCCGGAGGCGAACCTCTCCGAAGGTCTCTTCCGAAGACACCGAAGGATGGGATTCGCCAGGGCGGGAGGGGCGATCGGTTCGACTTCCAAGACTTGGTGGGACAGCTCCAGGAAGCTCGAGGCTTCGAACGGCGCTCTTCCTGCGACCATCTCGTAGAGGACCGTCCCCAACGAATACAGGTCGCTCCGAGCGTCGGCCCCTCGGGCTCCCTCCCGAAGGACCTCCGGAGCCATGTACGCCGGCGTCCCCACCAGTTCGCCCGTCTCCGTCAGTCGGGAAAGGGCGGGAGAGACGGCGACTCCGAAATCCGTGATCACGGGACCTCGCGGGGTGAGGACGATGTTGGCGGGCTTGAGATCGCGATGAAGGACTCCGCGTCGATGCAGATGATCCAAAGCGCCGGCAAGGGCGGTCCCGATGGTCAAGGCTTCGGGAAGGGGAATTGCTCCTTGCCGGAGGCGCTCTTCCAACGTCGGCCCTTCCAGGAGCTCCATGGTGAAGAACGCGTACTCTTCCTCCCATCCGACGTCGTACACCCGCACGATGTTCGGATGATCGAGGCCGGCTGCCAGGCGCGCTTCGCGGAAGAAGCGTTCGAGGGCACTCCCTGGCCGTCGGTCTATTCGGAGCCTCTTGAGCGCCACGATGCGTCCCGTCTCCAAGTCCGTGGCGCGATGGACGATGCCGTAGGTTCCACGGGCGATCTCCTCTCCGAGCTGATACCGTTCCAATCGTCGGTCCTTCTCGGTAAGCCGCGGGGCGCGGCCGGAACCTCATCCCCGCAGCAGCAGGAGGGCAAGCAGGATCGATCGAACCACTTCGAGGATCCGCGCGACCTTCTCCAGCGTGCTCCAGAACCGTTCGTACATGGTTCTTCCTCCAATCGTCGGGTCCGAGATGTCTCGTCCCCGCCGCGGAGGCAGGACGGGTCCAACGGCCGCGCCGCGGCCCGCCGCCGAACACAGGTTCGGACGGACGAGAAATTCTTTACGGCGCCGGGCCAAAGAGCGACGCCCTTCTGTGTCGCGAGGGGGGCATGGATCGACGCCAATAAAACGAATTTCGCGTCGATCGGATCCCCGCTCCCCGCACAAGCGTTCGTGCGGAAGTGGACGATCCTCTTCGGCGGGGCGCTCTTGGTGACGGCGCCCTCCGGCCGCGGCGAGACCGTGTACTACTTCTTCACCCCCGCCGCTCCCGGACCGAGGAGCGCCCGCTCCGTCGCGGAATACCTGCGAGACACTCCGGGAGTCGTTCTCCGCCCCTGCCTGATGATCGAGTCCTGGAACACGCCGGGGCAGACGGACGCGGAGTTCCTGGATGCGTGCCGGTCGTTGGCCGGGAAGGAGGGGATATCCGTGTACGACCCGGAAGCGCTGGCTCTGGCTCGACGCTTCGGCATTCGGCGCGTGCCGGCGATCGTCCGGGTGCGAGGGGATCGTGTCCATTTCTGCTACGGCGCCGACGTGACAAGAAAGGAGATGGAGTCGTGCTCGAGATGATGATCGCCTGGATGGCCGTACAACAGGAAGAGGAGCGAGGGCGGTTTTTCGTTCGCCGAGAGATCGACTTCTTCGGCCGGAAGCAACCTCCGCGCCGAGCCGATACCTGGGCCGAGCCGATCGTCGGAGCGGACGGGAAGATCCGCCTTCATGTGCCGTCGGCCGAGGTGATCGACCTCCTCGAATCTCCGACCCCCCGGAATGCCGAACGGTATCTCGAACGGCAACGGGAGCGCATGGAGAAAATGCGACGCGCGATGGAGGCGGTCGCCGCCATTCAGGGCAAGAGAAGCGCGGCTTCCCTCTATTACTTCAGTCGCCCCGGGTGTCCCTACTGCCTGGAGCAGGAGCGGGTCTTGGGATCGGTACGACTCGAGGGAGTGTCCGTCCACCGAGTTCCTCCGGACTCCCCGCTTTGGGCCCAATACGGGATTCGAAGGGTGCCTTCCCTTGTCCTGGTGAAGGAGGCGGGGCAGGTCCGGACCTTCGAAGGTTTTACCCCGAAGTCGCTTCTGGAGCAGGAGGTGCGGCGTGGGGATCGCTGAGATCGTCTTCGTCTGGGCCGGGTCCCAGGACCTATTCCGGCGCGAGGGCGGGTCGGATCGGAACCTCCTCGTGCGGGATCCGGATCGCATCGAGCTTCGGCTGCCGGCCTCGTTGGCGCCGGTCCGAAGTCCCTCCGCGGAAGTCTCCGCGACGTTGGATTTCGGAAAAGCGGGATGCGCCGGATTCGATCTCGCCTCGAGCTTCCGCTCCCAATTCGACCGCCAAGTGGCGGAAGAGTTCCTGAACTCTCTCACGGGGGACTTGGCCTCCAACGCGTTGGTTCTGGCCTGTCAGATCTCCCCGACGATCTGCGATACGATCAAGCACTATCGCCTGACGGCGGGGGCGTTGCTGTCGATCCGGCAAGGACAGTGCCAGGCCCTCGAAGATTCGCTCTCGGGCACGCCGCAGAAGATCCGCGCGGGCGCGATTCTATCGTGTCTGGCCGACCGGCAGCGTCGCGGATGGTCCCTCGACCGCGCCCTCGAGGAGTGCCAGCGGTCGGAAGAGGTGCGAGACCTGGAGGGGCGAGAAACTCAGGAGGTCCGGGTACTGGAAGAGGTGGCGCGGTTTCTCAAATTGGACGACGATTTCCGCAAACTCCTCGAGTCCCTCGGGCAGCCGATCCGACTCGGAGGTCGGACGATCTCCGTGAATCTGAATCTGGACGGAATCGATCGAGCATACGCGGATAAGGTCTCCGCTCTGGAGGAAAAATGGGAGGAGGCCCTACGGTCCTGTTTGAAAGGCGATTCGGTGCCTCCGGATCTCCTCCGAGCCCTCTCCCCCCGAGGAGGAGGGGAGGTTCGGAAAGGGGATCTGGCCGCGCTCGCCGCTCTCCCCCCGCACCGCCGACAGTACGTCGTGCGGAATCTGGCCTCCCTGTCGGCCTTCGTCGAACTGTCGCGGAGGCTGGAGGAACTGGATCGCAGGCTTCAGGCCATGGAGTCCGCTCCGATCTCGGAAGGGCTCGCCCCGGTGGTGCGTCGCGAACGGGAGTGGATTTCCTCCGAACTTCGGCGATTGGACGAGACCTTCCGGAGGCAAGCGACCTATCACGAGTCCTTCGCTCGTACTCTGGATGTCCTGGACGGCGATCTGGAACGGCGATTTCGAGAACGGTGGTCCCCGTCGTTCGACGAGCGTCGGTTGCGACAAGTCGAAGACGACACGCGTCGTTGGGGAGGGAAAGAGAGTCGGACCCCGGAGCCTCGGCCCGGAGCGAACTGCGGCGACTGCGGTGGGAAGGCGTATTCTCTCGGCGTGATTCGGGGGAAGTAGGATGCGGCCGAAGTGTTGCATTGATGCAACATTCTGCAATCGCCGTGCGTGCAGATACTTGGAGCGGGCGACCCTGGGAGGGGCTCTCTTCCTTGGACTCCTCTCCGGGAATAGTTGCGGAACGCGACCGAATCGTACGCGTCCGTCCGATGAGGGAGGCTGGGTCTTAGCGGAGGAGCGAGGCCTTCTTTCCTTCGTGTGGTCTTCGCACGGCGTGGGTCGTGTCGCAATCGGCGCTCGGTGCTGGACGGAACGATGTCCCCTCCGAGGGGAGATCGGAGTGGCGGAAGTTCGGATTCTCCATCCCGAATCCGGTCGCCGATATCGATTCGTCGCACGCCCCTCGCTCGAGAGAACCGTGCTCCTCTCGCCCGGGGAAGTCGTCGCAGACTCCAGGGCCCGCTTCCTCTTCGTCGGTCACGTCCCCGGTCAAGCGGGACTGCGTCTGTGGGCGGAGGAAATCACCTCCGAAGGTTCGAAGTGACGACGTCGCGCAGTTGCTTGATCTCCCGCAGCAGAGTCTCGAGTTCGGAAAGCGGGAGCATGTTCGGACCGTCGCTGGGTGCCCGGTCGGGATTCTCGTGGACTTCGATGAAGAGTCCATCGGCTCCGGCGGCGACTCCCGCTCGCGCGAGGGTGGGGATCATCTCCCGCATTCCGCCGCTGGCATGGCCCAGCCCTCCCGGTTGTTGAACGGCATGGCCGGCGTCCATGATGACCGGATACCCGAACGCTTTCATTATCGGAATCGCCTTCATGTCGACGACCAAGTTGTTGTACCCGAAGGTCGTGCCTCGCTCGGTCAGAAGGACTCGAGCGCTTCCGGCTTTCTCCGCGATGTGTTTCATGTCCCAGGGGGCGACGAATTGTCCCTTCTTGATGTTGACGACGCGACCGGTCTTTCCCGCGGCCCGCACGAGATCGGTTTGGCGGCAGAGAAAGGCGGGAATTTGGAGGACGTCGGCGACGCGCGCAGCCTGCCGAGCCTCCTCCGGCGAATGCACGTCGGTGAGGACGGGGACCTTCACCTTTCGGCGAACGTCTCGAAGGATCGCGATTCCCTGCCGCACTCCGGGTCCGCGGTAGCTCTTTCCTGAGGAGCGGTTCGCCTTGTCGTAGGACGTCTTGTAAACGTACGGCATCCCGACCTCTCGGCAGATCTCGGCGATCTCTCGGGCGTGTCGAAGGGCGTGGGCGGCGCTCTCGATCACGCAAGGTCCGCCGATGAAGAGGAGATCGCGGCCGGAGCCCACGGCCATCCCATCGATCGAGACCGTCATGTCCCCTCGATGAGATCGTTGATCTGCTGGAAGGTATGCCCCATCTTGTCGCGCTTGGTCCGAAGGTATTCGCGATTGTGCTCGGTGGGGGGGATTTCGATCGGGACTTGCTCCACGATTTCCAGACCGTACCCGGCGATGGAGTGGATCTTCTTGGGATTGTTCGTGAGGATCCTCATCTTGCGGACGCCCAAATCGAAGAGGATCTGGGCGCCGGTCCCGTACTCGCGCAAGTCCGCCGGCAGACCGAGCCGCGTGTTGGCCTCCACCGTATCGAGCCCCTGCTCCTGAAGCGCATAGGCTTTGATCTTGTTGACGAGTCCGATCCCTCTCCCCTCTTGTCGAATGTAGAGCAGCACGCCCCGCCTCGCGGCCGAGATCGCTCGCAAGGCCGCCTCCAGTTGATCGCCGCACTCGCACCTCTGGGAATGAAAGATGTCTCCCGTCACGCACTCGGAATGGACTCGTACCGGCACCGGCTCGTCGATGACGGAGCCCTCTCCCACGTTGCCGGCGCACAACGCGAGATGAAGGTACTCGTCGACTCGGGATCGGTAGAGATGGAGCCGGAACTCGCCGAACCGGGTCGGGAGCTTCACCGACTCGATCTTTTCGACGAGGTTCTCCTGTTTCCGGCGGAATTCGATCAGAGCCGCGATGGTCGTGATCTTGAGTCCGTGCTTGTCGCAGAATTCGAGGAGGTTCGGGAGGCGCGCCATGGTGCCGTCTTCGTTCATGACTTCGGAGAGCACGGCCGAATGGCGCAGGCCGGCGAGGCGGCAGAGATCGACGGATCCCTCCGTATGTCCGGCGCGGACCAGGACCCCGCCGTCTCGCGCCCGAAGGGGAAAGATATGGCCCGGGCGAACCAAGTCCTCGGGCTTACAGTCGTCGCTTGCGGCCGCGAGAATCGTGGCGGCACGATCCGCGGCGGAGATTCCCGTCGTGATTCCGTGCCGGGCGTCGATGGAAACGGTGAAGGCCGTTCCCCGGGCCGAGGTGTTCATCGCTACCATGGGGGGGAGTCCCAACCGATCGGCGCGATCGTTGGACAGGGTGAGGCAGATGACGCCGCCCGTGTGCAGGCGAATGAAATTGATCGTCTCGGCCGTGACCTTTTCCGCCGCCACGACGAGATCCCCCTCGTTCTCCCGCTCCTCATCGTCGACGAGAACGATCATGCGACCGGCGCGTAGCTCGTCCAGAATCTCGGGGATCGCAGCGAAGGAAGTCACGGGCCCCATCTTAGCTCACCGGGCGTGGAGATGCAATTCGGTGTCCGGGCATCACTGGGAACGACTTCGGATCTCGGAGCGGACCTCCGCGCCGTAGGCCTGCGCGCGGGCCGCTTTTCGCGCGCGGGAGAGAGCCTCGTTCGCCACGGCGGCGGTGGACACGGTGCCCCGAAGCCAGGCGACCCGATCCTGACAGCGCACCTGGATCTCCTTGAATCGGGCGTCGTCGCGCAATTCCCAGAGGATCGCCCGTTCGATTTCCACGTCGACGGCCACGGCGTCCGAGGGGCGTGAGGCGCGCCCACAAGAGAGCGCGACCAGCAGTCCGAGGATCGGGAAAGGCCGCACGGGAGCATTCTTCCCCATCTTGGGCCCGGAGACAATGGCGTTCACGTTTTTGGACTCACAATCGTATCACCTTCTGTTAGAGTAGGGCTTTCCCATTCCGCCGGCAGGAGGACCCATGGACGTCGTCGAGGGTGAGGTCGTCGACAAAGGCGCGTCCGCGAGCGATCTCGCGGCCATTCAGAGCCTCAAGAATACGTACGAAACGATGAAGGCCGAGATGCACAAGGGCATCGTCGGTCAGGAGCGGGTGCTCGACGAACTCTTGACGTGCATCTTCTCGCGAGGCCACGCCCTACTCATCGGCGTGCCGGGGTTGGCCAAGACCCTCATGGTGCGCGCCTTGGCTCAAACGCTCTCCCTGAACTTCAATCGCATCCAATTCACGCCGGACCTCATGCCTTCGGACATCACGGGGACCGAGGTGATCGACGTGGACAGGGCGAGCGGCGATCGGGCGCTCCGGTTCATTCGCGGTCCCGTCTTCTCGAACCTCATTCTGGCCGACGAGATCAACCGAACTCCGCCGAAGACGCAGGCGGCGCTCCTCGAGGCGATGCAGGAGCTTCAAGTCACGGTCGGCGGAAAGCGGCACGTCCTGGATCTGCCGTTTTTCGTCCTCGCAACGCAAAACCCGATCGAGCAGGAAGGGACGTATCCGCTTCCGGAGGCGCAGCTCGACCGGTTTATGTACATGATCCACGTGGACTATCCGAACGAGCAGGAAGAACTCGAGATCATGAAACTCACGACGTCGACCTTCGACGTGAAGCTTCGTCCCGTTCTGGCGGGACCGCAAATCCTTCAGCTTCAGGAAATCGTTCGGCGGGTCCCGATCGCCGACCATGTAATCAAATATGCGATGGCGATTTCCCGCGCGACCCGCGTCTCCAAGGGAGGCGTCCCCGATTTCGTGCGGGAGTGGGTCCAATGGGGAGCCGGCCCGCGCGCCAGCCAGTATCTCATCATCGGCGCCAAGGCGCATGCGGTGCTCCAGGGCCGGTACTACGTGACGACGCAGGACATCCGCGCCGTGGCCCATCCGGTCCTCCGCCACCGAATCATCACGAACTTCAGCGCGGAGGCGGAAGGAATCACCACGGACAAGATCGTCGACCGGTTGCTCGAGGTCATCCCCGCGCGCGAAGCGGAATTCGAGAAGGATCCGGGTTTGCCCAAGGTCGTCCAGCCGTAGGCAGGTCCGATGACCGATCCGATTCAGAAGTACCTGGATCCGAAGGTCCTGAATAAGATCACGCGCCTCGACCTCAAGGCGCGGCACTTGGTCGAGGGGTTCGTGGCCGGGATGCACAAGAGCCCCTACCACGGATTCAGCGTCGAGTTCGCCAAGCATCGCGAGTACAGCGTCGGCGACGACATCAAACACCTCGACTGGAAAGTGTTCGGGCGTACGGACCGTCTGTACATCAAGGAGTACGAACTCGAGACGAATCTGCGTTCGCACATCCTCCTCGATACGTCCGAGTCCATGGACTATCGGAGCGGGGAGCGGTCCAAACTCGAATTGGCGTCCTTCATCGCGGCTTCGATGGCCTACGTGATCATTCGGCAGCAGGATTCCGCGGGACTGGTCTGTTTCGACAAAGAGGTGAAACAGTTCATCCCCAGCTCCTCGAGCATGGGTCAGATGCGGACGATACTCGGCACCTTGAATCAAAACTCCGCCCGAAACACGACCGATCTCGGAAGCGTCTGCCACGCCCTGGCCGAACGGTTCCGGCAGAAGGGGCTCGTCATCGTCGTCAGCGACCTCTTCGACAAACCGGAGCGCATCCTCAAGGCCCTGCAACACTTCCGTCACAAGCGGCACGACGTGATCGTCTTCCACGTCCTGGACGAATACGAGGTGACCTTCCCTTTCCAGAGAATGACTCTCTTCGAGGGGATGGAGGAGTATCTCCGGATCCCTCCGATCGACCCCCGAGCGATCCGCCAAGCCTATCTGGAAGAGGTGGAGAAGTTCTGCACCGAAGTGTCGCGGGGATGCACGAAGATGATGATCGACTACGTGCGGATTTCCACCGACCAGGAGCTCGGGGTCGAGTTGACGAAGTATCTCGCGGGACGCCTGGGCGCGAAGGGGAAGCGGTAGCGGCATGGGATGGATGAACGGAGGATTCCTCTGGTTCGCGGCCGGGGCCTCGATTCCCATCATCATCCATCTGCTCCATCGCCAAAAGTACAAGAAGGTCCGCTGGGCGGCGATGGACTGGCTCCTGGCGGCGATTCGGAAGACGCGCCGGCGCCTTCAGTTCGAAAACCTCATCCTCCTTTTGATTCGCATGGCGGTGATGACGCTCATCGCCTTCGCGCTGGCTCGTCCCTACATCAGCCGGGCGACGGCTTCCATCGGCGGGGAGAGCGACACGCACTACATCTTCGCGATCGACACGTCGTACTCCATGGACTACAAAAGGGGACAGGGAAAACTTTCCTCCCTGGACTTGGCCAAGAAGGCCTCCCAAGATCTCATCGCGACGCTCCAGCCTTCCGAGAAGGACCGATTCACCGTGTTGGCCGCCTCGGAACATCCCGAGACGCCCCTGCAACCGGGCTGGAACGAGCTCGGACAAGTGAAGAAGGCAATCGAGGATTTGCGCGTGCGGCCCTATGGCTCCGACCTCCTCCAAACGATGCTGGAGATCGAACGGCTTCTGGACCGGGACGCCCCCTCGAATCCGAAAAACGCGGACCGGCGGGTATATCTCATTACCGATCTGCAGCGAACCGGATGGGAGTTCGCCGATCGAGGCCCCGCCGACCGCCTCCGCGACGTGCTCAAGCGACTCTCCCAGCGAAGCGACACGTGGTTCCACCTGATCGATGTGGGAACGGCGGACGCTCCCAACCACGCCATCGTCGGGGTCCGCGTCAGCAACAAGATTTTGACGGTGAAGCGCCCTGCGGAGGTGCTGGTGGAGGTGTACAACTTCTCGACGCGCGCCGCCGAAGGGAAGCGGGTCCAGCTTCTCGTCGACGGCCAAGTGTTCGAAACCCGCCCCATCCTGCTCCTTCCGGGAATCGTGACGACGATTCCCTTCCTCTATCCTTTCGGGTCGCGGGATGCGGGGCCCCACGTGTTCGAGGCGCGCTTCGATCCGCAGGACGAAAAGTACGACTATCCGGCGATCGACAACCATCGAACCCTCGCGGTGGAAGTGAAGGAGGCGGTACGGGTGCTCCTCATCGACGGGGAGCCCAAGGACGGCCATTTCGTCAACCGTGAGACCGGAACGATGGAGAGGGTGTTGCGGACAAGCGGGATCTTCCAAACCATTTGGGTCCCGAGCCACAGCATCGACGAGCAGCGGCTGGAGGAATTCGATTTCGTCGCGCTGTGCAACGTTCGGAGTCTCCGCCCGGATATCGTCACGAAGCTCGAGGAGTTCGTCGCCCGCGGCGGAGGGCTTTTCGTGTCGCTCGGGGAGCAGGTCGATACCGGCTGGTACAACGAGAACCTGGCTCGGTGCAACGGAGAGTTGAACGAGGAAACCGGCGGCGGATGGCGCTGCCGCAAGTGCGGCCTGCTCGCCGCGGAGGAAGAGATGGTGACCCTCCGCAAGACCGACTCTTCGACGAACCCAGAAGTCGCGGTTCGCCTCCACGGCAAAGGGAGGGGCCTGCTGCCGATTCGACTGGGGAAGAAGGTCGGCACTCCTCCCGATGCGCATCAGATCGGAGTGGATCGCCGGCCGAGCAAGGTGGATCTGGATCACGAGATCTTCTCCCTCTACAAGTACTCGGCCCAAGCGCAGCCGTACAAGGTCGTGTTCTGGAAGTACTTCGAGCTGGAATACCAGATCGCGCGTCACCGGGCGGACGGGGGGACTCGAGTTCTGATGGAACTGGACGACAGTGCCCGCTCCCAGCTCATGGTCGAAGGACGGTGGAGGGAGGGGAGAGTGGTCCTCCTCGCGACGGCCATCGACGGGGATCCGGACTGGAATCAGGGATTCCCCGGGCTCGCTCCCTACTTCATCATGGTCAAGAACCTTGGAGAGTACTTGTCCGCCCGATCCTCGACCGCGCTGAACTTCCACATCGGGGAGCCTCTCCGGTACTTCGTGCCGTACGACCTGAGGAACAAGTTCCACCTGTACACTCCCGCGCAACCCTCCGTGCAGAAACCGGACGCGATCACCGCCGAGCGCCGCTCCGAACAGGATCGGTTCATGGAAATCCTCTATGCCCCTGATCTTTCTCTCCACGCCACAGCGGGGCGAAGTCCCAAACGGGGATTGAAGACCCCGGGCGGCTACATCCTACGCCGCGTGCCGAGCGAGGGAGGGGATCCCCTACCCCGTTGCGGATCGTGCGGAACCCGGGCGGGGGAGTTCGCGCGCCTCTGCTCCCAATGCGGAAAGGGCGTCGTGCCGGAGATCGTGGCCGCGTTCGGAGTCAACGTGGGACCCAGGGATACCCGCGCCGACAGCCTCCGGTTCTGCGAGGGAAACCTCGAAACCCTGACTCCCGCGCGATTGAGGGAGCGCTATCCCGAGTTCGCCGTCGAATTCCTCGGCGAGAAGAACGAGAAGGGGGAAGGGGTCCGCATCGATCCCCCGAAGTCCGAGCTGTGGAGGCAACTCCTCTTCGCGCTCTTGGGCTTCCTCTTGATCGAGTCCCTCCTGGCTGCGCTCTTCGGAAGGTCGAAACAATGAGCGGAGTGGCCGCGCTTACGTGGCGCGAAATCGGCAATTGGCTCCTCGGGACCGAGGGGATCGCCAAGGACGGCGACGTCCGACTGGAGTGGGACTTTCTCCCGGCGGCCTGGGTTCTCGTGCTGGTTCTCCTCCCCGCCGCGTGCGGCCTGGCGTTCCTCTTCTATCGGACGGAGCGGAAGGACGTCGGCGTCGGAGCCAAGATTTTCCTGGCGGGATTTCGGGCGGTCCTCTTGCTCCTCGTCCTCTTCATGGTCTTCGGTCCCAAGCTGGCGGTGTATACGATCGTCCGCGAATGGTCCTACGTCATCATTCTCGTCGACGACTCCTCCTCCATGGGCAAAGCGGACGCCTACGTCTCGCCCGGGGACCGTCATCGGATCGCGAAGGTGATGGGGGTCGGCGACGACGAGCCGCTGACTCCCGAGCAGGAAAGGCAGCTCCAGGGCGTCACCCGCGCTCAAATCGTCCGGCGGGCGCTCGAGAACGGGAAGATCCATCTTCTCGAGGACCTCGAAGCGAAACTCAACGTGCGGTACTACACCTTTTCGAGCCGGCCCGTCTCCTTCGAGGAGCGACGGGGGGAATTCCTGAAGGCGTACGAGAATCCGACGGGGACCGAGACGGCGATCGGGGAGGCCATCCGCCAAGCGGTTCAGAAGGAGCACTCCGTCGTCGGCGTCGTCGTGGTTTCCGACTTCAAGAACAACGCCGGCGTGGATCCGGAGGAAGTCGCGCGACAATGCCGGCAGCAGTACATCCCCGTCTACACCGTGTTGGCGGGGATTCCGCAGACCCCGCGCAATCTCGCGCTTCTGGAGCCGGAAGGAACCGCCGCGGTACTCGCCGGAGGCGACTACAAGTTGGACTTCAAGGTCCGGGCGACCGGCTACGAGAAGGAGGATCTTCAGGTCGAGGTCTGGCTCTACCCTCGCGACAAGGAGAATCGGGAAATCCCCGGGGATCCGGAGGCGATCGAGAAACTCCTGCCGGGCGCGATAAAGCTCCTCGACCATCCCGTCAAGCTCTTGGGCACGGAGGAGAAGCAGGGCGAGACGGTCGTCTTCAAGCACCAGACTCCCGGGGAATACTTCGTCATCCTCAAGATCGAGCCCCGCCCGGAAGAGAGCACGAGGAACGACAACTACCTCGTCCATCCGCTCCGAATCGCGGACGACCACATCAAGGTGCTGTACGTCGAGCATCCTCCCCGGTACGAGTATCGGTTTCTCAAGAACGCGCTCATCCGGGACGACAAGATTCTCTGCCACGTCTTCCTGACGAGCGCCGATACCGACTTTCCCCAGGAGCATACGCGCAACGCGAAGGACCCCTGGTTCAAGGAGCCGCTCAAGGAATTCCCCAAGACGCGCGAGCTGCTGTTTCAGTACGACGTTCTCATCTTGGGGGACGTCGATCCCGCGAGGCTCGGCGGAGAAGAAGTCTGGGAGAACATCGAGGCGTTCGTGACGGAATTCGGCGGAGGGCTGATCCTCATCTCGGGACAGAACAATCCGCGCCTGTTCCTCGACAAGCCCGCCCTACGCGGGTTGGTCCCGGTGGAACTCGAGCCGCCGAAGTCGGAGAGCGAGCCCGTCTACGACAAGAGCTACGGATACGTTCTGACCGCCCAAGCCCGGGGGAAGGACGATCGCAGTCCCCACCCCATCATCTACTACCGGCAATTCGCCCAAGCCGGGGCTCCGGAAAAAAACGTGGAACACTGGGAAGATCGCGACGGTCGCGGGGACGGACAGATGGGAGTCTACTGGTTCGTCCGGACCAAGCGGCTCGAGCTCAACGCCTCGGCCCTGATCGAGGTGGCGGGCGCGCAGACGGGAGAAGGAAAGAGGTATCCGCTGTTCGTGACCCAATATAACGGCCGGGGGCGGGTCTTCTGGGCCGGCACGGACGAGACGTGGCGCTGGAGATACTGCACTGGCGATTATCCGTGGTTCTATCCGTTCTGGCAGCAGGCGATGTACTGGGTCCGGGAGGGGAAGCTCCTGGGAGCGAAGCGATATCGGATCTCGGTCGACAAGGAACGCTACAATCTGGGCGAAAAGATCAAGATCTCGGCCAACGCCTACGACGAAAAGTTTCAGAAACGGACGGACAAGATCCTCAAGATCCAGATCGTTCCCCCGTCCGGACCGGCGGAGTCCGTCGAACTTCGGAAGGATCCCGCCCGGGACGGGTACTACGAAGGCGAGTATCTCCCCCGCGATCCCGGGGCGTACAAGGCCTGGGCGGGGGACGAGGGAGACAAGTCCGACCGCGCGGAGGCGCGCTTCCTCGTTCATCTCCCCACGAGGGAGGAGGAGGAGCCCTTCCTCCAGCCCGGGGCGGCGAAGCGGATCGCGGATGCCAGCTACGAAGCCCAAAAAGGCCGGTCGCAGTACTTCACCATCGACCGGATCGCGGAGCTCACGGGCGACGTGAAGTCGAGCCCGCGGAACATGCGCACGCCGCAACGACCGCGGTACCTCTGGTCATCTCCGGCCGTGTGGATCCTCTTTACGGTGCTGATCACCCTGGAGTGGGTGCTGAGGAAGATCTGGCGGATGTTGTAGTCATGCAGGTTCGAATCGCGCTTCTCGGCGTCCTCCTCTTCCCCTCGGCTCAGGAGGACGACGGTCAAAAGAACACGGCACTCCTCAAACTCTATCCCAAGCTCGAAGATCTCGTCGAACGGGCGGACGCACTGGCGAAACAGCGGCGGTTTTCCGAAGCGCTGGAGATCTACGCCGAAGCCGAGCGAAACCACGCGAACTTTCTTGTCTCGGTCGATCGGCACCGGCTCATCGGCATCGGCTCGTTCATTCTCGACCGGATCGCGTCGTGGCCCAAAGAGGGCAGGGAGGCCTACCGTCAGCGATACGACCCGATCGCGCTCGAAGATCTGGATCGCGCGAAGAGGAACGGGGACGGAGCGATCTTGGACGAAATCGTCGAGAAGTATCCTTTGAGCTCGGTCGTGGACGACGCCTTGGCGCTCCGGGCCAATCTCGCCTTCGATTCCGGAGACTTCGACGGGGCGGCCCGGGCGCTGGAGCGGATCTTGGGCGGGGAGTCCGACCTGCCCGTCGGTGTTCTGGCGGCGCGGTTGGGACTCGCCTACTCGCGGGCAGGCCGGCGCGCGGAGCTGGAGGCTCTCCTCCGTCGGGCGGAAAGGGAATGGCCTCGGGCTACGATTCGGGTGGACCAGGCGGAGTGTTTCCTGGTCGTGTGGCTGACCGGCGTGCTCGAACGGACGCGACCGGTCGAGGGGGGGGGGAGCCGCGCTCTCGAGATCCCGGGATGGGAGATGATCGGCGGCAGCCCCTCCGGAACTCGCCTGGTCGAAAGCGGGACGTCGTTGGGTTCGACCGCCTGGCGCTTTTCGGTTCCCGTGCCCTCCTTCGAGTCGGACGAGGACGAGCGATGGAGGCGCCATCCGGCCGCCACTCCGAGCGACCAGTATCGCCCCCTGTTCCCCGCGGTCAGCGAAGGGATCGTCTACGTCCATGGCGAGTACTTCGCGACCGCCCTCAACCTCTTCGGCTCGTCCCCCGCGCCGCTCTGGACCTACCGCCTCCCCCAGCCGAACGGCGTCCTGATGTTCGACGATCGAGTTCTCCACGCCACGACGGTCCACGAGGGACGGGTGTTCGTCAACCTCGTTACGGCGCTGGGGGACAGCGAAGATCAGCTCGGCTACGTTCGAGTCAAGTATCCCTTCCCCAAGCGGGCGCTCTTCGCGCTGGACGCCTACACGGGCCGCCTTCTCTGGCAAATCGGCGGGAAGCATCGGACGGACACCCTGGAAGAAAACGCGACGTTCGCCACGCCTCCCACGCCGGAGGGGAATCGCCTCTATGTCGGAGCGGTGAAGCAACGTCTCTCCACCGATCCCTTCGAGCACTACGTCCTCTGTCTGGACGCCGCGACGGGCCGGATTCTGTGGTCGACTTTCGTCGCCTCAGGATTTACGGAGATCAATCTCTTCGGGAACAGCACGCGCGAGTCGTTCGGAACTCCGGTGGTCGTTGCGGGCGATCGACTCTACTACGGCACGAATCACGGCGCGTTCGCGGCGCTGGACAAGCGAACGGGTCGGCTGCAGTGGGTGGCCCGCTACGCGCAATTGCCCATCCTTCCCACTCGGAGCATCCATGTCCAGAAGAACGCCCTCCAGTGGGTCAACTCTCCCCCGGTGGTGTCCGGAAATGTCGCGGTCTACACCCCGACCGACTCCCGCTATCTCTACGGCTTCGAGGCCTCCACCGGACGACGATTGTGGCGGGTGGAGAGGGAACCGGAGATGCGCCTTCTCTACGGCGCGAGGGAGGATCTCCTCGTGGTCGGGGGGGAGGAGCTGTTCTTCTTCGATCTCGGAACCGGCCGATGCCTGGGCACGTTTCGTCCGAGAAGCCCCGGGGCCGGCCGAGGCGTGCTGACCCCCGACAGCGTTTTCATGCCGACGCGGGACGGCGTGGCGACGGTGCGGATAGACACGCGGGCGGAGGTCGATTTTCGAAGGTGGTCCACGGGTCGGGTGGGCGGGAACATCCTGGTCGTCGACGGGGCGTTCGTTCGGTCGGCGGCCGACGTCGTGGAAACGTACATCGATCGCCGTGGGGCCGACAAGAGCCTCGAAGAGCTTCTCCAGCGGGCACCCG
>Ga0137796_10000422_pt1 | contig 26659 bp, 18 predicted proteins | sample OV2TP3_FD_97704 | JGI IMG/M metagenome (GOLD analysis project Ga0137796, IMG submission 97704) | reverse complement strand
TCGAGACTTTCATCTGTTCTCGAGGAGTTTGCGGTTCAAGACCTAATAAGGGAAGGATATTGGTGACAGGAACGATATTGATAATGGCTGGGGCTAAACCATCAATGCCATTTTGTAAAATATTCTGCATTTCTTGGGGGGTAAATTGAATATCAACACCCGGACCTTCTTTGTTGATATCGATTTGATTCATGTCGATACCACCAGGTGCACTCATCATCGCTTGGTCGGTCTTCTTTCTTGCACGCTCCTTCAATTCTTTTTGATGCTCCAAATAGCGAATGAGACCATCAAAATCTTGAAGTTCATATTCTAAGAAAACACGTAAATCCCTCCCACTTTGAGAAAAATGAAACTCTTTCTTAAGCAAGGTCAAAAAATCTAAGATTTCTCCCTCTCGATGAAGTTTTTCAAGGACATCAGACCAGCGATTAAAACCACCCTGAACAGTAACAAACCTTTCTAATTTCATTTGTTCTAGTACATTTTTAACAAATCCCAATACTTCTTCTTTTGTTAAGCTAACCTGTCTACCTGCAATTCCTCTAGCCCTATCCTGTAATTCAGAATAAATTCTATCAGCTACATTTGCGACAGATCGATAATCCATTCCAAATCCTTCGGACCAAAAACTGAATCTCGATTTGATCAAATTGTTCAGTCTTTTTTTCTCTTCAAAGGTAAAATTGAATTCATAAAAAGCAGTCTTCGGTTCAATAGCTGGAAACTTTGGCCGTTTTTGAGCAACCGCTCTAATGATTTTCAAAATTTTTTGTTCGACCTCCTCACGACTCATCATCGCGCGGTCAGGAGATTTTTTCTGTTCTGACAATATCCTTGCTCCCGCAATGGCAAATTCACGAAGAATAGGAAGAAATGTCTCACCTTGTTTTGCCGCGCCCCCAATCAGTCCTCCATCAATATTTAACTGATTGGCTAATTCCCCAACATTTTTGGGACTAACACTTCCGCCATATTGAATGCGAATCTGTCTGGCCACTTCTTCACCAAAGTTCTCCAACATTAATTGACGGACAAACCGCTGCATTTCATTGGCTTCTTCTTTGGTGGCGGGCCTTAAGGCCTTCTTCCCGATAGCCCAAACCGGTTCATAGGCCAGAACAAGACCAGACTTTAAAATCTGTTCGGCTGTTACCCCGGCTAAACTTTCTAAAACCTGTTGGCGAACAATATCAAATTCTTGGCCCTGTTTGCGCTCCTCGGCACTTTCCCCAAACGCCACAACCGGTGTTAATCCAGCAGCGATAAGCGAATGCACTTTGGCATTGATATATTCATTGGATTCTGTCCAACGAATGCTTTCGTGGTCTTCTTCATTACCGCGACGATCTTCGGAATGACCTACAATCACATAGGCCACGTCATACTCTTTTAATTGCGTGGCTGTGGCATGTTGACCGGTAAAGGCCCCTAATTGATCTCGATGAGCTACATTCTGGGCCCCGACTTTAATCAAACCGGCGGGGATTCGACCTTCTTTTTCCAAAGCTTTTAGTTCCCTAACAAAATCGCTAAGATGCAATTCAGTGAGCGCGACAAAAACATCGATTTCATTGGGATCGAGGCCCTGCTTTTGTAATTCATCTGCTATCCCAATTAAAAGTTGCCGGATCTGTTCTGGCGATTTAAACTCCCTTTTTAAATTACCGCCGACAATGGGTTTTCGGTATTTCGATTCAATCTCCCCCATCATTTTGGCTAAGGCCTTATCGATTTCTTCCAACTTCTTCGAAGCCTCCTCGTATTCCCATTGCATCTCGTCATTGAATTCACCATATTGTCCCAGACTTCTTAACCAAGCCTCATAATAGGCTTTTTCACGCTGGAGGGCACTGAAAGGATCTAAAATCTCTTTTTGCTTGTCTTCTTCGCCAGCCATCATCGCCTTATCACCCAGTTGTTTTAAAAGGCCCTCTCTCATCTGCGCATTAATGATTCGGAATTCTTCTGGAACTTTATGTGTAGCATCTTCAAACGAATCCAAATATCTGCTTTGATCCTCAACCTCTTTTAACCATAACCGCGGATCATAGGAAAATAATTCTACTAATTTTTCTTTTGGAACATTGAGGCCCTCGGTATTGATGGCATCCACGGTGGGAATAAATCCGATGGGTGTTTCGATTGCTTGCCCTTTTCCTTCCGCACGATCTAGTGCCCAGAGAAGCACACGCAAATTATCACCAAATCCCGTCCAAAGGAATTTTCCATCCTCACCTTTACGAAACCAGTTGACATGGTAAATTTTCGGTGCTTTGCTCCCTAGCTTTTTAAAGATATTAAGCCAATGGCGAAAATAATCTATTTCGTGGATAGAAAAGAATGGCCGCAGCGCCATTGGATCACGACGAAGCATCCCTTCTTTCCCTTCAGCCGCAAAGGTCGCTTGAACGCCCATGGTGGCGCCATCATAAATCCCTCGCTCGAATGTCGGTAGCTCACGAATCAAAGGTTCTAACTTATCCACTCGGCCACCAAAAAAGATCGCGCTAATCGGAACACCATTAGGATTCGTAAACTCCGGTGAGATATTGGGGGCATTCTTCGCTAACGTTGTGGCACGGCTGTTAGGGTGCGCCCATTCATTGCCTTTGCCTGTGCGTTTATCCTCGGGACGGTCGATGATTTTTTGTCCTTTCCAATCGATCCAATACTGGCCATCACCCACTAGCGACGGATATTCAGGAGTTTTTCCTTCCCACCATACTTCGCCTGTTTTCGTATTATAAGCTACATTGGTGAAGATGGTTTCTGTCCCTCTACCAATCGCTTTGAAAAAATTTGGATTAGTTTGCGCATTGGTGCCTGGAACAACCCCAAAGAAACCATTTTCCGGATTAATGGCAAACAACCGACCATCAGGACCAATACGCAGCCAAGCAATGTCATCACCTATCACACGCACACGATATCGATCTTGAAGGCCGGCCGGCGGTTCAAGCATCGCGAGATTGGTTTTACCGGATGCGCTAGGAAACGCAGCGGTAATATATTTCTTTTCACCGGTCAATCGATCCTCGATTTCTAAAATCAACATGTGTTCCGCCAGCCAACCATGCTTAAAGCCGTCTTTACTTGCTTGACGTAATGAAAAGAATTTTTTGCCCAATAAGGCGTTGCCGCCGTAACCAGAGCCAAAGGAAATGATGGTCCGCTCATCTGGAAAACTGACAAAATAACGATCGTCATCTTCTTTGCCGGTGCGTTTGATTTTTTCAAGGTCTCCTGTCGAATGAATGCCTTTAACGAAATCACTGGTATCCTTTAAGGCATCCCAGGCGGCGCGGCCAACCTTAGTCATGCGAATCATATTCACCGCCACATAACGGCTATTCGTAATCTGCACACCAACCTGACTAAAAGGTGAACCTTCGGGTCCCATTAAATAAGGAATGACGTAAACTTTTCCACCTTTGGCCGAGCCTTGGATGCGTTTCATGACCTCGGGTTTAATGAGACTCGTCGGCCGCCAATTATTGTAAACGCCTTTGTCTTGAGGATTGCCGGTCGCCACAAAAGTTCGTTCCTCAGAACGGGCCACATCCTGCGGATGAGAGCGTGCATAGTAATTGCCATCGGGTAATCGTATCAGTTCGCCGGCTTGAACCATTTCATTAATCAAACGACTATCATCCGAATCATCAACCACTTCTACCGAACTTGCTCCCATCTGGAACGCCACTTCGTCAACCCATAAACGAACATGCGCATTGGGAATTCTCTCAACGCCCGCCAGCATCGCGCTGTCGGTGACTAGCTTACCATCTCGCTCACCAGAAATAATATCCTCAATAGTCACGAGCGCATTAAGAACTATGCTAAGCTGTGCCCTCAGTTGTGGTTTGATATCCTCGCCTTTTTTCTCTCCGCGAATAACACTTTTCGCCTTAGCGGTGGCGCTTCGCGACATTGCCAAAAGCGAACGTTTAAATTTCTCTTCGGAGATACCATCACTTCGCTCAAATCGTTTCTCTTCTAGATCACCCATATGATTCTCGATAACCAGCAGATTAATTATGTATTTAAGATAATCAATGTCATCCAGTGACTCTGGAGAAAAAGTAATATAACCAAGATTTTTTTGGATTTCTGAAAGACGCTCAAGTTGCGCCGTACGCGCTTCCCCTAGCATCGCGCTGTCAGCGCGCCAAGATGATGCCCTTTCATTGAATTTTTTAAAGTCAGGATTAAAATTTTGTTGTCCAAGTATTAATGTTTCCTCATATACCCTTTCTCTCAATGAGCGATGGGCATAGAGCACTGGTTTAATGCGGTCAATTTTGATTTCCACTGGAGTCTTTCGCAGGTCCTGATTAAAACTCTCAATCCATTCTACTAATTTTTTCATCTGCTCTGGCGTAGGAATTCTTGTCAATCGGCCTAAGCTAATGTGAACTCGTGGCGTTAAATTCTTAACTTCCAGTCCCGTTTGTTGAATAACCTTTCCTAAGGCAGAAGCAAATGCTTCAAAGCTTTTCTTATCTTCTTCTGAGACAAACTCTGCCTGCAATGAAAGTTCGCCGTTTGCTAAAAGTTCTCCGTTTTGGCCGACCCCTGGCCGGTTATCCAATTGTAATACCTTTAATCGAATTCTATATTCCCGTGCTTCCTTAATAATGTCAACCAGCTTCACTGAAAATGCTTCCGTTAAACGATCTAATGGGATAGTTTTCCGTAGAGCGTCTTGCTGACTTTGCTGATTGGATGGATCAAAATTTTGGGTGCGTGATAGAGAAAAAAGTGTTGAATGAAGGGCTACATGAGGGGAGGTACTATTGAATGTTACTCCTTTTGTTCCTAAGATTTCCAAAAGACCCTTTTGTAAATGATCGATGCGCTCAACAAATGTGGTTTCTGTGAATGGAGCCCCCGTCACAATGGTAAGACCAAATCCGTATCTCGCATTTTTAGCTAAATTATCTTGGATTGTGCTCGGAATCATATTCACATGAGTCTTATCAGAAGCAGGGCCAGCTGTTTGCTTAAAGCGAAGGTTATTCAAAAACCATAAGGCCACTTGATCTCTGGTTCTTGCGATGAGAATAGCTAATTTAACGCCGCGGCTATCTTTCTCAATATGGTCGACGGAAAACCCACCGTCACGATCTATAAGGGGCTCGTCATTCCCACCCTTAGCTCCTTGATCCCCAATGCTCGCAATTGCGGATTCGTTGATATTCAAAATTTTTGAAAATTCCTTTAGTGCTCTATCTTTACCCCCTCCCTTCGGAGTAATCTCAACACTGCTTTCGGTTTTAGTGACATTGTAATCCCTACCCAGTCGAATAACTAGGCCGTGGACACTTTCTCTGATTGCCTCAATCTGACTACCCTCTATTTGAGCTAATCGCCAGGTAATAACATAGTCTTTTAAAATCAATGAACCCTTCTTTTGAACAGCGAACAATGCTTCTAATTGTTCGACAAATTCTTTATCCTGACTAACACTTGAAAGTCCAAAATCAATTTTTTCACTAGGCTTATCCGCCCGTAATCCAAAACTGCTATTTTCTGGAAAAAGATATAAATTCTCGAGAGCTTGTGTTTGTGTTCCCAACTCCGTCTTCAGTTGATCAATGACTTCTTCCATTCCTCTGACCCCTGTCGCCGCTTGCGCTTGTGTTAGCTGGTAGGCACGGGCTGAAGCCAAACCGATTTTAACTCCTTTCTTCAATAGATTCGCTTTCTGTTTAATTATTGATAAGGGTATATGGCGATTCTCATCTGTTAAAGTGAAATCCACATCCGCTAAGACCGCCTGATATTCTTTCATCATTTGCGTACTAAAATTTCGTTTGTCCTGTGGCGTAGCCATCATCGCACTGTCGGGACGAGCTCTCTGTGTATCTAAGGCACGAATCACGGCGTCTTCAAACTTTCGATGTTCAAACTTACCAACTATTCCCGCCATAACTTTAACGACCACATTATCCCTATGGGGTTCAATGTTGATGAAAACATTGTCAGATAAATCACTCGCTTTTAATCGAAGAGTGAGCCGAGTAAATGCGACCGGTTCTTCTCGCTCCTGGGCCATCGCAATCAAATCGCTTATCCCCACTTGACGAGAGGCTAATCGTGTGCCACCTTCCAGTTGATCACCCACAATAAAGTATAAAGCACTCTCAATACCTCGATTCAAATTTCTTGCGACATCTCGTTCAAGCCTGGTCGGGTTTTCATAAATAAATCTATATAAATCCTGTGGCGTCATGGCCAGGACAGCTCCTTCTTCGATTCTCACCCTTGCTGACGCTTGAGGAGAGGCGACCGCAGAAGAGGTGGACGGTTTTAGTCTCGAAATCATATTTTCTATCGTCCGCAGCACCTCTAAGGCATTCGCTATTTGAATCCCTAATTGATTTTTTCCCTTGTCCTTGGCAATGATGTCAGCTGCTTCCGTGATTTCCTCATCAAATTTTGCCTTGAGGGCTTCTTGCAACTGCACCCCTCGCACTTGATGGAATTCGACGCGCTCTCCTCTTTTCTTTCGCTCTTCCACGCTTTTGTCACGGACAAGTCTACCATCCAGTTGGCCATTGACACGATCCAGAATAATCCCTTGTTCAAAACGCCCTTGGCTAGCCGCACGAATGATGCGAATCTTGGTCAACTCCTCCTCGGTAATCCCATTGAGAAGCGCTAAACTTATGATGGCATTGTGCAAGTCATCAATACGGCTTAAAGATTGACGTGAAAAATCAACAGCTGAAAAAATATTTTTAATTTCTCGAATGCGCTCTTGACCCTTCATGCCTTCACCCATCATGGCGCGATCAGGGAGTTTTCTTTCCAAATAGACAATACTTGATACCGGTCTTGAGATCCCTTGAATATTATCAGGACCTGTTGCGGGCCAGCTAGGTGTATAAATTTTACCGTCTAGACCGCGAACATTAAATGATACAGAAGAACCCCCATCCAAATTAATGGCATTCGAAATTTTCTTTCCCTTCCCTAATTCCCGCTTAATGATTTCAATCGCTTCGGCAAAATTCGCTCCCGCCGTTACGCCCGGAGACCGGCCACTAAAGGCAAAAACAAATATTTCTCCATCCATCGTATCGCCCAAAATCATCCTTGGCCCACGCACCCAGTCCTGAACCTGGGTTTCTTGTGTCTGCATGGATAATTTATTAAACCAGCCTTCCTCTTTAAAATTTTTATATTCAACACTTTTATCCCTAACAAGACTCTCCCCTTTGTGGACGAGCAGTGTCCCACCTCCAAGATACCAATCTGGACGTTCTTCCCCAATTGGCCACTCAAACTCAAATTTAGCATTAGTCATTTTGTCTTTTGCCTGAACAGTATCGAGCGAACCAAAAACTTCCATGAATTTTTTCTTTGTTAAAGAAATAACCACCCCAATCGAAGGCAACATAACGTCACCATCTTTGATTAATTTAATTTCATTGTTAATCACAACCAAATTCATACGATCTTTGCCGACTACTAACTGGTAACCATTATCTTTATCTGATTTCTCATCCTGCTCAATACTTTCACCTTTCAACGGAGTATAGACAATGACATCGTTATCTAGGCTTGGCTCTGGTTGTTTGTCATTAGCCACCTGCTCCTTTGTCCACGCAATTGTGCGCTCTGTTTCTTCAAAATTAAATGTCAATTTCCCATCAAGAAGCCGACGGCGCCCAAGCACCAATTTCCCATCTTTAACTCCAAAATAGGCCTTGTTATATAAAGACACATTTTCATAGCCGTCTGCTGTTTGATACGCATCCAAATAAAAATTGACTTCTTCTTCGGATAGCTGTTCATCCGAACGGTTAGCACGATAACGGTTGTAAATCTCTCGCAAAGCAGGTGTGAAAAAATATAAACCATTAACTGACACGCCTGCCTGAGGAAAGCTATTAAAAACATATTCATGGGAGATAGAATCGCGCTTGCCTTTCTGCCCGTCTCCCTTGTCAATTTCTTTTGCCCTCACGACTGAGACGGTCCATTCAGCCCAATTAAAAACAGCACCATTAACAATAAGGTTGAACTCGAGTTTGTCCGCTCCCTCTACTATTTCGACTTGAGTGGGATGTTTGCCGTCTCCTCTCAAGGAATATATCCGTCCCCCATATCGGTTTTCACCCACCCGGGCCGATGAGGCTTCATTAAACAATTCAAACCTTTTTCGACGAGCAAACTGAATAAACGTCAGATCAGGATTCGCCGCTTTAGCTTTTTCATAATCGTTCCTCAAGCCTTCATACTTAAACGGTAACAACAAAGCCTCGGGATAAAGTTCTTCAACTAAACTGGAACTATTCTTTTCAATGCTTTGCCGATGAGCTTTATATCTTTCACTTCTTTGTTGATAGCTTTCGCCCACATACTTTTTATCTTCACGTTGACGTGCTTCATACATTTGATACGCAAAGATGCTCTTTTCCCAACGATCGGTCATCGCAATTCCTGCCGGGACCCACATCACAATCGGGCTCGGGGCTTCCTGTTCATCCTTAAACCAAAATATTCCTGTCCGACGGCGCGTTTCAATCTGCTGTGACAAAAAGAATCGGTAATGGTCATAATCAACCATCTCTGCCGTGAAATTGTTAGTTTCCCCTTTCAGACCAAGGACGGCTTTTTCAACTTTTACTTCATCCAGTACCGCCTGAAAATCAGGACTGACTGTATTAAAATTTGTTCCTAAAATCTTTGATCCACTTGTGACAACCTGAAATCTCTTATCACCTTTTAAATCCTTGAATTTACTTTCTAACAATTGTTCTACGTCTTCCCTGATAGCATCCGAACCAATTCTTTCATCTTTGACGACAAAGGTGACTTTTCCGTCTTCTCCCAACAAATTCAATAGACGTCGGCCAAAAACTTCCAAGTCAACTCCCAAGCTGTTGATGCTTCCTACCACATGGACATAGTGTTTTTTCTCCTTGACTTCACCAAGAAAACTTTCTATATCATCAATCGGTAAATTATATTTTAACCATCTCGCCATAAGACTTTTAGCATCAAAATTTCGCTTTCCAGCTCCTAATACTTCCGATTCATAAATATTTTCAGCAAAATCGGTAAAAATCGCCGACAGGATAAGACCTTTGAGATTCATCTCCAACCTGTTGAGCTCATCGACTGCCCTTGTATTTCTCTCGATAACACCAGAAGAAGTCAAAGCATCTTTGATTTTTGAACGTAGCTTAACAACCTCGGCATACACCTCTTCACTGGTCATCTGTGATCTTCGCTCTTTATCATTAAATAAATTATGAATTGCCTCACGATAATCTTGTGTTATTGCTTGCCCTTGTCCTTCCAACCAACGGTCGAATTTTAATTCCCAAACGCCACTTTTGTCATTTTTTTCAACAAAAAGTTCTGGTTGACCATATCCAACATGACCATATTCAAAATGGTTGTATAGCCAAGAATCAATATTATTCCCCCTTGGCACGGAACCATGGAGGCCTTGCCCAGGGATATATGCCATCATGGCGAAATCACCTCTGCCACGCTGAGGTGTTGCACCAACCGAAAGCCGAAAATTGTTTCCCACAGCGGGTGTGATTGATGCTGGATTTCCTGTTCGGTTAAGCGGCACATCCATTAATTGGCTAATGCCGCCGGAAACATATTTTCTGGTAATCACCTCTTGAGCCTGTGGGTCATAGTCCTCCTTAATATAATTGAACACACCCTTCTTATAAGCCTCAATGTATTGTGCATAAATCTGATCTTTAATCGTTTTATCATCCACATCCACACCAACGATTTTATTTTTGTCGATATAGACCTTGGCTAAAAGATTTACTTTGATCGTTTCCTTGTACCATTTCGCTAGTATCAAAGAATGATAAATCTGACGAATCGCGGCAAAGTTCTGGCCTTCGTTGACTTCTTTTTCGATTTCGGGAATGACTAATTCTTTTAGAATACGTGAAGCGTCGCTCGTATCTCGTATTTCGCTTTTTCTTGCAGTTTCACGATTCCCGAGATACGCTTCACGAGCGACGTAATCTTCGTCAGATAACACCTTCAGCCGTGCTTCCACCACATACGCCGCATTTCCTTTTTCGAATACGGTTGCTTTATCCGGTAATATCCAAACCTTGTTAAACGTATTAATGGGAATATCTGTTGTCCCATATTTTTCACGGGTTTGTTTGTAGACGCGATCCCAAAATTTCTTTCCTAAATCTCTTTTGGGGTCAATGAGCGAGGCCGTCAATTGCTTAAGCAGATAATCCTGCGCTAGCATATCACGACCTAATTCGGTTTTGCCTAATTCGTTGGGGATAACACGATCTTTTTCGTAAGGTGAAAGATTGACCCATAAATCATTTTTGGGAATGGTCAAGGAGGCGAGAAAATATTTAACCAAACGCTGCGATTCTTTCTTAAGCTCGTTTTGATTAAGGTTAGTGTTACCACTATCGATAATAAAATCAAATTGAAATGGGTTATCAACATTGATCATCAAACCTTTCAAAAGAACAGGAGCAAAGGCGGGACTTTGGGCGACCATTGTCCCTGGTAAAGGAAGATTAAGAAGCGGAGCACTTTGAGCATACAACGTGACAGGGGAAAAAATAAGAAGAAAGGCAAGGAAAATACTCAACGCTTTATAGAAAAAGCGCGGCCAAAATCGTTTTTGACTAAGGTAAGAATAATTATACATATATGTTTCTCAAGGAATTAAGCAAACTGTGATTAGTAATTTGCATTTAAAAATACATCCTAAACTATGAGATAGTCGGAATTTGTTTCCGAATCCGTGGCAGGATAAAATTAGTACAAGTATATGCGATGAATCTCGAAGTGTCAAGGTGGAACGACTAATAACTTATTGTGGGCTCGAGAGTTACGCTAAGGCGGGATAACTGACTATTTTTCTGTGTCTGGCGCAGAAGAAGAGCTTACAATGGCTTCATGCAATTTGTTTCGGCGCAGTTTACGCACCATCACGGTCATGCCAGAATCGACTAAAAAATCACCTCCTTGGACAGGGCGACCTAATTTTTGCTCACACCATTCGGCCAGGCGCATATTGGTCTCGTTGATATTTTTTGGAGGCGTAATGCCTATGGTTGTCAAAGCAGTTTTTAATGGCACGCCTCCTCCCATCAACCATTTGTTGCCATAAGGATGCGTATAAGTCGGCAGACGATCAAATTCATCTTCAATTTCCCCAACAAGCTCTTCCATAATATCTTCCATCGTGACCATGCCTACCACCCCTTGGCCACCCGCACTCACCAACACAATATGGGCTTTTTCTTGCATCATTTGTTCGAGAGCTGAAGAAATCGAGATATTTTCATCTACCATTTTTATGGGTCGTAGAATCCCTTTTAAATTCGGTTCCTGGGGATTACTTTTCAACGCCGTAATAATATCTTTAAAATTCACATAACCGATGATGGTCTGTGGATCTCCCTCTTTCAAACAAACGGGAAATCGGGTGTGCATGTCCAAATGACCGCGTACTAAGGCATCTGCTAGAGTTATTTCTAACGGCAACATCGAGATGTGCTCGGCCGTCAACATACAGTCTTTTACGGGGCGCACGGAAAGCTGTGCCGCCGATAACACGATTTTTTCTTCACGAGCTCCAATCAGACGAGAAGTCCTCGCGAAACTGACCGCTGCATCTAACTCCGAGAAGACTTGTTTAGCGTCTACTTTTGTTTGCGAGTGGGACTTTGGGGCTCCTAGCAAAATCACTCTCTTTACTATCACCTCAAAAATCCGGATAACGGGGGCACCCAATTGGAACAACAATTTAATGGCCGGTGACAACGTTAAACAAATAAATTCACGATTATTAAGTGCATACATTTTGGGAATCAATTCCGCAAAAGTAATCATGAAACAACTAAACGGAATGATAAACAAAATAAGGGCGATCATCTCCGATAAAATATACGATAAGCTAAAGCGTTCACGTAAAAACGGCGCAAAGGATTCGACCACCCCCACTCCACCCGTGGCGGCCGCCACCGCCCCAACAAAAGTAATCCCCAATTGTACAACCGCCAGACTGGCCTCCATCCGATCTTTCATAAATAATGCTTCGTCTGCCCCGCGTTTTTTTTGATTAGCTAGAATGGCTAATTTCACACGAGGAATGGAAGCCAACGCCATCTCATACGCCGCGAAAATAGCGTTTAAGACAAGCATAATACCGACAACTATAAATTGATAAGCTATAGGCATTTTGATTTACTTTGAACAGCAGCCATCCTTTTTATCACTTGATTCATCCTTCCCCTTCATACCGCAACAACCCACACCTCTTTTAATGAAAAATAAACATGAACCGAGAATGACAATCCCTAATAATAGGGGCCATGCATTCATAATTTTCCTTTCTTTAATGCTTGGTGACGGTTTAAAAAATAAAATGTGACAATATAAACAATCAATCCTATTGAAAAACTAATGAGCGCAAATCCAGCCAGAATCGCGAGAAAAATACGAACGATATATTCATCATTAAGCTTGCCCCAATGGAAATCCTTCCACAAATCTTGCCACGCGAGCTGCATCTTTTCTTTATCGCCATGACTTAGCCATGCGCCTATTTTCAGAGCCAGAGCAAAGGTGACAATCGTAAACCACGTGTTGGTCAACAAGCTTCCTAAAAGCGCGGCGGCCCGATTTACTCTTAAAATATAAGCGCCGATGAGTGAGGCAATCGGACCGACCCCTGGGAAAATGCCTAAAAACACACCCAACCCCAGTCCCAAGGCCTTGCGATGAGGCGTATCATTAATTTCGACAAGTTGATGATAAGCAAACTGAAACCACTTTCTAATTTTCTGATGCATAAAAATTTATAACACTTTTCCATGTTTCCAAATATACTCACGGGTTTCATCAACAATGACTTTGTTTAGAACAATTAAGGAGATTAAATTGGGAATCGCCATCAAGGCATTGGTAATATCAGCTAATGACCACACAAGGGGTAACGTTATAATCGCTCCCACCATCACGGCTATTACCCACAACCAACGATAAATGATAATGGCCTTTTCGCCCCATAAATATTCCGCTGCTTTTTCTCCATAATATGACCAGCCTAATATTGTCGAAAAAACAAAGGTTAAAAGCGCCACAGTCAAGATGATAGGACCAATAATCGGGATGCCGGAAAAAACTTTTTTTGTGAGGGCAGTCCCATTAAGACTATTTACCCACTGTCCCGAATTGACTAAAACTAAACCTGTGATCGCGCATACCACAACGGTGTCCCAAAATGTTCCTGTTGAGGAAACCAAGGCTTGACGAACCGGATTTTTGGTCTGGGCAGCGGCTGCTACAATAGGCGCACTTCCTAAACCTGATTCATTGGAAAAAAGACCACGTGCAATTCCGTAACGCATGGCCTCTTTCATGCCTGCCCCTAAAAATCCACCAATGGCGGCTTGGCCGGTAAAAGCGGTTTTCAAAATCAATCCAATCGCATCCGGAATTGTTTTCCAATGCATGATCAGCAAAATCAAACAACCTAAAACATAAAAAATCGCCATGAAAGGGACTATTTTCTCACACGTTCGTGCGATCGATTTTATTCCTCCTAAAATAACTATAGCTGTAAAAAAAGTAATGATGGCACCAGTAATCCATGGCGAAATATTCAATGTTTCTTTCACCAAGGTCGAAATCGAATTAGCCTGGACCATATTCCCAATACCAAAGGCGGCCACGGCTGTAAAAATAGCAAAGGCTATGGCTAGCCATTTGCAATTCATCCCACGCTCCAGAACATACATCGGTCCGCCGGCCATTTGTCCTTGTTTGTTGGTGATACGATATTTAACAGATAAAAGTGCTTCCGAATATTTCGTCGCAATACCAAAAACTCCAGTTAACCACATCCACAAAACCGCACCAGGTCCGCCGGAAGCAACAGCGGTCGCCACGCCAACAATATTTCCCGTCCCTATCGTCGCGGCTAACGCCGTGGTCAAAGCTCCAAATTGACTAACATCACCTTCCCCCTCGCGAGATCGTCCCAAAGAAATTTTAATTGCTTGTGGGATATAACGTTGAATAAAACGTAGACGAAAACAAAGAAAGATATGTGTGCCAAAAAGCAAAAGCAACATCGGAGGTCCCCAAACAATATTGCTGATATTCACTAATAAATTTTCAAGGTTCTGCATCTCAAGCCTTTTTCCCTAAATATAAATAAAACTTTCCTTTCACACACCCGTATGTGTCTGTCCTTTTAAAATCTTTTTCCTCGCAACGGAAAAATGCGTTGTTACTTATATTTATTCACCAATTGGTCAAATTGATCGACCGGAATGGCCGGTGACGTTGAGAAAGAAATTCCTGTCAATTTTGTTAAAGCAATCGAGACAACCGTGGCTTGAGCCGCACTAGGAAGATTAACAATGAAAACTAAATCACTATTACCTAACAATGCATAAACAGACTTAACCCTTCCCCCGAATCTTTGAACGGTATTGATGGCCTTTCGGGTTCGTTCTGGACTAATTTTTTTAAGGGCCTCGGTAGAATACTTACCAAATAGAAAGAACGTTTCCATGTCTGCCTCCTTCTTTTAAGTGTTTTAGAGTATTCATATTTTACCAGTATTAACAATACAGACAAGTAAAAGTAATTATTTCAGCTTAATTCTTGACTTTGAATCTCGATTTGTTATTCTAAAATTTATGAATATTACTATTCCGAAAGAAACTCATCCGGGTGAGAAACGTGTTTCTTTTATTCCTGCCTCGGTGGATCGTCTCGTCAAAAAAGGAGCGCAGCTTGCGGTTGAGTCTGGGTTAGGCGCAAGTATTGGCGTTAGCGATGAAGAATATAAAAAAGCGGGTGCGACTGTTCAATCTGAGCGACGTGCCCTATTGGCTTCAGGGGACATTGTTCTTCGGTTACGGAAACCTCCTCTCGAAGAAATTGGCCAACTCAAGAAAGGCTCCCTTCATATTAGTTTTCTTGATCCTTTTAATGAAAAGGATCTTGTTTCTGCTTTGGCTCAAAATCAAATTAGTGCGATTAGCATGGAGATGATTCCTCGCACCACCCTCGCTCAAAAAATGGACGCCTTAAGCTCACAGGCCAATCTGGCCGGCTATGTGAGTGTGATGATTGCAGCCGAGCGGCTGACAAAAATATTTCCTATGCTTATGACGCCAGCTGGAACAATTACCCCAGCCCGTGTATTTATCATTGGCGTGGGTGTAGCGGGTTTACAAGCAATCGCCACTGCCAAACGATTAGGAGCACGTGTCGAAGCGTTTGATACAAGGCCGGTTGTCAAAGAACAAGTTCAGTCATTGGGTGCCAAATTTATTGAAATTGATTTAGGTGAAACTGGACAAACCAAAGATGGCTATGCCAAGGCCTTAACGCCTGAACAATTAGAGAAACAAAGACAGGGCATGGCTAAAGTATGTGCGCAATCGGACGTGGTCATCACAACCGCCCAACTCTTTGGTCGCAAAGCCCCTCTTCTGTTAACAAAAGATATGGTCGCCCAAATGAAACCCGGCAGCATTATCGTCGACATGGCGGTTGAAAGCGGCGGCAACGTCGAAGGCTCGAAAGTTAATGAAGAAGTTGAAACGAATGGTGTTCGCATTATTGGCTTAGGAAATCTTCCCGGCCGGGTGGCGGTCCATGCCAGTCAAATGTATTCGGCGAATCTGCATAATCTTCTGGAGCACTATTGGGACAAAGATAATAAAACATTTAAACTTAATCCAGAAGATGAAATTATCAAAGGGTGCCTTATCACCCATCAGGGGCAAATTGTGAACGAACAAATTAAAAATCTAAAATAACGAGGGTGATATATGGAAACACATTTGGATGCCGTCACATTAATTGATCTGATTTTTCTTTTTGTTATTGCGATTTTTTTGGGCGTTGAACTCATTTCTAAAGTTCCGTCTATTTTACATACACCTCTCATGTCGGGTTCAAATGCCATTTCAGGAATTACCATCGTGGGGGCTATCCTTGCCACAGGACTGACACCTGGAAGTACCTTTTGTACCGTATTGGGCGTGATGGCGACGGCATTTGCCACAATCAATGTTGTTGGCGGCTATGTAGTCACTAACCGCATGTTGAGCATGTTTAAAGCAAAACCCTCTCCGACCCAACAGGTTCCACAGCAGGGAGGCAAAAAATGAATCTGGTGATTATCACAAATATTACCTACATTATCGCTTCAGCCTTGTTTGTGATCGGACTTAAACGACTAAGCTCCCCCACCACGGCCCGTAACGCAAATTTATTATCCGCCTTAGGAATGTTTTTAGCCATTGTTGCCACTCTTTTAGCAAAAGGATTAGAATTTCAATGGATCGTGGTCGGTTTTATCATAGGCGCACTTATCGGTGTATTTATTGCCCTCAAAGTCGCCATGACCGCTATACCGCAGATGGTGGCTCTTCTTAATGGCTCGGGTGGCTTGGCCAGTCTGCTTGTCGGCTGGTCCACCTATCACTATCAGCCACAATCCTCATTACTGACGACCGTGAGTACGTACTTGGCCGTATTAATTGGCGGAGTGACTTTTACTGGAAGCGTTGTGGCTTGGGCAAAACTTCAGGAGGTTATCACAGGAAAGCCTATTTTATTCAAAGGACAAAATATCGTTAATTCCCTTTTGCTTCTGGTTATCTTAGGAAGTGGAATTATCTATTGCATGAATCCAGCAGCAAACTACACCTTATTTTTGGTGATTGTGGGCCTTTCGCTAATCTTAGGAATTATGGTAGTTATCCCCATTGGGGGTGCCGACATGCCTGTGGTTATTTCCTTACTCAACAGCTATTCTGGGATGGCTGCCTGCGCCACAGGGTTTGTGATTATTAACAGCATGCTCATTGTCACCGGCTCTTTAGTGGGAGCAAGCGGTATTATTCTTACCCGAATCATGTGCAAGGCCATGAACCGATCTTTAGGAAATGTTCTCTTTAGCGGTTTTGGAGCGGTAACAGCCAAAACAGGCGGGACCGTTAAAGGTGAAGTCAAACCCCTAAAGCCTGAAGATGCTTATCTTATTTTAGAGGCGGCTCGTTCAGTGGCCTTTGTTCCTGGCTATGGCTTGGCTGTTGCGCAAGCGCAACATGTCTTACGTGAATTAGGTGATTTGCTTGAAAAAAATGGGGCAGAAGTCCGCTATGCCATTCATCCTGTTGCCGGACGCATGCCCGGCCACATGAATGTGCTCTTAGCAGAAGCCAACGTCTCTTATGATCAATTGGTCGAGATGGATAATATCAACCCCATTATGGAAACCGTGGATGTCTGTATGGTCATTGGGGCTAACGATGTCGTTAACCCAGCTGCCCGCCATGATAAATCCTCTCCTATCTATGGCATGCCCATCATCAATGCCGACAAGGCCAAAACGGTTTTTGTTTTAAAGCGTTCCATGGCAACCGGTTTTGCGGGAATTGAGAACGAACTGTTCTACTATGAAAATACCCGGATGATCTTTGGCGATGCCAAGGCAACTATCCAAGCCTTCGTCGCTGAATTCAAAGAAGCAGCTAAACAAACATAAAAAAATATTTAAGTTTTGGCGAGACGATTTTTACGTGTGGAAGGGGTGTAAGATTTGGCCGGACGGGACTTTGCCTTAACACCCAAGAATTTGATACCTACCAAATAATACGCGGCGGTTTTCTTTCGCTCCGTACGTATGACTTTGGCTAAACCCGTATAAATTTCAAGAACTCCTGACATCACGACTTTTACTTCTAAAACATCTCCAGGGGTAAAGACATGCTCTGATAGGAAGGAAAGACCTGAAATACTCATGTCTTGAGTGGTGGAGATGTACCAATCATTATTCTTATTGGTCGCTTTTGGCTTCACCCAACGGTATTGTATGCTTAAGACCCGCTTGGCTCTGACACCGTGTCGACGTTCTTCAATGATCTGCTTAACCATGTTGTTCCTCTTCGTATTTCTTCCAAGGCATGTTAAACGCTTCGGCCACTTCTTTTATAACTAATTGTCCTTTCAACATATTGAGCGCGCGTCTCAGTTCATAGGACTCATGTAAACCACGCTCATAGCCATATTCTGCTAACATAAGGATATACGGCAAAGTCGCATTCGTCAAGGCATAAGTCGAAGTTCTTGCAACCGCCCCTGGCATGTTGGTGACACAGTAATGAACCACCCCATCCACCACATAGGTTGGATTTTCATGAGTGGTGGGATGACTTGTTTCAAATGATCCTCCTTGATCAATCGCTACATCTACAATGACTGCACCAGGTTTCATTTGTGAAACAGTTTTTCTATCCACTAAACAGGGACTCCTCGCCCCTCGTTTAAGGATGCTGCTAATCACGAGGTCGGCCTTGAGCACAGAATCCCGTATAGTATGCGCATTGCTCATCAAGGTATGGACATTGGGTGACATAACATCGTTAATATAGCGTAAGCGATCCAAATTTATATCAAGGACCGTCACATTGGCACCCAAGCCAGCAGCCATTTTGGCAGCGTTAAAACCCACCACCCCAGCCCCGATAATGACCACCTCGGCCGGACTTACACCTGGAACACCACCCAAAAGAATACCACGGCCTTTCATCGGTTCTTCGAGATATTTGGCGCCTTCATGAACAGCCATACGACCCGCCACTTCACTCATGGGCGTAAGACATGGCAATTCACCTACCTCGTTCTCTAAAGTCTCATAGGCAAAGGCGATGATTTTCCGTTTAAGCATGGCCTCAGTCAACTGTCGATCAGCCGCAAAATGAAAAAAGGTGAAGACAATTTGTCCTTCTTTCAAATTGTCGTACTCTTGAGGCAAGGGTTCCTTGATTTTGACAATCATATCCGCCCTTTGATAAATCTCTTTAGCGGAGGTCAAAATATTTGCCCCTGCGGCTACATATTTCTCATCCTTGATACCACTGCCAACACCTGCCTCCCGTTCAATCAGAACCTGATGGCCAGCTTTTGTCAGAAGCTCCGCCCCCACTGGCAATAAACCGACACGATATTCGTTATTCTTTATTTCTTTTGGAATTCCGATAATCATTTAATGTTAGGAAGCTTACGGTTGTGGACCAAGCATCTTTTCTGGACGCACAATCTTACCGAACTCACGGGAGGTAAGCAACTTTAATCTTAAAGTGGCTTCTTTTAAAGTAATATTTTCTTGAAGGGCCTTTTTGGCCACCTTAGCGGCATTATCATAACCAATATAAGGATTAAGGGCTGTCACCAGCATCAGAGAATTTTGCAGATGTTTTTCAATATTCATTCGATTCGGTTTGATACCAGCCATGCATTTGTTCGTAAAACTGTTGCAGGCATCGGAAAGTAAACGAATCGATTGTAAAATATTGTAAATAATCACTGGCTTATAAACATTTAGCTCAAAATTACCACTGGCGCCTGCTATATTGACTGTGACATCGTTACCAAAAACCTGGGTACAAACCATGGTCATAGCTTCACATTGGGTAGGATTGACTTTACCCGGCATAATAGAACTTCCTGGTTCGTTATCTGGAAAGGTAATTTCGCCCAAACCACAGCGCGGTCCCGAGGCAAGCCAACGGATGTCATTGGCAATTTTCATTAGTGATGCTGCTAATGTTTTTAAGGCACCACTCAATTCCACCAGGGCATCATGTGTGGCTAAGGATTCAAATTTATTGGGTGCGCTCACAAATGGGTAGCCAGTTGATTGACGAATTCTCCCTACGACCTTAATGGCAAATCGCGGATGCGTATTTAACCCTGTCCCGACAGCTGTGCCACCGATCGCTAATTCATATAATCGTGGTAAGACACCTTGGATTCTCTTTAAGCCGTTATTAAGCTGTTGGACATATCCGGAAAATTCTTGTCCTAAGGTTAGGGGCACCGCATCCATCAAATGGGTTCGGCCCACTTTAATAATACGTTTAAATTCTTTACTTTTCTTAGCTAATGCATTACGTAGTTTTGCTACCATGGGAATAAGACGTTCGTGAATTTCCGAAACAGCAATCATGTGCATCACGGTTGGAAACGTATCATTAGATGATTGACTTTTATTGACGTCGTCATTGGGATGAACTGGTTTTTTGCTACCTAATCGCTGACCAGCCAATTGGTTGGCCCGATTGGCAATCACTTCATTGACGTTCATATTGGTTTGGGTGCCACTGCCTGTTTGCCAAACCACAAGCGGAAAATGCTCATCCAGTTTTCCGTCAATCACTTCTTGGGCGGCACGCATAATCAAACTCGCTTTCTTGGCCGGCAAAAGTCCTAATTCTTTGTTAACTTGTGCCGCTACCTTCTTTAAAATCCCAAAAGCACCAATGAGTTCTCTCGGCATACGTTCTGTCCCAATCTTAAAGTTCTCAAGGGAACGCGCCGTCTGCGCGCCATAATATTTGTCGCCTGGGACCTTTATGGATCCCAAACTGTCGGTTTCAATACGGTATTTCATGCCTTTTCCTTCATGTTAAAATCCTATTTTTTACCTTGCTCGGTCCAGGCCTTTATCAAGTCAATAGGCAAGGGAAAAATCGTGGTCGTATTGTTTTCTTTGCCGATTTCAACAAGTGTCTGCAAATACCGAAGCTGTATCGCTGCCGGTTGCTTCTGGAGCATCTCGGCCGCTTGTGTAATTTTTGCAGCAGCTTGAAATTCACCTTCAGCGGCGATAACTTTTGCGCGCCGTTCGCGTTCGGCCTCGGCCTGACGTGCCATCGCCCGGCGAAGCTCTTCCGAAATATCAACATGCTTGACTTCCACATTAGCCACTTTAATTCCCCAGGGATCAGTTTGCTTATCCAGAATCGTTTGCAGCTTTTCGTTAATGCGCTCCCGATTGGATAGAAGTTCATCCAACTCTGATTCGCCTAAAACACTACGCAACGTCGTCTGGGACATTTGCGAAGTGGCATAATCAAAATTCTGGACCGCAATAATGGCTTTAATAGGGTCCATGACCCGATAATACACAACCGCATTCACTTTAGCCGAAACATTGTCTTTGGTAATAATATCTTGTGGCGGAACATCTAACACAATAAGCCGCAAACTGACCACCACCGCGCGTTCAATGGGCCACAAAACAAAGGTAAGGCCCGGGCCGCGTGGTTTTTCCTGAACTCGTCCCAGTTGAAAAATGACGGCCCGTTCGTACTCATTCAAAATCCGTATACTGTTTAGCGCCCATATGGCTAAAATAACAAAAAGTGTAAAAAATGGCATCATAAGACACTCCTTTTTAAAATTTTTTAACTTTTAATGTCATCCCATCAATACTTTTTACAACGATTTTTTCTCCCTCCTGAATTTCTTCCTCGGCCACAGCGCTCCAAAGTTCACCGTGGACAAAAACCTTCCCTTCTTGATGAGGACGTATCGTAGCTTTGACTATGCCTTTTTCGCCCATGAGCCCCTCTTCCCCACCTTGCGCTTTCCGTCGATGACTACGAATCACAGCCCCAATCAAAATAAGGGTAATAGCTGCCGTCGCTAGGGCTGTTGATAAAATAACTGGCATGGAAACACGCATAATCGGAACTGGGGAATCAAACAAAAGCATAGAACCTAAAATCAATGCCACTAAACCACCTGTCACAAATAGACCAAATCCAGGCGTTAAGGCCTCAGCCATCAACAAAAGTATTCCTAAAATAATTAAGGCCAAACCAGCGTAATTGGTCGGGAGTGTTTGCATGCTAAAAAAGGCCAACACCAAAAAGATAATTCCCATAATGCCAGGGATACCAAAACCTGGTTGAGTGAATTCATACAAGAGTCCATAAAATCCGAGAATCAAAAGGATATAGGCGATATTAGGATTCGCCAGGACGTTGAAAAACTTCTGACGTGCATCCATCTCAATTGTTTTAATGACGGCGTCTTTCGTATGAAGTGTCACAACTTTATCGCGAATCGTTATGGCGCGCCCATCTAACTGCACCAAAAGATCTTTATCATCTTTCGCAATAATTTCCACCACACCTTTTTCCTTGGCCTCGGTTTCGGTAATGGAAGAGCTCTCAGTGACACTTTTAACTGCCCAATCGATGTTACGGTTCCGCTGCTTGGCCATGGCTTTGATAAAGGCCACCGTATCATTCAAAATCTTGGCATCCATTGGATCTTCAGAGGTGGTTTCCGTTTTCTCTTCCTTCTTGGATGAGACATTTTCCTTTTTCTTTACTTTTTCTTTTAAGTCTTTAAATTCACTCCACGAATCGCGTCGAGGTCGACCACCCAACTCCACCGGATGCGCGGCACCGATATTGGTTGAAGGCGCCATAGCGGCGACATGACTGGCATAGGTTATAAAAACACCAGCTGAGCCAGCCCGTGAGCCGCTCGGTGCAATATAGACCACAACTGGAATATCTGACGACAAAATTTTCTTAACTATCGAACGCGTCGAGGCTAATAACCCACCAGGAGTATCCAACTTAATAATTAAACACTGTGCCTGCTCGGCTGAGGCTTGGTCAATGGCTTGACTAATATAATCCACCGTAATGGGGTTAATGGTGGAATCATCCAATTGGACCAAATAAACAACGTCACTCTCGGCTGTCGCACAAAAACAGGCAAAAATAAATAAGATCGAAAGTACGGTAAAAAAATTTTTTTGAGTCATAACGAATCAGTGCTTTTTGATAAAATCCGTTAATAAACGAACGCCAACCCCTGTGGCCCCAAATCCATAATACAGTCGCTCTTGGCCTTCCACATAAGCGGTACCAGCAACATCGAGGTGGACCCACGGTGTATCTTCCGTAAATTGACGCAAGAATTCTGCCGCTGTCAGCGCTCCGGCTGCCCCTTTCGGAAAACCAACATTTTTGATATCTGCATATTGCGATTTAATATAGTCTTTTATTTCCGGATAAGAAGGTAATCGCCAAGCCCGATCATCTGTCTCATTGGAACAACGTATCACTTGTCGTGCAAACTCATCGTCGTTCGATACTAACCCACTGTAGTCATGGCCCAAGGCGATAACACAAGCCCCGGTGAGTGTGGCGATATCAATAATTCGAGCTGGCTTGTAATTGCGTACGATGTAAGAAATCGCGTCCGCTAAAACTAAGCGACCTTCCGCGTCGGTATTTCCGATCTCTACGGTCTTGCCACTGTAACCACGGAAAACATCGCCGGGCTTATACGCATTTGATCCGATGGCGTTTTCCGCGATGCCCACGGCAAAAATAATATTTTTCCGCAGTTTTAACTCTAAAACATTTTTAAGCGTCCCGATCACCGCCGCCGCACCACTCATATCGGTGCGCATCGTCTCGATATGGTTACTTGGCTTTAAATTAAGGCCTCCTGTGTCGAAGGTGATTCCCTTGCCTATCAACGCTGTATAATTTTTACGAGCTGGCTCTCCTGCATATTTCACAATAATCAGCTTGGGATCCTTAGGGCTTCCTTGATTAACGGCCAGATGAAGGTTAAGCCCTTTGCTGGCCAAGGTCTTTCGATTAAGGACTTCAATACGGGCGTTCAGGTGTCCCCGAATTAAGTGGCGAACGGTTTTCTCAATGTATTCGGAAGTAACGATGTCGGCATTATCATTCACCAGATCACGCGCCAATTTCACACCTTCACAGATCCTTATGGCCTCCTCAAAAATTAATTTTTGCGCAGCCGCAATAAAAAGATTTTTCTCAGGAATAGTTTTATCCTCAGGCGTCTTATTCATATATTTTTTCCAACTATAGGTCCCAATCAGATACGCCTCAAGGATTGCCTTAATAGTTGGATCGGACTGGTCATGCGTAACAATTTCGATATCACGTATTCTTTTAAGATAATGAGAAAGAAACGCCTTGCGTAACGTCACCCGTAAAGCGGTCGGTGTAATCTTATCGGATTTTCCCACGCCCACCAATAAAACAAGCTGCTTCTTGACAAACAAAGGAAAGAGAGAGCCATTACTCGCCTCAAACTGTTCCGCCTGGACCACAGCCGTAATAGCTTGGCTTAATTCTTTGTTAAAAAAATTATAGCGATTATTTTTCGCTTGTTCTTCGGTGATAATGAGAAGGCAAGCCTGCTTGTCAAATCTAATCTGGGAACGAAAACTAATCACTCTCTACCCTTTCATGTTAGAATTCAACTATTTGAAAAACTATTTACGGTCTTCGATAGGAATGTAATCCCTTTTGGGTTCGCCCGTATAAATTTGCCGTGGTCGTCCGATTTTGGTCTTAGGGTCTTCCTTCATTTCCTTCCAATGGGCAATCCAGCCCGGCATACGGCCAATGGCAAACATGACAGGAAACATATTGGTGGGAATTCCAATGGCCTTATAAATGATGCCGCTATAAAAGTCTACATTCGGGTACAATTTACGTTCGGCAAAATAAGAATCCTTCAGGACAGCACTTTCTAAATGAACCGCGAGCTCTAAAAGCGGATCATGGATACCTAATTTTTTCAATAGCCGATCGGCACGCTCTTTAATAATCTTGGCGCGCGGATCATAATTCTTATAAACGCGATGTCCAAATCCCATCAGACGATAATTACTGTCAGGTGCTTTTGCCTTATCAATGTATTTCTGAATATTTCCCCCTTCACGATGCATTTCCTCTAACATCTCTACCACCTCTTGATTAGCGCCCCCATGCAACGGCCCCCAGAGAGCACAAACGCCAGCGGAAACAGAGGCAAAGAGATTCGCCCATGAACTCCCTACCAAGCGCACCGTTGAGGTACTACAATTCTGTTCATGATCCGCATGGAGAATTAATAGTGTCTGCAAGGCATCGACCACATCTTTTTCAATCTTGTATTCGTTTCCGGGCTTGGAAAACATCATATTTAAAAAATTTTGGATATACTGGAGATCGTCTCGTGGTTCAATAAACGGCTCGCCAACCGATTTTTTATAGGCATAGGCAGAAATCGTTCGTACCTTCGAAAGCAGTTGGGCCGCACTGTCATCAATATCTTGACTGGTTGGTTCTGGCTTAATCAATTCTGGGTAATAAGCCGAAAGGGAACACACCATGGCGGAGAGGATTCCCATCGGATGACCGACGGAAGGATAACCAGCAAAAAAATTCTTCATGTCTTTATGAAGACGCGCATGCTTTGTGAATGACTCTGAATACTTGTTTAATTCTGTTTTGGTGGGGAGCTTGCCCTTAATAAGTAAATAAGAGGTTTCCACAAATGTTGATTTTTCCGCGAGCTGCTCAATGGGGATACCGCGATAACGAAGAATCCCTTTATCCCCATCAATAAAGGTGATGGCACTCAGACAAGAGCCTGTATTAGCATAACCGGAATCAAAGGTGATATAGGAAGTTTGGGCGCGAAGTTTGGAGATGTCGATGGCTTTTTCGCCTTCTGTGCCCGTGATGACCGGAAATTCAAAAGTTTTGCCGTCTATGATAATCTTGGCTTTTTCATCCATAGAGATACAAAGGCTAATACATTAAATATAAAAGTGAAAGAATTATAGTATAGGCTTTTACAATTTGCAATACGTTAAATTCGAATGCGATGTTCGATCTTTTTGATGAGAACATCGGGATCGATGGGCTTTAAGATATAGTCATCACACCCATTGTTGAAGGCCTCTAAAAACCGTTTTTCATAGGCCGTCACAATGATAATCGAAATCCCTTCTCCTAAACGAATGCCAGCGGTCTTTTCACTTTCACGGATACGTCTTAGAATTTCAATGCCATTAATACCTGGCATTTCGATGTCTAACAGAATAAGATTGTAAGCGTTGTTTTTCAGGGAGGCGTTATACGCCTGGACCGCTTCTATCCCATTGGCAGCAAAATCACACTCCGCTACTTCTCTTAAGATTTCGGCTAACAGCTGTCGATTTTCAAAATTATCATCGACAATCAAAATGCGATACATATTAAATCTCCTGCTTAGCCATGAATTGCTGCAACTCTTGAACGCGGGATTTTAAAGTATCAAAATACTCCTTCAATTTTGGCTGGGCCTCGCCCGCCTTGACCGCTTCATGCATGACATTTTCAGCCGCGGAAATGGTTTCTAATCTTAAATTGCCTGCTGTCCCTTTAATCTCGTGTAAAATCGAGCGCATCAGCAACGCATCATTTTTTTCCAAGGCCTGCTCTAAATTTACCATTTTCTCTCCTAAAGAAACGGAAAAACTTTTAATGAGCTTTTTTAAAATTTCTGGACGGACTTTTAACTGTTGACTAATGGATTCAAACGCGATATTTAGCTGCTGTTGATCGCCCATAGTTTCTCCTTTGCTTTTTCGCTAAGATCCTTCATTTTATATCATAACTTGCTTTAATTGTTCAAAATACACAATAAATTCATTCAAAAACTCAAGAATTTTTTCATTATCTTGTTCGTTTTTGGCGACTTCCTCCATTTTCCGCGCAATATTCGATAAATCAGAGAGACGCAGATTATCGTAATCTCCTTTTAACTTGTGGGAAACCGCTTTAATCACCTCAAAATCATTTATAGGCAAAGCCGCCTCCATTTGTTTAATATCTTCGGACGTCTGTTGGACAGCCCTTTTTAATATTCGCAAATAAATGGCGGAGGTAATATTAAGGCTTTGACTGTTTTGTTCGATGTTCAACGCTAAATTTTTCTTAGGAGGGTTGTTCATCATTTATTTTCGCCCTTATCGAACCCTTATCGATGC